>Ga0214472_10004330_pt1 | contig 14968 bp, 10 predicted proteins | sample RVTome_6_FD_207662 | JGI IMG/M metagenome (GOLD analysis project Ga0214472, IMG submission 207662) | Soil microbial communities from uranium-contaminated site in the Upper Colorado River Basin, Wyoming, United States - RVT140D175 | ecosystem: Environmental > Terrestrial > Soil > Contaminated >...
TCGCCCGCCAGGTACGGCAGGGCAAGGCCGCGCGACGCGCCGTTGTTGAAGCGAACATCGAAGCTGGGCAGCTTGAACTGCATGGACAAGGCGATCTGGCCCTTGGGCACGAGGCCGAGCTTTTCCTCTTTCAAGACGGTATCAACGCCCACGTATGCGGGCATCGCTCCGACGAACGAACACCGTGGATACCACGTGCGCTGGAACCATCCCAGACCATCAGGGAGGGGTTGTTCATTCCACCGCGCAGGTTCACCAAGAATCAACCGATCGGGTGTAAGAAGATCCTCGGGATCCTCAATATTCGGCAGCAAAACTCCTTCCACAGCCTCCCGGATGTTTTTCAACACGACCCCGACGCCGTTGTGATTGCGCGGATAATAGAAGGGATCCTCCGGATTGCTCCGGCTATCCTTGCCCCCGTAAGCGCGCTCATATCGCAGGGGTTGCTCCGTGAAGGGAACCGGTTCAGTGAAGGCCGGATCTCCGTTGGGCCGATAGACGCATTGGCGGTCACCAGAGATTCGCAACGTTTTCCTGTGCACGCCCACTTCGACAGAAACATCCACCTGCGGGATCGGCCGGCCACCCGGCGCATGCGCATTTCCGATCACCACGACGTCTGTTGCGACCTTGTAGGGCGCATAGTCGCACTCATGCTTGACCGTCGCCCATTCCGGATCGCCGTCGTCGTAGTATTGGTCCACCTGGACGAAGGGACGCGTGGTTGTCGCTCTTACGAGGCGCGAGCCATTCCGGATGTCGTAGGTGCGCTTCGTCAGTAGCGAGAAGACAGGCTCATTCTGGTGATCCCTGCCCTGGAGCACCGCCTTGATTTCTGATGAAATCGTCGACGCTTGCATGCGGCTTGCAATCAAGGATTCAACATGACTGTTCCGCCCTTGACGGTGTTCGACGTCTTACCCTCCGATACGACGAGGTTGCCGGAAATGTTGTGGTCGTTCTTCGCGTCGGACGCGATCGAATCACCCGAGATTCTCACCGCGGCCGAGCCGGCAATCGCGATTTCGGTGCCGCTGAGCTCGATTTTCCCATCGGACTTCATGAGCAGCTTGCTGGCGCCGACCTTGAGTTGAATCTCGGTCGCCGCGGTGACATGAATCTTGGTGGTTTCCGACTTGATGATGATGTCCTTGTTGACGGTGGTTTCCTGCTTGTCGCTGTAAATCTCAGTCACCGCGCCTTGCACGTGATATTTCGCGGTGCCGGCAACCACGTCGTGGTCGAGCTTGCCCTCGGAGATCTTGATCGTCGTGTCCTTCTTGATCGTCTCGGTGTGCTTCCCGTCGACCGTGATGGTGCGGTCGTTGTGCACGGTTTGCGTGTCGTCGTGCTCGACCGTGGTGCCCATGTCATACTGCGCGTGGATGGTGATCTTTTCCTTTCCCGCGGTATCGTCCATCGACATCTCGTTTGATCCGCTGCCCTTGTGGGTGTTGGACTTCAAGCCGCTGACCACGCCTGAGCCGCCGGCATACGGCGGAGGGCAGTCCGCATTATATACACGCCCCGTGATGATCGGCCGGTCGGGATCCCCCTCGAGAAAGTCGACGATCACCTCCTGGCCGATGCGCGGCGTCGCCATGGAGCCCCACCCTTTTCCCGCCCACGGCTGCGACACCCGGATGAAGCAGGAGGAGTTTTCGTTCTGCTCATCATAGCGGTCCCAGTGAAAATGCACCTTCACGCGCGCATGCTCGTCGGTGTGGATCTCCTCGCCCGACGGTCCGACCACGATCGCCGTCTGCGGGCCCTGCACGACCGGCTTCGGGGTTACCCGGGGCGGGCGGAACGGCTGGGTCGAGTCGATCGCCGAGAGATTACACGAGAAAAAAGAACCACCCGGCGCGCTTCCGTCAGTGGCTACCTCCCCGGCATCGGCGCGCATCGATACGCCGGTGATCAAATACTCGCGATTATGGGCGCCGCGGGGATGATTTTTGAGATTGAATATCGAGCCGGCAGCCAGGCCACGGGCATTGGCCTGGCCATTGAACACCTCGAACTGGGACTGGAGCTCCGCGAGGCGGACGTCGCTCAGGCGTGTGCCCTCGGCATGCTCGAGGTACTCGCCGGGATAATCGTAAAGCTCGTACTTCGCGCCGCCATGCTGCCGCGTGACATCCGCCGACGCCTTCAACGGCGTCTTTGGCTTCATGAAGTCGAAGTCGTTCAACACATAGGCCACGGGCTGCACCTGATGCTCCATGATCCAGTCGGTAATCACCTCCCGGTCGGGTCCGCCGCCTTCAAGTTCCAGGAACGGCACGTCCTCGTAACCGTCGATGGGCGAGTGCGCACTGATCGAGTCGGCGAGCACCAGGGTGTGCTTTCCGTCCTCGTGAAGGAAATAGTAATAGATGCCCTCCTGCTCCATCAGGCGGCTCACGAAATTATACGCCGTCTCCCGATACTGCACGCAAAACTCCCTGGTCTCGTAGGTTCCGCTGAGCCGAAGCTCGAAGTCGGTGAATTCGTGAAGCCGGAAAACCTCCTCGAGGATATCCGGTATCTTCTTGTTCTGAAAGATCCGGCAGTCGGCGCTGCGCGTGAGAAACCACAACCAGGGCACGATGGTGGCCTGGTAGTGGGCGAGCCCGCCCCGGTTCGCCGACTGCACCAGCCTGCTCACGAAGCCGTTGAAGAACCGGCTGGTCTGGTCATCGATCTTCAGCCGGATCGTCACGTTGTGGCCCACGAGCTCATCGAACTCGATGTCACCGTTCTCGCTGCTGAGGTCCGCCTGTATCTGAAAGAGTCGGCTCAGGCCCTCTTCGATGGCTGCATCGCGCACGGCAAGCACGTCCGGGCCGAGGGGCGTCGTGATGGCGAGCATGCGATTTGCCTGGTTCAAGGCCATGGCGAGGGAAAGAGTCTTGCGGGTTGAATCCTACGTGCAAATTGACGCGGTCGTCGAGGGGGAAGCCGGTATGGAACTGGCGTAACCCAGGGCTGATTCGTCTCGAAAATTCATGAATGCATTCTCAATCAAAGGCGTAAGTGAGCTCGCCCGCCTTGACGTCGATGTGTACGCGCTTGATTTCGCGGCCCTCGGCGAGCCGCGTGAGCACTTCGCGGCCGATTTCCGGCAGCATCGTGTTGGTGATCATGGCATCGACCACCCGCGCTCCGCGCTCGAGTTCGGTGCAACGCTGGCCGATCAATTCCGGGACGCTTTCCGCGAAGGTCAGCGGAACCTTCTGATTCTCGCGCACCCGGCGTTCCACGCGACCCAGTTGCAACTGGATGATGCGATGCAGGACCTCCTTGCTGATCGGATAGTAGGGCACGACGAGGAGCCGGTTCAGCAACGCATCCGGGAAAACCTTTGTGAGCGGGCCGCGCATCGCCTTCTCGAGCCCTTCCGCGGAAGGAAGCAGTTCGGGGTCGTTGCACAGATTGATGATGACGTCCTGTGCCGCGTTGCTGGTCAGCAGGATGATCGAGTTCTTGAAATCAATGTAGCGACCCTCGGCGTCCTCCATCCAGCCCTTGTCGAAGACCTGGAAGAAGATCTCGTGGACGTCGGAATGCGCCTTCTCCACTTCGTCGAGCAGCACGACGCTGTAGGGACGGCGCCGCACGGCCTCCGTGAGGATGCCGCCCTCGCCGTAGCCGACGTAACCGGGAGGAGATCCCTTCAGCGTGCTGACGGTGTGCGCCTCCTGAAACTCGCTCATGTTGATCGAGATCAAATTCTGTTCCCCGCCGTAGAGCGCCTCGGCAAGCGCCAGAGCGGTCTCGGTCTTGCCGGTGCCGCTCGGGCCGACGAGCATGAACACGCCGATCGGACGGTTCGGATTGTCGAGCCGGGCCCGGCTCGTATGGACACGCCGGGCGATCGTCTCGAGCGCGTGGCGCTGGCCAAGCACCCGCTGCTCGAGCATGTCGGCGAGCTTGAGAACCTGCTGGATTTCGTCGCGCACCATCCGGCCGACGGGGATCCCGGTCCAGTCTGCCACGACTGAGGCGATGGCGGCGCCATCAACGCTCGGGAAGATCAGCGGCGACTCGCCCTGGCGTTCCCGGAGGCGATCCTGCAGGCCCTTCAATTCAACGAGTAGTTTCGCACGCTCCTCGGGCGGGAGTTCGCCGTTCGTTTTCGCGTCCGCCGTCGCGGGAGCGGCCGGAGCCGCTGTGGTCGTGGTCGGCGCCGGAGCCTCCGCCACTCGAGCCGCGCCTGATGCTGATTCCGGCGCCGCGGGGAGTCCGGATTTCAGCGCCTCGTCGGGCGCCACGCCCACGCCCCGCAATTTCGCGCGCAGGCCGAGGATGCCGCCCACCAGCTCCTTCTCCTCGCCCCAGTGTTTCTCGAGCGCGGCGAGCGCCTCCTGCTCCCTCGCCAGATTCGCGCGCACTTCGCCCAGACGTGCCTCGTGGTCGAAACCAACCGAGGTTTCGCGACCGAGGATCCCGATCTCCGTATCCAGCATCTGGATCCGCCTTCGGCAGTCGTCGACCGCCGCGGGCACGGCGTGCTGGCTCACCGCCACGCGCGCGCTCGCCGTGTCGATGAGGCTGACGGCCTTGTCCGGAAGCTGCCGTTCCGCGATATAGCGGTGCGAGAGCCTGACGGCGGCCTCGATCGCCTCGTCGAGGATCTGGATGCGATGGTGATTCTCGAAGGGTGCCACGACCGCGCGCATCATCCGGATGCACTTCGCCTCATCAGGCTCCTCGATCTTCACGACCTGGAAGCGCCGCGTCAGCGCGGGATCCTTTTCGATGTATTTCTTGTATTCTTTCCAGGTGGTGGCTGCCAGTGTGCGGAGCGTGCCGCGGGCGAGCGCGGGCTTGAGGAGGTTCGCCGCATCGCCGGTGCCGGCCGCTCCCCCGGCGCCGATCAGCATGTGCACTTCGTCAATGAAGAGGATGATGGGCGTCGCCGACGCCTGGACCTCGTCGATCACGCCGCGCAGGCGTTGTTCGAATTCGCCTTTCATGCTCGCGCCCGCCTGGAGCAGGCCGATGTCGAGCGACCTCACCACGACGTTGCGCAACGCCGGGGGCACGTCCCCCGCGACGATGCGTAGCGCAAAGCCATCGACGACGGCGGTTTTTCCGACGCCCGCCTCGCCGGTCAGGATGGGGTTGTTCTGGCGGCGGCGCATCAGGATGTCGACGCACTGGCGGATCTCGTCGTCGCGGCCGATGATCGGGTCGATCCCGCCCTTGCGCGCTCGCTCGGTGAGATCGCTGGTGAAGCGCCGGAGCGCCTCTTGTTTGCCCATCTCGGGGGGCGGGATCGCCCCGCTCGCTTCACCGGGTGTCGCTCCGGCGCCGAAGCCGGTGCCGTCGGTCGCGCCGAGGGCGTCCTCGGGCGATCCGGCGACAATTTTCGAGAACTCATCCGTGAGCGCCTCGAGTTTGATCTTTCCGAACTCGCGAGACAATCCGACGAAAGCGTTGCGCAAGTCGGGAGTCTTCAACGACGCAATGGCCAGGTATCCCGTGCGCACCTGGCCGTCTCCAAAGAGCAGTGTCGAATAGATCCACGCCTGCTGCAGGGCCGTCTCGATGTGCGGCGAGAAATCCGAAATCGCCGTCGCCCCGCGCGGGAGGCGGTCGAGCGAGGTGACCAGGTCGGTGGCGAGCCGTCCCGAATCGAGGCCGAAATGCTTCACGATTCGGAGCAGGTCGGAGTCGGGCTGCTGGAGGATCTGGTGAATCCAATGAACGCTCTCGACATACGGATTCCCCCGCATCTTGCAGAACACGGTCGCGGCCTCGATGGACTTGTAGCCGACGGTATTGAGTTTGCCGAACAGGGTGGTGCGTTTGATTTCAGCCATGGGGGGATGACAGGATTTTTAATTTGGACCACGGATCACACGGATCCACACGGATAGATTATCGCACCACTCGCTTCCATCGAAGATCTGCGTGTTTGAAGTTCACAAGCAACGCCAGGCGCAGACCTGTTATCGTAAGGTAACCGATCATTTGGGCGACATGGGTCGGAATGAAGTCTTCGGTCACCTTTGGATCGATCACGACAAGTCCATCGATAATCAGATCGGGTACGAGGGTAGCCACGACGTGGCCCTCGTAGAAGACATCGAACCGCCTTTGCTGATCGACGCTGTGGCCACGCCTCCTCAGCTCAATCACGAGAGCGTTCTCGTAAGCTTTCTCATCCAGGCCAGGCTTAAGGGTATTGAGCACCTTCATTGCTGCGCCGATGATCGCTTCGCTCAACTGCGGGTGAATCATCCTATCCGTGTCCATCCGTGAAATCCGTGGTTAAACTTAATTTGCTGCGAGATTCATTGCCGGTTCGACGATCAGGTCTTCGGGATCGCGGGCGAACGGCTGCGTCTTCAGCCACGCCATCCAGCCGAGTCGTCCCGAGACGCCGAGCTGCGTGGCGGGCACCTCGTCGTGCGCAAGCACGAGCTGAAGGTCCCAATGAAATTGATGGCCAGCGTAGAGATGCACCCAGTCACACAGTCTGCGGAAAGACTCGCCTGTCGGCAGCATGCGCATGAAATCCGCGAGTGACATCGGCCCCATCCGGAGGCGGAAGTTGAGCTGCGAATCCCAGATCGTCTCGCCGATGATGGCGTTCACGCCCAGCGTGCAGGTATCCCGTGAGACGCCGAGCCGGAATTCGCAGTCCGGCGGAAGTTGCATCCGGCGACCGACGAAGGTTTGCAGCTCGGTGGGTATGCCGAAGTAATCCTGCACGATCGCTTCGAGGCCCTCGGCGTTGCGCGTCTGCTGCACAAGCCGTCCCGCATAGTAGAATTTGGCGCGATCCGGCAGGGAATCGCGTCTCCAGAGCGCCTCCTGGCCGAGGCCGATGAGCGCCCCGATGAAATAGGCCCAGTGCGAATCGTCCGGCCGATCGAAGTCGACGACCTTCCGGGCGTTGGCCCAGGCCCGGAAGAAGAACGCCTGGAGCCGGTGGTGAAAGACGTTGCAGAAAGCTGCGAACGTCTTGTCGCCGTGGTGAAGCATGCGCTCATGCGCATATTCGGTCAGGCACAGCGGCAGGGGGCCGTTCGGACCGAACAAACCGAAATGTCGCGAAACGATCACGGGCGGTCGCTCGGGATCATCCTGTTTCACGTCCTCGATCGCCGAAGGTGCAAAGTCGATGGCGGGAGATTGTGCGAATCGGACCGGCTCGCGCGCAGGCGAATCGGCATGACCAATTCTCGGCTGCTCGCCGAAACGACTTTGCAGCCGGCGGACGGCGAGAAAGAAATCGTGCGACCACGGCTCCGCGCCGAGCTCGGCGATCAAAGGATCTGGCGGCTTCCCAGTCGGATCGGCCATCGCATGATCTCCCTTCGTTGTTGTGTCGCAATCACGGTCTCGACGAACGAGTTGAGCGCCACATAGCGCGCGAAAAACTGCTCGAGCACTGCGCCGAGCACAAAAACCCCCTGCCCTTCAAACGCCGCCTCGTCGAACAAGACCGTGATCTCCAGGCCGCGCGCAAAGGTGATGGGGCCTGGCGTCTTCACGTGGCGCGTGGTGGGGCGGTGCTTCAGGCTGCGCAATCCATCAATCTGCTTGAGCGCCTGGCGGTCCTCACGATCGACGTAAAGCCGCAAGACCTCGCGCAGTCCCTCGGCGCCCGTCTCGCTATCGGTGTCGGCGATAGAGAAATGGTTGAGCGAGAGGTGGCTCACCAGCCGCCAGACAAAGCGTCCGGAGGGCACCTGCGGCCGGTTCGGATCCTGACCTGCCAGCACCAGACTGGCGCGCGGAACAGTTGGCCCCGTGATGATGCGGATGGCGGCCACTGGTGCGCTGATGTCGAGCGCGAGATCGGTACGCCCCACGCCCTTGACCATCTGGATCGGCAGATGCCGGTTGGTGCACATCGCGCTGACGCCCAGTTGTTTCAGGTCCGGCCGATAGGGGGCCATGTCCGCATCGACGATCGAAATGAAAACATCCGTTCCCGCGTAGGAGGAACGCCGGCCGGTCCTTTGCTCGCGTTCGCCGAAGAGTCGGGGCACCCGACTCAGCGCATAAAACGCTCGCGCCTCGGAGTTGGCATCATGCGCGTGGTAAAACGGCAGAAAAGCCTGCTCATCGCTGGGCGTTTCCCCGAAACCCGTGACCGACTCCACCTGGTAGATCTCGAAATCAAGCTGCCGATTGCGATCGGGAACGATATGAAACTCGGAAAACCGGTTTGAGATGTGAATGCGATCGAGCGTCTTAGGGAACAGGTTGATGACGGGCGCGCAGTGGAGTTGAAAGCACGACCGGTTCACCTTCCCTTCCAGCCGCGACTCCGCGGAATCGAGCGCCACCACGAGGTCAAACTCGTTCTCTGCAACCCCGCGAAGAGCCTCCTGGAATCCGGCCAGTTCGAAAAAGCGGAATCGCTGCGGAAAGGCAAAATACTCGCGCAGCAGCCGGTAACCTTCAAAGCCGCGCGGACTCGGTGGAAGCAGGGCCTGCTCCGTGGCAAATCCCACCCGCCGGATGCAATCGGCCGGCAACACCGCGAGCGTGGTGGCCCGCTCCGTGTGCGTCTGCGCGATGAGCTTCAATTTGTGCCCGAAAATTTGCTCGAAAAGCTGATCGGGCAGTTCATCAGCGCCGTGCAAATAAAACACCAGCGAGTCGGCCTTGATCTCCTTGAAGGGCAGTTCAATCGTCTTGCGCAGGCACAGGCGCAACGCCGCGCGCGCTCCCACCCCGGCAGGAAGATCCAGCTCGGCAATGTCCCGCGTAAAGTAGCGAGCCTCGATGATCTCGAGCGGCAGAAGGCGCACCTCGTGCGCGGTCGAGAACGTGCAGGGCGTGCGCTCGCCTTTTGATAAAAGGCTGCGCATCAGCGTCTTGCGCTTGATGACGACACCGGGGGCGAGCGAAGCCTCTTTCGCGTCGACCTCGAACTGGACAACCGCCATGGACGGCACCGGGCAGAGGTAATCCGGATACACGGTCTCGAGCAGGCCCTGTGTGAAGCGGGGAAACTCCGCGTCGAGCTTGAGGTGGACACGCGCTGCGAGGAAAGCGAAGCCCTCGAGCAGTCGTTCGACATACGGATCCGGGCAGGCTTCCTTGGCGTCGCGATCGAGCGAAAGCCGTCCGGCTATCTTGGGAAAGTCGCGTGCAAACTCTGCGGCCGTTTCGCGGACGTGCCGAAGCTCGGTGTTGTAAAGCTCGAGAAGGCGTTCATCCATTGGTGGCGTCTCCGAGCACGCTCTGGCCGCTCTCCAGGTCGAGGGTGGTCTTGAGGTGCAGGTGCTCAGGCAGCGGATTGGCCCAAAGGTCGCCCTCGATCTCGAAGGACACGAGATTGCGATCCATGCTGGCGCGAACCGTAAGCGTGCGTGCCGTGATGCGCGGTTCGAAAATCGCGACCGCCTCCGCGACCTCCTCCTTGAGGCGCATGAGGTCGGGCAAATGCATGCCCGCCAGCTGACGGGTGCCGAAATTGATGACTGATCGCCATGCTTCGGGGAAATCGCGGAGGTTGAACGGCTCTGCGCCTTCGACGCGCAAGTAGCCACTGGCGTTGAACAGCCACTCCAGATCGCGCAACACACCGCGGCGATAACGCTGGTGCGAGATCACCCGTTGTGCACGACTCTCCTCGCGTTCGTAGGGCGCATCGTCGGTCAACCGGTCGAGCAGACACGGCTGAAGGCGTTCGATGGGTGGCAGGTCAGGCATCAGAGCTGGGTTCGGGCGTCGGCGACGGGTGTCTCCGCGCATGCCGATGAGGAATTGGATCGAATGCCCGATCCGGACCGGGTAAGGAAGGACGGCGGTGCGAGGCTTTGCATCGTTCAGGGCGACGCCACTTCGGGTTCCAAATCCATCGTGCGACATTCGAGCAACGGATACTCGCCGGCATCGGTTGTCAGAAGGCGCTGACCGGCCCCGATGAAGGTGTCCTCCGGTTTCTCCGCCCACGCCGTCTTGCGGGCGAGCCGGAGTGCGTCATCGGACCCGGCCTCTGTCGCCGCGTAGCGAACCGGCAGATGCCCGATTGCGTTGCCCTCGTTGGCCCAGGTGAATGAAGCAGGCAGCCACACCAGATCGCGCAAGTCAGAGGGCGCCTCGGTGATGATCTTCCTGATGCGGCAGAACGGTATCCAGTAATACTTCCCGTCGATCATCGCCTCCAGGATCGGACCTAGTCGCGAGTCAGCGTCTGCCAGCCACGCGAACTCCGCATCGTTGAGCTTGCCAGGAGTGGCCGGCGCGGCGTCAAAGGCCCGCGCCCGCAATTCGGCGGCGGCGACATAATTCTCTTCGGCGACGAGTGCATTGGCCCGCACCAGCCAGCCGACCCACTCCATCGGCTCTCCAAAAATGAGCGGGGTTCGCTTTCCGCAAAAAACCTCCCGCCGCAAGAGTTCACAGGCGATGAGTGGACGAAAGATCTGCGCAAGCAGCATCGTGTCGGCATTGAGGCTTGCGAGCGCCTGCAACTGATTGAGCGCCTTCTCCCAGCGGCCGAGCACGCAGTTCAACTGAAAGAGGAACACCCGCAGCTTCGGGTCTTCAGGTCGCGTGCGGATTTCGGCCTGCAAGGTAGCGAGGGCGTCGTCGAGGCGGCCGGCGTGCAGGAGTTCCGTGGAGGTCATTGGGGAAGTGCCGCTTTCGTGAGGAGGACTGGCTCAGCCGTAACCATGCAGTTGAATGTTGGGCTGCCGCTTGCCGGCATGCCGATTCTTTGAAAGTGCACGGCACGGCGGCAAGCGCCAGCCCTACACCTAATGGTTGTTCGACCTGGCTCACTCGTGAATGCGGGTCCACTCAATGGATACGGCTCAACCCGGCCAACGAGCGTCCGTGGTGAAGGGAATGAAAAAAGAACGAAAAAATTCATGCGGACTCCGCTCCGCGGGGTTGGCAGGACCGGCGGTAAGACCGGCGTGTGACGGCGGCGACAGGAGTTGCCGCCCTACATCAAAAACCATCGTAAACAACGCACAATACGTCGAGCAAGCACGCCGACGCCACGCAGATTGGTCCGCCCGTGAACTTTTCGTCGGGCAATGTGCGCGTCAAAGGCCCAACCGGGGATTGGACGGTGATCACCCGCCCTTGTTCTGTTTCAGGTCCCAATGAACAGGAATCTTCGTTCCCAGCGTGCCGTCCGGCTTCTGTGGCGAATACTCGTACTCGATCTTCGAGAAATTGAACGATATCTGGTCGACGGGCACGATATCTCCGGAGGACCCGCCGGTCTGGAACGATGAGATGAGCAGGTCGGAAAACTTGATGATCAAATATTCCTGCTGTTCCTTGCCCGCTTTTCGGCAAGTCAGCGCAGCCCCCTTGATGTGCTGGCCGCCGGCACAGGCGAGCAACAGCTTGGGACTGGCCTTGTTTATCTTCATCACGAAGTTGAAGTCCTGCATCGAAACCTTGCCGGCACCTCCCCCGCCCCCGGCTGCGCTGCTTCCCGAGTTGGTTTCGCCCCAACTCCAGGATTCGAGATCAATTTCCGCCTTATGCTTGGCGTCCTCGCTCTCGCCTTCGATTCCGTCGATCTTTAGAAAGTAATCAACGTGAGCCATATGTGTATTGGTTGGATCTGGTTCCTGTGCCTGAACCGGAAAACGTTAGGATGGAAACGGCGGGCGCGGGCGGCACAGGCCCGCGTTCGCAACAAGACCAAATCAGCCACCGCCCTTCGCCGAAGGCAGCTTGGAAACCAGTCGAAGGGAAACAGTGAGCCCTTCGAGCTGATAATGCGGGCGCAGATAAAACTTTGACGTGTAATAGCCGGGATTGCCCTTAACCTCCTCGACCACGACCTGCGCCTGGGCAAGCGGATAGCGCGCCTTCATTTCCTCCGAGGACTTCGGGTCGCAGCAATAATTGCTGATCCATTTGTTCAGCCACATTTCCATGTCTTCGCGCTCCTTGAACGTGCCGATCTTGTCGCGCACGATGCACTTCAGATAATGCGCGAATCGACAGATCGGGAACATATACTGAAGCCGCGCCGCGAGATTGGCATTGGACGTCGCATCGGGGTCATCATAAACTGCCGGCTTTTGCAGTGACTGGGCGCCGATGAAGACCGCAAAATCCGTATTCTTGTAGTGCGAGAGAGGCATGAAGCCATTCTTGGCCAGCTCGGCCTCGCGCCGGTCGCCGATGGCGATTTCCGTCGGGCACTTCATGTCCACGCCGCCGTCGTCGGTCGGAAACGAGTGGACGGGCAGACCCTCCACAATGCCACCTGACTCCGTGCCGCGGATGCGCGCGCACCACCCGTAGAGCTTGAACGCGCGGGTGATGTTCACACCCATCGTGTAGGCGGCGTTGGACCAGACATACTTGTTGTGGTCCGCACCATCGGTATCCTCTTCAAACGCGAATTCCTCGACCGGCGACGTTTTCGCCCCGTAGGGCAAACGCGACAGAAAGCGGGGCAAGGTCAGCCCGAGGTAACGCGCGTCATCCGATTCGCGAAGCGAACGCCATGCGGCATACTCGGCCGTTTGGAAGATTTTGGTCAGATCGCGCGGATTGCTCAGCTCCTGCCATGACTCCATGCCCATGAGGGTCGGGGCCACGCTGGAGATGAATGGCGTATGCGCCGCGGCGGCGATCTGCGCAATATTTGCCAACATCTTCACGTCCTCCGGAGAGTGATCGTACGAATAATCGCCGATCAATGCTCCGTAGGGCTGGCCGCCCGGCATATCGAACTCCTCACCGTAGATCTTGCGGAAGACCGGGCTCTGGTCCCACGCAGTGCCCTCGAACTTTTTGAGCGTCTTTCGCAGGTCGTTCTTGGAGATGTTGAGGACCCGGATCTTCAGCTTCTCGTCGGTCTCGGTGTTGTTGACCAGATGGTGCAGCCCGCGCCACGTTCCCTCGAGGGTCTTGAAGTCCTCGCTGTGCATGATCTGGTTGATCTGCTCCGAGAGCTTCCGGTCAATCTCGGCAATAAGCCCGGAGATCGTTTTCGTAACGTCGGGCGAGATGAGCTTCGTCTGCTGGAGCGCGACTTCGGCCAGCGTGCGGACGGCGGTCTGCACAGCGGTCTGTCGGGACACATCCTTCGCTTTGAACTCCTTGTTGAGGAGCGATTCGAACTCGCTGATCTCGGCGGTTGCGCCGGCGGCGGGTGCGGAGGCGGCCTGTTCTTGTGGGTCGGGAGGCATCTAGGGGTGCGGGTCTATGACTGTCAGGCAGTGGTTTCGCCACTGGCGGCTGGATTGGGCGCGGAGGTCAGGGACTTCATCAACTCGGGATCGTTGAGCAGCTTCCCCAGGAGCGCTTCAGCGCGGTCCTTGCCATCCATGTAAGTGAGCAGGGCGGACAGTTCGGTGCGCGCCTGCAACAACTTGTTGAGCGCATCGACCTTTCGGGCAACGGCCGCGGGCGAGAAGTCCTCCATGCTTTCAAAGGTGAGGTCCACGCTCAAATTGCCTTCGCCCGTCAGTGTGTTGGGCACCTGGAAGGCAACGTGAGGTTTGCACGCCTTGAGCCGATCGTCGAAGTTGTCGACGTCGATCTCGAGAAACTTGCGATCGGCGACTGGCGGCAGCGCCTCTGCCGGTTTTCCGGAAAGGTCCGCCATCACGCCCATCACGAAGGGCAGTTCAACTTTCTTTTCCGCTCCGTAAACCTCCACGTCGTACTCGATCTGCACGCGAGGCGCGCGATTGCGGGCGATGAATTTCTGGCTGCTACTCTTGGCCATAATGCGGGGGTGAGAGGACCGACAAGCTCTTGAGGGCTAGGGGCTTGATGAAACGAAATTTTCGCTCTAGTTGTCAAGCCACGAGGGCGTCACCGGCCGGAATCCTGAAGCTCTTGCGTTCGCGCGAAGACCGGTTGTCTCATCCCGACTCGATGCACCCTCCCACCCCACCGCCCGCGCATCCCACGGCCACAGCCTACGATGAGGTGCTTTATCCGGGTTATACGCACCCGCAAACCCACCCGGACCGGCTGGCGACGGTGGCCCGTTTCTTCGGCCTCAAATCGCCGCCCGTCGAGCACTGCCGGGTGCTCGAACTGGGTTGTGGCAACGGAGCGAACCTCGTGCCGATGGCATGCGGGTTGCCGGCAAGCGAATTTGTCGGCATCGACCTCGCGTCGGCGCCGGTGACAGTGGGCCGGGAAATGATTGCAGGGCTCGGGTTGAAAAACGTGCGACTGGTTCACGGTGACCTTGCCGGGATAAACGAATCGTGGGGCACGTTTTCTTACATCATCGCCCACGGAGTGTATTCCTGGGTGCCGCCTGCAGGTCGCGACCGGCTGCTGGCCGTATGTCGCGCCTGCCTCGCTTCCGATGGGGTCGCGTTTGTGAGTTACAACGCCTATCCCGGCGGGCACCTCCGGCAGATGATGCGCGAGATGATGCGCTTTCACGTGCGCGGTCTCGGTTCGCCCGACGAACGGATAAGCCAGGCGCATGCCTTCGTGCGCTTTATCTCCGAGGCAAAACCTGGGGACGATGAATATCGCCGCTGGCTGCGGGCGGAGGCGGGGCAGGTGCTCACCCATGATCGCGGTCACCTGTTTCACGACGACCTGGCCGAGATCAACGACCCGGTCTATTTCACGACCTTCACGGCGCACGCGGCCCAGCACGAACTGCAGTACCTCGGCGAGGCGGACTTTTTTGAAATGTCCGAACAAGCCCTTACGTCCGAGGCACGGCGGACCCTCGATCAGCTCGGGGAAAACCGGATCCTCCGCGAACAATACCTCGATTTTCTCAAGTGCCGACGTTTCCGACAGACGCTGCTTTGTCGCGCGGGCGTCCCGCTGTCCGCCCGGCCCGATGCAGCCGCAATCCACGAACTGCTCGTGGCGGCATTGCTCGAGCCCGCGGCGGGTGCGGTCGACCTCAAGTCCGGCGTGCATGCAACCTTCGAGACCCCGCGCGGCGCCCGCGTGGAGACTGACTACGCGCTTGGCAAGGCCGCCCTCGTCATCCTGCGCGACCGCTGGCCGGCGCCGATTCCGTTGGGGACGCTCGCGGAGC
>Ga0214472_10004331_pt1 | contig 14968 bp, 3 predicted proteins | sample RVTome_6_FD_207662 | JGI IMG/M metagenome (GOLD analysis project Ga0214472, IMG submission 207662) | Soil microbial communities from uranium-contaminated site in the Upper Colorado River Basin, Wyoming, United States - RVT140D175 | ecosystem: Environmental > Terrestrial > Soil > Contaminated >...
TAAAATTCAAGACCTTAGAAGCAGGTCCCTCCACTACGGTCGGGACGACAACTAAAAGCAAACACCTCGTTTTCTTACGAACAGACTTTGTCAGCAGTCTGAAGCCGCCCCCGCAACACGGGGGCGGCTTCTTATTTATGCATGTTGAGCGATATGGCGCACCTAAACTGCTTGAAAACGAGCACTCCATCCCTAAATTAAAAGCAATAACTGCGCCACCTGGAGAAATGTTTAAAAACATTTAACATAAATACCTAACATTTGGCGAATTGGTAAGATATATTATTAATTAGATTAAATATTCTGGAACGATTATTGCATAATTAATCAGTCCAAGTGTAACTGTATGTATAAATAACTAAAACAGGGCTTGCTTCGTAGTTTTTTGAATTTAAAAGAGTTTCAGGAAGGGTGCTATGCCAATGTCACGTTTGGCAAGGACGGTTATCGTTCTTGCGGTTATTCTACTGGGTTGCCGTGGACCAGTGTGTGCCGCGGAACCGGGCCCAGGTACGGACACGGTGGCTACCGTGGACGGAATCACCATACCGGCAGAAAAGCTCGTTCATGAACTCGAGCGGCGCGGCCCCGGGTTCGCCGGCCAGACATCAGGGCAAGAGGACGCGGTACTGGCGGAGATGGTCCGGTTCGACGTGGATTATATCTCCGCCGTCAAAGCCGGTTACGACAAGGACCCGAAGGTCCTTGAAGCGGTACGAAACCTTATAGTAGATTCCTACAGGAACGATGTCCTTTACCCCAGGCTCGAGTCGGTGGAAGTAATCGATGACGAGCTTCATGCGTACTACGACAATCACCAAGCCGAGTTCACATCGTCCAAGTCGGTCCATGCAGCGATTATCTACATAAACGTTCCACAAGGCGCTTCCAAGGGCAAGTCCGCGATGTTGAAGGAAAGGGCTGATGCCGCACGGGTCGAGGCGCTTGCCCTGCCACCATCCGCAACCACGTTCGGGGGCGTAGCCGTCAAGTACTCGGACGACCAGGCTACGCGGTACCGTGGCGGAGACGCAGGCTGGTTCAGCGAGGAGAGCGTGGGCAGCCGCTGGGAAGGGCCGGTCATGGATGCGGTGTTCGCGCTCGAAAATACGGGCGGCGTAAGCCCTGTCGTCGAGACCCTGCCGGGCTATTACATAGTGAAGCTCATGGAGGTCAGGCCGCCCGTGCTGATGCCGTTCGATGAGGCATCCACGCGGATCCGCCGCAGCTTGCTTGAGGAAAAAAAGGCGTCGGCGCTTAAAGATTATTACGATGGTCTTATGAAGAAGGTACCGGTGAAGGTGAACTCCACCGTCCTGGAAAAGGTCAAGGCGGACAGGGCCGCCGAGAAGGGCAAGATGGCCCCGCCGCCTTTGCCGGCCCGTTAGGGACTGGTGCGGGAGATATGAATTTAACGCGACATTACCTTCGCGGGGAGCCCCGCGAAGGGTGGCAAGGGAGACTGTGATGGGAATCGAAGCGGTGTCTCGCTTATCCGTGCTGTTTTTCGCGGTTTCGCTGTTTGGCATGTCGTATCCTGCGACAGCAAGCCAGACGGAAACCCAGACCATACACCTGGACCCGGGCTGGAACTCGGTTTTCATGGAGGTCCAGCCAGAGCCTTCGGCCCCTGCATCCGTATTCTCCGGGATACCGGTAGAGAGCGTGTGGGCATACCTCGAGAGGAACTCAACAGTCGAGTTCATCCAGAACCCTTCCGAGGGGCTGTGGAACCAGCCCGGCTGGGTGGCGTACTTCGCCGACCCGGAAGAGGCATTCCTGACCAGCCTGTACGGCATCTCGGCAAACCAGGCCTACCTTGTAAAGCTCGGCGGGACCTCTTCGGTCGACCTCTCCGTTACCGGCCGGCCGTCGCACAGGAAGATGAAATGGTCCACCAACTCATTTAACCTGACCGGCTTCCATGTATCGAAGGCATCACCACCCAGCTTTGGAAGCTACTTCGGGGCGTCCACCGCGCACAAAAACCAGGCCGTTTACCGTCTGGGCAGCGGAGGGGCATGGGAGTTCGTGAACTCGCCGTCATCCACCCAGATGAAGTCCGGCGAGGCTTACTGGGTCTACTGCAACGGCGCGTCCGGTTACCAGGGCCCGATGGATGTGGACATGGAATACGGCGACTCGCTCGACTTCGGCGCAAACATAATACAGCGGACAATCCGGATCAAGAACCTGTCCTCTGTAACAAAGACCGTAAGCATTACGCTGCATTCCTCCGCAAACCCGGTCGTGCTGTCGTACAAGAAGCTGGACACCGCGACGTCGTCGTTCGTGTGGGACGACTTCTCCGCGATGCCCGCCATGAATATCGAGGCGGGCAAGCAGAAGACGGTGCAGGTCGCGGTGAGGAGGGAGTCGATGTCCTATTCCCCGGCGGAGTCGGTCATGGAGATATCCGATACAGACGGCGGCAGCATCCTTATCCCGGTAAGCGCCGAATAGCCATCCTCGCGTTGTTGACGGCTTCAAAAGAGATAATACATAAATTGCTGATGGTCCAAGGAGGGTTGAGCCCATGGAAGGCCAGGGTAGATATTTTATGCAAGGCCGTTATGCGGTGGTCATGCTTGCGCTTTTGTTCGTTGCACTCATCGCGTCAAGGCCGGCAACGGGCGCTGACCTGAAAGGCCTGTGGACAGGGACCGTGGAAGTTGACTCGGTGAGCGAAGTAAACGCATACGGCTCGGACCTCTCGTTCGACCTCGAGCTCTTCGGTGACAAGACGCACGACACTCTGGTCGGGATGGGCGAGGACTGGAAGTACGACAACTCGGGCGCCGACCTTGGCACGGCGTGGAAAGACATTGCATACAGCGACTCTGCCTGGAAGACCGGCAACCCCGGTTTCATACAGGAGTTCAAGGCCAGGGTGGACTACGCGGTTAACGGCGCGCCACGGTGCGTGGCGGCTGGCGACTTCAACAGGGACGGGAAACCGGACGTCGCGGTAGCAAACGAAATGCTGAGCGACGTCACCGTGTTCCTCGGCACGGCCTCCGGGGCGCTCGGAGCGGGCGCGAACTACAAGGCCGGCGGGGCCTGCCAGTCCGTGGCCGTGGGCGACCTGAACGGCGACGGAAAGGACGACATAGTAGCGGCGGCAAGTTATTCCGACTTCATATCTGTCCTGATGGGCAACGGGGACGGCACCTTCGCCGGCGCGGTAGACATCCATCCGGGCAGCGGGGTCTGTTTTGCGGCGCTGGCCGATTTCAACAGTGATGGAAAAACCGACATAGCGGCGGCGGACTACTGGGCGGGCAAGGTCGTCGTGCTTCTGGGTAACGGTAACGGGACATTCCAGGCGGGCGTGAACTACACCGCTGCTGACGGGGTGTGCAGCATAATAACCGGGGACTTCAACAGGGACGGCAGACAGGACATCGCGGCCGCGAACTGGTACGGGTATAGCGTCTCGATACTGCCGGGTAATGGCGACGGAACTTTCCAGGCCAAGATAGACGCCGGCACCGGGAGCTACACGCGCCATATCAAGGCGGCGGATTTTAACGGAGACGGCATACTCGACATGGCGGCCCCGCTCCCGAACCTGAACCTCGTAATGGTGTTCATCGGGGACGGGGACGGGACGTTCCAGGCGGGGGTCTCGTACGCAACCCCTAACTATCCGTACAGCGTGGTGACCGCGGACTTCGACCGCGACGGCAGGACGGACATGGCCGTGGCCGCGGCAAACAGCGATGCGGTTTCAGTGTTCAAGGGAAACGGGGACGGGACGTTTCAGCCGAAGGTGGACTTCGTGGCCGGTGACGGGGCAGGATACGCAACCGGGGTCGACATGGACGGAGACGGCGACACGGACCTTGTCACCGCCAACGCGAACGGAAACGGGGTCTCGGTCCTCCTTGGAAACGGGTCTGCGTCGCACGACGGCGCCTTCCTGGCCAAGGTGGATTACACCGCGGGCGCTGGCGCTGTCTCGGTCGCTGTCGCGGACTTTGATTCGGACGGCAGGCCGGACATGGCTTGCCCGAACCTGTTCGCGGACACCATAACGCTCTTCAGCGGCGCGGGCGACGGCGCGTTCACCTCTTATTCCACTATCGGCACGGGGGATGAGCCGAACTACATTGTGACGGCGGACTTCAACAGGGACGGGAAAGCCGACCTCGCATGCACCAGCAAGAATACTGCCGACGTGCGGGTCCACATGGGCGACGGGGCCGGAAACTTCGGCGCCGGTATCAGCACCCCCGCGGGTGTATGGCCGGTCGCCATGTCGCTGGGCGACTTCAACAGGGATGGGGTCATGGACGTCGCGGCCAGCAACTTAAGCGCTCAGACCGTGACGGTGCTCCTGGGCGTGGGTGACGGGACGTTCAGCCAGTCCGGAACGTACGCCGGAGGAGGGTGGATAGCGGCGGGCAGCGCGGACATAAACAACGACGGGAAACCGGACCTCGTGGCGAGCAACAGCGCGAACGGTAACTTTGCCGCGCTCAGCGGAAACGGGGACGGGACGTTCACGGCACAGACACCGGTTACCATAACCGGCTCCGCGCCCACCCAGCCGTATATGGGTGACTTCAACCGGGACGGGAAGATGGACGTGGCCGTGCCTCTCGCCACGAGCAACAAGGTCGCTGTGTTTATGGGTAACGGAGACGGCACGTTCCAGGCGCAGGCGGACTATGCCACGGCTGCGGGCCCTTCGACAGTATACGGCGGGGATGTGGACTGCGACGGGGACATAGACCTTGTGGCGATAGGCCGGAGCTCTAACTACGTTTCCGTCCTGCGCGGCAATGGCGACGGCACGTTCCAGGCCAAAACGGACTACGCCACCGGCACCCAGCCGGTCTTCGGCGCGGTTGCGGACGTGAACATGGACTCCGACCCGGATATCCTGACAGGCAACGTGACGAGCGGCAACGTCTCCGTGCTACTGGGAAGCGGCGAGGCGACGCACGACGGCGCGTTCGCGGCGAAGACGGACACGCAGGCGCCGTTCCAGCCATACTGGGTGGATAAAGGGGATTTTAACGGCGACGGCGTAACAGATGTGGTGGTGGGCAACATGGGCGTCAGCGCGATAACCGTCTATAACGGTAACGCGGACGGCGCCTTCCAGTCCGGCGTGAACTACCCCGTGTCCGGTCACATCGTCACGGTTGCGGTAGCAGACATGGACAACGACGGGAAAAAGGACATCGTCGCCGCCGAGTATTACACGTACAGGGTAAACATCCTCAAAGGCAACGGCGACGGCACGTTCCAGCCAGCCCAGGTCATAAACGCGGCCCACAGCATCTTCTTCGCGGCTGCGGGAGACTTCAACGCCGACAACATCCCCGACATGGCGCTCGCATATTACTGGGAGGGTAAGGTAGCGGTCTTTCCGGGAAACGGCGACGGGACTTTCCAGCCGGGGACGGAATTCGACGCGGCGAGCGGGGTTTGCAGCATTGTTACCGCCGACTTCAACGGGGACGGCAAGCTCGACATGGCTGCGTCCAACTGGTACGGCCTGAACGTTTCGGTACTGCTCGGCAACGGGGATGGGACGTTCCAGCCCAAGATGGACATAGACACGGTGGAGAACCCTCGCAACCTGAAGGCCGCGGACTTTAATGGAGACGGGATACAGGACATAGCAGTCCCGCTCCCGGACCTGGACCTGGTCAGGGTGTTCATCGGCAACGGGGACGGGACGTTCCAGCCGGGCACGGACTACGCGGCCGGCAACTACGTCTACACAGTAGATGTCGCGGACATCAACAACGACGGCATGCCCGACATCCTCTGCGCAAACCTGGAGACTGCCGCTGACGGGTTGAGCGTGCTTGCAGGCAACGGTGACGGCACGTTCCGGCAGCAGAGAGTTATTGCCACCGGGTGGAAGACACGCTGCATTACGACGGGCGACTTCAACTCCGACGGCATGGCCGACGTGTTCGTGGGGAACTACATGGGCAACAACAACTCGGCGCTGCTCGGAAAGCCATACCCGGTAACCACATATCTGAGGAAGAGTTTCGACGTCGCGGACACGTCCGGTTACGGGGGCGTCAGGCTGAAGGTGGCAAAAGACGACGGGGCCAGGGTGTACTTGAACGGCAACGAGGTTGTCATGGACAACCTTCCGCCGGGCGCCGTAGTGTTCGATACCCTCGCAAGCTCCGAGGTCTCCGGTAGCGCGGAAAAGGCATACACAACATACTTGTTCCCCGTGGAAGCTCTAATCGCCGGGACGAACGTGCTCGCCGCGGAGGTACACCAGGCGTCCGCCGCAGACACGGACATGTCGTTTGACTCCGAGTTCGCGGCCGGGTTTTCGGACCCGCGCGGCCTCAACCTGGTTTCCGAGAAGTCTGACTGGCTGTATAACGATGACGGGGTTGACCTCGGCTCCGGATGGAAAGACAAGGCGTACAACGACTCGCTCTGGCCGAACGCAAGCGCGCAGTTCGGCTACGGCGGTAACGGCGAGGACACAGAGCTTACCTACGCGGCCCAGGGCGGCGTGAACCCCCGGGTGACTTACTTCAGGAAACATTTCAACGTAGACAAGACAGGCGAGATGGAGGACCTGCTGGTATCGCTGAAACGCGACGACGGCGCAGTCGTGTATATAAATGGCCAGGAGGTCATGCGCGACAACATGCCGCCGGGAAATATCACGTTCGGCAGTTATACCACGATGTGGCCGATAAGGGCTGTCGGCCCGTCCGAGGAGGGACGGTTCGTTGTCAAGGACAACGTACCCGCAGACCTGCTCGTAGATGGCGACAACGTTATAGCGGTAGCGGTGTTTCAGTCGCCGTCCGAACTTATGGGGGGGGCCTCGCCCTCGTCCGCAACCCCGGCTGCCACCTCGGCGCCGATACGGCTCAGGCTTCTGCTCCACGTCGACGACGGTGGCAGTGTGCGCCTCCTGAAACAGGTGATCCAGATGTGGAAGCCGGGGGTATACGACGCGGGCGGCGAGCTTGTCACGCCCGGAAACCTGGCGTTATTGACCGACGACTCGCTCATCCCGAACTTTCAGGGAACAGCGTACAGGGACGGCGAGCCGGTTGGCAAACGCATAAGTTCCATAGGCTTCGACTTCGAAGGGCAGTACAAGGACATGACCGGCGCCATGGCGCCCGGCGGTACGCTCGACTGCAGTTTCGTCCTGGAACCGGACTACCCGACAAACCCGTTCCTGCACCGCTACAACCCGGACCACGACAACCTGGACTCGCGTTTCGAGGCCTACAGCCAGGAGGCCAACCGTGTGGAGCGGCACGTGGAGATAATGCTTTCGGACCTCCCGTCAGGCGGGGGCAGGCCGGGGCTCGGCTCCTCGGTAATGGATGGGATATACAGGGAGACGTTCAAGGGCCTGCACAAAAAGGACATCACCGTGTCCGGCACGATCACGCTGCAGAGGGTGACCGACCGTGCGAAGCTGAACGAGTAGCGGCCCATGACAATACGAGGCAGAGACAATACATTGAGCATACAAGGAGCGGGTGGAGCCATGAGATTGATAAGGACGCTGGTGGTTCTGACGGCAGTATTACTCGGTACGGCGGCGGGCGCGCACGCATACAACATAAATATATATACGAGCGTAAGCGGGAGGCCATCGTCGGTCGAGTGCAACGTGTATGTTTACAGGGACTGGGGAGAATATCAGTTCGACGACGTCTGCTCGGACACCGCTAACCATATCGGGCGCGACATGCCATGGTTCTGGGCGACCTACCCAATGAAACTCGTCATTACAGAGTATGCGGAGAGCGGCAGGTACAAGGTCACGGCCGCCAGCGGTAACGGAGGAGACATCTTGGGCAACCTGATGGACGGCTACAACTCCGCAAATCAAAGATATACCACCGGCATTGATCTGCATACCGGCAACCATTCTCTCTCTGTCGGCTACTCGCAGGCCTGGGAGACCATAAACCTGACGGTAAGCGGCTGTGACAGCTCGCTTCCGCAGCCCTACTTCCACAACACGACCTACGGCGCCGACAACTACAGGTCGGGCAACTCCATAGTGACAACGGCCAACTGGGTGAACACCACCACCGGTAACCTGTACATACCGCAGTACGTGGACAACGGCAAATACAAACTGGTCTCCGCCACGGGCACAGGTGACCTCGCGGGCAAAAACCTGATGAATACCATATCAGGCAGCTATTACGTGTCGGAGGCGTTATCGCTCAGCACCGGCAACACGTCAAGCTCGCTAACGCTCACATATCAGCTCCAGACCGCCACCATAAATCTGACGGTAAGCGGCATGTTATCTTCCCTGCTCGACGCGTTCTACGCGGATGCGGCGAACAACGTGGACGTCAAATCCGGTACGACCATAACCGTCGTAACCAACAACTCGTCCGAGCAGGGCAGGCTGTATTTCAAGAAGCTAATCGTGGACGGCGCTGACACCTACGACCTGGTGTCGGCCGGGTCCGGTAGCGGTTTCCTCTCCGGGGCAACCGACTCCGGCTCTTCTACCACATATCCCGGTTACGACTATTTCGGGCTTTTCACGGTAGCCGAGGGACAGACCGGCTCGGCAACTCTTGCATACGCCAAACGCCAGGTAGCGACTATAAACGTGACCGTGGAGGGTATGCCGCAAAACCTTGTGGACGCGATGTACACGCAGAACTCCCAGGCCGCGACGGCCTACCCCGCGAACTCCAGCGGCGCGATAGCCGCGACCCTGACCGCGCCGAGCGAGTCCGGAGTGTTCTATGCGAAGGACACCGTAGTAGCCTCGGACAAACGATATGAGCTTGTGAGCTTCAAAGACGGTACCGGATTCCTTGCGGGAAAGACCATAGCAGGCACTTCGACATGGCGCGCGGGCTATAAATACTGCTACACCGGCACGGTAACCTCCGGCGATTCAGCAAATATTACTCTCGTTTACAAGGGCGTCGCGGACGTGACCCAGAACTGGCAGGGCATAACCAGGCCACAGACCGTCACCGCATTCGACACCATGACGACAGTTGCCATATCCACGGAGCAGGTAGTAACCGAAAACGGCAAGGAGTACGGCTGTTCCGGCTGGACGAACGGCACGGGCAGCATCGCTTTCGAGGGCTACACCTCTGCCTGCTCTTTCACGCACACGCAGCACAGTAATGTCACCTGGACTTACGAAGGGCCGAAGGCGGTGACGGTCGACGTCGCCGGGTTGCCGCAGAACCTCCTTGACGCAAACGCAGGGCTTTTCACGCCAGCGGTAGGGACAGGCGACAAGACATACGGCATACAGGTGGACTTCTTCGCGCCGCTCATAGAGGACAAGGTCAACGAGTGTTTCTACAAGGTCAAGAGCTTCACCGGGACGGGACAGGTCCCCGAGTACCAGAAAGGGGCCAGCCAGTACACGATAGCGAGGATAAACCAGCCGTCCTCCATAACGTGGTATTACGAAAAGGTGTTCCAGCTTAAGGTCGGCATAGACGGCGTGAGCGCTTCACTGGTGGACCCGAAGGCGGTCGTGGACAACGTGGAATACGACGTCATCGGAAGCGACGTGTATTTCAAGGAGAACTCGAACGTCACGCTTACGGCTCTGCTCAGGAAGTTCGCCCGCCCGGACATCAATACCGGCGACAGCCCGAACTATTCCGCGGCCGCTGACTTCGACGGGGACGGGTACCCGGACCTTGCGGTATCGAACTACGGGGACGACACCGTATCCGTATTTATCGGGAACGGGGACGGCGGGTTCCAGCCGAAGTTGGACTACGCCGCGGGAGACGGCCCGATGGAACTGGCCGCCGCTGACTTCGACGGGGACGGGTACATCGACATAGCGGTGGACTCCAGGCTGACGGACAAGGTGGTAGTGTACTTCGGAAGCGGAGACGGCACGTTTGCCGCCGGCGCCGGGTTCACCGCCGGAGACGGCCCGTGGGGGCTCACGACGGCGGACTTCGACGGGGACGGGTACCCCGACCTCGCATGCTCCAACGAGAACACGGACACCGTATCGGTTTTAAAGAACAACGGCGACCGTACCTTCACCAAACAGGCGGACATGGCGGCCGGAGACTGGCCGATAAACCTCGTCGCGGCGGACATAAACAACGACAACAAGCCCGACCTGCTTGTGCCCAACCATATCAGCAACACCGTATCCATATACATGGGAAACGGGGACGGCACGTTTCAGCCTAAAACAGACATAGCCGCCGGCGCGGCGCCGCACCACATCGCGGTCGGGGACTTCGACTCGGACGGCAAGCCTGACATGGCCGTGGCCAACCGCAGCGGTTACAGCGTCTCGGTGTTCCCGGGCAACGGCGACGGGACGTTCGGGGCCAAGACCGACTACCCGTCCGGCTCCGGGCCCGTCTACGTCAATGCCTTCGACCTGGACGGGGACGGGGCGCTGGACCTGGCCGCCATCAACGTAGACTCCGACAGGGCCTCCGTGCTCTACGGCAACGGCGACGGCACTTTCGGGGAGGCCGTGTACTACACCGTGGGGGACTTCCCGCGCTGCCTCGTGGCCGCGGACTTCAACGTGGACGGAAGGCCGGACCTCGCCGCGTCAAACTTCAGATCCGACACGGTGAGCATACTGCTCGGCACCGGGACCGGCGGACTTGAGACGGACAGTACATACGCATCAGGGCTCGACCCGTTAGGCGCCGCGGTAGCCGACCTGGACGGCGACACGTTCCCGGACCTGGTGGTGGCGGACTACAGCTCCGGCAAGGTATCGGTCATGCTCGGGTACGGGGACGGCACGTTCAAGGACAAGGCCGACTACACGGCCGGCAGTTCGCCCAACGGGGTCAACGTAGAGGACTACAACGGAGACGGGGCGCCTGACCTTGCCGTGGTGAACTATTGGGGCGGCACGGTCTCCATGTTCATGGGCGATAAGGACCCCTCGACCGGAAAGGTCACCGGTGCGTTCGGCCCCAAAACCGACTTCGGCATCGGGAGCCGTCCCGTCGAGTCCGTAACCGCAGACTTCAACGGCGACGGCAAGCTGGATATCGCGGCGTCCAACTGGGACAAAGCGGTTACGGTGCTTTTCGGCAAAGGGGACGGGACGTTCCAGGAGACGAGCACCGTAACCAGCTTTGCAAGCTACGTCCGGTACATAACTGCCGGAGACTTCAACAAGGACGGCAGCCAGGACATAGCGGTCACTGAGCCCAACGTAAACAAGATGGCCGTGATGCTCGGAAACGGCAACGGGACGTTCAAGGCGCCGGTCGAGTACGCTACAGGCAATTACCCGTACGGCATAGCGACGGGAGACTTCAACTCGGACGGCAGGGTCGACCTGGTGGTGACAAACTTCAGCTCGGCCAGCATATCGTTATACACCGGAAAAGGCAACGGCACGTTTCAGCCGAAGACGGACTACCCTGTAGGCAGCACGCCCAGGTACGCCGTCGTCAGGGACATGAACAAGGACGGCACAGACGACATAGTGGTGGTCAACTCCGTGTCCAAGGACGTGTCGGTGTTAATATGCAACGGCGACGGCACATTCCAGGACAGGACCGACTACCCGACGGGCGCTGCAGACCCGAGGTACGTTGCGGCCGGCGACTTTAACGGTGACGGCCAGGCCGACCTCGCGGTGCCTGACTTCGGCGGCGACGTCATGAAAATAATGCTCGGTGGGCGGAGCACCTTCGAGGACAACTTCATGAACATGGTCTGCCTCGGCTCCGAGCTGGTCTACGGCAGCGCGACGCCGTCCGCGGAGCTGCTCGTGGGCGACAGGATGAACCTGCCGGTAAACCTCACCAGGAACACTTACGTGGTCTGGAAGTACAGGGGCGCGCGCAGGTGGGAGATAGGCAAACCCGTATCCCCGCCGGTCGTCGTGGACGAAGGGATAGCCCCAGCCTACAAAATACTCGTAAGGGCATCGGCCGGCGATACCGAGGACAACTCGTTCTTCTGGGCGGGCTTCGGCAAGAAGACGTACCCTGTGCGCGAGGTACCGGTCGCGATAATATCGTGGACCAACGCCGCCACGGGCGAGGAGATGAAGGTGCCCGGCTTCACTGTCTGGCCTGACAAGATACAGCGGCACATATCGGGCGTCCCGGTCAACCTCCAGCCGTCCACGAACCCGTATATATTCGGAGGCGTAAAGTACACATCCTGCAACGCGCAGGTAAATAACGGCGTGTTCAGCGCGGACCAGCCCGGAAGGAGCGTGCTCATGTTCGTGGACGGGCCGAGCAGCGAGACCAGCCGCTACCCTGTCGGGCGGTTCGTAGTCGTGGATTCTTACGACTGGCCGGACCTGGTCACGGACATGCCCTGGACGATAGGCTCCGCCATTACGGACACGTCACACAACGACCCGGAGGGCAAGAACGGGCATGTGTACTTCGAGTCCGCGTACTACGACGGGAACCCCGCGAACCCTAACAGGGCATATGACAGGGCGACCAGGACAGGAAACATCATCCCGGTGAACAAAAACGTCCCTTACAGCCAGGCCAGGCAGATGGTGGTGGTCTGGTTCGATGAGGACGGCTACGGCGTGGGCTGGCCGGCCAGTCCGGTCCGTTACCTCTGCGACTGGCCGTCCGGCCCGGACAAGATAGTAATAGCCAGCGGGGACGGGGCCGGGACGCTGCCTGCCGACCAGAAGACGGGCCAGGTCTATTACCAGAACGAGAAGACAGACGGGTCCGGCAAGGAAATACCCGGCTACAACCCCAACGAGGAACATGCGCTCATGCTGGGGAGCACGGTGTACGCGCTAAGAAACGACCTTAACAACAAGCCGGCCGGGACTACCACGTCCGAGCCTTATGTGCTTCTTAAGTACAAGGACTCCGTGACCAAGAAATGGAATATGCGGGTGTTCAAGGTCGAGGCGGACAACACGTTCAGCCGCCAGAATGAAGTTGGCAGCCCGATAACGGCGCCTACCCCGCTCGACCTCCTGCTCGCGGACGCGCCGGACGGCGCGTCCGGCGGCGGCGAATGGTGTTTCGTCGACCACAAGGGCGGGCTGTGGGCCAAGGCCGCGAAGCCTGTTTCCGACCCCCCGGACCCTGCCGTAATCTCAATAAAGTGGCGCTACCCGCTCCAGAAGGGGTTCTACTACCCGTATACCCACGACAATGACGATAACCCGATAGTCGAGGGCACGCCCGTACCGTTCCTGAACGGAGGCGCGAGCCATGAAGACCCGGCGGTTGACGTAAGCTACGCCACGCACTGGCCGGACAGCGCGCCTGTCCTGACCATAGGCGAGACGCTGACCTCGGCAAAGTACGGCCTTCCGGACGTCGTAAACATGGCGGCCGCCAAGGTCGTGTTCGACGAGAACGTGTACAACGGCGGCGGCCCGATGGCCAGGCTGTACGACCCGTATACCACGCGCAGCGTGAGCGTGCCGAACGGCATACCTTCCGGGATAAACACCGAGACCTCGGGCGGCGTGGCCACCTTCCCGGACCTCCCGTTCGCGCTCAAGTCCCGGCTCGGCTATGACCCGGTCAACAAGGTGCTGTCGTTTGCCGGCACGGTGTACGACTCCGGGATAGGCGAGCCGCTCACTCTGTCCAACGTTATGACCAAGGCCGAGAAGGAGTACCTCCAGACCATAGACCAAGATGATAACGTGACCTGGACGGACAGTACGCCTCCGGCCGATAAAATCGCCGCGATAAAAGGCCTCGCGAACTGGGACCAGGTTATAGAGTACCTGTACATGGTGACACGCGACCCGAACGGGTCGTACGAGAGCATGGTGATGAACTCGGTTAATGAATGCAGGAACCCATACAACAGTGGCAACGAGGACGATATGCTGTCCACCCTCGGCAAATGGGGCATCGGGCTTTCTCTTGCACGGTCTCCCAATATCCTCAGGGACAGGATGACCGGAGTCCTGTGGATAGACATACTGCGAAACGGCTCCACATGGGTGGAGGCAAAGGAGAAGGACAGCTCCAGGCTCATTTTCGAGGTGAACCTAAACGGCACATGGTACGACGCCAAGTGGCAGACAAGCTGGTTCGTGGATGCGAACGGAAGGGTTTGGGAGTGGTACATAGATAAAAACAGGGACGGCAAGTTCACGATCAACTTCGGGACACAGGGGATTTACACGACCTCCGAGAGCGCCCGTTCACTGATACCCGGCACGCTTTCTGTGACACCGGTACAGGTACAGCCGGTCGCAGGCAGCATTGACAGCGTGGCATTTCTAAGCACCGACGAACTCGCGGGAGTCCCGATGGCGCTCTCGGCAGGCGCGGCAAGCGGCAAGGGTTACCTCGTGCTGGCGGAGAACGACGACGACTCGCTTGGAGACGCGCCTGTCGCGCTGCACATAATGAAGGTGGGCGGCGGCCCGTACGTGGGCGAGGTCAAGGTAATCGACTCGGACAGCGTGTTCGACGAGAAGCTGACCATGCGCCATACAGGCGACTTCGGGGGCGAGCCGGACAAGTTCTACTACGTGTGGTACTACCAGCCGGACAAGAACGGCATCCCGCCCCAGCTCCCGGAGGACCCTTCAGACACGGACGGCTGGATAGTGGCCGACGAGGGGTACGGCAAGCTCGACACGACCATCAAGGGCGCGAGCAAGCAGACGCTCTCGGACAACTGGTACATGGTCCATTACTACTACAAGGACAAGTACCCGACGCTCACGACGCCGTCCAACCCCCTCAATGCAGCGGCGCCGAAGGACGACCTGAACAACTGGAGCGGGTGGGCGGGCGCGCCGGGCGGCGAGACTGCCCAGCTCGCTGAGGGCTGGCTGAAGCGCGTGACCGCCAAGCTGAACCCGCTCGACGCTCGCGTGTCCGACTTCAGGAACAACGCGACCAACACGAACGTAAGCATAATCTCGCAGATAGGCGAAAGGTTTGAAGGCGAGATAGCGCTGAACGGCTCCGCTGACAACCTGAACGGGGTCGGGCTCATCGAGGCGTACCAGACGCTCCTCGAACGCGCCATG
>Ga0214472_10004332_pt1 | contig 14967 bp, 12 predicted proteins | sample RVTome_6_FD_207662 | JGI IMG/M metagenome (GOLD analysis project Ga0214472, IMG submission 207662) | Soil microbial communities from uranium-contaminated site in the Upper Colorado River Basin, Wyoming, United States - RVT140D175 | ecosystem: Environmental > Terrestrial > Soil > Contaminated >...
GAATGGCGCCTCGAAGAAGTCCCCCGCCACCACTCGATGCAAATTCCGGCAGCGACCATCGCGCCGAGGCCAAATCCCAGCAGGGCGTAGGGCTGACGCATTCCCAATATCAGCAGGACCACCACCACCCCAGATGCGAAGGCAACGGGCAGCAACAGCGACCGGCGTAGCGAGGCAAAATTGGCCCGCCGCCAGGGTAGCAGCGGACCCACTCCCATCAGGAAGATCAGCGCCAGCAGCAGAGGCCCGTTGACCTGATCGTAGAAGGGCCGGGCGATGGTGACTTCCTGACCGGTACCCACCTCCCGGGCAATCAGCGGATAGACCGTACCCCAGAGAGTGACAAAGGCGACGCCCAACAACAACAGATTGTTGATCAGGAAGGCCGCCTCACGGGACAACATCGAGTCCAGGTTCTGCGCGCTCTTCAGCAAGTTGAAACGCCAGAAGAAAATGGCAAAGGGAACGATGGTTCCCACCGCCAGGAACAGCAGAAATATCCAACCCAGGGAGGAAGCGCCAAAGGAGTGCACCGAGGGCACCGGCCCGCCCCGATTCATAAACATCCCGTACAGCGCCAGAGAGAAGGCGATGTTGATCAGCACGATGTTCCACATGCGGAACATCCCCCGCCGTTTCTGCACCATTATGGAGTGGACGAAGGCGGTCAGGCCCAGCCAGGGCATAAAGGCGGCGTTCTCCACCGGGTCCCAGAACCAGAAGCCGCCCCAACCCAGAATGGTGTAGGCCCACCAGGAACCCAGCAGTAGCCCGCAGGCCAGCAACGCCCAGGTAATTATCCCCCAGACCCGCCCGACATCAACCCATTCATCCCTGGTCTGCTTGCCCAGCAGCGAACCCAGCGCGAAGGCGAAGGGTATCGTAATGCCAACCAGGCCGGCCATCAGCGCGGGGGGGTGGAAGAACATCCCGAAATGAGTCAGCAGCGGGTTGATTCCCTCACCGTCCGGGGGGACGAAAGGCAGCTTCTCGAAGGGGTTGGCCATCACCGCCATTACCGCGATGAAGAAGGTCTGCACCAGCATCAGGGTAGCAACGGTGTAGGGCAGACTCGGGCGCAGCCTGGCCGGCGCCAGCCAGATGGCAATGGCGGACATCGCAGAAAGCACAAAGGCGATGTAAAGCAGAGAGCCTTCGTTGCCAGCGTAGAAGGCCACCCAGGTAAAGATGTCGGGCATGGCCCGGCTGCTGTGGGCCGCCACGTAGGCGACTTCAAAGTCCCGGCGGATAAACGCGGTCACCATGCTGAGGGTGGCCACCAGCATCACCAGCACCAGGAGGTAGGCAGCCCTCCGTGAGCTTTCCAGCAGCACGGGCACGCCTCTCAACTGGCCCAACACCGAACCGGCGGCGGCATAGGACGATAGCGCCAGCGCGATCCACAGGGAAATTGCGCCCAGGTCTGCCATAAGGGTACTAATTACGCTCCCGTTGGGATTCTCCGTTGCCAACCGGGCATCCTGATGTGCCCCCACCCGAACTGTCTTCCAAACTCACTTCCTCGGTTACCGGCAAATTCTGGCGTGAGGCCAATTCCTGGTCCACCCTTGCCAGGTAGGGGTCCAACTCATCGGCAGCACCGCTGAATTGAGGAGTCGTCGCGATTTGATCCACCCGGCGCGCCGACATCGACCGCAGCACCGCCAGGCCCGCCAGCAGGGCAGCCGCCACGCCCACCAACGGGAAAACCCAGGCCACCAGGTTGAACCCGGACTTGGGCGGAGACGCCAGAATATCCTGACCGTAGCGTTCGGCAAAGAAGTCCAGGATTTCCTGACGGGTGGCCCCCTCCGCCAGCTTTTCGCGCACCAGCGCCCGCATCTGCCGGGCGATGGGGACTTGGGCCTGGTCGATGGTCTCCGCCGGACATACCGGACACATTATCATGCCGTCAATTGCGTAGGCGTCGGCTTCATTATAACCCAGGGGCTGGTCCGGATAACCCAGGGGCTGGTCCGGATAACCCAGGGGCTGGTCCGGATAACCCAGGGGCTGGTCCAGCCCAGGAGTGGGTCCAGGGGTCTGGGCGTTGACCACACCCGCGGTCAAAAGAGGCAACAGGAAAAATATAACGATACATCGAACCATGCCTTTAACCGGGGTGGGTATTTCCATCAGCTTAACCCCATATGGGGCATCAATTCCTCGAGAGGGACGCCGATTAGAACGAGACCAATGGATCGATAATTGGTCTCGCTGACCGGACTTGAGAACAAAAGAACCCCGACACGACAATATTGTCCCACGTCCAAAAGGCGGATGGCAACAAACAATTACCCGGTTAACAGGGCAATCGCATCTTAGCCGGGTACAGGGTCCCCCGTCACACCGGCGGAAGCCGGTGTCCAGCGTAATTGCCTGGATTCCGGCTTCCGCCGGAAAGACGATGCGGCTCAGACTTCACAGTATTTTCTAGCGGATTGGCTGGCTCCAAGAGGATGCGATTGCCCTGACCAGGTTTAACCCAGCGGTGAGACTGGAAAGCGGGCCTACGGACAGGCCTGGGGATTGGCTCCCTGAAGGCAGTTGACCACATATTCGGCAATGAGCTGCATCTCTTCCCCGGTCAGCAGCCTGGAGAAGTTGGGCATCACCACCAACCCGCTTCCCATGAAGCCGGCCACACCCAGGGCTCCCATCGACCGGACCGGGTCAGCTGTCAGATTGGGAGTGACCACCGGGGTATAGCCGTAGACATCTATCATCCGCTGCAACACCTCACCGTCGCCCTGGCCGGTCTCACCGTGGCACATGGAACAGTTAACCTGGTACAGATGCTGACCGTCGCCGGTAAACGAGGTGGCCTGGGGCGCGGGGAACCAGCCCACCGCCGATTCCGGCACGCTCAAGCGAGGCGGCTCGTGGGCCTTGAACGATTTCTGGTAATGCATCTCGTAGAAAACATCCAACGGGTATGAGCCCTGGGCGCAGCCGCTCATCGCCAGCAGGCCAACCAGCAAGCCGACCCCCAAGAGGATGGACTTTGCCCGGCGGCGGGGGTGGCCTACACTAGACTTTTTCACATTTTCCAGAACTTCAGTCATCGACGTTTCCCGGGTCCGATTGGTTTGAGTTGCTTGGGCTCCCAACTCGGCCAGCGCTGAGATTGTAGACAATTGAGCCGGCAAATCGCCACCTATTGGTTGGCTAGCTCTGCCGTTTAACGTCCACCGCGCCGGCCCGATTCAGAACATTGGCCACCCGGTCATGCTGGTTTTCCTCGGCGTTGACCAGTACCCCAATGTATCCCTCGGTGATCCGGGCATCGTAGAGGCCCTTCTTCAAATTGGGAAGCCTGGACTCGAATATTATGCCCAGCACTGTGAACAGGATGGCCCCCAGCATGGTGCCCTCGTAGCTGATCACCGCCATCGGCGGCAGCGAGATTATGGGCTTGCCGCCGGTGACCATGGGGTAGGCTACCTGGGTCATCGTGGTCAGCAGAAGTCCCGATGTCAGGCCCAGCAACGCACCGACAAAGGGGAAGATATACAACCGGTGCTTCTCTGCCCGCTCGCCGAAGGCCCCTTCGGGGTAAGGGGCGTCGGTCAGAAAATCGAAGTCGTTCTCGGAGACCCCGGCCGCTTTCAGCCCATCACCCGCATCGGCGGCGGCATTCGCATCGTTGAATAACCCTAGAATTGGCAGTTTGGCCATATGCTTACCTCTTAGATTGTGCCCCCTGGCCGTCATGAGACAACCTCAAGATCGGCCATCGTTTCCAAATTAACTTCCCGGATTAAACTTCCCGGACTGACAGGTTGATGAAAAACCCTTTTCGGCCATCCCCCTGCCCCCTTCCTGACCAGGAAGGGGGTGGAAATTGTATCTGGGGGACACCCCCAGACCCCTGCCGAAGGGGCTTCGCCCCTCTGGACTCCCCTTTTCAGCACCCGGACTAATCTTCCCGGACAAACGGGTTGATGAAAAACCCTTTTCGGCCATCCCCCTGCCCCCTTCCTGACCAGGAAGGGGGTGGAAATTGTATCTGGGGGACACCCCCAGACCCCTGCCGAAGGGGCTTCGCCCCTCCGGACTCCCCTTTTTCAGCACCCGGCTAATCTTCCCGGAAGGTGGCGGGGACGACCCGCCGACCGATCTTTACCTCGGTCCTCAGGAACTCCCCTTCCTTGATATCGTACAACGGCACCAGGGGGAATACTCGACTGAACAGCAACAGCAGCATGGCCACGAAGGCAAAAGTAGCGCCGATGATTATCATCTCGGGCACTCGAGGCACGTAGTTGTTCCAGGTGAAAGTGAACACACCTCGATTGGCCAGGCCGGGCACGATGATAATGTACCGTTCCAGCCACATGCCGATGTTCACCGAGATACAGGCCAGCGCCATTATCCACAGGTTCCGCCGGGCCGCCCGGGTCAGCCACAGGGACACTGGGATGAAGTAGGTGGCGATGACGAATACCAGTGTCCAGCCGCTGATGGGCCAGACGAAGAACTGGAGCTCTCTCACCGCCAGTTCGTCGGCCTCTCGGCCGTATATGCCAAAGATGACCTCCATCACGAAGAAATAGAACCATCCGGTGGCAACTACAATCAGCAACCGGCCCAGGGCATCGATATGCTCGCGGCGGATATAGTCCTGCCAGCCGTATATATAGCGCAGGAGGATCAACACAAAGGCGACCGCCGAAACGCCGGAATGCACCGCGCCCACCACAAAGTAGGGAGCGAAGATGCTGGAATGCCACGTCTTGGCCGCGACGGCCATACCGAAGTCCCAGGACACTATGCTGTGCACCGATACGAACACCGGCAGGATCAGTGCCGAAAGCAGAACGCCAGAGAGGATCTGCATCTTCCACTGTCGGGGGTTTCCTTCCCAGCCCATCGCCAGCAAGGAGTATATCCGGTGAGTCATGCCGGTAGTATGGTCCCGCAGCACCGCAAAGTCAGGAATCAAGGCGATCAGCACGAACAGAGAGCTGGAGGTCAGGTAGGTGAAGATTGCGCTGGGGTCCCAGACCAGCGGAGTTCGGATGTTGGGCCAGATACCCCGGGCAAAGTCGTAAGGGAAGAACCAGTAGAGGGCACGCCAGGGCCGGCCGGTATGAATTACCGGCATACTCAAGGCGGTAATCAGAGAGAAGATGGTCAGCACTTCAGCGGCGCGGGTGGCCGGCCGGCGCCACTCGGCTTTGGCCAATCTCAGAATGGCCGAGAGCATCACCCCGGCATGACTGATACCGATCCAGAACACGAAGTTGGTGATGAAGAAGCCCCAGACCACGGGCCGGTTCAGCCCAGTGATGCCCAGGCCCCGGTCGATCATCACGCCGATGGTGATGGCAGCGGCGAGGACGATCATTCCCAGAAAACCCACCACGGGCCAGAACCACCGGGGCGTATCCAGGATCGACCGCAGCAGATCCCGGTTTATTTCTGTCGGGCTGAGGGGTCTACCTTCCTGCATGATCGGCTCCCATGTTTATGCCTCCCACCTGGCCGCGCTGCCTGGATTCATCCATTCACCAATCGGTTGTCCACCAGTCTCAATATTGGCGGAATCTCTAATTTACTCGGGCTTGGCCAGCACCAGATACTCGCCGTGAAACAACCGCTGCTTGCTCTGGTACAGGGCCCCTTCTTTGACCTCCCAGATTGAGAGGATCGGGATTACTTTGGCCGCAACCAGGTACAGGAATGTCGCCAGGCCCAGTACGCCAATCACCATCAGAATATCCCAGATGTCCGGGAAAACCGCCGGCGGCACCGTGCTGAGGCCCAGGTCGTAAATGTTTCCAGCGTTAAACGCCCCGACGAAGATGCGGATATGGAACAACAGGTTGCCCAGCAGTATTGAAACTCCGGCCAGGGCCGGCCCCCAGTCGCTCTTGCGTACCGGGTTCCAGATCAATATAAAGAAAGGAATGAAGAAAATGAACAACAAATTGGCCCAGAATACCGGGCCGTAAGATTGGAAGAGCAAATACCGGAGCATGTTCTGCTCGACTTCCAATCGTCCGTACCAGAAGGTGATAAAAAAGGCGAACAGATGGTAGGTCCACAACAGTGTAAGACCCAGTTGAATCTTGCTGGCCGACCAGAACTGGGAGATTCCGATGTATTCCTGGTACCCTCCCCAGCGGCGCATCACGAAGGCGATGATCAGAATCAAGCTCAAGGCCGACTGAAAACCGGTGACCGCGTACAGCGGCGGCAAAATTGAGTCTTTCCAGCCGGGGATCAAGCTCATGGCGTAGTCGCTGACGATCAAAAATTGCACGAAGATGACCATCATAAAGTACAACGCGCCCAGGATGGCCAGGTTGGCCTTCTGCCGGGTCCACTGCCGGCCACTGCCATACCAGTGACTGGAGAGCAGGTCGTACTTCAGCCGCCGCCAACCGGTGGCCGAGCTTCGCGCCTCAGCCATATCCGGAGTGGCCGACACCCAGAGAATGGCCAGGCTGGTCACCGCCAGGGCCACCAAGCCCAGGAAATCCCAGAGATGGGGCGCGCCGAAGGGCACCTCCATCCAGATGGTGCGGCGGGTTGCCAGTTCACCATGCACTCCCGCGCCAAAGTTGGGGTTGTTGATGGGCGGCAGGATGAACATCATCGGGATGTACAGCAGGACGTTGACCACGCCGACGACGGCGAATAATTCGGCGATGCGGGATATGGGGCGCCGCCAGTGGCTCTTGGTGATCCGAAAGGCCACCGCCACCAGGGGAGCGGCGCCGGTGATCAGGAAAACATAGGCGAAAGCCGCCGCATAGTAACCCCAGGGACCGTGTCCATTGGCCGTAAAACCATCGATGGACAGCCGCAGGATAAACCCGACGACGCCCAACACCGCCAGGACTCCGGTGGTAACCAGGGCCAGCTTGTAGAATGAAGGCAGGGAGCGGGTCTTCCCCCCCACGTCCCAGCTCAATCGCTGGGCGTTGGGGAGCACCCACATGTCGGCGGGATACGGTGACTCGTGGTGACTAGACATGGTCTTCGCCCTCACCGAGAGGGTACTGGTCCACTTTCTTCAAATAGATGACGCTGGGCCGGGTGTTGATTTCTTCCAGCAGCCGGTAGCCTCGAGTGGTCCGCTCTTCTTCGTGGTGGATGTCATGGGCGTTAACATCGTCAAAATAGGGCCGGATTTTGCTTCCGGCGTCGTGCTGGTCGCCGAACATCAGCGCGTTGGTCGGACAGGCCTGGGCGCAGGCAGGAGCGTAATTACCGGCCTGCAGTTTCTCATCGTTTAACCGTTCTCCGCCAACTCTCTCCACCTGCAACTCAGCCCGACGCAGGCGCTGAATGCAGAAGGTGCATTTTTCGGTGATGCCCCGGGTGCGGACCGTTACGTCCGGGTTTAGCTGGTTCTTCAGCCGCTCCGGCCAATCGGGCTGCCAGAAATTGAAGAACCGCGCCTGGTACGGGCAGTTGTTGATGCAATAGCGGGTGCCGACGCAACGATTGTAAATCTGCACGTTCAGGCCATCGTCGTTGCGATAGGTTGCAAACACCGGACACACCGGCTCGCACGGGGCGTTTTCACAGTGCTGACACAAAACCGGAATGAAGCGGGCTTTGACGTTGGGATACTCGCCTTCCCAGTACCGCTCGATGCGGATCCACTCGTAGGTCCGCTTCTGGAGGAAGAAGTCCCTGGTGTTGATCGGGAGGTTGTTCTCCGCCTGGCAAGCGACCACGCAGGCCTGACATCCGGTGCACTTGTCCAGGTCAACCACCATGCCCCATTTGTGATCGATGCGATTAGTTACCATTTCTCACCCCGTTAATACGGAGAAATCTCCCTTTCCATCAGCAATCCATCAGCAATTTGCCCGCTGGATAATTTGCCGGTGCCGGCTCACCTCAGCGCTTCAATATCCAGCCGGTCAATTACCCCCGCCCGGAGGCGTAGTCTTGATAATTTCCTCCCCCGGGTTGTTGTCGATCTGGTTGCCAATCTCCCGGCTGGTGAACTCGCCTTCAAACTTGGCCATCCGAATACTGCCCAGGTTGCCCGAGACCTGCACCCGGTTGCCCGCCCAGGCCAGGGCCCCGGTGCCCTCAACCTGACTTGACGCCAGGATATTGAGCACGTTGGAGCTTGCCCGTTCGTCGCCGCCGGTGGCGTATTCCGGCCCGTGGCGGCGACCCTGACCTAGCGGCACACCGACAACATCGGGACGCATCGCCGGGTTGGGATACACCGGGGCTTGGATCCGGTTCCCCCCCAATGCCTCAACCTGGACGATGTCGCCTTCCCTCAGGCCCATCTCTTCCATCTGGCGCTGGTTCATTTCCACCCAGGAGTGCCAGGTGACGGTGGTTATCGGATCGGGGGCCGCCTGTGCCCAGGGCAGATGGGTGTTTCGGCCGTCCAGCAGGGTATTGTGGGAAAAAGGCATCAGATACATCCCCTCGCCCGAATAGCTGGGCGGAGCGGCCCGGCCGGCTATCTGGCGGTACAGGCCGGTGGGGGCGCTGGGTGAAGGGCCGGTTTCTCGCTCATCCCACCAGCCCCCTTGCCGTAACAGGTTGTTCCAGAACTCGCCCGCCGAAGTCGCCGAGACCGACCCTCGATTCAGCACGAACAAAGCGTCGGAGGTCTCCCGCAATGCTTCCTGCAGGCTACCCCAGGGCAACTCACCCTCCCGGCCCAATTCCTGGGCGGTGCTGAGCAAAACGTCGAAGAAACTGCGCGGATCAAGGTCGCTCAGCGGATTGACCACCGGCTGTTGTATTCCCAGCACCTGATAACCGGGCCCCGGCTCGGGAATATCGCTGCCCCAGTCCTCCAGATAGATACGGTCCGGGAGAATCAGGTCGGCCATCGCCGTAGTCTCGTCCATGAAGGGCGAGTAGCTGACAATGAACAGGCCGTCCCGGTTCAAGGCATCGCCAAAGCCCACCGAGGAGGGCAGGCCATAGACCGGATCGGCAGTATGCACCATCAGCAGGCTGGTACGGCCATCTCTGATGTCACCGGCGGCGCCCATCCAGTCCGCCAGCGTGCCTGTGGTTGCCGCGGCGGGTAAATCGGCGATCGGGCTGCCCGGGTTGAACCGGACTCCACCGGCCTCGCCCACACTGCCCACCAGATAGTTCAGGGCGTAAATGGCTTCCAGGTTGAACCGGCCATTGCTGTGCGCCGCGGCACCGTCGCCGCCGATGGCCAGCGCGGGCGTGTTTCCGGCGAATTCGCGGGCCAACTGGCGAATCCAGTCCGCCGGGGACTGGCCCTTGAGCATCGCTTCGGGCAGGTCCAACATTGGGCCAACCTGGTCGGGACTGAAGGCGGTCAGGGCCGCCGCGCCCTGGCCGCTGGTCAAAGCGTTAACATCGGCGCTGACTGCCTGCAAATTCTCGGACATAATCACCTGAGCCAAACTCAGGGCGAGGTAACCTTCAACGCCGGGCCTGATGGGGACCCATTTGTCGGCGTTGGCCGCGGTCATGGAAAAACGCGGCTCAACCTGGACGTGAGTGCCCCGCCGGGTGCGGCCTTCGCCCTGCCGGAAATCGCCGTAGCCCACGGACCAGCGGGTCGGCGAGACCCAGGTTGAGAGGAAATCGGCCCCAAAGGACAGCAGAAAGTTGGCGTTGGCCAGGTCAAAGTCGGGGAGCAGTTCTTGCCCGAAGACGCTCTTCACCGCGGCCCGGTAGGTGGTCTGGTCGAAAGGCTCAAACCCCAGATGGCGGCCGCCGAAGGCCCCGGCAAACCTGCCGGCGATCATCGCCGGATGCGCTCGCATCGGCTCGGTGATCAGCAACAGGCCTTCACCCCGCGCCGCCAATTCCGCGCTCACGGTATTCAGCCCTTGCTCCCAACTGATGGGCGTAAGGGCGCCAGACCCCCTCGCCCCGGTGCGGCGCATCGGGCCAGCCAGACGCTCCGGGTGATACAGGGCCTGTAAACCGGCGTCACAACGGGCACTCTGCTTGCCCCAGTTCACCGGATACCGGGGGTTGCCCTGGACCTTCTTGGCCCGGCCTTCCATCACCCGCACCAGCACACCTTCGCTGGCAGGACACTGGCGGCACAGGGTGGCATACCAGTTGTCGCGGCCCTTGACCAGGTCCTCCGGCTGCATCACCGGACTCTGGAGTCTCAGCTCCTCTCCGTTCCGGCCGAATATATCACAGCCAACGGCTCCCACCGCGGAGATGCCCGCCCAGGCCAGGAAATTGCGCCGCGTAAATTTCATACCTTGCTGCCTTTACCTGCTGTCACTGTGTCACTTGTGGCAGATGGTGCAGTCGGTGGCCACGTTGTTGGCCTTGTGGCAGTCCACGCAGGTGCCCATCTTCAGGGATTGTCCGGCCTGGGGCTGGACCTCGGTCATTCCGGCGACATTCCCGTGACACACCGAGCATGCTTCACCCACCGTCAGGGGAAGCTGCATTGGCTGCTCGTCGCCCAGGGGCAGGGTAACCGGCCGTGATTTGCCTTGAGTCAAGAACCTGATGTGAGCCTCGTGAACGAAGCGCACATGGTCGGGCAACCGGTGGACCCGCTCCCAGTCAATGGGAGTATTATCGTTGAACCGGTCAACCACCCGCTGGATTTCCGGCAGGTTAACCGTGGTCTCGCCGACCACCTTTTCCTGGTTGATCTGCTTGTGGCAGAAGAGACAGTTTTCCACCGCGGGCACCGTCGCCGCTTCGCCTTTAGTTACGTTGCGGTGGCAGAACTCGCACTGTATGCCTGCACCTCCCTCCTGGGGAGCTCCGGCGTGGACCGTATGGGGAAAGGCGATGGGTTGTGGCGGCGCTTCGCCCAGGCCGAAGGGCGGGTTAGAAAACCAGGAAATCGCCAGTACGACGACGATGAATCCGACGATTACCGTTACGATCAGACCCACCAGGGCCAGGGGTAACATATTTGCGCTGGGCCTCATCTGCCGCTGTACCTGATTCCCTTGTGTTGGTTACTGTGTTGGTTACTTAATTGTTGATTACTTAATTGTTGATTACTTATTGTTGGTTACTTTACCGCTGGGTGATCTCGCTGATTGACTCAGCGGGGTTGCGTAATTGACCAGCTAAACTGTCAGGGCAGCTTCCCGCCCGGCCAGGCATTTCAGACGAAAAAGCGGTCCCAAAAATTGTTGAGCATCCCCGGGGTCATCGTTGCCACCGAGATGATCAGAAAGGCGGCCAGGCCCAGCGCAATCAGTCCGATAATAGTTAATGGAATGCGCAGCATCCCCAACGCCGGCGGGAAGTGGCCGGTCATGACCCCCGAAGGGATGAAGGCGTGGGCAATCATCATACAGAAGGCGAAGGTGATCATCAGGGGAAAGAAGATCCAGAATAACGTCAACCAGTTATGGATGTTAACCCAGTCGAAGCTGGTCAAAGCATTAGGTTCGCTTAGAGGCATTATGTGGCCGTAGCTACCCGATTTTCTTCTCGAAATCCCTGGCCCGGTTCGAGCCTAGTGAAAATTATCACAACTCCCCAGGGGTGTCAAGGGCCATCAGCGCCGAACCCCGGGGCTTTCGACCGGCGGGCGTTGACCTTCCCGGGATGCACCGGTGATTTACCCGGAATGCACCCGTTTTACACCGGATGGGTACCAGCTATCCGGAGGCCGCGGGGCGTTAGGTCGACTGAACTTCTCGCCGCATGTCCGGGACGGGGAGCCCGGGATTTCCTGGAAGTGCGCCCCCGAGGGGTGAGGCAGATTGCCGGACCAACACGACGGGTAGTCCGGTCGCCGGGACCGGAAAGGGCCGGGCCAGCCAATCCGGGGAAATCTCCGCCAATCCCGGTTTGCGGCGTCACCCACCGGCGGGATATAATAATCCTGATCCTACGGAGTGTAACCGGGAGTGTTACGGTATCGACACCACTGTCCCTCCGGGACTGATTCGCAGCATCCGGAGTTACACCGCGACCCCGGGGCATCTTGGAATGTCCCCGATTTGTTTTCGGCCATTGCCAACGGGGTAGAAAATGACGCAAGCCAGGACCCCCAAACCTTCCGGCAGTCCTTCCGGCAGTCCTTCCGGCAAACCTTCCAGAAGGAAGGATTCCAAACCCCCGGCCCAGGCTGGCGGCCTGCCCCAGGGTCTAACGCCGCGAGACCTGTTGGACCAATACCGCAAAATGGTGCTGGTGCGCGCCATGGACGAGCGCATCTGGCTGCTGAACCGTCAGGGCAAGGTGCCTATCGCCGCCTCGGCCCAGGGCCACGAAGCCGCCCAACTGGGCAGCCTGCTGGCGGCCCAGAAAGACGGGGACTATTTCCTCTTCCCCTATTACCGCGACCTGGGCATAAAAATGGGCGTGGGCCTGACCCCCACCGAAGTTATGAAATCCTTCATGGGCAAGGCTGGCGAACCCTACAGCAACGCCCGCCAGTTTCCGCTGCAGGGCGCCGATCTGAAGCACAAGATTATTCAGATATCCAATGTGGTCGCCGCCGGCTTGACCCAGGCGGTAGGCTACGCGCTGGGCTGCCGTATGATGGGCGACGATACCGTCGTACTGGTCTATTTTGGCGACGGAGCCTCCAGCCAGGGCGAGACCCACGAGGCCATGAACTTCTCCGGAGTACACAAACTGCCGGTGGTGTTCATCTGTGAAAACAACCGCTACGCCATCTCGGTGCCCCAAGCCAGCCAGATGGCCATCGCCGATGTCGCCAGCCGTGCCGAGGCCTACGGCTTCCCCGGAGTGGTGGTGGACGGCATGGACCTGGTGCAGGTCTACGAAGCCACCCGGGAAGCCATCATCCACGCTCGTGCCGAAGGCCCAGTGCTATTGGAAATGAAGGTGGAGCGGTTCATGCCCCACACCACCGACGACGATGACCGCCGCTACCGGCCGGCGGACGAGGTGGCAATCTTGCGTCAGCGTGACCCGGTCATAACCCTGACCGCTTACCTGATCGAAGAGGGTTTTCTCACCCGGGAACAGGTCAAGGAGATTGAAGCGGAAGCGAGGCGCGCCATCGATGAGGCCACCGACGCCGCTGACGCCGCGGCGCCTCCCGACCCGTCAACCCTGCTGGATAACCTGTTTGTCGATTAGGTTGGCCGGATGAAAGAGAATAGATGGCCGTTCAGAGCGTAATCGAAGCGGTCCGCGAGGCGATGCGAGAAGAGATGCGTCGCGACGCCAGGGTCTTCGTGATGGGCGAGGACGTGGGCAAACGCGGCGGCGTCTTTCTTTCCACCCAGGGGTTTATCGAAGAGTTCGGCCAGTCCCGGGTAATTGATACTCCCCTGGCCGAAGCGTCCATCATGGGCATCGCTCTGGGCGCGGCGTTTCGGGGCCTGCGCCCCATCCCGGAGGTCCAATTCTCCGACTTCCTCTGGCCCAGCGTCAACCAGCTGGTTGGCGAGGCGTCGCGAGTCTGCTATGGCACCGACGGCCACCTGTCGGTCCCGATGGTGGTGCGCATCCCCTACGGCGGAGGGGTTCGCGGCGGGCTGTTTCACTCCCAGAACGTGGAGGCCCTGTTCTTCCACACCCCGGGCCTGAAAGTGGTCGCACCGGCCACGCCCTACGACGCCAAGGGACTGCTGAAGTCGGCCATCCGCGACAACAATCCGGTGATCTTCCTGGAACACAAAAAGACCTACCGGATGGTGCGCGGCGAAGTGCCGGAAACCGAGTACCTGCTGCCCCTTGGCATCGCCGACGTCAAGCGTGCCGGCTCCAACCTGACCCTGGTCAGCTACGGACTGATGCTTCACTACTGCCTGGAAGCGGCGGAAGTGGTTTTCGGTGAGGGAATCGACGTTGAAGTGGTGGACCTGCGCAGCCTGCGCCCTCTGGATAAAGAGACCATCCTGGCATCGGTGAAGCAGACCGGCAAGCTGATGGTGGTGCACGAGGACAACCTGACCGGCGGCGTGGGCGCCGAGGTGGCGGCGCTGGCAGCCGATGAAGCCTTTGGGTACCTGGACGGGCCGGTCACCCGCCTTTGCGGCCCGGACATCCCCACCATGCCCTTTGCCCAGACGCTGGAGGACGCTTACCTGCCCAACACCGAAAAGATTGCCGCGGCAATACGGAAGCTGGCGGCGTATTAACTTGATGAAATTCCGGAGGGTGAAATTCCGGGGGATGGTAACACTTGGGGATGGTAACACTTGGCCCTGATAATTGAGCTCCCTCAGGTCGGCGAATCGGTGGTCGAAGGTACCATTGGCAAGTGGCTGAAGCAGCCCGGCGACCAGATCGAGAAGTACGACCCGCTGGTGGAAGTGGTAACCGACAAAGTGACGATGGAGCTGCCTTCGCCGGTCTCCGGCAAGCTGCTGCGCATTCTGGCCCAGGAAGGGGAGACCATACCGATGGGCGCGCCCATCGCCGAAGTAGAAACCCCGGACGTCAAAGAAACTCCTGGCGTCATAGGGACCCCTGACGTCATGAAAGCAATCGCCCCGGCGACTCCCCCAGCAGCCCTCGCCGCCACCCCTCCCGCCAGAGCCAGCACCACCGGCTATCTGGTCAAGGACTTGAAGCAGGTCGGCCCCACTGGCGCTGGCGTCGAAGCTGGGCCACCCCCGCCGGTGGCAGCGACACCGGCGGCTTCAGTGACTGCGGCGCCGGCCCGACCTGATGCACCCCCGGCGGCTGAACCGGCCCGCCTCTCACCGGCAGTGCGGCGGTTGGCCCGGGAACACGGCATTGACCTGTCCCGGTTGGCGGGCACCGGAATGGGCGGCCGCATCACCCGCGACGACGTTCTGAGACACCTGGATTCCGGACCGGTCCGGACCGCCGCTCCACCAGCATCGATGGTCACGCCGCCTCCGGCGTCCCGGACGAAGGAAATTGCTAAGGAGATTGCCGTCGAAATTGCCGACGTAACTGCCGGCGAAGAGCACATCCCCCTGACGCCGGTGCGCCGCATGATCGCCGAGGCGATGGTCCGCAGCGTGACCCAGATACCTCACGCCTGGAGCACCATTGAGGTTGATGTCACCAGCCTGGTGTCGCTCAGGAACGGCTTGC
>Ga0214472_10004333_pt1 | contig 14967 bp, 12 predicted proteins | sample RVTome_6_FD_207662 | JGI IMG/M metagenome (GOLD analysis project Ga0214472, IMG submission 207662) | Soil microbial communities from uranium-contaminated site in the Upper Colorado River Basin, Wyoming, United States - RVT140D175 | ecosystem: Environmental > Terrestrial > Soil > Contaminated >...
TCGACGTTGAGCGGCAGGCTCTGTTCCGCCTGCAGGCTCGCCCATACGTCCTCGTAGGCGGTGATGAGGTAGCCCGGATGCACGCCGAGACGCTCGGCGAGCGTGGTGCCGAAGCGCTGCGCATCGGCGGCGCCGAAGCCGTAGTCGACCCCCTCGTCGGCGATCAGCGCTTCATCGCGCCAGATCGGCGTCCCGTCCGGGCGCCAGTAGATGCCGAGCGCCCAGCGCGGCAGCGGCTCGCCGGGATACCACTTGCCCTGTCCGTGGTGGAGCATGGCCCCCGCGGTGAAGCGCTGCTTGAGACGCGCGGTGAGCCGGCCGGCGAGCTCGCGCTTCTTCGGCGAGAGCGCGGTGAAGTTCCATTCCGGGCCGTCCATGTCGTCGATCGAGACGAAGGTCGGCTCGCCGCCCTGGGTGAGGCGCACGTCGCCCGCCTCGAGCTCGCGGTCGACCTGCGCGCCCAGCGCCTCGATGGCCTGCCACTGCGCCTCGGTGTAGGGCTTGGTGACGCGCGGATCCTCGTGCACGCGGGTCACCGACATCTCGAAGCCGAACTCGCTCTGCGCCTGGCCGGTGAACGAGCCGATCACCGGCGCCGCGCTCTGCGGCAGGGCGGTGCACGCGAGCGGGATGTGCCCCTCGCCGGCGAGCAGGCCGGAGGTCGGATCGAGTCCGATCCAGCCGGCGCCGGGCACATAGACCTCGGCCCACGCATGCAGGTCGGTGAAGTCGTGATCAGTGCCGCTGGGCCCGTCGAGCGCCTTGACGTCGGCGGTGAGCTGGATCAGGTAGCCCGATACGAAGCGCGCCGCCAGTCCCACCTGGCGCAGGATCTGCACCAGCAGCCAGGCCGTGTCGCGACACGACCCGCTGCCCAGCTGCAGCGTCTCCTCGGGTGTCTGCACGCCCGCCTCGAGGCGCACCAGGTAGGCGATGTCGCCCTGCAGGCGGCGGTTGAGGTTGACCAGGAAGTCCTGCGTGACGAGGCCGGGCGCGAGCTCGTCGCGCCTCATGTCTGCGATCCACTTGTCCAGGCGCGCGCCGGCCGGCTCGGGCATGAGGTAGGGCGCGAGCTCGTACCGGAGCTGCTCGGCGTACGCGAACGGGAAGGTGTTGGCGTACTCCTCGACGAAGAAATCGAAGGGGTTGATCACCGTCATGTCGGCGACCAGGTCGACGGTGAACGAGAGCTCGCGGGCGGGCTCCGGGAACACGAAGCGACCGATATAGTTGCCGTACGGGTCCTGCTGCCAGTTGATGAAGTGCTTGGCCGGCGCCACCGTGAGCGAATAGGACAGGATCGGCGTGCGCGCATGGGGCGCGGGTCGCAGCCGCACCTCATGCGGCGTCAGGATGACCGGGTGGTCGTAGCGGTAGCTGGTGCGGTGGTGCAGCGCGACGCGGATGGCCATCGGTCAGCGCTCCCGACGCGTGCGGCACGCGGTGGCACGCGGGTGACGCGGCCGGCAAGGTGCGCGCCGGTCATGGGCGACGTTGCTCATGAGAATCTCCATCGATTGCCGAATGCGCCGACATGGCGTCGATGGTCGAGCTTAACGCAGTTCCGGCTCCCGGGTGGCGGCGAAATTCGAGGAAATGGTGCGCCGCAAAGTGCGCTTGTCCCGGCGGCGGTTACAGCGCGGCGCTGCGCTTGATGCGAAGGTACTCGGCGACCAGCTCGACGTGGAGTTGCTGCGGCAGGGTGTCGATGACGCTCAGGCGGCGCTGGCGCAGCCGCTGCAGCAGGCGTTCGCGGGCGCCGAGATGGTCGAGCGTGCCGAGGCAGGCGAGCGCGTCCTCGAATTCGTGCAGCGGCGCCTCGACGCGGGCGTCGAGCGCCGCCTCGCGCAGGCTGGCGATCACCACCCGGTGGCGGCGCGCGAGCAGGTCGACGGCGGCGTGCAGGTCGTCGGCGTCCTCCTCGCGCAGGTTGCTCACCAGGATCACCATCGCGCGCTTGCGGTGGCGGTCGAGCAGGCGCTGCGCGGCTTCCAGATAGTCGCTGCCGGCGGTGCTGCTGTGCAGGTCGTAGACCTGGTGGATCAGGCGGTTGATCGCGGCGCGGCCCTTGACCGGCGGCAGCCAGCGCATGGCGTCGGCCGCGGCGCCGCGCTCGGCCTCGGCGAAGGTCATGAGGCCGACCGCGTCGCCCTGGCGCAGGCCGACCTGGGCGGTGAGCAGCAGCGCGTTGAGCGCGTGATCGAAGTGGCTCAACGCGCCGTCGCGGGCGCGCATGCGGCGGCCGCAGTCGAGCAGGAACAGGATGTCCTGGTCGCGTTCGTCCTGGTACTCGCGCGAGATCGGCTTGCGCTGACGGGCGGTCGCCTTCCAGTCGATCTGGCGCAGCGCGTCGCCGGTGCGGAATTCGCGCAGCTGATGGAACTCCAGCCCTTCGCCGCGCCGTTGCCGCAGGTGCACGCCCATCGCCCCGATCTCGCGTTCCAGCCCGAGGGTGGCGAGCCGACTGGCGGCGACGAAGTTGGGGAAGACCTTGACGCTGCACGCCTCACCCGGCCGGCTGCGGCGCTCCCACAGTCCGAGCGGGGTGAGCCAGCGCAGCCACGGCGGGCCGAATGCGGCGTCACCGCGGCGCCGCGGCAGCAGGCGATAGCGCACCTCGGCCCGTTCGCCCGGCGCCAGGGCGAGCCGCGCGGGCAGGCCGGGCATGTCCACCTGCGGCGGTGGATCGTCGGCGACTTCGAGCGCGATAAGCCGGCTGCCCCGGTTGCGCAGCGACAGGGTGGCCTCGTTCGGCGTATCGAGGGCGAGGTTTTCCGGCAGGTGGCGCACCACCTCGAGCGCGGCCGGATCGCCGCGCCGCACCAGATCCCACGCCGCGGCGAGCAGCAGCAGCGCGCCGGCCGCCCACCAGCCGGGGGCGAGCAGCGCGGCCTCGGCCGGCGCGGCCACGCGCAGCGCGGCGAGCGCCAGCGCGGCGACGAGCCAGGCGGCGAGCAGCAGGAGCAGGCGGCGTGCCGGCCTCATTCGCGCGGCGCGGCGACCGTTTCGATGATGCGGCCGAGCACCCGGTCGGCGTCGAGCCCGTCGATCTCGGCGCTCGCGCTGAGGGCGACGCGGTGGCGCATCACCGGCAGCGCCATGGTCTTGATGTCGTCGGGCAACACGAAGCGTGCGCCGCGCAACAGGGCGTGAGCGCGGGCGCAGGTGATGAGCGCGAGGCAGGCGCGCGTGCCGGCGCCGCGCAGCAGGGCGGCATGGCCGCGCGTGGCGCGCACCAGGCGCACCGCGTAGTCGAGCACGCGATCGTCGACCGCCACCGCCACCGCGGTCTGCTGCAGTGCGAGGATGGCGTCGGCGTCGAGCAGCGCCGTCTCGGGGCCGTCGCCGGCCGGCTTGCCGCCGACGATGCCGGTGATGCTGCGGGTGATCTCCACCTCGTCCGCCGCGCTCGGGTAGTCGATGAAGATCTTCATCAGGAAGCGGTCGAGCTCGGCTTCGGGGAGCGGATAGGTGCCCTCGTGCTCGATCGGATTTTGCGTCGCGAGCACCATGAAGGGCCTGGGCACCGCGTGCGCGTCGCCGTCGATGGTGACCTGGCGTTCCTGCATCACCTCGAGCAGCGCGGCCTGGGTCTTGGCCGGGGCGCGGTTCACCTCGTCGGCCAGCAGCAGGTTGGTGAACACCGGCCCGCGGCGCATGTGGAAGCGGCTCTCGCGCATGTCGAACAGCACGTGGCCGGTGATGTCGCCCGGCATCAGGTCGGGGGTGAACTGGATGCGCCGGAACTCGCCCGCGAAGCAGCCCGCGAGGACCCGCACGAGCAGCGTCTTGCCCAGCCCGGGCACGCCCTCGACCAGCACGTGGCCGTTGGCGAGGAGGGCGGTCAGGATCTGGTCGACCACCGTCGGCTGGCCGATCAGCCGCTCGTTCAGGCGCGCGCGCAGTTGTCCGGCGGCGGTGATCGCGGCGTCGAAGCGGATGTTGTCGATACTCGAGTTCATAGTCTCTTCCACAGGGATTGCAGGCTGGCGACGCTGCCGTGCAGCGCGGCGGGGTCGGTGCCGGGGTCGATATGCAGGGCCTGGCGGAGCGTCTCTTGCGGCAGGTCCGTGTGTTCTTGCAGCACCTGCAGCTGCGCTTGCGGCGCGCCATGCAGCTGCTCCGGCAGGCGCCGCCGGGCGCGTTCCAGCACCGTGTCGCGCGCGCCGCGCAGCAGCGCGCCGGCCCCGCCGTGGCGCCAGCGATAGCGGCTGCTGGCGAGGATGTGCTCACCCAGCGCGCGCCGGCCGTCGGCGTCGCTCGCCCGCAGCGGGCCGAAGCGGCGCGCGCGGCGCAGCAGCCAGGCGAACACGAAGAGGGCGCCGGCGAGCAGCGCCTCGCGTCCGTGCGTGGCGACGAGCTGCAGCAGGTTCGGGACGCGGGCACCGTGCAACACCAGCACCGGGCGGTCGACGTCGACCAGGATCCGCAGCAGGTAGGCGTGGTCGTGCAGCCCGATGCGGTCGTTGTGCCACGGGCGCTGGTCGGACAGTACGCTGACCAGCCCGTCGCCCCATTCGTACTGGGCGAAGTGCGCCCCGGCCGCGCTCCCCGCGGAATAGATGCGCCGAGGCCGCCGGTCGCCCCGTTCGCCGTCCGGCGCGACCTCGGCGAGGATGAAGCGTGGATCGAAATGCACCCGCGCCTGCTCGGGGTGCGCCTCGAAGACGAGCTCGGTCATTTCGGATTCGGCGGGGCGGCGGTCGTCGGTCGCCGGGGTGCCCGAGGCGGAATCGAGCAGCTCGGCGAGCTTTTTCGCCACATCGGGTTCCGGCGCGGGCGTGCCGGCCGCCCGGCGGATGACGCCGAACGGGGCGAGCAGCGGGTCGGGCCGGTCGCTGTCGTGGGTCGCCGCGGTGACGATCAGGTGTCCGCCCTCGGCGGCCCAGTCGAGCAGTTGCTGCGCCTGGCCGGCGGTCAGGACCTCGGCCGCGTTGCCCGTGATCAGGGTGCCTTCCGCGGCGAGCTCGGCGCCGCGCGGCAGGTGGTCGCGCGCCGTGACGCGCGCGCCGATGCGCTCCAGGTAGCGCCGCGCGGCGAGCAGCGGGTCGCGCCGCGCGAGCGGGCTCGCCCCGACGTCGACCGTTTCGGTGACGAATTCGAAACGCTGGTGCAGCGCCCAGCCGGCCAGGCCGAGCAGCACCACCAGCAGCAACGCGAGCGTCTTATGCCGCATCGCCGAACGCCTCCCGCCACTGGCGGCACAGTGCGGTCACCGTGCGCTCGTCGGGCGCGCGGTGGGCATAGGCGAGCAACTGCCACGCGCGCGTGAGCTCGTCGAAGAAGGCGGCCCGCGCGGGGGCGAGGCGGTGCACGAGGCGCGCGCATTCGCCCTCGGTGTGATGGTCCGCAAAGGGCATCCGGTGCGCGGCGATGAGGCGCGCCAGGGTGGCGCGGTAGAGCAGGCCGAGCGCGGCGCGCGCCGCGCCGGCCTGCCACAGGGCGAGTGCCTGGCCGGCCACATCGGCGGGCAGGCTGGCGGGACGGACGTCGAGGCCGAACAGGATTTCAGGTGCGGGCGCGGGTGCCGCGGCGGCCTGCGGAGACAGGCCGCGCAGTACGCTGCGCAGGCGCCGCAGCACGTACAGGAGCGCGGCGCCGGCCGCGAGCCACAGCAGGAACACGACCACCTGAGCGAGCTCGATGCCGTCACGCGACGGGGTGCGGGCGTCGTCTTTCCAACGGGCGAGCCAGTCGCGCAGCCACACCAGCCAGTCGGGGGCGTCATCCTTGCGCTCTACGGGCTGACGCGGCTTGAGCGTGCGCCGCTCGACGCGCTGATGGAACTCGGGGCCGTCCAGGATCTCGCCGATGCGGACCTTTTCCGCGTCCGGCGTGACGGCGGCCGGCGTGACGGCGGCGGCCGCCTGCGCGTCGCGGGCGGGCACGAGGGTGCTCAAGGCGGCGGCGATGAGCAGGGCGCCCAGCGTCGGCGTGGCACGCGCCGTCGCGGCCCCGCTGCGTGCGGCGAGATCGCGGAAGCGGATCTCGATGTCCCAGCCCTCGAGCTCGACGCGGCGGCAGATGTAGAGCATGAAGCCGCCCATGGTGTACGCCGGGGCCACCACGCTCATCGCCACGAACGCCAGCGCGTTGTAGATGTGGGCGCGGGCCGTGTCGGGCGCGGTGACGAAGCCCACCGCGTCGAAGTCCGCCTGCTCGGGCAGCATCAGCGCCGCCAGCCCGAGCGCGCCGAACATGAGGACCATCTCGAAGTGCATGCACACGATGGTGAGCCAGCCGGCGGCGCTGCCCATGCCTGCGTGCAGCTGGCGCAGCCGGCGCTGGCGTTCGGCGCCGCGCAGGCGTTCGAGCAGCGACACCGGCAGATCGGCCGAGCGGGTGGCGCTCAGCCGGCGCCAGGTGAGCCAGGGCAGCAGCTCGCGTCCGAGCAGGCGTGGCGCCCGCCGCCACGCCTCGCGCAGGGCGACCGGCTCGCCGAACAGGCGGCGGCTGGCGATATAGAGCGGCACGGCGTCCCACAGCGGCTTGAACCACCACGGCGCCATGATCGACAGCCACAGGAGGTCGTCGGGCAGCAGCAGCGCGAGCGGCACGAACAGCAGCAGCGCGGGCAGCGTCCACGCCGCCCACAGCGCCGGCCACCAACCGCGGGCCACCGCGAAGCCGAGATCGACGGCCTGCCAGGCGTTTCGGCGGTGGAGCGCGATGGCGATACGGTCAAGCTGCATGGCGGCGTCCGGCGAGCGCGCAGTAGGCGATCACGCCCAACCACAGCAGCGCGCCCGCGGTGTACTTGACGTTGGGCGGCAGCAACGCCGACGACGACCAGAACGCCTCGAGGAAGGCGGCGATCACCAGCATCAGGAACACCCCGTAGACGATGACGATCGCCTCGCGCGCGGCTACGCGCAGGGCGTCGAGCCGGCGCAGCGGGCCCGGGTCGATCAGGGCGAGTCCGAGCTTGAGCCCGGCTGCGCCGCTGAACACGATGGCGGTGAGCTCGAAGGCGCCGTGGCCGATCACGAACGGGTAGAAGGTGTCGATGTAGCCCAACTGCGTGAGGTGGCCGGCGGTGGCGCCGATCATCACGCCGTTGAAGAGCAGGAACAGCGCGCTGCCGAGGCCGAACAGGATGCCGCCGGCGAAGGTGCGGAAACTGATGCCGATGTTGTTGCGGATGTAGTAGCCGAACATCATCAGGTCGGTGTCGGAGCCGCGCTCGCGCCCGATCCGGTCGTTGGCCGGGTCGTACATCGACTCGATGTTGCGCACGTCCTCGGCCGCCATGACGCTGTAGATCATGTCGGGGTCGAAGTGGCAAGCGAGCCCGAGCGCGACGGTCGGCAGCACGAACAGTGCCGCGGCGAGCCACACGAAGGCGGCGTTCGCGCGCAGCGTGCGCGGAAAACCCACCGCGAGGAAATGCAGCCAGCGGTTGCGGCCCGCCGCGCGCTCGCCGTAGAGCACGTGGTGGGCGCGCAGCACGAGATCGTTCAGATAGCTCACCAGCGCGCTGGCGTAGCGGCGCTGGCGGGCGAGCGCGAGATGCTGGCACAGGCGCCGGTAGCGCCCGGGAAAATCGTCGTCCGCGGCGCGCTTGGCCGCGGGCGTCGCGAGCCAGGCGTCGAGCCGCTGCCACTCGTCGCCATGCCGCGCCTCGAAGTCCTGTTGTCTCATCGGGTGCCCAGCAGCCAGCAGCCGATGCCGCGCAGGCGCCGCACGGCGGCTTGGTCGCCGCTGCCGACGAGCGGGGCGAGGATGTTCGCCAGTTCCTCCTGACGCGCCTCGGAGAGCTGCTCATGACGCTGCGTGAAGTCGATGATCGCCAGCTGATCGGCTACCGACAGCGGCGCGGCCGGCATCAGCGGGGTGCACTCGGGCAGCGCCGCGGCCGGGGCGAGCGGCGGCCGGTGCACCACCACCGTGCCCGCGGCCATGTCGCCCAGGCGCTGGAAGCGGCGGCTCGCGCTCATGCCGAGCAGGCCGCCGAGATAGGCGAAGGGCAGGAAGTCGACGGCGCGCAACAGGTTGCGCACCAGCGCGGCGTCGAGTCGCACCGGCGTGAGGTCCTGATTGACCACCGCCAGCCCGAAGCGGCGCTTGCCCGGGGTCTGCCCGTTGCGCCACACCTCGAAGGCGACCGGGTAGAACCACTCGAGCAGGAAGGCGAGCACCAGCATCAGCCCGGTGCCGGCGCCTCCGGCGGGCACCGCCAGCAGTCCCAGCAGCGCGACGATGACGAAGCGCAGCACCAGGTCGAGGGCGTAGGCCAGCGCGCGCGGCACCGGACCGGCGAGATGCGCCTGCAGTTCGACGCCCTCGGGCGTCTCGACCTCGAGCAGCGTGTCGAGCACCGCCGCGCGCATGCTCAGGCCGCGCGGGTATCGGCTTCGCAACCGAACACGTTGCGATAGAACACGCCGCCGGCGATGACGCTGAAGGGGAGGGTCCAGATCAGGCCGATCCCGAGCGGCAGGGCGGCGATGACGTTGATGACGGTCAGCGCGAGGCCGAACCCGAGCGCCGCGAACCAGCGCTTGCCGATCGCCTTGCGCGAGGCCGACAGCGCTTCCCACGGGCCGAGCCGCTTTTCCACCACCAGCGGCATCGCCAGCGCGAAGGCGACCATCAGGTAGATGCCGGGGATCACCAGCAACAGGAAGCCGATGAACAGCAGCAGCGTCATGACCACGTAGGTGGCGAGCAGCGGCAAGGTGCGGTCGTAATGGCCGAGGATGCGCATGGGCGAGATCGGCGCATCGACCGCGCGTCGCAGGCCGAGCAGGAAGAGCCCCAACCCGAGCGGCATGGTCAGGCTCACCACGATGAGCTGCTGCAGGAGCGAGCCGAGGAAGAAGCCGGCGCCCGGCGTCTCGCCCGGATTCATCGTGACCAGGCCGCCCAGCGCGAAGGTGGTGATGCCGACGATGACCGCGTAGATCACGAAATACAGCAGGAAGGCGAGGTTGAACGTGAGCTTGGCCCCGCGCGTCCGCTCCCAGGCTTCGCTGATGGTGTCGCCGATCGAGAACTGGTAGTCGCCGGCGATGCCGCGCTCGAGCGAGCCGTACGCGTCGTCGTAGTGGACGTTGTCGAGGTCGGCGGCGGGTGAAGCGTAAATGTCGGACATGCGGTCTCCCGATGAAATGTCCTGATCCGCGCATGCCGGTCGGGGCGGCGGTCAGTGGCGTGGGCCCTCACCGGCTGGCGATTCGGGCGCGTCGAGTCGGCCCCGGCGGGCGAATCGGTCGGGGCGGCGCTGCGCCGGTCCCGCCGATCCGGTTTGTCCGCCCGGAAAACGGCTGCGGGGGGCATTCTCCACGAATATCGGCGAATATGGCAATCGCGTGCGCGCAGCGGCGAGCCGGGGCGCCGTCCGGCGCCATCGCCACGGCGTGTCGCGCCGGCCCGCGCGGAGGCGACAAGGGTCCCTGAACGGCGCCGATTCACCCGTGCGCGGCGGCGCACCGCTGTGCCGCATCGGTGCGTCGCGCCGCCGGCGGCACATCGATGGTGCATCGGTGGCCCGCGGCGTGGCCGCGCGCCCCGCGTCCTGCGGGCGCTGCGCACGATGGCTCGAACGGCATGCGGTTTGCTTTGGGATGTCGGACACCTTTCACGCCGGCCCGATGTTCGCCAACCTTCACCAGCTGTCCCACCATGCCGCCTGGCGTCGCCAGCTCGAGCTGCTGCTCGAGTCGGCCGGCGAGGGCATCTACGGCATCGACCTGCGCGGGCGCTGCATCTTCATCAACGGCGCCGGGGCCGAGATGCTGGGCTATACGCCGGACGAGGTGCTCGGCCGCAACATGCACTACCTCATCCATCATTCCGATTCGGCCGCGCGCCTGATGCCGGTGCACGACTGCCGCATCTTCAACGCCTTCAGGGACGGGTGCGGCTGCCGGGTGGACGACGAGGTGCTGTGGCGCCGGGACGGCACCTGCTTCCCGGCGGAATACGCGTCCTACCCGATCCGCGACGGTGACGACGTGGTCGGCGCGGTGGTGACTTTCTCCGACATCACCGAGCGCAAGCGGACCGAGGCGGCGCTCCACCGCGCGCATGCCGAGCTGGAGCGCCGGGTGGCCGAACGCACCGCCGAGCTGTCCACCGCCAACCAGCAGCTGCGCCAGGCGCGCGACGGGCTGCGCCGGCTGTCGGCGCACATGAACTCGGTGCGCGAGGAGGAGCGCGCGCATATCGCGCGCGACATCCACGACGACCTCGGCGCCTCGCTCACCGCGATGCAGCTCGAGCTCAACTGGCTGCGCCAGCGGCTGGGCGGCGAGCGGGAGGTGGTCGGCCACATCGACGCCGCGCTCGACATCGGCGCCACCGCGATGGGCGCGGTGCGGCGCATCCTCAACGACCTGCGCCCGGGCGTGCTCGACCACCTCGGCCTGTGGGCGGCGCTCGAGTGCCTGCTGCAGGACGTCCAGTCGCGCGGGCTGCGCTGCAGCTTCGTGTGCCCGCCCGGCGTCGAGCGCTGCCGGCTCGGGCGCGACGCCGAGATCGCGGTCTATCGCATCGTGCAGGAGGTGCTCACCAACGTGCAGCGCCATGCCGGCGCCGCGCGGGTGGCGCTCGTCGCGCGCGCGCTCGAGCGCGATCTGGTGCTCGAGGTGGAAGACGACGGGTGCGGCATGCGCGTACCGGCGCAGCCGACCAGCTTCGGCCTGCTCGGCATGCACGAGCGGGCGCGCGCCATCGGCGGCGAGCTGTCGATCGCGAGCGAGCCGGGCCGCGGCACCGTGGTGGGGCTGCGCCTGCCCGGCGTACTCGCCTGAGGAGGGATCATGATCCGCGTGCTGATCGTCGACGACCACATGATCATTCGCCGCGGCCTGGCGCAGATCCTGGCCGGTGATGCGCGCATCGGGCGCATCACCGAGGCGGCCGACGGCCCGGCGGCGCTGCACGAGCTGCGCAGCGCGCCGGCCGACGTGGTGCTGCTCGACATCGCGCTCGGGGACCGGGACGGACTCGACGTGCTCAAGGCGATCCGCGGCGAGTTTCCCGCCATCGGCGTGATCATGCTGTCGGTGTATCCCGAGACCCAGTTCGCGGTGCGCTCGATCCGCGCCGGCGCCAGCGCCTACCTCAACAAGGGCTGCTCGCCCGAGGCCTTGTTTGCCGCCATCGGCAAGGTCGCCGGCGGCGGGATCTACATCACCGCGACGATCGCCGAGCTGCTCGCCCGCAACGTGCGCGTCGACGACGCCCGCCCGCCGCACGAGACGCTGTCCAACCGCGAGTTCCAGGTGCTCAAGCTGCTCGCGCAGGGGCGCTCGGTGTCCGACATCGCCGACCAGCTGTCGCTGTCGGCCAACACCATCTCCACCTACCGTGCCCGCATCTTCGAGAAGCTCGGGGTACGTTCGCTGGTGGAGCTCCTGACCTACGCGGCACGCCAGGACCTGCTGCCGATGTGAGTGCGGCGGGGGGCGCCCCGCGCCCTGTTCTGTCGCGCGCAGGCCACACCCGTTCGCCGCTCGTCCGGCGCCGTGTCGACACGCGCCAATGGCGCCCCCGCAGCGCAACGCGCGTCGCGCTCACCACATCGTGTAGTGGCAGCACTACAAGAGGATCACGACAAGCGCGATAGCGGTGGCATGGCGCGCCGCGCACCATGGCACCGTCAGCAACGCCGAGCGAGGCCGCCATGTTCCGCAAGCAGGGATTCCGATTGGGCGTGTATGTGTTCAAGGACGCCGAAGTCATCGACTACGCGGCGCCATGCGGCGTGCTGTCGGTGGCGCGCCGGCTCGATCCGGAGATCGACGTGTTCCTCGTCGCCGAAGCGGCCCGGCCGGTGCAGACCCAGGCCGGCATCACGGTGGTGCCGAACTACGCGTTCGGCGACCGCCCGGCGATGGATGCGTTCCTCATCCCTGGCGGGTTCGGCACCCGCCAGGAGATGCACAACCGCAACCTGCATGCCTTCATCCGCGCGCAGGACGACGAGTGCCTGCTCACCAGCGTGTGCACCGGTTCGTGGATCTACGCGCGCATGGGCCTGCTCGACGGACTGCCCGCCACGAACCGCAAGGAGCCGGACCGGCTGGAGGCCTCGCACCTGGGCAAGACCCCCATCGACCGGCTGGCCGAGATCGCGCCCGCGTGCCGGGTGAGCCGCGCGCGAGTGGTCGATGCGGGGCGAATCATCACCGCGGGCGGCATCAGCGCCGGCATGGAGATGGGCTTTCATCTGCTGCGCCGCGCCGGCTACGACGAGGCCTTCATTCAGGACGTCGCCCGCGTCATGGAATACCACCGCGCCTACGAGCTCTTCCGGCACGACATCGAATACGCCTCGCCGGCCACCGCGGCGGCGCAGGCCGCCTGATCCCGCTCAGCCCCTCCCACGAAGAAGTCCAGCAAGGAGTCCGTCATGTCCGCTTTCCGCAACCCGTTCGACTACAAGGTGAGCCTGCGGCGCGATGGCTGCAGTTGCGGCCGCCACCACAGCCAGTCCGAGCACGACCAGGAACAGGTGCTCGAGCTGCGCCAGATGCAGGACCGCGCCGTGGAAGGCGCGGTGATGCGTGCGCTGTTCCCGCAGGACGAGGTCCGCCGCGGATTCCTGCGGGCGGTCGGCGCCGGCACCGCGCTGGCGGCGATCTCGACGCTGTTCCCGCTCGGGCTCGCCAAGGAAGCCTTCGCCCAGGGCGCCGGCGCGCTGGAGAAGACCAGGCTCAAGGTGGGCTTCATCCCCATCACCTGTGCCACGCCCATCATCATGGCCCACCCGCTCGGCTTCTATGCGAAGCACGGCCTCGACGTCGAGGTGGTGAAGACCGCCGGCTGGGCGGTGATCCGCGACAAGGCGCTGGCCAGGGAGTACGACGCCGCCCACATGCTGTCGCCGATGCCGCTGGCGATCTCCACCGGCAGCGGCTCGAATCCGATCCCCTGGACCGTGCCGGCCATCGAGAACATCAACGGCCAGGCCATCACGCTCGCCATCAAACACAAGGACCGGCGCGACCCGAAGGACTGGAAGGGCTTCAAGTTCGCCGTGCCGTTCGACTATTCGATGCACAACTACCTGCTGCGCTACTACCTCGCCGAGCACGGCATCGACCCCGACCGCGACGTGCAGATCCGCTCGGTGCCGCCCCCGGAGATGGTCGCCAACCTGCGCGCCGACAACATCGACGGCTTCCTCGCGCCCGACCCGGTGAACCAGCGCGCGGTCTATGACGGCGTGGGTTTCATCCACGTGCTGTCGAAGGAGATCTGGGACGGCCACCCGTGCTGCGCCTTCGCCGCCAGCCAGGCGTTCGTCAGCGCCAACCCGAACACCTACCACGCGCTGCTCAAAGCCATCCTCGACGCCACCGCCTACGCCCGCAAGGCCGAGAACCGCAAGGAGATCGCCGCCGCCATCGCCCCGGCCAACTACCTCAACCAGCCCGTGACGGTGGTGGAGCAGGTGCTCACCGGCACCTACGCCGACGGCCTCGGCAACGTGAAGAAGGACCCGAACCGCATCGACTTCGATCCCTTCCCGTACGACTCCTTCGCGCTGTGGATCCTCACCCAGATGAAGCGCTGGGGGCAGCTCAAGGGCGAGGTGGATTACGCCAGGGTGGCGAAGGACGTGTTCCTCGCCACCGACGCGAGCCGCCTCATGAAGGAGCTGGGCATGCCGCCGGCCGACGCCGGCAAGCCGATCACGGTGATGGGCAAGGTGTTCGACCCGAAGCAGCCGGCGGCCTACGTCGACAGCTTCGCCATCCGCAGGAGCTGAGCCATGAAAGCCGCCCGACCCTGGCTGGCACCGCTGCTGTCGGCGATCTTTTTCCTGCTGTTCATCGGCATCTGGCAGCTCGCCACGCGGCCCACGGTCGCCGCCGTGCAGGTGGACCCGGAGTACGCCGCGCTGGTCGGGCAGGCCGCCGCCACCGGCGCCAAGTCCGCCATGCCGACGCCTGGGGAGGTCGGCGCCAAGCTGTGGGCGCACGTCACGGATCCCTTCTACGACCACGGCACCAACGACAAGGGCATCGGCACCCAGCTCGCCTACTCGATCGGTCGCGTGCTGCTGGGCTTCGGCCTGGCGGCGCTGGTGGCGGTGCCGCTGGGCTTCCTGATCGGCATGTCGCCGCTGGTGTACAAGGCGCTCGACCCCTTCATCCAGGTGCTGAAGCCGATCTCGCCGCTCGCCTGGATGCCGCTCGCGCTGTACACCATCAAGGACTCCGGCATCTCGGCCATCTTCGTCATCTTCATCTGCTCGCTGTGGCCGATGCTGGTGAACACCGCCTTCGGCGTGGCCGGCGTGCGCCGCGACTGGCTGAACGTGGCGCGCACGCTGGAGGTGTCGCGCATGCGCACCGCCTTCCAGGTGATCCTGCCGGCGGCCGCGCCGACCATCATGACCGGCATGCGCATCTCGGTCGGCATCGCCTGGCTGGTGATCGTGGCGGCCGAGATGCTGGTCGGCGGCACCGGCATCGGCTACTTCGTGTGGAACGAGTGGAACAACCTCTCCATCGCCAACATCATCAGCGCCATCCTCTTCATCGGCCTGGTGGGGATGCTGCTCGACACCCTCCTGGCGCGCCTCGCGCGCGCCGTCACCTACCGGGAGTGAGCCCCATGAGCCAGCCTTTCCTCAAGGTCGAAGCGCTCGCCAGGCGCTATCCAGGCCCCGCCGGCAAGCCCGCCCTGACCGTGTTCGAGGACATCCACTTCGGCATCCGGAAGGGGGAGTTTGTCTGCATCATCGGCCATTCGGGCTGCGGCAAGACCACCATCCTCAACGTGCTGGCCGGGCTCGACGAGGCCAGCGAAGGGGTGGTCATCATGGACGGGCGCGAGGTGCGCGGCCCGTCGCTCGACCGCGGCGTGGTGTTCCAGGGACATGCGTTGCTGCCGTGGCTGTCGACGCTGAAGAACGTCGAATTCGGCGTGCGCTCGCGCTGGCCGGCGTGGCGGGCGAAGGAGGTCGAGGCGCACAGCATGAAGTACCTCGAGATGGTGGGTCTCGGCCAG
>Ga0214472_10004335_pt1 | contig 14965 bp, 10 predicted proteins | sample RVTome_6_FD_207662 | JGI IMG/M metagenome (GOLD analysis project Ga0214472, IMG submission 207662) | Soil microbial communities from uranium-contaminated site in the Upper Colorado River Basin, Wyoming, United States - RVT140D175 | ecosystem: Environmental > Terrestrial > Soil > Contaminated >...
CACGGTCTACAAAACCACCTTTGGGATGGATTTGACTATAGGTAAATTCCCCAACCAGATCGGTGGCGTCAGACAACAATCGGGGTGCGAGTCTTGCCACTTGCAGCATTTCGAGTCTCGTACTCACGACACCAATCCTTAATCTCGCCCCGGTCAAAAATCTTACCCAGCACTCTTCGCAAAAGCCCTTTCAGGTTTGCATTCTCCAGGTTGCGCAGGGTTGCCACGGCGTCTTCCTTATAAGATTCCCGCAATTGGGTGATGTAGTCTTTCACTTCATAGATCTCAAAGCACCGTTCCACCAAGGGGCGAACCGCTTCCCTGGGTGCTCTGCGCCAAAGCGCATCAAGTGCTTGCTTATCAGCACCTTTGGCCTTTTGATGCGCATAGGCAAGGAGCACCGAAGGCCGCAGAGCTTCGACATCACTTGGGTCAAAACCCGTTTCCGCATCGCCCAGGTCATCCTCAATTTGGTAAGCAATACCCAGTGAGCGGCTGTAATGCGTCAGGATATCCATTAGGTTTTCGCTTTGTTTGCCGCCATAGCTGGCACCCAATTTCAGCGCAACCTCAAAGGCTGGTGCAGTTTTCAGGCTAAAAATTTCAAGGACCTCTTGAACAGCCAAGGGTTGAGGATTCGAAACCCATTCCAATTCAGCCCCTTGACCAAGGCACAGATCTTTCTGGCCAATGGCTGCGATGCGAAGCATTTCCCCAAGGCTGTTTGCCGCGGCGCCACTTTCCGCAATTAGCCGATAGCCTTCCCCAATCAAAAGATCTCCCAGATTCAGGGCAATGGGAACTCCATGGCTGGTATGAACCGTCTCCTCGCCGTAGCGCAGAGCATCATCGTCCTCAATGTCATCATGAATGAGCGATGCTTTGTGGAAACACTCAATGCCTACTGCTAGCTTCTTAAAACCATCAGGGATTGCCACATCCTGACTGGTTTGCAGTGCCTTAAACGCACAAGCAGCCAAAAAAGGTCGCCAGCGCTTTCCATTGGCTGCAAGCCATTGACGCGCTTTGTGTTCTGTTTCACCAGAAGCTGGACCCATGATCTCATCCAGGGAATCTTCGCTGAACCAGGTTTTCACTTCCGCCCGCAAAGCATCCAAATCCATGCGCCGCGTCTGATCTTCACTGGTCAAGTGAATAACGTCCCAAACCCAATCTGTATCGACATTGGTATCAATACAATCCCCCTGCAAAAGCGGAATAGCTATCCCGGGAACGGCAGCGGCCTCCATGTAAGGAAAAGATTTCTCGAGAACCGACAGACATGAAACACCCACAATGGCGTCAATTTGTCCCGTTTCAATAATGCTCATAACAATGGCAGAGCCCTCGGCAATCAACACGGCATAGCCCATTTTCTCCGCTTCTTCCTGCAAATCCTGGAGGGAACATTGCCCACAGCGTTTACAAAGCAGGCCCAATTCATCAAATGGCGCTGGGCACACGCTTTCCTTGCGCAGACATTTCGGCATGAGCAGCAGGCGGCGATTGTAGGGTATTTTCGCCAGTTCCTCTTCCCAGGACTGATTGTTGATGATAACCGCCACCCAATTCTTAAAATCCATTGGCAGGCCCTGACTCGTGAGGAAGCGTTCGGCGTGTTCTCGAAGCTGCTCCAGAGGCATGGGTGGAATCAATTTTTCTCGATCCACAAAAACGCGCACCAGCTCTTTTATTTCACGCCGCATCTCAAAAGATTCGGGAATCCCGGTCTCTGGAGGTCGCATGATTTGCATTGGCAGAATTTTGGGAATTTCAAAGGGTTGAGCACCCATAGTTACAGCTCCTCGAATGGTGAGATTACTCAGGCTTTGCGTTCTTAGGAATTTTCAGCTTTGCGACGAATGGCCTCAACGGTGGGCAGGGCATCCATGACTTCCTGGGGAATATCCAGGCCTTCTTGCAGCTTCTTCAGGCAGCGCTTTCGCTCTTTCAGTGCTCTTTCCTCGTCTCGTTCCTTTGAGAAACGGGACTTGGCTCGCTCTGTTCGGTCACGCAGCATGGCGTAAATATCGCCACCAAGAAGGGACGAAATATCTACCTGCATTTTCTCGCGGCGGAGATCTTCGTCGCTAACCTCTGCTCCGTTAATGGGAGCTGCTCTGTATTTGGGGAATAGAATGGCAGCTTCGGGGCAGACGCGAGAGCATGCTGGGCAATCGGTTTTGCATTTGGTGGGGTTTTGTACCTGAATTTGCTTGTCTTGGGAGACACCGTAGACATCAAATAGGCAGAAACTCAAACACTGCATGCAATTGGTACAGCGATCGAAGTCGATGACGGGAAACCAAGGTTTCCATGGATCTTCTGGTTTTGAGGAAGGCGCAAGTGTCAGAGGCTGTTGTCTCGCGGGCGCTTTTCCAAGGATATTCTGACTGATCGCATCAGGATCATCTTCTCGCATGTTGTGAACCTGAACTTTGTTCTCATCGAGTTTGACACCTGCAGCGTGGAACAACCATTTCACTGCGCGCGGAAAACAAGCGGCGATGTGAACTTGTTCCGCCTCTGTGACGGCATTCAAGCCAGGATCTTTTTTCGCAGCCATTCGGCAAAGGTCTTCCACTTGTTCAAATTCCACACCGGACTGCTTCAAGTCTTCCAAAACAGCTTGCTTAGTTTCTTCAGGCAAAATACGGGTGTAGGCGCAATTGCAGAACACAATTTTTTCTTTAGACGCCTGAGCGACACTCATAGATTGGCTCCCTTTTTCAGGTTTTACGGTCCTACTGGGTGACCGGATGCATCCATTCGATAAACAGGAGTTGGCGGTGCTGGCTGGAAACATTCTAAGTGATCCAACTGCAGCTCAAGCGCTTCCCAGCGCATAGCCTCCAATCCTTCCTTCACAGAATTCTCAAGGGCCTCCGGTAAGCCTTCAGCACGGAGGTTGATGATTAGCTGCCCGGTCGTCAGGGGATCGCTGAGGGTTTGTGCCAGTTCTGGCTGAAATGCGGTACCTACCAGGTTGAGTACGGCCAATTCTCCGCTGCCGTCACTGGGTTCCAAGGTCATTTTGAAATGGGCCACGTCGACATTTTGCGATTCCAGGCGTCTTTGGACTGCAAGGGCAAAATCCGCCAACCAGGCGTCACCGTCGAAAAGCTTTTCCGAATGAAGGTTCACCGTGGCATTCAGCCAACCGAGCAAAGCTTCTCCTTCGGCATAAATGCCATAATCCAGGGCCATCGGCTGAGCTTGTGACTGCTCTGCAGCGAGCAGGCTTTCAAACCAGGACTCCAGGCCTTCACCAGTTCTGGCAGAAATGGCTACGATTGGTTTTCCTGGAAACCTCTCGGTAAGTGCTGCTTTCAATGCTGCAAGTGCAGCCTCACCCAACAGATCTTTTTTGTTAATCACAATTTGGTCTGCTTCCTCAATTTGTTTGAGGTAGATGTAGACCACCTTCTCGGAAAAGGTTTTTCCCTGGGTTACGCCCAGTATGGCGGATGCGCGGCGCGGGTCGATCAGAACGTTTAGTGGCGCTATGGTGAAGCGTTCGCCATAAATGCGCCGCAAAGGGTAAGAAACGGAGGCAACGAGGTCGGTACAGCTACCTACTGGTTCGGCAATAAACAGATCTGGTGTTTGGTCTTTACTCAACTGATCAGCTGCGTCCACCAGGGAATTGAAACGGCAGCAAAAGCAGCCTCCGGGAATTTCTTCCACTTGAAAACCCTTTTGTTTGAGGTTGAGCGTATCGACAAGCTGCTGGCCTTGATCGTTGGTAATCAGACCCACGCGGTAGTGTCTTTGATCCAGGAATTCTGCCAGTTTGGCGATGGCAGTGGATTTTCCTGCTCCCAGGAATCCTCCCACCATGATGTATCGTGCCGGGTCAGGTTTGATTGACATTATGCCCCCACCATTTTGTCAATTGTATCGTCCAAAAGCTTTGCATAATTCTGGGCATCCATTGCGTTGGGCTCTGGATCGCCTTTTACTTCATAAAGCCAGCCTTTGCCGTAGGGATCTTTTTGCAGCCATTCGGGATTGGCCTCAAGATTGGCATTTGCACCCACCAGAGTGCCCTGAGCGACACAATAAACATCTGACGCTGCTTTCAAACATTCGATCCAGCCAATGATCTGGCCAATTTCAACCGCACTGCCCATTTTTACTTCCATCCCAGTTTCAACCAAATCTCCCAGCATACGGGTCGCAAACTTTGTGTAGCCAACCCGCCAAACGCCATCGGGTTGTGGACTCAACCAGGAATGCGCTGCCGTGTAACGGTAATCCAGCGGTAACCTGGTAGAAAAACGCGAGCGTTGGTAGCGAAGCTGTCCGGTGAGTGTTTCCATGGTTTAGTATTACCTCTTGCATGCGGGAAAAGTTTTGCATCCATGTGTTTTTGTCCCAGGGTTGTACGTGCTGCAACCTTAAAAGAAGTTTTTAACAAATGCCATTGGATTCTTTGCTAAGGTTTCACATCCTATGGCGTCAGATCAAGTATCACGAGGCATTCCTCCTACCAATAAAGTGAACCATTCGCACCGGGAATTGACAGAATTTTCCAGCGCAACTCCGGCCTAAAAAAGTCAGACTTTTTTACGAATCCCCAAAGGACTTTTCACCAGTGGAACGCCCCATTTACCTCGACTACCAAGCAACTACTCCACTTGACCCACGGGTCCTTGAGAAAATGCTCCCCTTCTTCACCGAAAACTTTGGCAATGCTGCAAGCACCAGTCATCTACCTGGCCAACAAGCCCATGACGCGGTGGAGTCTGCCCGTGAAACTATCGCAGCAAATATCAACGGGTCGCCCTTGGGCCTGGTTTTCACCTCCGGTGCCACCGAGTCCATTAACCTCGCACTTAAGGGCGTCGCCAGTTTTTACAACGGGCAGGAAAAAAACCACATCATTACCTGCCAAACCGAACATCCCGCGGTCCTGGATTGTTGCGCTTGGTTAGAGCAGAACGGGTTCCAAATCACCTACCTTCCCGTCAACAACGATGGTTGTCTGGACATGAATCTGCTTGATAACGCCATCAGCGCGCGCACTCTTTTGATCAGTCTCATGTACGCCAACAATGAAACCGGCGTCCTTCACGACGTGGCCACCATTGGAACCCTGGCCAAGACAAAAGGCGTCTTTTTCCATTGCGATGCCGTGCAAGCCTTGGGCAAAGAACCCCTCGATGTGGAGGCTCTGGGTATCGATCTCTTATCTTTTTCAGCTCACAAAATTTACGGGCCCAAGGGCATTGGTGGTTTGTGGGTACGCCGCAAGAATCCTCGGGTACGCCTGAACCTGCAAATGCACGGTGGTGGCCATGAACGCGGATTTCGATCTGGAACTCTGAACGTCCCAGGCATCGTCGGTCTTGCCGAAGCGCTACAACTCTGCCAAACCACGCGCGAACAAGAACATGCTCGGCTGCAGACCCTGACTCATCTTTTTTTGGCAAGATTAAAAAGCCTTGACGTGACTTTTCAGGTCAACGGTCATTTAAAAAATCGGCTCGCCGGATCTTTAAACCTGCGCTTTCCAGGAACATCCTCAGCGGCATTGATCCGCTTAACTCCCCAAATTGCCGCAGCTCGCGGATCTGCCTGTACTTCTGCAGTGCCGGCTCCTTCCCGCGTTCTGCTGGCAATGGGTCTTTCTGCAGATGCTGCCAACGAGTCTTTACGCATCTGCTTTGGCAGAATGACCACCGAAACAGAGGTAAACCTTGCTGCATCATTTCTGGCTGAAGGAATCAAAAAAGTAGCTTTAGAACAGGCGACTTCCCCATGAACCCTCACTGACAGGATACCGGTCCAAGGCGCAACGAGCCCTGCCATCAAACCCAATCTATCCCAAACCTGTTAAAGTTGCCCCTGCTCTGACTTTTGAAACTGTTACTATTGATAGCCCGAATAACTCAGCATTGGTTGTTCAACCATTCCCCCTTAATTTTTTCGTTCGGAGAAAAGCCCATGTTGCTCAAGTACGCCTACCGCATGGCTACTGGTCTAGCACCCGGAGTCGCGGTGAAAACAGCCTATCTTTACGGCTACAAAGGCTACAAAGCAATTCGCGCCTACAAAAAGCGCCTGCGGGATGACGTTCTCTACCCACCCTTCATGTTTGTGGCACTCACCAATACCTGTAATTTGCGCTGCCAAGGCTGTTGGGTAGAGAAAGTGGGCAAAGCACGCCATCTACCCGAAAAGGATCTCGACGCTATCATTGAAAATGGCAAAGCTCAGAAGGCCAACTACTACACGCTTCTTGGTGGTGAGCCCTTCTTGTACAAGAACCTCATGAGTGTCTTTGAGCGCCACAAGGACTGTTATTTCCAAGTCATCACCAACGGGATGTTTTTCAACGAGCAAAATGTGCAGCAGTTGCGCAAGCTGGGTAATGTGACGCCACTCATCAGCATCGACGGCATGGAAGAACAGAACGACATGCGCCGCGGTGAAGGCGTTTTTAAGAAAATTGACGAAAGCCTGCTGCTGCTAAAAAAGAAAAAGCTCTTCTACGGCGTGGCTACCACCGCCACGGGAAAAAACATGGATGAAGTGATGTCGGATGAATACGTGCAGCACTTCATCGACCGCGGCGCCATGTATCTTTGGTACTACATTTACCGGCCTGTTGGAGAAGAGTCCCACCCTGAATACTGTATGCAAAAAGAGCAGATTGTGGAGATGCGACGCAAGTTGCTGCGTTTGCGGCGCAAGCATCCCATTTTACTCATCGACACTTATTGGACTGCCGAAGGGGAAGCTTTCTGCCCGGCAGCAACGGGCCTTGGATTTCACATTGGCCCCGAGGGCAGTATCGAACCCTGCCCTCCACTTTCTTTTGCCAAGGAACGCGTGAGCGACAACAATGGCGACATGTTCAAAAGCATTAACGAAAGTGACTATCTGCGCGGATTTCAAAAGTTTGTTAAAGACCGCACCAAAGGCTGTGTAATTTTGGAACATCCCCAGGAACTCGCAGCATTTATCCAGGACCACGGCGCCAAAGACTACAGTACCCGCGATGCCATTTCTGAAATCAACAGCATCGACCCACGCCACAGCCACCACCTTCCAGGTGACGAAATTCCAGAGGATTTTTGGGTCTATCGCTTTTTAAAGAAACAGGTCTTCTTTGGAATGGGTGCGCTAGGGTAATCCGAGGTCACCCCATTGTCAAAAGTTGAATCCCATTCCTTTGGACCCTAGCTTCGCAGGACACACAGGTTCTTTGCTAAGAACCAACGCCTCAAAAAATCAAGTCATGGTGCATCAGCCCCGGGCAACACCCTGGACGTCAGATACCAGCATCAGGATATGGGAAGCTCCCTATGGGAATGGTTGGATCAACGTGTGCTCGAAGAGCTGCATCGGTAACGGCATAGCCCCAGTTGATCAATTGCTCCTGGCGCTTTTCTGGCATTTTCTTCAGGCGGGTCGGGGTTTCTGCCAACTCGGTGGTACGCGAAATAGGGCATGGCATGGGACTATCTAAGCCATAATCGACAATATTGGTGCGGATGCCCCAAAAGGCGCCTTCCAGAGACTTGTCCACATAGCGCCCTATCAAGTGACGTTTTCTCAGAGATCGAACTTGGTTGTCGATGAGGTTCAAAACGCGAAAGGCATGGAGAGGCCAACTGGATCTGGGCTTTGCTTCTTCGGCCATTTGTCCTCCAGCATCGCTGGTGAAAATGGTGCTGCACGTCTTTAACGGTTCCAAACCCAGGTTGTCGTAAACACCGCCGTCAGTAAGAACCAAGTGGCGCGTAAATGGTTCTTTTTGAAGGTTGGCCCCCGAATTGGCTTCCCAGAGACTTGGGTCTACTTCCATTTTGAAGGGTGACAATACGGGAGGAAATGCCGAGGATGCCGCGACAACATCGCACAATCGAAACCTGGGATTTTTTATTTCTCCAACCCGCCAATCCCTTGCAAAGGGTCTGGAAAAGCGAAAAAGTGCGCCAGACTGAACGTTGGTCGCTGTAATGATGAACAATGGCCCTTGCTCAGTAAGGTCTTGCAGGGTTTTTTCGCCGAACAGGACTTTGCGGTAAGCCTTTGCAACATGTTTTCCAGCAGGTCCAAAAAGAATGACACTTTTCAGAACAGCCCCGGTGTCAATGGTGGTCCCAGCGAGTTTTCGCAAAGGCGCAACCAGGTATTCCTTGAAAACCTTTTCTTCCTCTCCAGGTATGCTGAATATTCGATCCCAGTTCATACCCAGAACAGCGGCGGTGATAGAGCCACCTGAAACACTGGCAACCCTGTTCAACCTGGCAAGATGGCCGCTCTGCAGGAGGCGCCAAAGCGAGCCAATATGAAAAACCATGGCACGGTAACCCCCACCCGACAAACACAGGCCAGACTGCGGGATGGCTGGTTTAGATGAAACGACCATGCTCTCGTTGATATTGGTATCGGGATTGGGGGCCATTCACTCCTCCTGGACTTCGCATAGTTGAAACAGTAGCTGCTGAAACTAACGCCCCAGAACCAGAAATTTACTCAAAAAACGGCGAAACCCAAGCAGCAAAGTAAATCACCGCATCCTGAGAAAACCGCTTTGAGTGCGAAGTTCCCCAGGCAAATCTGTATTCTCAATTCGCACCACCCAACGCAAGGGTTTGTCGCTTGGTGGCAACCGGAAGGCCCCCAGGAAATCACCATGCGGCGTTCTATCCATCGCCGTTTCGATAAGTGGATGTTGACTTTGGTTGCTGCGGTAGACTTTTAAGTGCACCTGGGCATTGGGCAGAATCTCCCCTTTAAGATCGCGAACCTCTACAGCAATTTTGTGGACGGTATTGGGGAAATAGAAACGATTTTGCCATTGTGCCACCACTTGGAATTCACCCTCTGGCAGCCGCTCTTCTAACAGAATCGACTTGAGCAGGCGACGGACATAGGGCTCGTTAAAAATCGTGGTGTGGTTGGCAAAGGGTGCGGGGCACCGGACAATGGAACCCGCAATGCCGCCTCCACGCCCAGAAACCGTTGCCACGGTATTGTCACCCTCTTCAGCTCTGTGGAACTGCAAGGGTTGCTGCGCGGTTCCTGACGCATTCACCATGGTCTCCAAACGGGTACCGTAAATGAAATATCCAGACACGTCCAGTTGGGCTGGTAACCATTGGTTAGTGCTAGCTTTTGCCTCTTTTAGCTTGGCGAGCATTTGGTTTCGTGTGGCGGAATCGGGTTCATGGCCCACCCATTCTGTCTGGCTCAGCGGGTCACTAGCCTGCCCATCCCAGGTGAAAAGACCCTGTTGTGGTGAACGAGGGAGAAGCTCATAGGCCGAGGGCATACTGCGAGCCGTTGGTTTGGTCAGCTTGCGATCAAAGGTGAAAAGATCAATGCCCCGATCCAGCGCTTCCAGAACCTTTAGCATTCCGTGGTGCGGCGTCCCCAACGTGATGAGCCGTCCTACGCGATCACCGCCGTATTTGGCCAAGTACGCACGCCCAACCAAACCGCCATGACTGTGGCAAAGAAGATCTATTTTGCCGCCTTGCGGAGCAAGGGTTTTGAGTTGGCGTTCAACATCATCGGCAAGACGACCAAGGGATTGCCGCCAATCTATGGGGTGCCCGATTACCCAATCACTGGGATAGTCTAGTGTCCGCTTTAAAAACCGTTTCAATTTGCGGTAGATGTGCAGGCAAAAGAAGGGTCGTAAGTCAATGGAGTCAAGAACATCGCTCACAAATACCGAATCCTCTGGCTGGCCTAATCGCAACAGTGACATTACCCGAGCAGGCGAGAAGATATTTTTCAAATCCACCCACACAATCTCTTGGGTAGACTTAAGACTAAACGTTGATCCATAGTAGCCTGGCAAAAATACAACGGGTCGAATGGCCACGATGACCTCCATTGTTTTTAAAAATAGATTCCCTTCACAGAAAAGGGAAAATAGTGAAATCCTGACAATTGATGCAATTCCGTCACACTACCATGCAGCAGGAAACTTGACCAGTTTAGAAATGACCCACAAAGGACTTCTCTCCAAAAGCCGACAATGTCTTAGAGTTCAGCTTGAATTTGTCCAATGCTGAATTCAGAAAACCACCCCTTCTACCAAAGCAATTTTAATTTTTCAGCGCCAACCATGGGCTCACCCATTGCAAAGGTCCCATGGATCGTGTCCACCAGGCCATCCGTGTTCTTTCCAGAGATTCGCCCCTGGTCTATTCGGTAACATACAAGCCCCTCACTAGCCGGGAATCTTTTTTCGAAAACTCCCGTGTTAAGCGAAGACAAGACCAAGCCCTTTTTATCTCTGAAGTTGGGTCGCGCAACCTTTTCTTTCAGCGATTGTCTAAAATGTACGTTCTTGCAAAGTCTACACACAACTGCCAGTTTAAGTGGTGGTGCAGGAAGTTTTTCTCTCTGGGGGGGCAATGCTGATTATTTTTTGGATTTTCACTCAAACTTGGGGGGCACAGCCCGCCTTGGATCCAACACTCAGTGACAAACTTCAAACAACGCTTCCCACCACATTGGAAAAGGCCAAGATTCCGGGAATGACCCTCGGCTACTTTGCCAACGGTGGGGCCGATTTGCTTCTTGCAATGGGGGTAAAAAACAGCCGCACCCGAGAACCGTTGGAAACATCCACCATCTTTGAGGCAGCATCGCTCAGCAAACCGGTGTTCGCTTACCTCTGCATGCGTTTGGTAGATCAGAATCTACTGGATCTGGACCTTCCTCTTGCGAACATTTTGCCAGACCCGCGCATGTCCCACTCCCAGGCATTTGGAAAAATCACCGCCAGAATGCTATTAAGTCACCGAAGTGGCCTGCCCAATTGGGGCGGAGAAAGATTGGACTTTAAGTTTGAGCCCGACAGTGATTTCCAATACTCAGGTGAAGGATATGTGTATTTGGGCAAGGTGGTTGAAAAAATCACCGGAAGAACTTTATCTGAACTCTTTCAAACGGAGGTTTTTGATCCGCTGGGAATGGTGAACAGTTCCTTTACCTGGAAAGACGCATATTCAAAAAATCAGGCAATCGCTCATGATGCATTTGGCGATCCCAACTCCAGCCGGAGAAAGTCTGACACAGTAAACACCGCTTCATCTCTCTATACCACCGTAGAGGATTACCTGCGCTTCACTAAACAGCTCTCTAGTGGAACAGGTTTAAAGTCTGAGACTTTTAAAACCATGTTGCTACCCCGTGGTGCTGCCAAATTTGGTGAACCTCCATCGCTCCCAGGGAATATGGATCTTCAATGGTGCTTGGGTTGGGGTCGTCTGATGGTGGAAGGTTCCCCTGTTTACTGGCACTGGGGCGACAATGGCGATTTCAAAGCGTGGGTTATGTGGCGGCCTCTGCAAAAAGACGGCTTGGCATATTTTTCCAACAGCAGTGAAGGGCATGCTCTGCTGGAGGAAATCACCTCTTTGTTCCATCCTGAAATTGCAAAAGCTGTCAGCCTACTTGGTTACGAAACATACGATGCGCCTGGCCGAGCTGAGCGCCGTGCCGCACTACATCATGTCAATGCAGGAGAATATGAGAAAGCGATAGGGATCTTTGATCTGGCCCTTTTGAAAAACCCTCATTTGGAGCCTCTCAAAACCATGCGGGAATGGACCCAGGACCTGGCTCGGGTTAAAAAGCGTCCTCTTAAGCTCACGTCTTCCTATTGCGAAACCATTGCAGGAACCTATGGGCCGCGAACCATTATCGCCGGACAAGGTCACCTCTTCTATCAACGAACCGGGGGCAAGCTTTTCCCACTCATCCCACTGGGGAATCATCTCTTTGCTCTGGATGGCGAATTTTCTTTTCGAATCCAGATTGAAATGGATAGTCAGGAGCAACCAACCAAAATCACAGGTATTTATTTTGGTGGCGGTAAAGATGAGACCAGGCGAGGACCTGAAGACTAACTCCAGGTCCTGCTAAATATCGTTAACGCAGGGTTGCGGTTTGTTCTTGTTTGGGGGAAACCTCTACAGCTTTTAGAGTTCGTGGATTGGTTTCCCGAGTGCGGATTTCATAGGTACCTGCAGGAATCGCTACAGCCGGTCCGCCAACAAGCCCTTCTGCAACCTTTTGACCTTGCCCATTGAAAATATCAAAAGGGATTTGCAGCGCGCTGGCCAGCGATTGACTCAATTGTTCTGCACCGCTGGCATCAAAATAATCGCCATCACCCAGTTCTGCCCACAACTTAAAAGACTGCTTCAGGCTTTGATCATCAATGGCAAAACCGACAATATTCACGCGAACATCGATCCCCTGCTCTTTAAGCCTGCGAATAGCTTCGGCTGGATCTCCGCCGCACGTCTCCTCGCCGTCTGTGATCAGCACAACCAGACGCATGCCTTTTACGCCCGCTAAATCGTTGGCCACCTGAGCCAGAGAATCGGCGATGGGGGTTTTGGCTAGATTCATTGCTTGAATTTTCCCAATGAGAGATGCGGCTTTGGCTGGATCTAATTCACTTAGCGGCATTTCCAAATCTGTTCGACAAGAGTCTGCTTCCTTATGACCGAATACCCGAATGGCAACGGGTGTTCCAGCAGGCACCTTTTGGGTCACCAAATCCGTCAATACCGCTTTTGCGATTTCAATCCGACGTTTGCCTTCCAGCCTTTGCAACATGCTGCCACTTGCATCGAGAATCAGTTCCAACCCAACATCGCTGCCAAGATTCATCCGATCCTGGGAATCCCAAACCACCCGCAAACTACCAGGTTCCAGTGCCGCGGGAGTAACCTTTATTTTGAAGCGCGCCAGGATGGTGGATGTCTGGCCGGTTGCATAGCGAAGCTCATAGTCGCCTGGTTCGATGGGTAAGGTAAAAGCCAAAGGATTGTAATCATGGATGTACTGGTAGCGGGACCAGTCATCGTTGGGTGAATTGGGCGGGGCAATTGAAATATAGTCATACCTATTGCCAGGCCCTTCCCAGCCAATGTCGATCACCGTGCCAGCCACAGCCTCTTTTGGCGCTTTCAGCGAAGCGGTGACTGCCGTAACCTCGAACGCCATTTTCGCCAAAATAAAACCCTTCCGCGCAGAGAGATAACGCACCTCAAACCGCCCCGGAGTTTCAGGCGCCATCATGGTCGCTGGCGAGCCTGCTTTCGTGTAGACATACTTCTCATAAGTACCCTGTGGCGCGCCTTCAGGGACGATGGTTAGATAGTCTCCAGAATTGTCTGGTCCCGTCCATGTCACTGCAACTTCGCTACCTGCAGTTACTTTATCAGCAATTGAAACTGTCGCTTCCGATCCACCCACCTGCAAGGGAATACTGGTTAAAGTTATCTCCGAGCCACCCGTAAGGTAGCGAATTTCATAATCACCCGACTCTTCGGGAGCAGTCATTTCAATTGGCGATCCCTTTTTCGTATAAACATAGTCATTGTAGGTTTTCTCAGGGGCACCCTTTTTCACGATAGTGAGGAAATCACCAGCATTATCCGGCCCTGTCCAGGCAATCTCAATTTTGCTGCCAGCAACGGCTACGGCTGGTGCTTCTAAGCTTGCAGAAGCTCCTCCCACCTTTACCCGGGCGCGTGCAAGAGTTCGATAGGTTTTTCCAGTCGCATAGCGAAGCTCGTATTCGCCGGGAACATCCGGCGCAGGAATGCTAATCGGGTTGCCTTTTTTAGTATAAACATAGTGCCCATATTCGCCTTCCGGTCGATTTGGCTCCACTATGGTAATAAAATCGCCCTGCCCATTGGGGCCTTCCCAGCGCACCTCGATGGCGGATCCTGCTACTACCGATGCAGGTGCTTCCAGAGAGCTTGAAACGGGCGTCACTTTCAGCGCCTTGCGCGCCAAGGTTGGATACCCTGACTCCCCGCTCAAGTAGCGAATTTCATAATCTCCCTCTTGATCCGGGGCATTGATTTCCCAGGAGTTCTTTTTCGCGTATTCATAAGACTCATAGGTCCCTTCGGCCGTTCCCTTTGGAACAATCGTGATGAAATCACTTTGCCCGATCACCTTATCCCACTTAATTACGATGGGAGTCCCCAAGGGGGTCTCAGCCGGTGCGCTAAGTGTGACTGACTGATAAGGCGAAACCACCATCCAGGACCAGATCAAGAAATAATTCAGCATTTCAAAACTCCAATATCAAAATCATCCCAATGCTCTACCATCGAAGAACGCAACAAAAAAGGGACGGTCATTCCTGTAGTTTCCTATTTTCTATAAGGAAAACTTAAAACGCCTTGCCTTTCAGCAAAAGAGAATGCGTCCAATTTTATACTTCGATTTCGCTTGGTGGGGCCAGAACCCACCGGTCGGCAAACATTCCTTGCTCAAAGCGCTAGGGATCATAATCCGCAACGGCCAACAATCCTCCATCCAGGCAGGATTTTGGAAGATGAGAATGGTTCCGGCAACCTGCTGCGGGTCCAAACATCACTGTGAATTCCTTCCAAAATCACCTGACAGTTCCTGCAATTTGAATTGCCCACCTGTGCTAGCATAAAACCGTTTTTCAAAAATAGCGTTCAGGACAATAAAGCATGATTCAAGGACTTATTTGGGTGCTCCTCGCAATGCATCCTAATTTTGCGAATTCTGAAATTCCCGCATCTCAAAAGGCATTTTTCCAAAATCTCTCTACCAAATGCGGTGCAGTTTATGAGGGTTACTCTTACTTTCCCAATGATCCGGAAGACAGCTTTCACGGCAAATTATTGGTGGCAGAGATTTCCTCGTGTTCAGCCGGTGAGATTCGAATTCGTTTTACAGTAGGCGAGGATCGCTCGCGAACCTGGATTTTCACGCTCTCGGAAAAAGGATTGCTTTTAAAGCACGACCACCGCCATGAAGATGGAACGCCTGACGAAATCACCAACTATGGCGGCTGGGCCAATGAAAAGGGCACAGACTTGATGCAATTTTTTCCAGCCGACGACCACACAAAAAGCTTGTTGCCTGCAGCGGCCACCAATGTATGGCAAATTGCTTTCGATCCCAAAATGCAAAGCCTGATCTA
>Ga0214472_10004337_pt1 | contig 14964 bp, 11 predicted proteins | sample RVTome_6_FD_207662 | JGI IMG/M metagenome (GOLD analysis project Ga0214472, IMG submission 207662) | Soil microbial communities from uranium-contaminated site in the Upper Colorado River Basin, Wyoming, United States - RVT140D175 | ecosystem: Environmental > Terrestrial > Soil > Contaminated >...
TCTGAGATCGCTCGGTCTTCAACACCCGGAGCGCATCCTGGGTGGTCTTCATCGCCAATCGCTGAAACGTTACCGGATAAATAACGATGTTGTATCCCATCTCGCCGAACTCGTCGGCGGTCAAATAAGGCGTCTTGCCGAACTCCGTCATATTGGCCAGCAAGATGGTGTCCACGTCTCGCGCGAATCGGGCGAACTCATCCTGATTCTGTAAGGCTTCTGGAAAGATGCCGTCGGCGCCGGCTTCGATATACACCTTCGCCCGACGAACGGCCTCGTCGTATCCCACAACGCCTCGGGCATCGGTACGCGCCAGCAGCAGGAAATCGGAGCTGGTCTTGGCCGCAGCCGCCGCCGCGATTTTTTCGGCCATCTCTTCCGCAGGAATGAGAAGCTTTCCGTCTAGATGTCCACAGCGCTTGGGAAACTCTTGGTCCTCGATATGGATGCCGCTGACGCCGACGGACTCAAGCACGCGAACGGCACGTGCCACATTGTGTGGTCCGTCGCCGTAACCGGTGTCGGCATCCATGATGATCGGAATCGACGTGGCTGCGGCGACGTGTGCGGCGTGATCGCGGGCTTCGGTCAGCGTCATCATGCCCACATCCGGCAGGCCGCCGACGGAATTCGCCAGCACCGCCCCGGACAGGTACATCGCGTCGAACCCCTCGCACTCGATCATCCGCCCGGACAGCGCATTGAACGCCCCCGGCATCATCACGACGCCGTCGGCGATAAGCTGACGAAGCTTGGATGACCGATCCGAGGGTGAAACCATCATGGGGTATCCTTCACCGAATAGCGCGACAATCGCAGCCGATTCGAACCCTTCATCATGCACAAAAAACGCGGATCAGCAAGGGGAGAACGGGGTGGTTATTAAGAAAGAGGCATTGTCTTCATTGAATCACCGGGCCGTTCGCCGCTTGATCGCTCGTTCGATGTAGGGAATGGCGTCGGGCGTTTTGCAGGCCGTTTCACCGTGGTCCACGTCGACCTTGCCGATGCGTTTCGCGGCGGCCAACGCCGGTTGGGTCAGGGCCGACTTGTAGATGCCGATCGCAATCAGCGCCATATACATGGCGTGCTTGGCGCGGTTGGCCGAAGCGTGAATCTCCTTCTCGATGGTCTTCAAATAAGACCGACAATCGGAGACCGAAACATCCACGCCATTTACCAATGATGACCCCAGCACCGAATAGCCTCCTTGGCGAACGTATTGTTTCTTGGACGCCATCCAAGCCTTCATTTTCGCTTCCGCAACGGGCGACTTGGCCACTGCCCCCGCGACGCAGTCCGCCAACAAGTAGTAATCAACGTCCTTGATCCAGCGCTGAGCAAGTGCTCCATTAATGGCACTCGCATCGGCCACCATAGTCGCCAGGGTCCGCGCATCGACGTTGCCCGAATCCCAAAGTCGCAACGCCAATTCGTGATCCACTTTGATCTTCTTCGCCAACGCTTTCAGATTCGCAAAACTTACACCGAATAGATTCTCACCCGCACCATGACGCTTGTACACCTTCACGTTTTGAGCGGTTCCCATCTTCTTTAGGGCGGTCATCGTTTGCGTGTAGGTCATTCCTTTACTCCTGAGCCTTATTGGTCGGCGTCTATCGCAATACCCGCAGGGGCGCCGGTGCTATTTCTAATACGATGGATAATGATCGGGTGGGATCACGTATCCGGCATATTTCGTCGATTCAAACGGGCGTGTCATACGTGTTTCGCCAAGCGGGATAACCGCAACCGTTCGCAACAGAATACCAATGTCCATCAGCAAGCCGCATTGTCGCACATAGGCGATGTCGTACAATATGCGTTCATCCCAAGACATCAGCGTGCTGCCATACACCTGCGCCAGCCCGGTGATCCCCGGACGCAACAGCAACCGCTGCCTCCGAAAATCATCATACGCGTCAACTTGATCGGGCAACGTCGGGCGCGGCCCGACAAGTGACATCTCCCCGCGCAAGACATTCATCAGTTGCGGTAATTCGTCGATCTTCAGCCGGCGCATGATCCGCCCGACCGGCGTGATTTCCGGATGATCCAGCGGAACAAGTTCTTTGGGGTCCGGTTTGCGTTCGCCGTGCATCGTCCGAAACTTGATCAGCCGAAACACGCGTCCATGTTGCCCCGACCGTTTCTGCATGAAAAGCACCGGACCGCGACTAGTGGCCTTGACGATCAAGGCGACCAAGAGCAACAGCGGCGAAAGCACGATCAGCAGAAGGATCGATGCGACGATGTCGAACGCCCGCTTCCCACCCCGAGCCCAAAATGTCGCCGATGCCGACGTCGGTTCTTCAACCATGGTAAGCGCTGATCGCCCCGCACGAGTGGGCATGTATAACCTCGCAGGCCCTGCGAATGTGCCCGCAGGCGGATTGGCCCGAGCCTGTACCGAGCCTGGCGGATCAAGGATAGCCGTGAACGGCCCCGAAAACCAATGGACCAACTAGGATCGCAAGCCCACCAAGCGCCGTTTGATTCTCCTCCGTGCGCGGTTACACTTCTGGGCCAGCGGACATAGGGCGTAGGACGTGAAGTGTCCGCCATGCTGAATCTGTACTCTTGGTGGCAAAAAACCTAGCGGAGCGATGTCAATGATTAATTCACGATCAATGCGGCTGATGAAGAAACTGCGGTGGCTTGCCTCCGGTGCGCTTCTCCTGCAAGCGGGGGGCTGCGACCTTGCGGGCCTCAATGAAATTGTCCAGACGATATTCTTGGGCATCACGGCCGCCGGAAGCATCGCCATACTTCAGAACATATAAGATCCTATTTTGCAATGAGTTAGGACGGGCCCCGGGCGTGTACCAGGAAGGGGCAGGCGAGCTTCGGCGAAGCCCGAGGGCTCTGCGGAATTCCATGGCGGAGTTCGCTAGGATCGAGATGGGGCACTAAGACTGTATCTCCTCCGGGCGATCGGCGTTTTCGCTGGACTTTCGATTGCAAATCTGTTATTACTATGGGACGTGTGCATTCGAATCCACGGATTCAAAGGGCGCCGTTACGTGAGGGTTGGAGGCGCCGCGGTGGGACTGTGAAGAAGCACACATCGGGAGCAACTTGACCTTAGGGGGCAGGCCACATGTTGGGGGCGAGTTCGGGGCCGCTGTTTACCATGAGCCTTTTGGCGACCAGGCAAGGTCTGCGCAAAGGCTTATCTCGGTCGCGGGAATCGTCTTGGTGCTTGCTTGGGATCGAGGCGACCGACCCTGTTCGGGTTCTCGGCGCCATCACACATGGAAGGAAACCAAGATGATTACGATGCGCAAGTTTGCCTGGTGCAGCTTGACTATGGGGTTGGTGTGCCAGTCTGCGGTGGCCGCGGATATCGCGATGGTGCCCATCAGTGCGAGCGGCTCACACGCGATCGTCGGGAACGAAATCACACTGCAGGGCGGTGGGCAGCGTGTCTTCCTCGATCTTCATATTTCGGGCTGGGCGCCCGATTCACTGCAAGCGTATCAGGCCGTGATCGACAAGAATGGATACACAAGCGGTACGCTTGGTGTCATCACTCCGGCCACGCAAAGCTGCTCGGTCAATGCGGATTGCGCTGCCGCGTTCGGTGCGGGTTCGCAATGCACCGTTCCTTCGATAAGCCCCGTCCGATGTACGTCTGGATTCATCGATAACAACAGGTCGAACTACATTCTTAAGTCGGTGTCTGCTTTGTTCGTGGTGGATATCAGTACGCTCAGTTATCGATATGCGGGTACGTCGCTTTCCGGCGGTGTGACGGATCCCGGCTCCGTGCAATATGCCGGTACGTTGGTTCTGGATGTGCCGGTCGGCGCGATCGGGACGTTCACGATTGGCTTGTCGTCGCCGGCCTGCGCGGGTGGCGCTAACAACGGTCAGCCGTGCGATCCGAACGACGTCGATCCGTGTCTCGGTGCGATTTGCCAAGTAGATAACGAACTTCTGGATCCCAATAGCAATCCGATCACGCCCGTGAATTTGACGCCGGCGGTCATCATTATTCCATGCAACACAGATGACGATTGCATTGACGGCAATGCATGTACGACTGATACATGTCAGGGCGACGGAACATGTTCCAACGCCGATAACTTCAACCCGGCTACGCACTGTTGCAATCCAACGAACGGAACGACGGTACCGCTGGACGATGGCAATGAATGTACACTCGGCATATGCGACGCCGGGACGGGCGATATCACGCAACAGCCGTTGGCGCCGGGAACGGTATGCGGAAATCCTGCCGGTGATGAGTGCGATGCACAAGATACGTGTGATACGGGGGGTAATTGCGTGGATCGTTCGGCCAGTTCCGGAACGGCATGCGGTGATCCGACCGACAGCGAATGCGACAACCCCGACACCTGCGATGGAAGTGGAACCTGTCTGGATAATTTAGAGGCTGCCGGATTTTCCTGTGGTAATCCCGTGAGTTTCTCCTGTGACGGGGCCGACACGTGCGACGGGAGCGGATCATGTGACCCCAATCTGGTTCCCGTAGGGACCGCCTGTGGCGATCCCACCGATACCGATTGCAATAATCCTGATACCTGCGACGGCGCAGGTGTCTGTTTGTCGAACTTTGAAGCGATCGGTTTGCAGTGCGGGAATCCCGTGGGGACGCAATGCGACGATCCCGATACGTGCGATGGGGTGGGGACTTGCTTGGCAAACCCCAAACTTGCGGGGACGGCCTGTGGAAACCCGGCCAGCACGGAGTGTGATAACCCCGACACGTGCGATGGAGACGGGGCATGCGCGTCGAATTTCGTGTTGGACGACACACCCTGTACCGATGACGGCAACCAATGCCGGGACGACATTTGTTTAAGCGGCGTTTGTGCCCACCCGTTGTCCTCAGCAGGCACATTGTGTGGCAATCCGACCGATACGGAATGCAATCAACCGGACGCGTGCGACGGCGCGGGCACCTGTTTGCCCAACCTGCAGCCGGCCGGTGCCGCCTGCGGAGATGGAACCATTACCGATTGCGACCGCGCGGATAGCTGCAACGGTGCGGGTACTTGTTTGACGAACCTGGAACCGTCAGGGACGGTCTGTGGTGACCCGACGGATACCGATTGCAACAACCCTGATACCTGCGACGGCAGCGGCACGTGCCAGGCGAATGTGGCACCGCCTGGGCTTCCTTGCGGCAATCAGGTGGGTAACCAGTGCGATAATCCGGATACGTGTGATGGTTCGGGAACCTGCGACGTGAACTTTGTCGCGGCCGGAACTTCATGCGGTAGTCCCGCGGATTCCGAATGCGATAATCCGGACAGTTGCGATGGTGCTGGGATCTGTAGTTCCAACGGCGAGCCCGACGGTACGCCATGCACCGATGACGGGAATGACTGCCGGGATGATATTTGCCTTGCCGGGGCGTGTTCCCATCCGTTGTCGTCTCCGGGTACGCCCTGCGGAGATCCTACGGACACCGACTGCAACGGCGCCGATACTTGCGACGGGACAGGTGGGTGTCAGAACAACGTCGCGGCAGCGGGGGCAACCTGCGGCGACCCGACCGCTACGGAGTGCGACGCCGCTGATGCGTGTAACGCAAGCGGGGTCTGTCTCTCCAATCCGCAGCCGGCCGGGACGGCGTGTGGTGATCCAACCGCCAGCGATTGTGATCAAGCGGATAGTTGCGACGGCGCCGGAAGCTGCCAAGCGAATGTCTTAGCTGCCGGATTGCCTTGCGGCAACCCGGTGGGCAACCAATGCGATAACCCTGATAGTTGCGATGGATTTGGAACTTGCGAGCCGAATTTTGCCTTATTCGGAAAAACGTGCGGCAATCCCGCGATGACCGCTTGCGATGATCCGGACTCCTGCGACGGGGCCGGAGCCTGTTCGCCCAACCCTGTTGCGGACGGGACACCCTGTCCGGATGACGGCAACGACTGCCGAGATGACTTGTGCGTGGGCGGTGTTTGTTCGCACCCCGCGTCACCATCGGGCACTGCTTGCGGCGATCCCACTACCACGGATTGCAACCTCGCGGACTCCTGCGACGGCGCGGGTGCGTGCTTGTTGAATCTTGAACCCAGCGGAACGCCCTGCGGCGACACTTCAAATACGACATGTACCGACCCCGATATTTGCAACGGCGTTGGAGGGTGTTTACCCAACCACGCCCCGGATGGTACGGATTGCGACGACGGCGGTTTCTGCAACTCAGGGGCAACCTGTTTGGGTGGGAACTGCGGCGGCGGATCGGCCATCGATTGCGGCGATGGTTTGACGTGTACAACCGACAGTTGCAACGAGACGACGCAATCGTGTGACAACGATTTGCAGCCCGGATTCTGTTTGATCGACGGCGTCTGCTATACAGATGGGGCGGTCAATCCCGACAATAACTGTCAGACCTGTGACGTTATATTCTCCACCACGGCTTGGGACACGCTGCCAGAGGGCACGTCCTGCGACGACGGGGATCCCTGTACCGGAACGGGCGAGCCGGGAATTGATTTCGATACTTGTAATGCGGCGGGCGTTTGTACGGGAACCGTTGATCCTAACTGCAACGATGACTGCATCAACGCCGTCGAGGTCTTTGAAGGTAAGAACATCGGCAACAACGCAAACCGCGGTCCGGATGACGATGAGGCCTCTTGCCAGTTCGATTCCGACAACGACGTTTGGTTTTTCTACGTGGCTTCGTGTACCGGACCATTGTCGATCGACACGATTGGCAGCGTGTTTCTACCGGAGAACGATACCGTACTGACCGTTTATGATGCGTGCGGCGGAGCTGAAGTGGCCTGCAACGATGATGGCGGTCCGGGTCTTCTTTCGATCGTGGCCTTCCAGGCGACGGCGGGGCAAACCTACTTTATTCGTGTGGCCGGCTTCATGGACAACGCCGGTGATCTGAGCCTGAACATTTCAACCATCGACGGATGCCTGATTGATGACATTTGCTACGCATCCGGGCAGGCCAACCCTTCCAACGAATGTGAAGCATGCATCCCGCTGCTGTCAAGCACGAGTTGGTCGTTCCGTTCAGCGGGAAGCGCCTGTGGCGATTCCAGCGTAACGGATTGCGACAGCGCGGATTCATGCGACGGATTCGGCGTGTGCGAATCGAACCACAAATCCGACCAGGAAAACTGTCCGGATGACGGCAACGAATGCACCAGCGACGTATGTCTCGCGGGTGTTTGCCAGCACCCGGCCAAGCCTGCGGGCGCGGTGTGCGGTGATCCGTCGAGCACGGAGTGCGACAATCCGGATAGCTGCGACGGCGCAAGTGCCTGTGTCGAGAATTTTGCGCCGACGGGATTGGCCTGCGGCGATCCGAGTACCTCCGACTGCGACAATGGGGACGAGTGCGACGGGGCCGGTGCGTGTGACCCGAATCACCAGCCGGATGGCTTAGGGTGTCCCGATGATGGCATTGAGTGTACGGACGACTTCTGCGAGACGGGGGAATGTACGCATCCTTCCCGTCCGGCGGGCACGGCCTGCGGTGACGCCGGCGATACGGACTGCAACAATCCCGATACGTGCGACGGCACCGGTCTGTGTCTCGACAATTTCGAGCCCGTGGGGCTTGGCTGCGGCGATCCGAGCGACACGGAGTGTGATAACCCCGATACCTGTGACGGCGGCGGATCGTGTCAGGTGAACTTCGAGTCCACGACAACGGCCTGCGGCGATCCAACGGACACCGATTGCGATAATCCCGATTCCTGCGACGGTGCGGGCGGCTGCCTGGAAAACCTTGAACTTAATGGGTTCCCCTGTGGTGATGGGTCGAGCACACAGTGTGATAAGCCCGATACGTGCGACGGGGTGGGCGTGTGCTTGACCAACTTCGAACCTAGCGGATTGGCCTGTGGCGATTCGAGCACCTCGGATTGCGATAACGCCGACGTGTGCGACGGAGGCGGTCTATGTGATTCAAACCACCAGCCCGAGGGCTTAGGGTGTCCCGATGATGGCATAGAATGTACGGACGACTTCTGCGGGAACGGGGAATGTACGCATCCTCCCCGTCCGGTGGGTACGGCGTGCGGCGACTCAAGTGATACGGAATGTGATAACCCTGACACCTGCGACGGTGCGGGCGTATGTCTACCCAACTTTGAGCTGCCCGTAACGACCTGTGGCGATCCAAGCGATACGGAATGCGATAACCCTGATTTGTGCGACGGATTGGGAGTTTGCAAGACTAATTTTGAGCCTACCGGGTTTGCATGTGGCGATCCCACAGATACGGGATGCGATAATGCCGACACCTGCAACGGCTCTGGAACTTGTCTGGACAATTTGGAGCTGGCGGGCTTCCCCTGTGGCGATCCCGCGAGCACGCAATGCGATAATCCCGATACCTGCGATGGTACCGGCGTGTGCTTGACCCATTTCGAGCCGGCCGGTCTGCCCTGCGGCGATTCGGGAACGTCGGAATGCGACAATGCTGATATTTGCGACGGACAGGGCGCATGCGATGCGAACAACCAGGCCGATGGCTTAGCCTGCGGCGATGATGGTATTGAATGTACGTTTGATCGGTGCGAATCGGGCATTTGTGCGCACCCGGCACGTCCGTCCGGCACCGCTTGCGGCAATCCGGTTGATACGGAGTGCAATAATCCCGACACTTGTGACGGAAGCGGCGCGTGTCTGGACAACTTCGAGCCCGGCGGCTTTGATTGCGGCGATCCATCGGACACGGAATGCGACAATCCCGACACGTGCGATGGAAGCGGGGCCTGTCTCGACAATTTCGAACTGAACGGTTTCGGCTGCGGCAGTCCAACGGACACCGAATGTGACAACGCCGACACGTGCAACGGCAGCGGAGTTTGCCTCGACAACTTCGAGTTGAACGGTTTCCCCTGCGGAGATCCGTTCAACACGCAATGCGACGATCCGGACACGTGCGACGGCGGGGGCGCTTGCCAAACGAATTTCGTTTCTGCGGGGACGACGTGCGGCGATTCGAGTACCTCGGAATGCGACAACGCCGACATCTGCGATGGCGGAGGTGACTGCTCTCCCAACCACGTGACTGACGGAACCGACTGCACCGATGACGGCAACGATTGCAACGATGATGTGTGCCTCACCGGACTGTGCGCGCATCCGCCCGAGCCGCCGGGCACGCTCTGCGGCGATCCGACCGACACCGAGTGTGACAATCCAGACAGTTGCGACGGGGCCGGTGGTTGTCTCGACAATTTCGAAGCGGCCGGTTTACCCTGCGGAGATTCCACGGATACGCAGTGCGACAACCCGGACATCTGCGATAACGCCGGGGCATGCACCAATAACTTCGAGCCGGATGGTACGGCTTGTGACGACGCGGAAATCTGCACTGGTGACGACGTATGCACTTCGGGAACCTGCAGCGGAACCGGTATTGCCCAGGCACCACTCTTGGTGTCGCAAGGACCGCGTCATCTTGAAGTCACTCCGTTGCCGGCGGGTTCCGTCGCGCCGGTGGCGCTGCGGTTGACCTCGCCCGATTGGCCTTGTCTCGACAAGTACCTCCTCAGCGATGGCTCACTCTACGAACCGGCGGGAGCCCCGTTCGCTCAGCTTCCCGACGATTGGGGCACGGTGATCATCCGCGACGTGGAGATTGTCCCGGGCAGCGAATACCACATCGTAGCGGAGTGCGGCGGGCTTACGTCGGCGACCGGCTCTGCAACAACCGCCGTCTTTGGTGACATCGTAGGCGTTTTCGACATCGTGAACTCGATCTGGACGCCCCCGAACGGAATTGCGGATGTCGTGGACATGAAGGCTATCGCTGATGCCTTTAGCAATCTGCCGACCGCCCCACCGGTCAAGCGAGCGGATGAGTCACCGTGTACGCTCAATCGCCTTATCGATATCGTTGACGTCGTGAATGTCGTAGACGGTTTCGCGGGCGAGACGTATGCTCAGGCGACGGGCTGCCCGTTACCGCCGTTGCAACCGTGTCCCTAAGGTCGGCGACCCATGGCGCGTCCGGCGAACGGTAGATCGCGGGATCGCTCGAATTACCGATAGACTCTTACACCCCGCCCAGGCGATGATCGCCTGGGCGGGGTTTTTCGTACCCGCCCCAATAGACACCCTGCGTCGGAGTGAGCCGCATGTCGCACGGGGTTCGCACGGATTTGGATGCGGGATAGAATACGGTTCTCTACTGAGCGGCACACGACCTTTACCAGGGACCGTAACCAAGCGTGATTACTTACAAAGATTCGGGCGTAAACATCGGCGCGAACACTCAATGGGTGTCGGCCATCAACAGTGCCGTACGCAGCACGTACGGCCCCCGCGTGTTCAAGGGGCACCACGGCGGATTCGCCGGTTTGTTTCGCCTCGATTACGCGGAGCAGCTCTTCCGTCGCAACTACAAACGCCCCATGCTCGTGGGTTGTACCGACGGCGTAGGCACCAAGGTACTCCTGGCCATCCAAATGGGCGAGCTTTCGACCATCGGCATTGATTTGGTGGCCATGAGTGTCAACGATCTGATTACCTGCGGCGCCGAACCGTTGTTCTTCCTGGATTACCTGGCGGTCAACAAGCTCACGCCGGAGCGCCTGACCGACGTGATCGAGGGGATCGCCGCCGGTTGTCGTGAAAGCGGTTGCGCCCTGCTCGGCGGCGAGACGGCCGAAATGCCCGACCTGTACGCCCGGGGCGACTTCGATCTTGCTGGGTTCGCGACCGGCGTGGTGGATCAAAATCGCCTGGTCACCGGTACGCGGATTCGTCCTGACGATGTACTGATCGGTTTGCCATCCAGCGGGATTCATTCAAACGGGTATTCACTGGTGCGCAAGCTGATCCGAACGAATCGCTGCCGGTTGGGAAAGCATTACGATGAACTGGGCGAAACACTGGGTGAGGCCGTGCTCAGACCCACTCGTATTTATGTTCGTGCCGTGCGCGAGTTGCTCAAGGCCTATCGCGTGAAACGCGTCGTGACCGGCATGGCGCATATTACCGGCGGTGGACTGCGTGAGAACATCGAGCGCGTGCTTCCGGATCGTTGTGACGCGGTCATCTTGAAAAACGCCTGGCGTCCACCGCCGGTCTTTGATTTTCTGCGTCGTCTCGGTGTCACTCAGGCGGAGATGTTCAAAGTCTTCAATATGGGGATCGGTTATGTCTTTGTTGTTCGACCCTTCTTCGCCAAGGGGGTCATGCGCGTACTGAGACGTTCGCAAGAACAACCCGAAATCATCGGCAGCATCCAACCCGGCAAAGGCAAGGTCCGCCTTGGATAGGTTCAACGCGGTCTTGAGTATTTGCGCTCACGGCCATGGTTGGCGCCATAATGGCCACAAAATGTGGTACGGAATCCTGAGATTCGTACTACCATATTCGAAGTTCTATGTAAACGTTGCGTTATAGGGACATGGATATTAACTTGATTATTATAAAAAAGATACTAAAATGGATAATTATTGTGGTTGAAAAAAACGATATAAATGGTACACTATATGTGGAGGAAACGGGAGGAATGCGAAAATGCTAGAGCAAGCGACAATCGACATTTCCGAGGCCAGGCGCCAATTGAACTCCATAGATGAGCACTTATCCACTGAACCTATCATCTATGTGACACGCCACGGAAAGAAGGCCTTCGCGTTCGTGGACGTGGAGTGTATAGCCGCGATGATCGAGACAATTGAGATCATGGCAGACCCCGATTCTTATGAAGTGTTTCAAAAGAGTTTGCGTGACATTCGTGAGGGTCGGCTGCATGACCACGACGACGTGATGAAAGAATTGGGGTGATGGAGCGGCGGATTACGATCCAATGGACGAATACAGCGAAGGAGCAGTTGGCTGCGTTGCCATTGGAAGTTCGTAGAGGGCTCTTGAAGAAAGCCGGCGGTCTTAAGGATTGTAGTGACCCCAAATCGGCGCATAAACCGCTTAGAGGCCCGCTAGAGGGCTTCTGCCGTATCACCAACGCACGTTATCGCGCCGTTTATTGCGTCGAAGAGGATGAATTGGCATCAGGCGATGTTTACGTTCGGGTCAAAATCTGCTTCGTAGCGGCTGGTAAGCGAAAGGAGCGAGACCGCAAGGACATTTACAAAATCGCGGAGAAGATGCTCAATCTTGGCCTGGTTGATCTCGCTGAAGGCGAAGAGGGCAAGGCTGAATCCTGATCGATCTTGATTCGTCTTCTTCCGTCGCGCACTGCGTTGCTTGGTCTGCCATTTTAGATCGCCACTTCGCTGGTTTTTTTTCTGTGTCAGCCCTTTCGCCACCGGCTCACGACTACCCTCAGGAAACTCGATAACTATGTCCGATAACGGGATATTTGATCTTCTGGGGCCGATATGTTAGGATTGAAGGCGCGCTGGCTATCGGGCTGGCGGGCATCTATGGGGGAAAATGATGATGCATCGAAAGCGATTCGGGGGTTATGACATGCCTGTGAGAATTCTGTCCATCACGTGTTCGTGCTTCTTGCTGACGGTCATGACGTCGGCGACCAGCGCACAAACATCGGCCTTGCGCCGAACAAAGCCGGTCGATGATGGTCGTGGGATCGTACGAAGCGTTCCCGCCGGTAATAGCACCACGCGGTCTACGGCCCAGAAGAGTCCTGCTCGGCCAGCGTCGCAACCTGGGTTGCCGTCCGGTGCGCCGTTGTCTCGTGTAAAGCCTGCGCCTCAGTTGGTTCAATCCGCGCCCACAGAGAAAGTCGAGGCGCTCTGGGCCATGGTGATCGAAGTGGCGGGATCGGTGGATTGGGCGGTGGCCGGCGTGTCGCCGTTGGAATCGAAAGGCTGGACGCCCGTGCGCGCCAATGATCGGCTCCAGCCCGGCTCTCAGATTCGGACGGGGCTCAATTCCCATGTCAATCTGAAATTCGGCGAAACGACCGTCGTAGCCATCCGCAGCGCCACCCACGCCAGCCTTGATCAGATTCTTCGAAGTGCCACAACGGAGACGGTGCGCGTGGGTCTGGGTTATGGCACGGTTCGCGGTGGATCAACGGAGGGTAAGTTCCGCAGTGACGTGGTGATCGAATCCACGGTGGCTACGCTGGCCAAGCGTGGGACCGAAGGTTGGGAGATGCAGGTTGAGCCGATGACCGGTCGATTTCGCATCTCGTTGGCGGAGCATGGACTGGTCGAAGCGAGGAGCCATATCCGCAGTGCCCAGAGAACGTCACGACCGGTACGTCCGGGCGAATACGCAACGGATACCAACATCGCCAATATGTGGATCAAGCAGGATATTTTCGACCGCAACGTGAAGTTCTATCAGGCGGAGTCCGTTACGCTGAGTGATGCCGACTTCACGACGGATCACACACGCGGCTACGGTGTGCTCGCGCCCGGCGGGGGCTCTAATCTGACGGACATCTCGAGTCGGGTCAGTTCGGATTTCGTGCTCGGGCAGGTCGCGCAGAATTTTCCGTCGGGGGTGCTCCCGAACACGACGCTCTTGGTGCCCACCGGCGCGGTGGCTCGCCCGGAGGGTCATTTCGGCGTGGGTTCCAGCTTTAAGGTTCTGGTGCCTGAGGCGCCAAAGCTCGTCGGCACACACAGGTCGCGCTCGATCAATCGTCCGAGCAGGTAGCGTTGAACTCTGGTGAGACTCGTGGCAAAATAAAGCACGGATGGCCGCGAATACAGGTTTGACGCCCTGGTGCGGCGTACCACGATGCCGAGCGAGGTTTGACATGATCCATATAACGGTTTTTTCCGGTCACGACGGCCAATTACAGCCCGATAAGCGGTTTTATCTAACCCTGTTTGGAGGTTGCGATTTGGTTCGCCCGACGGTGGCCCGCCAACTCTTGCACGAACGGCAAGCGGCTCAGTCTGGTCGTCCGCCCATCCATCCGCCGTTTTTCCTGACCATATTCGGTGGTGTGGACATTAAGTACCCCACGCTGACGGAGGAATTCCTCGACCTGCGCGAAATGCTCAACAGCGGATTGCTGACCATGGAAGATTGGGACCGGTCGATGGCCCAGCTTGGAAGAACCGGCACAAGCGTCGCGTCGTTCACGCTTTTCGGTGGTTTTGGTGAGTGCGAACTTCCCTCGGAAGAGGAAGAGGTGGACAGCTTGGCCGTGCAACGACACCTCGGAAACATTTCTGAGAGTGCAGGAAGGGTTCTGCAGTATGGAATCGGCCAGCGCGGCTCTGAACGGGTTGCCGCGCTGCGCAGAGCATTTCTCACGCCGGCATAACGCGGGGACAAGGTTCATTCCGCGAGCTGTCACCGAGCCGGCTCATGGTCGGTGGCTATTGCTCCGTTGCCGCGTTAGGCTGCCTTGGTTCCCGTCCTGCGCGGTTGCTGGTGCGGGCTTTTCATTTTCATATAATGCGTGGGGAGAACGAGCCATGCGGTTGAGGTTTCATTTAACGATTCATGTGGTATTGGCGATGGCGTTCGCGCCGGGGGTGGCCGTGGCGCAGACTTTCGCATGGCAGGTCTTTTCGGATGTGACCGGCGAGACCTGTGAGGTGGTCCACACGGCAAACGCCGATCTTGTCGTGTTGAGCAGTACCGGGCAACTCGTGATTGTTACGGGCCAAGATATAACCTTGCAGGACACGGCCGTTGACACAAGTGGGTTCGTTTTCTTTGAGGGTGCGGAGAGCGGTTTGATTTCCTTTCAACCGGATGGCGCCGGCGTGCGGACGCTGTGGTGGACCTCACTGACCGGTCGGATCATCAACGTTGATGAGTTGACCGGCGAACCGACGGTGTCTGAGTTCTTTCCGGAGGAGATCACCGGTGTCTCGTGTGCGGCATGCGATTTTTGGGACGATCAAACCGTCTGTGGAGACGGGGGCGACGATGTCGTTGACGATGACGAATCCCCACCGCTACTTACGATTACGGTGTGTGGTGTAAGCACGCCGATCGCTTTCGCCGCGATGTTTATGGGTCTGGCGTCGATTCGTTTGGTTCGTCGGCGATCCGCATGAACGGCGTGCCATCCGGCGAAGCTCGTGGGAAAGACGCCGGTCT
>Ga0214472_10004338_pt1 | contig 14962 bp, 13 predicted proteins | sample RVTome_6_FD_207662 | JGI IMG/M metagenome (GOLD analysis project Ga0214472, IMG submission 207662) | Soil microbial communities from uranium-contaminated site in the Upper Colorado River Basin, Wyoming, United States - RVT140D175 | ecosystem: Environmental > Terrestrial > Soil > Contaminated >...
GAACCGAACATGTTTCGCCGAAAACTGTCGGTATACCGAGGAAACTCCTTTCTGTTGGAGGTATTCATCCAGACGTTGAAAAAAATTTCTCGGAGTCACTTTCCAAACTTTCTTCTATGGGATTTAAGATTAAAGATGTTGAATTGCCAAGTATAAATTATTCCCTTCCGGCCTACTACATCATTATGCCGGCGGAAGCCTCATCGAACCTTGCCCGATATGATGGTGTTAAATACGGTTTCCACGTAAACGGCAATGATTTACTTGAGGATTACGTTCTCTCTCGCGGAGGCGGTTTCGGACAGGAACCGAGACGGCGAATAATGCTTGGAACGTATGTGCTTTCCGCCGGCTACTACGACGCCTATTATTCCAGAGCCGTGCAAGTACGTTCACTTATTGCGAACGAATTCGCAAAGGCTTTTAAAGAAGTGGACGTCATTGCTACACCCACGACTCCAACACCAGCCTTTAAAATCGGCGAAAAAGCGAATGACCCTCTTTCAATGTATTTGGCCGACATTTTTACGGTTCCGGCTAACATAGCTAACCTACCCGCTCTCACTGTACCTTCGGGATTTTCCAAATCTAGTGACAATAGCTCCGAATTGCCTCTAGGTCTACAATTTATCGGTCGTCCGTTTGACGAAAGGTCGCTCTTTGAAGTTGGTAAAAAATTTTTAGGGGAGTAGTAGAAATTATTATGGCAGAAGAAAAGCCCGATAAGGGAGGTAAAAAAGAAGGGGGTGGCAAGGGGGGAGGAGGCGGCGGAGGTAGCTCAACTCAATTTGAGGATATGATTTTTTTTATTTTCGGCCTACTTCTTCTCACAACAATTGTAACTCGACTTACGGTATTCGTCAATTCTGGAGATTATGACAGCGCTCTATTTCAAGGAGTCAGAGATTTTTTTGTCTACGAATTTTTCCCTTTCTTTAAATTCATTTCGCTCGCGGTCTCAGGATTTTCAATCGTTGGCATTGCTTACAGTCTAATTAAACTCACGGAACTTAATAAAAAGATAAACTCCGCTCTCGGAGCACCTACAGAGACTCGAGATGTTGTGACTGAAGATCTGACCGAAAAGTCAACTAAATGGGACAGAGTGATGGCGCACATGGCGACGGATAATCCCAGCGAGTGGAGACTGGCAATCATAGAGGCGGATATCATTCTTGAGGAATTTTTGAATATGGCGGGCTATCGCGGTGAAACGGTTTCCGAGAAGTTAAAGAAGGTTGAAAAAAGCGACTTTGAGACGATTGAAGCGGCTTGGGAAGCGCACAAAGTCAGAAATCAGGTCGCTCACGATGGGGCCGATTTCATTTTGACGAGAGAAAAAGCCGATCGCGCCATCGCTCTATACAGAGCGGTTTTTGAGGAATTTAAATATATTTAGCTTGATAAAAATCTCTTTGGAGATATAATGCCACTTTACCGTTTAAGTTCGGCAATTTTATAGCGGGGTGGACCCGCCCGAACGACTAACGCCGTTCAGTCGGGCGGGGAAGCAGTATCTCGCAAAGGACGACAGACTCATAACCGGAGATTATGAGAACGAGGTGAGAAGTAATCTTTCCGTGTGATAGATTAGTATAGCGGGGTGGAGAAGCAGTATCTCGAGAGGCTCATAACCTCTAGACCCGGGTGCAAGTCCCGGCCCCGCAACAAGCATTTCGTGGGTGACAGGCACGACTCTGATTTTAAACCCACGCATTGCGTCGGGGTAGCTCAGTGGCAGAGCACAGCACTCATAAAGCTGCGGTCGTGGGTTCAATCCCCACCCCCGACACACTTTAGAAAATGGCAAGCCGGATGAAGCCGCCTCGCTTCGCTCGGCGGTGATTTCGTATTCAATTTTGGGGGTAAAAACGAATTCACGATTCCGTAAAATATGGTTCGAGCCGATGTTTTTCAGAAATGTTGTCATTTCGGAAGGATTGGGAGAGGAAAGCAGATTAGCGGCTTGATTTAAGGATTTTACGAACTCACGAGCCGGTTCGAGCCAAAACAAACCTTTTGTCTCAAAATCGGTGATTTTTTCGGTAAGCGCAACCTTTTGGGGAATGAGAACATTCTTTTTGGCGACGTATTCCTCTGTGGATAAAGCGTCGGCTAAATAAACATCGAGGAGTTTTTGAATTTTTGCCTCAATTTGTGCTAACTCCTCTTTCAAAACGATAACCTCATCTTGTGCGCTCTCGCGCGCTTTATCCTGTTCGCTGTCCAACGCCGCCAAAACTTTCTCGGTGTCTTGGCTCGACAAAGAAACTTTTTGAAGGAAGTTTTTGATTTGTGCAATTAACTGATTTTCTCCGAGATACTTTTCTTGGCACACGCCTCGTTTTTTCGTACAACGATAGTAAGTGTAAATACCGCCATTTCCTTTAGCGTATTGCGCGGTAATTGAACAGCCACACGAGGCACATTTCATAAGGCCAAGAAAAGCAAAATTATGTTTTCTATCCGGCCGCACTTTTCCGCGCTTCCGCATGACTCCTTGGCACAAATCAAAAAGTTTCTTTGAAATTAACGGCTCGTGTGTTCCCTCAAAAATTTCTCCTCTGTATCTCATTAAGCCAATGTAGAAAGGATTTTGTAGGATGTGCTGAACATTGCTTAGAGAAATTTCTTTACCGAGATTTCCTCGTAGATTTTTATCTTTACACCAATTTGCGAGAGAGTGAAGCGGATATTCTCCAGTTGCGTACATCTCAAAAAGTTTCTTCACTTTTTGGGCTTTTTCTTTATCAGCATCAATACCTCTCGTCTTTGCATTATTGAGATAGCCAATCGGAGCCCAACTTGGCCATACACCATTTCTGATTTTTTGTCGCAAACCTCGCTTCACATTCTCTCGCAAATTATCTACAAAGTATTTTGATTGCCCAAAAGCAATGTTCAGCATGAATAATCCTTGTGGTGTTGGCTCAAACCAGAAGCAGGGAAATTTGAGAGCACGAATCAAGCCGCGATCTACAAAGTGAATTATTTTACCGCCATCCACAGAATTGCGTGCGAGGCGGTCGGGGTGCCACGAAATAATTCCGTCTGCTTCTCCTCTCTCAATCAATGACAACATTTCTGCGAATTTAATTCGCCCGGGTTCTTTTGCGGTTTTAGCCTCTTGGAAAGAGGCGACAATTTCAAGTTTTTCTTTGGCGGCATACTCTTGCAACTCTACGAGTTGCGCTTCAATACTTAAAACCTGTCGGTCATCTTCTTCTGTGGATTTGCGCGCATAAAGTATGTATCTCATAGTTTTGTTGAATTAGAATTGATTAAAAAATTTTCTTCCCCCAAAATGCGAAATCGTGAATTCGTTTTTACCCCCAAAATTGAATACGAAATCACCGCCGAGCGAAGCGAGGCGGCTTCATCCGGCTTGCCATTTTCTAAAGTGTGCAGTATTCTTGAAATAGTCCGAACCGTTTTCGCCGCCTGCGGCGGCGAGGAAATCCCTCCGCGAAAAAATTCTGAAAATGCGGCGAAGCCGCACCGATAAAAACCGCAAAAGAATCCGGAGAAAAACATCGGCTCGAACCATATTTTGATTTTGGGGGAAGAAAAATTTTTAATCATATGGTAAAATAGCAATAGGTCGACAAACCTAATCTTACTAACCCACATTTTTATGAATAGAAAACATTTCAAGTGTCTGCTCTGGAAGGGCCTATGGGGTGTCGGTGCTTTGTCGCTCATCGCCGCATGGCTTTCGTTAAAATCAAGTGCAATTCTCGGACTTGATGCGCAAACTTGGCTTTGGAACGCTCTGATTTTTGTTGCCCTATCAATTCCGATCAAACTCGATTGCCATTCTTGCGATGTATGCGGAATAGGCCCGAGAGCTTGACGGGATACAATTTTAATGCTATCATAGCGGCAGAATGAAAGGTGGCGAGCAACCATCTTTCTGTTTGAAATAAACCCAAGAAATGGAGGTGTCGAATGTTCGGACGACTGACAGAGTTCATTCTGCCGCGTATAATTGGAGTTATGGTACACAAACGCGAAACACTCACCAAGAAAGAACAAGCAGCGCAAGACGCGTTCATGGCGAAGCTCGACATCAAGAAGCGCAAGACCGATAAGCCGGTCGTCGTGGCCGTCATTGGCCTCGTTGGCTCCGGCAAGAGTTCGGTGGCGCATGAGCTTGCCAAGCACATCGGTGCGACGGTCATCGAAGGCGATGATATTCGTATCGAGCTTCGCAAACAGAGCGAACGCTATGAGAAATCGCGCGCTATCGCCGAGAACACCGCGCTCGAAGTCGTGAAGCAGGGTGGCAATGTCATTCTGGATTCCGACTTCGTGGACAAGAAGAAGCGCGCGAGCGTTCGCGAGAAAGCACGCAAGGCAGGCGTGCGCCTCGTCTTCGTTCGCACTCACTGCGACCTCGATGTCATGGTGGGCCGCGTCCTTACCGCAACCTACCACAATCGCGTTGACGATTTCTTCGGCGGTGCGAAGTCCAAGTGGCAAGGAAGCGAGCAATCGAAGGGCGCGGCGGTGAAAGTTCGCGAGATGTGGCGTCGCACTCCTCATCACTATCGTTGGGTCAATCAAGGTGGTGGCAAGTGGGTTCTCAAAAAGTTCCCATTCGCTATCTTTGCCGAGATCGACACCACGGATTCCGATTCGTGGAAACGCGAGGTGGAGAAGTGCGCGAAACAACTCCTCACGCGGTAAACCGCAATCAAGGGCGCCCAAAGCGAAAGCCGAGGCCGCCCTTTCTTTTTGTTTGATTTTTTGATGAATTAAATTCATAATTGAATTGCCGCCAAAGAAAAACTTGAAATTGTTATCGGTGCGGCTTTGCCGCATTTTCAGAATTTTTTCGCGGAGGGATTTCCTCGCCGCCGCAGGCGGCGAAAACGGTTCGGACTATTTCAAGAATACTGCACCAGTAATTGTGAATACAATTACAAAATAAATGCGATCGTAGCTCAATTTGGTTAGAGCACCCGCCTGTCACGCGGGAGGTTGCCGGTTCAAGTCCGGTCGGTCGCGCAAATGAAAACTAAATTAATCTTTGTCCGACACGGTGACTTAGTTGGAGAGCGTAAGAATGTTCTCCATTCCCCACATGATCCCGTCAGTTTGAGTGAACCGGGAATCAAACAGATGGAAAATATAGCTGAACTTCTAAGAGAATACAGTCCATCCGAAGTTGCCTCTTCTCTTGAAAAGAGAACCATAGGTAGTGCTCAGATTATCGGAGGAAAACTTGATATTTCTCCGATGTGTACCAACGGTTTGCAAGGCAGAAATTGGGGTGACTGGGCTGGAAAGACTTGGGAAGAAGTAAGTAAGACACTTGCGACCTTAACACTTGATGAAAGATATTTATTTATTCCTCCAAATGGTGAGTCCTGGCAACAATTTGAGAGTAGGATTTTAGAAGCCATTACTTTCATAGCTAACCAACATTCTAGTAAGACTATAGTTATCGTTAGCCATGGAAGTACCATTAGAGTTCTTCTCCCCAAAGTATTTGATATATCGGTAGAAGAAAGTTTGAAGTTGTATCCAGATTATGGAACTCTAAGCATCTCGGATTTTGAAGATGGTCAATTTTCACCTATTATCTTTAATGGTGGTTCTAACATCCTCCACTCCTTCGACATAGCTCAGGATAAATAGCCCGCGCATACAAAAAAAGAATCAATTTGCGGGTTCTTTTTTGTATGGTCTGGGGACTTAGAACTGGTATACTTTAAATATGACTGAAGGACCCCCCACCAACTCAGAAAGTGTCGAAGTTTCTAAAAATGATGTTGTTGAATCTCTGAAACTAGATCCAGAGGATTTATCTTTACTCCACAAGTTTCTCGATAAAAGAGAAGTAGAGGTTCAGGATAGCAGAGAAGCACTCGCTCTTAACGTTGAAGTAGCCGAAATATACAGAGATGCAGGATTACTTGAAGCCGCAAAAGAAGCCTTCATTCAAGCGGCCCAGCAAGCTTGGCAGGAGCAAGATGACACTTTACACGAACAACTTTTGGCTGAAGCTGACAAAATACAGTTCTAACATCCTCCACTAGCTTGCGCATAAGTTTTCTACGAAAGTTCTGTATAATGAATGTAGTTATTATTATAAATAAGCAAATATGATAAATTCACAGAAAGCAATTTGGGCGCTTCGCATAGGGGTAGCGGGAGAGTTTTTGGGCCACGGGATCTTTGCGCTTCAGGGCAAAGCGGATTGGATAAACTGGTTTTCAAAATTCGGTGTGTCTGACCCAGCCACCGCGCAAACACTACTCTTGCTTGTCGGAATCGCGGACTTGATTGTGGCGACGTTGGTTTTATTTAAGCCGATTAAGCCTGTGCTTTTGTGGGCGGTGTTCTGGGGATTTTGGACGGCACTCATACGCCCAATTGTAGGCATGCCAATTTGGGATTTTGTTGAAAGGTTTGCAAACTGGGCGGCTCCTCTTGCACTCTTTTACTTGTTGAAATCAAAAGATTCGGAATAGGATCGTATGGTTTGGGTACAGTGGTTGCCTGAAGTGACGTTGGTCAGGTTCTTTCTGGGTATGGCCAGATTGAAATAATCATGGTTATGTAATATCATTTCGCTGTAAACATGGCTTTCTGTGCTCCAGTAAGCTGGAACTCAGAAAGCCGTTGTAAGCAAAGCTTGCAAAGGCGACGTTCGGAAACAGAGATTGTGCTAGCATAATCTCTGTTCCTCGCTTGCCGTTGTAAGCAAAGCTTGCCCCGGCTTCGCTCGGAGCTAGTGAAAATGCTAGCATTATCACTATTCCTCGCTTGCCGTTGTAGCTCAGGTAGCAGAGCATTTCCATGGTAAGGAAAAGGTCGCCAGTGCAAATCTGGCCAACGGCTCCAAGTGAATTCAGATGACACAAATCCTGTTTTTGAGGGGATAAAACCTTCGTGGGAGGATGTCTTTAAAAACCTAATTTTTATTTTTGTTGCTATAGGCGTCGCTTACTGGGTGACGGTTAGTGTGGGAATTGATAATGTTCGTAGCACAGTTCAGTCGGCTGGACTCCTTGGGCCTTTCATTATCATCTTGCTCAAGATAACCACTCTCGTCGTTGTTCCGCTGGGCGGAACACCCCTCTACCCGATTGCCGGAGCTCTTTTTGGATTTTGGAATGCCTTTTTCATCACCCTAGCGGGAGACATTATCGGCTCAGCCATTTGTTTTTATATAAGCCGAAAGTTTGGCAAAACAGTTTTGCATTTCTTCATGTCCAAGCAATACTTGCCGATGGTTGAAAAGGTTGTGGAACAAGCGAGTAATAAAAAGACTTTTGTAAAAACCAGGGTGTTTTTCACCGGTTTTCCCGAACTCTTCGCTTACGCGGCGGGCATTACAAAAATCCCTTTTCCGTTTTTTGTTTTTGTTCACAACGGTATTCACGCCATACCGGCGGTACTTCTAATCTTATTCGGAAATCTGCTGGTAGCGGGTAATGTTACCGCTCTAATTCTAACGGGGGTGGTTACTTCATTATTGGCGGTTGCCGGTGTCTTGTGGTTCCATTTAAATCTCAAGCGTTCCGCCTGAGGTGTGCCGTCTGCGGATGCGAGAAACTCTAAAATAGGCTAAAATGCCGCCTGAGGCCACCTTAGCTCAGTTGGTAGAGCACCACTTTCGTAAAGTGGGGGTCCAGAGTTCGATTCTCTGAGGTGGCTCTTGGAAAAGGAAGTTATTCATAAAAAAATTGAGAAACTTGAGGCGGACATGAACTCGCCCGATTTTTGGTTGGATAAAGAAAAAGCTCAAAAATCAATTAAGGAGCTTCAGGCTCTAAAGGATGAACTTGAAGGTGTTGGAAAATATGATAAAGGCAATGCCGTAATGACTATTTTTTCAGGGGCTGGCGGGGACGACTCTGAAGATTTTTCCGCAATGCTTCTTGAAATGTATTTAAAGTTTATTTCCAAACAAAACTGGGAATTTTTTCTGATTCACGAAAACAAAAACGACCACGGGGGTTATAGGAATATCACGATTGAGATCAGTAATCCTTCGACTCGCTCCTCTCGCTCAGGACGAAGCGGGCCATATGGCACGCTTCGAAACGAATCGGGGGTGCACCGCCTGGTGAGAGTCTCTCCATTTAACGCCAATCAAAAAAGGCACACTTCGTTTTCAATGGTTGAAGTAATACCAAAATTTGAAAAAGTTGGCGAAATTGAAATTCCGGAAAATGAAATAAAAGTTGAATTTGCGCGCTCAAGCGGTCCCGGAGGACAAAACGTAAATAAGAGGGAAACCGCGGTGCGAGTCATTCATATTCCGACAAATCTTTCGGTTCACGCCGAATCAGAGCGCTCTCAAGCGCAGAACAAGGAAAAAGCGATGCAGATTTTGGCTGGCAAGCTCTATAAAAAACTTGAAGAGGAACGTCAAGCAAAGGAAAAGGGTATGTATATTTCCAAATCTACTCAAATTGAATGGGGTAACCAAATTCGCTCTTATGTCTTGCATCCGTACAAAATGGTCAAAGACCACCGTACGAACGTTGAGACGTCAAATGTTGAAGCTGTGCTTGAAGGGGGGCTCAAAGAATTCATAGAAGCCGAAAAATCCCTTTAATTTTCATGGCTGTGTCCTTTTATAGAGATGGCATATCGGATATAATATTCATTGTCTCCTAAAATCCCAAAACAAAACATAACAGCTAGCTTAATGATTTATTTCGACAAGGTTTCAAAGATATACCATGACGATTCGGTAGCTTTGGAAAACATAACTTTTACGGTTGAGCCACAGGAATTTCTGTCCATAGTTGGTCACTCCGGCGCCGGAAAGACAACCCTTCTTAAGCTTCTTTTGGCCGAGGACAAGCCCACCGAAGGCAAGGTTTTCTTCGGTTCTACTGACATACACTCCCTAAGTCAGGATGAAATTCCTCATTATAGGAGAAAGATAGGCGTTGTTTTTCAGGACTTCCGCCTTCTTCCCGCCAAAAATGTTTTTGAAAACATAGCCTTTAGCATGGAGGCGGCCGGTAAGACTGATGAAGAAATTGAAGCCGACGTTCCTCATGTCTTGGAACTGGTTGACCTTGCGAACAAAGCTTGGAATTTCCCCAACGAGCTTTCCGGCGGAGAAAAACAACGAGTAGCCATAGCAAGGGCTATAGTCAATCAGCCGGACATAGTCATTGCCGATGAACCGACGGGCAATCTTGATCCGGTGAATACATATGACATTGTGCAGATACTCAAAAAAATTAACGACCTTGGCACAACCGTGATTCTGGCTACGCATAACAAAGGAGTTATAGACTCTTTGGGACGAAGAGTCATTGCCATGGAGCAAGGTCGAATTGTCAGAGATGACAAAGAGGGGAGATATACCATATAATGACGAAATACGAATTTCGAGTTTCGATTTTCAAATCACAATGCTGTGGACCAACGTAAAAAGAATACTGAGAAGCGGGCTCTTGAATTTTTCCAGAAATACTTTTGTTTCCCTGGCTTCAATCTTGGTGATGATAATTACCCTTTCTGTTATCACTTCCCTTATTTTTCTCTCCGCCATACTCAATCGCTCCCTCAATGAAATAAGAGACAAGGTTGATGTGAACGTCTATTTCCTAACAACCGCTCCGGAAGAGGACATCCTGGCTCTGCAGAAAACAATAGAAACTTTACCGGAGGTTGCATCAGTCGTCTACACTTCACGAGAGCAGGCACTGCAAGATTTTCGGGAGAGACATGAAAATGACCAGTTCACGCTTCAAGCACTGGATGAGTTAGGAGAAAATCCTCTCGGGGCCTCTCTTAATATAAAAGCCAAAGACCCTTCACAATATGAAGGCATTGCTCAGCTCCTTGATGAACAACAGATTCTTTCCGCTGAAGGCAGTTCAATTATAGATAAAGTAAATTACTATCAGAACAGACTGGCAATTGAAAAGCTGACATCAATAATAAACACAGCTGATCGTCTCGGTCTGGCTTTGGCTATTATCTCGGCTTTTGTTTCGGTCCTTATTACTTTCAACACCATTCGTCTGACAATCTACATTTCCAGAGAAGAGATTGCCGTGATGAGACTCGTTGGTGCCAGTGCCGCCTACATTCGCGGACCGTTTGTCGTTGTGGGTATCTTTTACGGAGTCGTTGCCGGGCTTCTGACTTTACTAATTTTCTACCCTGTAACTCTGTGGCTGGGCAAGGAAACCCAGAATTTCTTTATTGGGCTGAATGTTTTTGATTACTACACGTCCAATTTCGGTCAGATATTTCTCGTGGTCATCCTTTCCGGTGTTGTAATTGGTGCGATATCAAGTTTTCTCGCTGTACGTAAATACCTTAAAGTCTGACATGCGTAAGCATAGGAAATATATCTTTGTTGTGGGTGGAGTGATGTCGGGTGTCGGCAAAGGTATAGCTTCCTCTTCCATTGCCAAACTTTTTCAGGCCAAGGGTTTAAAAGTTACTGCGCTTAAGATTGACCCATACATAAATGTAGATGCCGGAACAATGAATCCTACCGAGCACGGAGAAGTTTTTGTCTTGGATGACGGTGATGAGACCGACCAGGACATGGGAAATTACGAGCGATTTCTTGATGTCTCTCTTTCTCGTATCAATTACATGACCACGGGGAGAGTTTATCAGGAAGTTATCAGAAAAGAGCGCAACTTGGAATATAAGGGGAAAAACGTTGAAGTCGTTCCGGACATACCGCTTGAAGTTATTAGAAGAATTGAGCGCGCCGCTGATAACGCCAAGGCGGAAGTTACTCTTATTGAGGTCGGGGGAACCATCGGAGAGTATCAAAATATCATATTCCTTGAGGCGGCGCGCATTATGAAGCTCAAACATCCGAAAGATGTCGCTTTTGTCATGGTTTCATTCCTGCCTCTACCGTCAAAGATAGGAGAAATGAAGACCAAGCCGACTCAGCATGCGGCAAGAGCGCTAAACAGTGTGGGAATACAGGCGGATGTGATTGTCGCCAGAAGTGAGGCGCCTCTTGATGAAAAAAGAAAAGAAAAGATAGCAACATTCTGTAATGTACCGGCTGAAAGAGTTATTCCGGCACCCGACGTTAAAAGTATTTATGATGTTCCTCTAAATTTTGAGAAATACCGGCTCGGAGAGAAACTTCTGGAGGTTCTCAATCTTCCCAAGAGACGGAAAACGGATTTGGGTGACTGGAAAAAACTTGTGCGAAAATCCAAAAATGGTGGTAAGGAAGTAAAGATAGCCGTAGTTGGTAAATATTTTGATTCGGGAGCTTTCGTCCTCTCTGATGTTTACATTTCAGTCCTCGAGGCGGTAAAATTTTCGGCTTATCAAGTTGGCGTTAAGCCTAAATTGACATACATCAACTCCAAAGATTTTGAAAGCGGAAAATTGAATGTGAAGATCTTGTCTGAATACAACGGGGTGATAGTGCCGGGAGGTTTTGGAGACAGGGGAGTTGAGGGAATCATTTTGGCAATCAAATATGTCAGAGAAAAGAAAATTCCCTTCTTGGGTCTTTGTTACGGCATGCAGCTTGCCGTAATTGAATTTGCCAGAAACGTTCGTAAGTGGAGAGACGCACACACCGTGGAGATTAACAGTAAGACTAAACACGCGGTTATTGACCTGATGCCGGAACAGAAGAAGCATGTGAAAGAAGCAAATTATGGGGCCACCATGAGATTAGGAGCTTATCCGGCCAATTTGAAAAAAGGAAGTCTCGCTCATAAAGCATATGAAGCTAATAAGATTTCAGAAAGACACAGGCATCGTTTTGAAGTGAATCCAAAATTTGTCTCCGAACTTGAGGCGCGAGGACTGATATTTTCCGGCAAGTCGCCGAACGGCAAACTCTGTGAAATAGCCGAATTACCGGAAAAAATTCACCCCTTCTTTTTGGGAACACAATTCCACCCCGAATTTAAAGCACGTCCTCTCAAACCCCACCCGCTTTTCACCGCATTCGTGAAAGCCGCCAAAAAGCGCAAATAGTACGCTGTTAATGTTATAATAGAGGTGAATAGTTTGCCGTATGCAACCGACCCTTTTCAAAAACAGGACGGATGCAGGCAAAAAGCTTGCCGAAGTACTCGCTCATTACAGGCGGACACCTTCTATTATGTATGCTCTGCCTCGCGGGGGAGTTGTGGTTGCGGCAGAAATTGCGCGAGAACTTGATTTGCCGCTGGAACTTGTTATTACTCGTAAGGTCGGACACCCGGACAATCCGGAATATGCAATTGCCGCCGTAACGGAGAGCGGTGAAGTTCTGGCTAATCCGCAAGAAAAGATGTTCATTTCCGAATCCTGGTTTGATGACGAAGTTGAGAGGCAAAAAACAGAAGCGCGACACAGGAGAGAGAGGTATCTGGGAAGCAGAGCCAGAATTTCAGCAAAAGGAAAGAACGCAATTATTGTTGATGACGGGGTGGCAACCGGGCTTTCTCTCATTCTTGCCATTAGAGAAATTAAAAAAGATGTTCCGTGGAAAACAATTGTGGCTGTGCCGGTTTCTCCCGCTAGTACGGCGGTAGATATCAAACGAGAATGCGATGAGTTTTTTTGTCCAATAGTTGATGAAAATTATCTCGGAGCGGTAGGGGCCTATTACGAAGATTTCGGTGAGGTTTCTGAGGATGAGGTGAGGTCTCTATTAGTGAAACCCTCCACATGAATCCGGCGCACTTCGATCACACAACTGATATTGAGATTTCGTAAACTCACTCTATGCGTCTTTTTGTTTCAGTCTTTTCCTCTTAAGCCAACGAGCATAATCAGCGGACATTTTCTCAAAACCCCTGGAATTGTCGGTTATTTTGTTTTTTCCCGACACCAGAGTTATTTTTGCATTAAGGTTAATTTTTCCTCTAAAATTGGGGATTTTTCTTAATCTCGCAACTCTTTCTCGGGCTCTCTTTAGTACACTCTCTTTACTCATCTTCGCATCATCTATCCAAGCCCTGGCGTCTAATTTTCTTCCTGTAGCCAGAATTACAAATTCCTTGAATGTCTTTGAGGCCGCCAGTTTCCAGACTTTCTTCATCTCCTTTCCAACCTCGGGATTGTCAATGATGTGGCCGTGTTTTTTAATGAAATATTCTCGCCATTGGGTAAGAGCAAGCTCAGCAAGACCATAACCGTGATACGAGCATATGGAGCCCCAACTGTATATATGAGATACATTCAGAAGTGAAAGTGAGTCCACAGATTTGACAGAAAATTTTCTCCCAACCTCCCTTGCGATTTTAAGGACTCTCTTTTCTGTTAGATTTTTTTCTTCATAGATTCTCTTCTCAAAATTGGATACGGCAAGCAAAGACATAAAGCGCAGTGGTCTTAAGATGTGGAGTTTTTCCACCTTGCGTTTAAAAAGTTCAAATGGATAGGTTCTTCCTCTCTTGTTTTTTGCATATCTTGAACGCCATTCATAGCTTGAAAGAGCAGTATCCATGAACATGCTTTGAGTCTCGCTCCAAGCGGTGGAAGTTGGCGGGTATTCTGTGTTCAAGCAAATCTCAGTCTGGTCTGAGTTGAGTAAATGCGCGGCATGCCCACCTTCGTGAAAAAGAGTTCCGTAACCACCCTCGGCTGAACCCGATTGCTCTAAAACCACATTGCAAGTGAAATTTGACTGTCCTGTTTTTCTCCTCCCGTTAACATAATGTATGGGAGTGGGCCAGATGCAAAAGCCGTTCGCTTGCTTACCTTTTCTGTCCAAAAGATCAAGAACAAGTGTACTTCCTCGAAAATTTATTCCCATTGCCGCAAATGATCGTCCCCAGCGGGGAAGCGCTTCTTCAAAAGGATAGTATTGATCTTCTTCCTTAGTAAAATCCCCAGCCATCATAAAATAGAAATTCCACGGCTTTCTCAAACCTGGCATTTTCTTTTCCAGTTTGCGAATTCTCTCAAAAGCAAATTTTGTCTCCCGATAGATGCGATTAAAAATGGAAAACAGTTCTTTTTTTGTCATTCCCTCTTCGGTGTAAACTTTATATGCGTAGAAGTCGCTAAACCCCAGACCTTGAGCGTATCGGTTAAGCATTTTCACTAACCTGACGTAATTTCCTACATTTCTTCCGGCCAATCTTTCAAGTCCGTCAAAACAAGCTTTGCGTAATGACTCGTCATTCTCTGTTACCATCATTCCTCTCATTTTAAGGTTCGAAGCCACGACGAATTTTCTCGTCTTTGGGTCAATATAGCCCTCTTTACTCTTTGAGATTTTCTCGTGGATTTTTGTCTCCAGCTTGGCAATATCAGCTTTGAGTTTTTTTAAGTGCGCGGTAGTTTGGTTGAGGTCAAAGTATTTAAGCCATGCCGCCAACCTCTCTCTGTATTTTCCGGAGTCGGAATCGAGATTTTCTATTATGCGATTACGCAGTTTTTCATCAGAGGGAAAAGCATCGCGCGCCTTTAGGGCGGCGTCCTTCCTCTTGTCCACCGAGTGATCTCCCATGTAAGAAGTCCAATACAAATCCTCATATTTTTTGTGTAACTTCAAATATGTCCCATTGAGTTGGACAAGCAAGCTTTTGGGATTCTGAGCACTGTGTTTTTTTATCCTCATTTTTTCTTAATTTTCCTAGTATATCAGATTGGCATTGTTATAATTAATACATGAACAAAAATGCATTTTACAAAAAACAATTTATCGGGCTTGTTATAGTCGCCTTGGCTTTACAGGGGGTACTATCGCTTTTAGGGTATTGGGGTTTGTACAGCATTCAGAATATTTTCCTCTGGCTTATTCGTTTGTTTCTTTTGGGCGAACTGGTTTTTGGTTTATACCACTACTTCAAAGAGCAGAATACGTTTTTGCCCTGGATAGGAAAATATTTCGACAAAGCCTTTTAACCCTGTCTTACAAACCGAATAAACAAAAATCTTGAGGTTTGGCCTCAAGATTTTTGTTTATTGCGAACCCTTTAAGAGAGATGCTTGGAGACGAGTTTGGTCATCTCAAACATATTGACGGTTGCCTTTCCGTCAAAAA
>Ga0214472_10004339_pt1 | contig 14958 bp, 12 predicted proteins | sample RVTome_6_FD_207662 | JGI IMG/M metagenome (GOLD analysis project Ga0214472, IMG submission 207662) | Soil microbial communities from uranium-contaminated site in the Upper Colorado River Basin, Wyoming, United States - RVT140D175 | ecosystem: Environmental > Terrestrial > Soil > Contaminated >...
GCCTCCTGTGCGGCGACGAGGCCCGCCTGGAGATGGTGGGGGCCGCGGTCTCGTGAAGGTCCACCTCTCGGGGATCGCGGGCACGGCCATGGCCTCCCTGGCCGGGCTGCTGCGCGACCGCGGCCACCAGGTGACCGGGTCCGACCAGGACGTCTACCCGCCCATGTCCACCCAGCTCCAGGAGCTGGGCATACCCGTCCGGTCGCCCTACGCCGCGGCCAACGTGCCCGAAGACGCCGACGTCGTGGTCATCGGCAACGCGCTGTCCCGCGGGAACCCCGAGGTCGAGGTGGTGCTGGACCGCAAGCAGCGGATGACGAGCCTGCCCGCGCTGCTGGCCGAGGAGTTCATCCGGGGCAAGACGTCGCTGGTGGTGGCGGGGACGCACGGGAAGACCACGACCACGAGCCTGCTCGCCTTCCTCCTGCACCGGGCGGGGCTCGACCCTTCGTTCCTGATCGGCGGCGTGCCCGTGGACTTGGAGCGCAGCTACCGGCTGGGCGCGGGCCCGCACATGGTCCTGGAGGGAGACGAGTACGACTGCGCGTTCTTCGACAAGCGCCCCAAGTTCGTCCACTACCTGCCGGACGTGGCCGTCATCGGCAACGTCGAGTACGACCACGCCGACATCTATCCCGACCTGGCCTCGGTGCAGCGGGCCTTCGTGCACCTGCTGAACCTGGTGCCGCGACGCGGGCTGGTGGTGGCCGGCCTCGAGACCCCCGCCCTGCGCGAGATCCTGCCGCGCGCCCACTGCCCGGTCGAGACCTTCGGCCTCTCCGCGGAGGCCGACTGGCGCGCGGTGGACGTCCGGCCCTCCGACAGGGGCTGGCGGTTCCGGCTGCTGCGCAAGGGCCGCGACCTGGGCGACTTCTCCCTCCCGCTCCCGGGCGAGCACAACCTGCGCAACGCCCTCGCCGCGCTGGCCGCGGCCGCCGCCGCGGGCGTCGCGCCGGAGCGGGCCCGTGAGGCCCTGGGCGCCTTCCGCGGCGTCAAGCGCCGCCTCGAGGTCCGGGGCCGCGCGCGCGGCGTGGTCGTCTACGACGACTTCGCGCACCATCCCACGGCGGTGCGGGAGACCCTGCGGGCGCTACGCGCCGTCCTCTCCGCGCAGCCCGGCCGGGGCCGGCTGGTGGCGGTCTTCGAGCCGCGCTCGTACACGTCCCGGACGCGCGTCTTCCAGGAGGAGTTCGCCCGCGCCTTCCAGGACGCGGACCGCGTGGTGGTCGCCGCCGCGCACCTTCCCGCCAAGGTGCCGGCAGGGCAGAGGCTCTCGGAGACCGAGCTCGTGGGCGCCATCGCGGAGATGGGTAAGGACGCGCTCTTCATCGCCTCGGTGGACGAGATCGTGCGCCGGCTGGGGGAGGAGCTGCGCGAAGGGGACCAGGTCGTGGTCCTCTCGAACGGCGGCTTCGGCGGGATCCACGAGAAGCTGCTCGCGGCCCTGGACCCGGCCGCGGGCCGCCGCTGACCCACCGCCGGCCCGCTCCCGTTGGAAGCCGCGTCCCGTGTGTGGTATAGGTTCGCCGCTCGTCCCGGCAGACGCGATCCAGCTCTTTGTTCCGCGAGGGCCAGCGCCCTCGGAGGGAGGACGGTTATGACGCGGGTCTTCGCCATCCTGGCGCTGCTCCTGGCGGTGGCGGCGGCGCCCACACCCGCCCAGGAGGCGGCAGGCTCCATCTCGGGCACCGTCGTCGACGAGACGGGCGGAGTCCTTCCCGGGGCGACGGTCACCCTGACCGGGCCCGGCACGTCCAAGACGCAGGTCACCGGCTCCGACGGCTCCTATCGCTTCACGGGTCTGGGCGCCGGCTCCTACAAGCTGGGCGTGACCATGCCCGGGTTCGCCGTGGTGACGCAGGACGCGACGGTCGCCGGGGGCGCCACCGAGGTGCCACGGATCGCCCTGAAGATTGCCGGTCTCGGCGAGACCATCGTCGTCAGCGCCTCGAAAGTGGAGTCCACCATCGCCAACGCCCCGGCCACGATGAGCGTGATCACGGCCGAGACCCTGGAGACCTCGCCCAGCCAGAACTTCGGCGATCTCCTGCGTAGCGTCCCGGGGACGAACGTCATCCAGATGTCCGCCCGCGACATCAACCTGACCAGCCGCCAGAGCACGGGCACCCTCACCACCTCGCAGCTCGTGCTGCTCGACGGCCGGACCATCTACCTCGACTTCTTCGGCCTGGTGCTCTGGGACCTCATCCCGAACAACCCGGCGGAGATCAAGCAGATCGAGGTGGTGCGCGGCCCCGCCTCCGCGGTCTGGGGCGCGAACGCCCTGACCGGGGTCGTGAACATCATCACCAAGACTCCGCGGGAGTCCGTGGGCACCACCGTGAGCGTGACCGGCGGCATGTTCGACCGTGACGGAGGGTCGCGCGAGGACGACGGCAGCGGCAACGCGGCCGGCGCCTCCCTCAGCATCTCCCGCGCTCCGAACGACCGGATCTCCTACAAGATCGCCGGGGGCTACTCCTACTCCGATCCCTACTCGCGGCCGGTGGGGCAGATCCCGGTCATCCCCGACCCGCGCGTCGCCAACCCCGTGTGCACGGTGACCACGGGCCTCACGCCCGCCGGGATTCCCGGGCAGATCGGGACCGGACCCAACTGCGTCGGCGGGTCCTTCTACCCGATCGACGGCACCGGCGCGCCGGGCACGGCGTTCGAGAACAACGGCACCAGCCAGCCCAAGGTGGACGCGCGCCTGGACCAGGAGCTCTCGCGCGGGCGCATGACCTACAGCGCCGGCTGGTCGGGGAGCGAGGGGATCGTCCACACCGGCATCGGGCCCTTCGACATCCAGAGCGGCTCCTACATGGCCTACGGGAAGGTGGGCTACACCCGCGACGCGCTCCGGGTCACCGTCTTCGGCAACTTCCTGGACGTCGAGGCCCCGAACCTCCTCCTCACCGACCCGGGCACCGGGGCGCCCGTGGCCCTGAACTTCAAGACCCAGACCTTCGACCTCGAGGTCGGCCATTCGACGGTCGTGGGCGGCAACCACATCCTGAGCTACGGCGGCAACGCGCGCCGCAACAACTTCGACATCACGCTCACGCCCAACGCCGAGGACCGGAACGAGTTCGGGGCCTATTTCCAGGACGAGTTCCACACAGGCAAGTTCCGGTTCGCGGTGGGCGGCCGAGTGGACAAGTTCGGGAACATCGAGGACCCGGTGTTCTCGCCGCGCGTGACGGCCATGTTCAAGCCGACCCCCGACCACTCGTTCCGGGTCTCCTTCAACAAGGCGTTTCGCGCGCCCTCGGCGGTGAACAACTTCCTCGACCAGAGCATCTTCGCCCCGATCCCTTCCATCAACCTGGCTCCGCTCGCCCTGCTCATCCCCCAGATCGTGCCCGGTCCCCAGGGCCAGGCGCTGGCCGCCCTGGTCCCCACCACGCCCCTCCGGCTCGTCGTGAGGAACGTCGGGAACCCGAACCTGAAGGAGGAGTCGCTCACCGCCTACGAGCTCTCGTACACGGGCACCATCAAGGGCCGGACCAGCATCGGCCTCGCGGTGTACCAGAACGACAGCGACGACAACATCAACTTCTCCACCATCACGCCGTCGGCGACGTTCCCGGCTGGCATCCCGCCCTTCGACGTGTACACTCCGGAGAACTCTTCGGAGTGCTGCGCGCCCGTGGGCATCCACCCCGCGCTCTACGCGTTCCTCCTCCAGGCCCAGATCCCGGGCTTCCCGCTGCCGCGCACGGTCTCGACGTACCTCAACCTGGGGCCCCTGCGCCAGCGCGGATTCGAGGCCTCGCTCGACCACCGCTTCAACAACGACTTCTCGGCGTCGGCGAACTACTCGTTCCAGGCCAAGCCCAAGGCCCTGTCCGCCGACTCCGACCAGATCCCCTACTTCCCCGAGGAGATCGCCTTTGCGCCGCGCCACCGCTTCAACGCGTCGGTCAACTGGAACACCGCGCGGTTCCTCGGCAGCGCCGGGGTCAACTACTCGGACAAAGCCTTCTGGAGCGACGTCTTGAGCTCGCCGTTCCACGGCTTCACCGACTCCTACACCATGATCAACGCGACCTTCGGGGTGAAGTGGGCGAACGGGAAGGTCACGACGAGCCTCAAGGGGACGAACCTGGCCAACCAGGAGATCCAGCAGCACGTCTTCGGCGACCTCATCAAGAGGTCGGTCTTCGCCGAGGTGCGGGCGACCTTCTAGGACCGGCTCGAGGGCTCAGACCGGACGCTCACCGGGCGGGGCCGCGCGCCTCGCCTCCGTCGAGGGCAGAAGGCCTTAGACTGGTGGCCTATGCCATTGACCCCCGATCAAGCCACGGTGATCCTCCGGGCCGTCGGCCTGCCCGCGCTCAAGGCCGAGCACCCGGTGACCACCAGCGTGATCGGCGCGATCCCTCCCGACAGGATGGACTATCGCCCCGACCCGGTCACGAGGAGCGCCGTGGACCTGGCCTGGCACATCGTCACCGCGGAGAGCCGGTTCCTGGAGGCCGTCGCGGAGGGCGCGTTCGACCTGACCCCGCGGGACCGGCCCCCCGACGTGCGCACGCCCGCGGACATCAACCGCTGGTACGACGAGCGCTCCCAGCAGGACATCGAGCGCCTGAAGGCCCTGTCGGGCGACCAGCTCGTGCGGACGATCGACTTCCGCGGGATGTTCCAGTTCCCGGCCGTGGTGTACGTGACCATCGCCCTGAACCACACCATCCACCATCGCGGGCAGCTCTCGATGTACCTCCGCCCCATGGGGGCGAGGGTGCCGTCGATCTACGGCGAGAGCTACGACGCACGCCAGGCCCGCGAGCAGGGGCAGGCCTGAGGGCCGCGCCATGGGCAGGATCGTGATCGCGTGCTACAAGCCGAAGGCGGGGAAGGAGAAGGCGCTGCGGGCCTTGATCGTCGACCACGTCCCCACCCTCCGGAGGATCGGATTGGTCACCGAGCGGGCGCCGATCCTCATGGAGGCCAGGGACGGCACGCTCGTCGAGGTCTTCGAGTGGGCCTCGCCCGAGGCGATCGAAGCGGCCCACGGCCATCCCGCGGTCCTGCGGATGTGGGAAGAGTACGGCAAGGTCTGCGACTTCGTCCCCATCGCGCAGGTCGCGGAGGCCTCGCAGATGTTCTCCGAGTTCACGCCGTTCGCGGCGCCGCCGGCGCGGCCTGGGCGGCCCCGGGCGGCTCCCAAGGGGAAGCCGAAGGACAAGTCCTGAGCAGGGGAGCCGGGGATGGCGAGTGAGCTCGGCGGCTATCTCGCGCTGGAGAACGACGAGGACCTGGCCCGCGAGGTCGGATACTACGTCCTGCGGAAGCTGGACGCGACTTCCTTCGAGAAGCTGAGCCATCCGGAGCAGGTGATCGCCTGCCTGACCGAGGTCGAGATGGAGGTCAACAACGGCGGGTTCGACCAGTACTACTGGAACTCGCCCGGGGACCACGCGCGCGAAGCGGTGGCCGCGCTGGAGGAGCTCGGGGCGCAGCACACGGCCACCCTGTTGAAGGAGGCCAACGGCGTCTTCGGGGAAGGGGGTCCCGACCCCGACCGCGACAAGCGCGGGATGCAGATGGACGCTCTTCCGAAGGGGGCGCGGGACCGGTGGTTCGACCTGGACGGCGCCTTCTACGAGTACAGGGACGACCTGTCCCGGCTGGCCGCCGGCTACATCCGGCGGCACCGGGACGACTTCACCGACTGAGCCTTAGAACAGCGTGTAGATGAAGGGCGCGACGGCCGAGCCCTGGGTGAAGACGACCAGCAGGCCCAGCAGGGCCAGCATCACCACGATGGGCCCCAGCCACCACTTCTTGCGCACCCTCATGAAGGCCCACAGCTCGCCGATGATGCCCAGCTTCTCCCGAGAGTCCTCGAATGCCATTTGCCGTCCGCCTCCAGTTACGAGCTGCGCGAGCGGCGGGATTCACTCCCGACGCGAGCGCGGGGGGTTCCAGGGGGGCGCGGCGCAGCGCCCCCCTGCTCAATCAAGCTCAAAAAGCGTCCGCCAGTCCACGTCCTCGCGCAGGGGCGGCTGCTCCTTCTTGTCGAGCAGGTAGGAGCCCAGCACGAGGTGGTCCATGTTCGTGCGCATGAAGCAGAGGTATGCGTCGTGCGGCGTGCACACGATCGGCTCGCCGCGGACGTTGAAGGACGTGTTGATGACGACGGGGACGCCGGTGATGTCCCCGAACGCGCGGATGACGTCGTAGTAGAGCGGGCTCTCCTCGCGGGTCACGGTCTGTAGCCGCGCGGACCCGTCCACGTGGGTGACGGAGGGGATCACCTTCTTGCCCTCCCGGACCTGGGCCACCAGCAGCATGTAGGGGCTGTCGCAGTCGATGTCGAACCACTCGCCCGCCTTGTCGGCGAGGACGGAGGGGGCGAAGGGACGGAAGCCCTCGCGGAACTTGATCTTCATGTTGAGGGTGTCGCGCATCCTGGGGTCCCGCGGGTCGGCCAGGATGCTGCGGCCGCCCAGTGCCCGGGGCCCGAACTCCATGCGCCCCTGGTACCAGCCCACGACGTTGCCCTGCGAGATGAGCTCGGCGGTCCGGCGGGGCAGCTCCCCGGCCGTGAGGACGCGGTACTTCGCGCCCTGGCCGTCGAGATACTCCTTGATCTCCGCGTCCTTGTACTCCGGGCCGAGATAGGCGTGGGTCCAGGCCCGGCCCCGCGGCTTCTTCTCGAGGGTGTTGTAGAGGTAGTGGGCCACCCCGACCGCGCCCCCGGCGTCCCCGGCCGCCGGCTGCACGAACAGGCTCTTCATCGGGGTCTCGCGGATGACCCGCCCGTTGGCCACGCAGTTGAGCGCGACCCCGCCGGCCATGCACAGGTTCGTGAGCCCGGTCTCCTTGTGGATGTGGTTGACCATCCGCAGCACGACCTCCTCGCACACCTTCTGCACGGAGGCCGCGATGTCGAACTCGCGCTCCGTCATCCAGGTCTCGGGCTTGCGCGGCGGGCCGCCGAAGAACTCGTTGAAGCGGCCGTTGGTCATGGTGAGCCCGTAGTCGTACGAGAAGTACTTCATGTCCAGCTTGAAGGAGCCGTCCTCGTTGAGGTGGACCATCTCCTTCATGATCCGGTCGTAGTGGACGGGCTTGCCGTAGGGCGCCAGGCCCATGACCTTGTACTCCGCGCTGTTCACCTTGAAGCCGAGGTAGTAGGTGAAGGCGCTGTAGAGGAGGCCCAGGCTGTGGGGGAAGCGGATCTCCTTGAAGAGCTGGATGTCCGTCCCCCGTCCCACGCCGAAGGACGCGGTGGCCCATTCCCCCACGCCGTCCACGGTCAGGATCGCCGCTTCCTCGAAGGGCGAGACGAGGAAGCACGAGGCCGCGTGGCTCATGTGGTGCTCGGCGAAGAGGATCGGCCCTCTGTAGGGCCGGAGCTCCTTCCGGATGAGGGAGGGCACCCAGAGCTTCTCGTGAATCCACAGCGGCATGGCCTTGCGGAACGAGCCGAACGAGCGGGGGAAGGTCGCGATGTAGGTCGAGAGCATCCGCTCGAACTTCAGCAGCGGCTTGTCGTAGAAGCCGACCGCTTCGAGCTGCTCGGGGCCGATCCCCCCCTCCCGCAGGACGTACTTGACGGCCCGGGCGGGGAAGCCGGAGTCGTGCTTCTTGCGGCTGAGCCGCTCCTCCTGGCAGGCGGCCACGATCTCGCCGTCCCGCAGGAGGGCGGCGGCGGAGTCGTGGTAGTAGCAGGAGATCCCGAGGACGTGGGTGGGCATCTAGAACTGGTGCCGCGCGGCGGCCTGCGGGCCGAGGGGGTTGGGCTCGTGGCGGCGCCACCAGGTGGGCTCGCGGTCCAGGCCGCGGTCCAGGGGGTCGCGGCCGAACAGGCGCATGCCGACGCTGACGCCCGCCACGGAGACGAAATACACGATGGAGAGGATGGCGCCCGTCCAGAAGCGGCCCACCGCCTGGAAGCCCCGCGTCCAGCTCGCGTAGGCCCGCGACCGGGGCGCGAACCGCCGGAAGGCGAGCTCCGTCAGGAACACCAGCAGGGCCGCGCCGAGCAGGACCTTCCGATGGGCGGGCCAGGCGGCGACGGTCTGGCCGATACTGCTCAGAAACGGCGGAAGCGACATGGAGACGTCATCCCTCCGGAGGCGAAACAGAGATTCTAGGCAGGTCTGACGGAAGGGTCAAATCCGAGATCACCACGGCCAACAGGGATCAGCTTGCGCGGCGCCGCAGGCCGGCGAGGAACTCCGCGGCGCCGCGTGTGTTGAGCACGTCCTCGGGCGTCAACCACCCCCGCCGCGCTTGGCCGACGCCGTAGCGCAGGGTGGCCAGGTGGTGGACGGAGTGGCTGTCCGTCGAGACCACGAACCGCGCGCCCGCCGCGCGCGCGGGGCGCAGGTAGCGGTCGGGCAGGTCCAGGCGGTCCGGCTGGCAGTTGATCTCCAGGACGATCCCGCGGCGCCCCGCCTCGGCGATCACGCGGTCCACGTCCACCGCCACCGGCTCCCGCTTCAGGAGCAGCCGCGACAGCGGGTGGCCCCAGATCTGGAGGTGGGGGTTCTCGAAGGCCCGCAGCACCCGCTCCGTCATCTGGCTCCTCTCCATGTCGAGGCGCGAATGGAGCGAGGCCACCACGACGTCGAGCTGGGCCAGGACCTCGTCGTCCATGTCGAGGCGGCCGTCGGGCAATATGTCGACCTCGATCCCCGCCAGCACCCGGATGTCGCTCACGCGCCGCTGCAGCGCGCGCACCCGGGCGATGTGCTCCAGGCACCGCGCCTCGTCCATGCCCGTGCCCCGCCTGGGGGAAGGGATCGCGCGGCTGTGCTCGGTGACGGCCAGGTACTGGAGCCCGCGGCCGCGCGCGGCCTCCACCATGTCCTCGATGGTGTCGCGGCCGTCGCTCTCGACGGTGTGGGAGTGCAGGTCCCCCTGGACGTCCTCGACCTGGATCAGCCGGGGCAAGGCCCCCGTCTCGGCGGCCGCGATCTCGCCGCGGTCCTCGCGCAGCTCCGGGGGCACGAAGGCCAGGCCGAGGGCGGCGTAGACCTCCTCCTCGGTGGCGCCGGCCACCTTCGTGTCGGTGTCCACCTGGAACACGCCGTACTCGTTCAGCTTCAGACCCCGGCGCACCGCCCGCTCGCGCACCGCCACGTTGTGCGCCTTGGAGCCGGTGAAGTACTGGAGCGCGGCGCCCAGGCTCTCGGCCGCGAACGGGCGCAGGTCCACCTGCAGGCCGGTGGCCAGGACCACGCTGGACTTGGCGCTGCCGCGGATCAGCACCTCCTTGACCTCGGGGTGGGTCACGAGGGCCTCGGAAAGCGCGGCCGCGTCTCCCAGGACGATGAGGTCGAGGTCGCCCACGGTCTCGCGCCGCCGGCGGTAGGACCCCACGGCCTCGACGCGCGCCGCGCCCTGGTCCAGCAGGTGGCGGGTGAGCCGGGCCGCCGTGGCGTCGGCCTCGGTCAGGAGGAAGCGCGCCGCCGCGCGGAGCCTCTCCTCGAGCCCCTTGCGTATCTTCGCCTCCTTCTTCTCCTTCATGCCCGGCAGGGAGCGGAAACGGCCGTCCGCGATGGCGGCCTGGAGGTCGCCCGGCCCCCGCACGCCGAGCCGCGTCCAGACGAGCTGCACGCCGCGTGGCCCGAGCCCCGGTATCCGCAGCAGCTCCAACAGCCCCGCGGGGACCTCGGCCAGCAGCTCCTGGTGGAATGCGCACGCCCCCGCGGCCAGCAGCTCGCGCACCTTGGCCTCGATGCCCTTGCCCACGCCGGGCAGCCGGGGCAGCGCCTCGCCGCGGGCCACGATGTCGGCGATGTCGTGCCCGCAGCTCTCGATCGACTCGGCGGCCAGGCGGTAGGAGCGGATGCGGAACGACTCGTCACCCTTGATGTCCAGGAGGTCGGCGATCTCGTGCAGGACGCGGCCGATCTGCCGGTTGTCCATCGGGGGATTATGGCCCGTCTCTTGCTTGCACCCTCCAGTGGAGGAAACTTGTTATGAACGCAAGAAATTCATGCCTGGCTGGATGCGCTGGCCTCCTTCTGCTCGGGCTTGCCGCCCAGACCGCGTCCGCCCAGACCGTCATCTACGGGACCCGGAACCGGCCGTTGGAGGGCCGCCGCTACGAGACCATGCGGGCCCTGGCCCATTACCTCGACCAGACCGCGCAGTCCGCGCTGCAGACGGCGGTGGACGATGCCCGCCGCGGGGCCCATGGGCGCCGGCTGCTTCCGCTCGTGCGCGACTTCGCGCGCCGGGCGGACACGTTTCACACCCTGATGGACGACTACGAGGCGCGGCGCCAGGACGTCCCGCCCCGGGTGAACGACCTGATCACCCGCGCGCGGCGCATCAACAGCCGGCTCGGAGCCGGCACCTACTTGGCCCGGACGACGCGCGAGGACTGGACCAGCGTGATCGACGTGCTCGACAGCATGAAGCGGGTGATGGCCGGGGAGGACGTCGACGTCCCGATGGCCCACGGCGACTTCGAGGACTACGACCGCGACTACGGCCCGTTCGGTGGGGTGGAGCGGGCGGGAGGCACCGGCGGATCCGCGTTCGACCTGAGCGGCTCCCGGCTCGAGGACTTCCGCCGGCTGGCCCACGAGCTGGACACCGCGGCCCTGCGGTCCCACCAGATCGCGGAGACGAACCGGGCCAACTACACGGCGCGGCAGGAGGAGTTCCTGTTGGACCTCCGCCGGTTCGCGGAGCGGGCCCACGACGTGCACGTCCGGGCCGACGCGGGCAGGGTCAACCCCCGGGAGATGGGCCCCATCGTGAACCGGCTCCTGCAGGACGCCCGCGCGACGGAGCGCAGCCTGCGCGACACGCGGGTCTTCCCCCAGGTGTGGGACCAGTGGGGCGAGACGATCGACGTCCTGAACCGCATGGCGGACATCGTGCGGTAGAAGGCGGGCGGGCTCGGCTGGCGGACAACATACGGACAAGGACTGCACTGAAGGCCGGCTGACAACGTAACGACAAGAGACTGAATTGACGCGGGCGGGGAGGCGTCAATTCAGTCATAATCCTCCGCGTCCGATGAGCCCGAAGGACGTCGACGCCGAGGACCGCGCCGAGCCGCGCTCCGAGTTCCTGCGCGGCCAGATGCGCGAGTGGATGGAGCAGGTGGGCTCGGCGGGGAAGACCCGCGACCTCTTCGAGCTCGAGATGTGGCTGCGCAGCTTCGAGCGCTTCTTCCGCATCAAGAACCAGCCGCTCTCGGAGAAGGAGACCCGGCAGCTCGCCCTGCGCAACTGGTCGGAGGAGCTGCGGCTGGTGGACAACGCCTTGCTGCGGGCGGTCCACCTCTGCTCCTCCATCCTGAGCGAGGAGCAGGTCAACCAGACCCGCTTCGACAAGTACGTCGAGGGCTATCTCAAGAAGGACGACGTCGTCGATCCCTACGTCGAGAAGCTCCTGCGCCAGTCGAGCCCGGAGGCCGGGCTCACCCTCCTGCGCGAGTCCTTCGAGGACCTCCACCTGGTCCTGGCCGACCTGGTCAAGCTGGCGCGGATCCCGTATTCGACGTTCACGTCGGTGGGCAAGATCCTCTACCGCGAGGTCCGGCGCAGCCACCTGCTGGCCCTCCTCATCGACAAGAAGTTCAAGCCCATCCACGACCGCATCACCAACCACGCCATCGCCGTGGTCGTCCGCAGGATCGAGCGCCCGGCGGAGCGGAGGCACGCGGCCAAGGTCTTCCTGGAGTTCTTCCGCCTGCTGCACTACCTGGACTACGCGGACCCCACCCGGGCCGACGAGGAGCTGAAGAACACCATCCTCGTCTTCTCGCTCATCACCTCCGAGACGCGGCTGCTCCTCGGCCACCTCGAGCGGCGGGTCCTGAAGTCGCTGGACCCCGGCAGCCCGCTCTACGAGCTGTACGACTCGTTCGTCTACTGCATCCCCCTCGAGCTGAAGAAGGTGATCAACACGGAGCTCATCGACATCTCGGTGGCCCGGCAGTCCGACAACGTGCGGGCGCGGGTGGAGAACAGCCACGGCATCCTGAAGGACTGCTTCCAGCAGTCGGTGGTGCAGCTCGCCCAGGTGTTCGACCCCGCGGTAGGGGGCCGGGACATCTTCCCCGACTTCACGGCCAAGCTGGAGCAGTCGGTGCAGCTGCGGGGCAGCCTGGCCTGGCTCATCAAGGCCGTGCGCCGGTTCCAGCGCCGCAAGGAGGACGCGGCCGCCGTCCGGCTCAAGGAGGAGATCTCCCGGTTCTACGACACCAACATGAAGCTCCTCATGTACCGCGACTGGTCGGGCTTCGAGCTGTTCTTCATCGAGATCCTCAAGTGCACGAGCCTCCCCGCGCTGCTCCTCATCAGCCACCGCTTCGAGACCTTCCTCATGACCCTGTACCGCGAGGTGCAGAAGCGGGCGATCCTCCAGGACGTCCCGGTGGCCGAGGAGCTGCAGCTGGAGGCGCAGCCGGCTCCACGTTGACGGCGGCGCGCACCAGGTAGAGCGGGCGCCGCCGCGCCTCGTCGGCGGTGGTGGTCACGTATTGGCCGAGGACCCAGACCGCCAGGAGCTGCGCCCCGCCCAGGAAGAACAGCGCGGCGTGGCCCGCGTCGGCCCCCGCCGCGAGCGCCACGACGGCGGCCGCGCACACCAGGCCGCCGCCCAGGCCCACCAGCGCTATGGGCAGGTTGCTGAACGAGAACAGCCCGAAGAGGGCCAGCCGCGCCATCTGGCGGATGCTGTACTTGCTCTCCCCGCTGCGGCGCGGGAGGCGGTCGTAGAGGACGCGTCCCTGGCGGAAGCCGAGCCAGGCCACCAGGCCGCGCAGGAAGCGGTGCCGCTCGCGCAGGCTGCGCAGCGCGTCCGCCGCGGGGCGCGACAGCAGGCGGAAGTCGCCCGTATCGGCGGGGATGTCCACGCTGGCCAGGGTCCGCATGAACCGGTAGAAGAGGTACGCGGTGGACCGCTTGAAGGCCGACTCCCCGGGGCGCGCCCGGCGCTGCGCGTAGACCACGTCCAGGCCCTCGCGCCATCGCGCCACCAGCTCCGGGATCAGCTCGGGCGGGTCCTGCAGGTCGGAGTCCATCAGCACCACGCCGTCGCCGCGGGCGTGGTCCAGGCCGGCGGTCAGCGCCATCTGGTGGCCGAAGTTGCGGCTCAAGGCGAGCACCCCGACCCGGGGATCCCCGCGCGCGATCGCGGTCACGACGTCGAGCGAGCGGTCCGAGCTGCCGTCGTCGACGTAGAGGATCTCGTAGGGCAGCGCGAGAGGCTCGAGCGCCGCGACCAGCCTCCGGTGCAGCTCCGGCAGCAGCGGCTCCTCGTTGTAGACGGGGAGGACGACCGTGAGCGTGGGCGTGGTCGCCATAGGGCGCGGCATCTTGGACTGGGGTCTTTGGGGAGTCAAGGTCGCGCGATTGCATGGCGCGGCCAAAGCTGCTAGTGGAGTGCGCGGTGCCCCACCCCGAAAGGCGGCTCGCTCCGCTCCGGCCGCGCGACCTCGCGGCCCTCGCCGCGGCCGCGGCCCCCGCGCTCTGGCTGGCCCTCTTCGGCGTGGCGGCGCCCGCCGCCGTTTTCTTCAACCTCGGGCCGAACGACGCCGACCACATCGCCGGGTTCGAGCCCCGTTACGAGATCGACGGCCCCGTGGCCACGCGGTGGACGACGTACCGCGCGGTGGTGGACCTGCCGCTGACCCTGCGGGGCGGGCCCTCCGCCCTCTCCTACCGGTTCAGCCGCGTGTTGCCGGAGACGGCGGTGGTGGAGGTGCGGCTCGCCGGCAGCCTGGTCGATCGCTTCACCTGCCGCGGCGGGGCCTGGGTGACGCGCACCGTGCAGCTTGCCGCGCTCCCGCCGACACCGCTCCTCCTGGAGCTGAGGATCGATTCCCACGACCGCCGGAACCTGGGGCTGAAGCTCGACTGGGTCCGCCTGACCGCTTCGGGCGGGCGCCTGGGCGGGCGGGGGCTGGCCCGATGGGGGCCGGCGCTCCTGGTCGCGGGGGCGTACGTCCTGTTCCGTCTCACGGGCCTTCAGCCGGCCGCCGCGGCGCTCGTCACCCTGCCCTGGTCGCTCGCGGCGTGGCTCCTGGGCCGGGTCGATCCCTTCGCGCTGGCCCACGTGGCTTCGAAGGTGGTGTGGCCCGCGCTGGCCCTGACCGCCGTCTGCGCGGGCCTGGTCCGCGCTCGGCCCGGCGGGCGCTGGGTGGCCCCCGTCTTCCTGGCCGGCTACCTGCTGAAGGCCGCGGCGGTGTTCCACCCGGCGTTCTTCTATCCGGACGTCCAGAACCACGGCCGGTACGTCGCGGCCTACGCGGAGGCGGCCGGGTCGATCCCGGAGCGCGGGATCGCGGCCCAGCGCGAGGTGAGCACGGCGTATCCCCGGTTCGTGGCCGGCCGGCCCTACGCCTTTCCCTATTCGCCGCTCCTCTTCATCCCTTTCACCTGGCTGGGGCCGGACAGCGCTCGGGTGGAGGACGCCCTGCGCCACGTCGGCCTGGCGGCGGCGGCGGCCGAGGTGCCGGCCGCTTTCTGGCTCGGCGGCATGGCCTTCGGTCCGGGCGCGGGGGTGGCGGCGGCGCTGCTGGCGGCCTTGCTGCCCCCGCTCTACAGCCGGCTGCTCTTCGCGATGTGGCCGACCGTCGCCGGGCACCTCCTCGATACCCTCGCCATCGGCGCGGCCCTGTTCGCCGCCCGGCGGCCGGGGGAAAGACGAGCGGCGGCGGCGTTCGCGCTGCTGACCCTGGCCGCGTTCCTGACCTACATCTCGAGCCTCTTCAACCTGGCCCTGTTCATCATCTTCCTCGCGCTGCTCGACCGCCGCCGGGCCCCGCTGCTCCTCGGGACGCTGGCCGCGGCCGCCGCGGCCACTGTGCTGTGGCTCTATGGCCCGTTCACGCGGGCATTCCTGTTCGAGATCGTGCCCGCCCTCGCCGGCGGCGGCGGCGTGGCCACGCCCGCCGCCGGCGGCGGCGCCGCGCCCGCGGGCCTGCTGGCCGCGGCGTCGCGCGTGCCGCTCTTCTACGGGTGGGGATTC
>Ga0214472_10004340_pt1 | contig 14958 bp, 14 predicted proteins | sample RVTome_6_FD_207662 | JGI IMG/M metagenome (GOLD analysis project Ga0214472, IMG submission 207662) | Soil microbial communities from uranium-contaminated site in the Upper Colorado River Basin, Wyoming, United States - RVT140D175 | ecosystem: Environmental > Terrestrial > Soil > Contaminated >...
GGGACGCCCCGATGGGGCTGGATGGCCGCATTCTGCCGGCACTCCCAGGGCTGGCGCCCTGGGCTGTCATAGGAACATCCCTTCGGGATTGCCGCAAATCCCTCTGGAACATGTTGACGCGCAGAAGATGTGTAGAACGACAAGGGCGACAGCCCCAGGTCGAAAAACCCCGACGGACGGTCAAGCCCCTTTTAGGACTTCCAGCGGCTTGCGCCCCTGGCCACATGACTGCGCCCCTGCCGGGGCGGTGAAACCATTGTCAACAAACATTACACATGATTCGATCTGAGCAAAGCGGAACTGGCCATTAAATATGCTCATCAAAAATAAGAATGCGCCATAACCGCGCACGACCCGCCAAGGGAAACTCTCGTGATTATCGACGGACACGTACACATCTCGGCCACCGAATACGGCAACGTCAACGTGCTGTTGCGGCAGTTGGACGAGGTCGGCATCGAGCGGGCCGTCTGCGTGCCGGGCGGCATGATCGACGTGCGGCAGTTCAGCCGCATCTTCAGCGGCAAGTACCAGCCCGATCCGAATATCCCCAATCACCTGGTATTCGCGGCGATCGAGGAGCACGCGGACCGGTTTTACGGTTTTGTGTGCGTCAATCCGAAGGAAGGCGCCGGGGCCGTCGAAATGCTCAAAGACGGACTGGACCGCGGCTGCCGCGGAGTGAAGCTGGCGCCGATGGTGCACCGATTTCGCTTCGACGACCCCACGCTCGACGAAATCGCCGCCGAGTGCGGATCGCGCGGGTTTCCCGTGTACACGCACGTCTTGCCCAATCCCGGCACGACCACGGCCGATTACGCGGCGCTGGCCCGCCGCGTTCCGCAAACCAATTTCATCATCGGCCACATGGGTTTCGGCCCGGCCGACGCGGATGCCATCGAGTTGGCGCAAGATTTGAACAACTTCTATCTCGAGACGTCGCTCGGCAATACCCTGGCCATCGGCGACGCCCTGGCCGCGGCCGGCGCGGAGAAATTAATCTTCGGTTCCGAGTTTCCGCTCTCGCATCCACGTGTGGAACTTGAGAAGATCAAGCTGCTGGATGCGTCGTCTCACGAAGCGATTTTAGGTGGGAACATTTGCCGGCTAATGAAAATCCAACCCAAGTAAGATTCCATTGATCAATTCAATGAAACTCTGGGGTGGCACAAAGTGGGTGGCACGCCCAGAATGGGCGTGATGGCCGCGACGTTCAATCACGCCCTTTCAGGGCGTGCCACCCACAACGGGCGTGCCACCCCGTGCTCTTAAGCGATCACAAATTCCGACCCGGTACCCGCACTGCACTGATGCACGCCAGCGAAATCCCTAACCCGGACACAGAGCGGCTCTACTGGGCGCCCGATCGTATCGACACGTATCGCCTCGAACGGCTCCGCGAATCAATTTCCCGTGCGCGTAACTCCGCATTCTACGGACCGCGACTGGCCGATGTGCGATTGGAATCAATCGACGATGTCGCCAGGCTGCCAAAAACGACAAAAGACGACGTGCGCAAGGCTTCGCCGCTGGGCTTGCTGGCGATCCCGCCCGACGAGTTGGTGCAATACCACGAATCGTTCGGCACCACGGGCACGCCGGCCGCCAGTTGGCTGTCGGCCGCCGACTTGGACAATTACGCCTCGCAGATCAACCAGGCGGCGGTCGATTTCCGCCCCGGCGACCGGGTGCTGGTGCGGTTTCCCTACGCCATCAGCGTGCCGGCGCACATCGTTACGCATGCGGCACGCGGACGCGGCGCTTGCGTGATCCCGGCCAGCAGCCGCACGGCCATCACTCCGTATCCGCGGGTGATCGACCTGCTGACCAAGCTGGAAGCGACGGTAATTGGCTGCCTGCCGATGGAAGCCGTCTGGCTGGCTCTGGCGGCGCGGGCCATGGGCCGCGAGCCGGCACGCGACTTCCCGCAGTTGCGCGCGATCTGCACGGCCGGCGAAATGCTCAGCGACGCTCGGCGGCGTCGAATCGCGGAACTGTGGAATGTCGAAGTCTACAACATGTACGGCTGCACCGAAGGCGGCAACATCGCGGCGGCCTGTTCCGCTGGCCGCCTGCACCTCGCCTGGGATCATTTCCTGTTGGAGGTATTGGACGAACAGTCGGGCGAGCCCGTCGAAGCGGATGAGTTGGGCACCGCCGCCCTGACCACGTTGTCTCGCCAGGCGATGCCGCTGGTGAGATACCTGCTGGGCGACTATCTGCGGCTACTACCGGGGTTTCATTGCACGTGCGGCCGCACGGCGCCGGTCGTGGAGCATTTCGGCCGCGATTTGAATCGCTTCCAGTTCGCCGGACGGCATTTTTTCGTTCGCGACCTGGAAGAACGGCTGCTGGCCGCGCCGGTCGAGGCAATCGGCAACCTGTGGCTGGTGGACGTGCGTCCGGAAGCCGTCCATTTTCGTTTCGAATCGGACCGGCCCGACGCCAGTTTGTTCAATAGCTTGCAGCAACAACTTGGCGACGAACTGGGGCTGCCGCTGCGGCTGGATCCAGTGGCGACCGGAAATCTACTGGACCGCTCGCGGCTGATGCGGGTCGAGCCGGTCCGCAAGCCCCGCGTGGTGAGCTACAGCGACTCGGGTGAAAGCGCCCCCAAAACGCTGGACGAGTTGATGTCCGCCCCCGCGGGAGTTGAACGTTAAATGGCGGACAGTAGGATAGTGGCTTTGACCCCTCCGGCGGGAAACTCGCGATGCTGATCACGATCAAATTCGGCGGCACCTCGGTCGGCAGCGCGGAGCGCATCCGCGGCGCCGCGCAATTGGTCAAAAGTGTCGTGGACCAGGGCCACCAGGTGGTGGTCGTCACCTCGGCCATGTCGGGCATCACCAATCGGCTGGTCGCGCTGCTGGAAACTGCCGGCACACCCTGCGATGACGAACAGGCCCGGGTTACCGAGTTTTTCCGCTTCACCAAGACCCTGGAGCAAGACCACGCCAAGGCCGCCCGCGAGGCGATCGACGATCCTGATTTGGTCGAGGAAGTGGCCCGCATACTTTATTCGGAACGGCACGGACTGGAGCGTGTGCTGCTGGGCTGCCATTTCCTGGGCGAAATGACGCCGATCGGCTACGACTTCATCGTTTCCGAGGGGGAGCGAATGTGCGTGCCGATCTTGGCCAACTGCCTGAAGAGCCTGGGGGTCGAGTCGGCCGCCATCGGCGCCGAAGGCTGCGGCATCGCCACGGACAACAACTACGGCAGCGCCCGCCCGCTGGAAGGCCCCACCCGCCAGGGAGTGCGTGAGCGTCTGCTGCCGATCCTCGAAGCGGGCAAGGTGCCCGTCGCCGGCGGTTTTTTCGGCCGCTCCGAACAAGGCCGCATCGCCGTCTTGGGGCGCGGCGGCAGCGATTACTCGGCCACCTTGGTCGGCTGCGCGCTGGATGCCGATGAGGTCTGGATCATGACCGACGTGCCGGGCATCAAAACCACCGATCCGCGGCTGGTGCCTGCGGCTCATACGATCGACGAAGTGCCGTATTTGATCGCGGCCGAAATGTCGATGCTGGGTGCGAAGATATTGCACCCCAAGAGCGTCCTGCCGGCCGCCAAACAGAGCGTTCCGGTGCGGGTCGCCAGTTCGTTCGAGCCCGATTTGCCGGGCACCCGGCTGGTGCCGCTGGAGGGCGTTGGACAGCCCAGCGTGACGGCGCTGACGTTGGTCCGCGGCGGCGCACTGGTGCGGCTCAGCTCGTCCGAGTTGGGCAACGAAGGGGTGGTCAGCACCGAATTGATCGGCGATCTGCGGCGGTACAACGTCGAGATCTTGGCCAGCGCCACCGGTTCCAACGGCGGCAGCGTGCTCTGGTTGGTCGGTCCCCTGGACCTGGAGCGTTTCCTTGCCTTGATCGAAAAACATCATCGCGAACACATCGAACACGAGGTGCATCGCAACGTCGCCGTGTTGGGAATCGTCGGCCAGCAGGTTGCCACGGCCGCCGGCGTCATCGCCACGGTGGCCGGCTGCCTGGAAAAGGTCGGCGCGCAGCCGCTGGCCATCTTGCAGGGCGCTTCGCCCAATAGCGTCGTGATCGCCCTGCCGGACGACGACACGCGGCTTCCCAACGTGCTGCGTTCTTTGCATACTGAGTTCGGTTTGGACCAGCCGGACTCCGCCGTTGCGTCGAAATTGGGAACTGCCACGTGATAGACGCCCCCTTAAGACTGCGACGCATCGTCGATCCGCACAGCGGCCGCGCCGTGCTGTTGAGTTTTACCTCCGCCATGGAGATCGGCGTGGTGCGCGGCATGACTGACCTGCCCGAGGTGGTAGGCAAGCTGGCAGTTGACGGCCAGGTGACCGCAGCCGTGGTTCACGCCGGCGTGCAAGAAAGCCTGTTCCGTCGCCACCCGAACCTGCCGTGCGGCATCCTGATCGACCTCTTCGGCGGCACCTGGATGACCACGCGGCCCGACCGGCGCGAACAAGTGTGCAGTCTGGAACACGCGGTCCGCGTCGGCGCCGACGGAGTGCTGGTAACCATCGGGCTGGGCAGTGCCGACGAGTCGCGGCAACTGCGGATCTGCGGTCAGATCAGCCGTGAATGCGCCGCCTGGGGAATGCCACTGATCGTGCGGATCGACACCACCGACACCGACGCGCGTCGGCAATACGCCGCCACCGGGAGCGCGCACGGCGCCCGGTTGGCCTACGAATTAGGCGCCGACATCGCCGTAGTCAATTATTCTGGCGACGTCGCCGGTTTCCGCGAGGCGATGCGTGGCATCGACATCCCGGTGCTCGTGGGCGGCGCACCGAACATGGCGTCCGACGAAGCCCTGCTCACCTCCGTCCGCGAAGCAATCGAAGCCGGCGCCGCCGGCGCCGCGCTGAGTGCGGCCATGTTCTGGGAGGATGGACCGACAACGACGCTTAAAAAACTGTCGGGCATCGTTCTCGAAGAAAAATGACACGTGACGTTCGAAGTTGGACGATAATGGAGACAAAACCAAAATACCCAAACTCGAAGCACGAAATCCGAAACAAATTCAAATGATTGAAATCCCAATGTTCAAAACAAAGGACGCAACGCGAAGTTTTCGAATTTAATTCATTCAATATTCGAATTTGTTTCGGAATTCGTGTTTCGGATTCCGTATTTTCCTTATCCATCCTGCAACCGCTCCCAAGATCGATATCCTCGGACGCCAAATCAATGACGCAACTCGCCGACTCGCCTCGCCTGCGGTACCTGCTCAATCGGCAGTCGGGCCGCGCGTTCATCGTGCCGATGGACCACGGCATCAGCATGGGCCCGGTAGCGGGGCTGTACGACATGCGGCAGGCGGTTGAGCAGATGGCCGGCACGGGCGTCAATTCGGTCGTCGTCCACAAGGGGCTGGTCCGCACGATGGCCCCGGCACTGCGCAGCGCGCCCGATGTGGGTCTGATCGTTCACCTCTGCGGATCGACCTCGCAAGCGCCCGATCCGAACGAAAAACAACTGGTCTGCACGGTCAAGGAAGCCATCGCCCACGGCGCGGATGGCGTGTCAGTACACATCAATATTGGCGCGGCGACCGAGGGGCAAATGCTGCGCGACTTTGCCGAGGTGGCCGAACAGTGCCAGGGCCTGCACGTGCCGCTGCTGGCGATGGTCTACGCCCGCGGCCCCAAACTGCGCGTGCAATTCAGCGAGGCATTCAACGCCCATTGCGCCCGGGTGGCGTACGAAGTGGGCGCCGATATCGTCAAGGTGCAATACACCGGCGACCGCGAGAGCTTTTCGCGCGTGGTGTCCGCGGTGCCGATTCCGGTGGTGATCGCCGGAGGGCCGAAGATGGAAAGCGACCGCGACGTGCTTGAGATGGTGGCCGATTCGCTGGACGCCGGCGGCGCGGGTGTGTCGATGGGCCGCAACGTGTTCGGCGCAGACAACGTGCGACAGCTTTGCCTGGCCCTGTCGGGCATTTTGCACCAGGGGCTGTCCGTGTCCGACGCGGTCGAACTGTCGCAGTCCCAATGAACCAGCGGGAAGGAACAACGTCGTAATGGCCGATTTGCAACTCAGCCGACAAACGGTGCAAGAATCGCCCAAGGTGGTCTGCTGGCGGATCGCGGGCGAACTGGATGAAAACAACGGCCGTCAGGTCGAGTCGTACTTCGACGAACTCGTCCAAGCCGAACAGCCGCGGCACGTGCTGTTGGATTTAAGCGGTTTGATTTTCGCGGGCAGCAGCTTCTTCGGCAGCCTGTTGTTCTGGAAGGAAGAAGTCGGCAAAAACGGCGGCTCGCTGGTGCTCTTCGGCCTGCGCCCCGAAGTGGCCAGCACCATGCGCATCTTCGCGTTGGATCGTGTGCTATCGATTTGCGATGATCAGCAGGCGGCATTGGCCAAGGCGCTGGGCGACTGAAGCAAGTTGATTCTTGTCTGGCTGATTGCGTCCTTCGATCACCGCCCACGACTTCGGCTTGTGGAATTGGAAATCAAGGCTCGTGACGGCCACACCGCCCCGGTCATCGGAGGAACGCCCCCATGACCTCCGCCAAACGGCGATCTGACTTGCGCGTGGCGATTGTCGGTTTTGGGTCGATCGGCCACCGCCATTTCGAGAATCTGCGCAGTCTGGGCGTGGGCGAAGTGATCGTCGTGCGGCGGCCTGCTCGGGCCAATCCGGCGTTTACCCCCTCGCTGGGCACGCCTGTGGCCTACAGTCCGCAGGCGGCCTTGCAATACGGAGTCGATCTGGCCGTGATCTGCAATCCGACATCGCTGCACGTGCCCACCGCCCAGACGTTCGTGGCCGCGGACGTGCCCGTGTTGATTGAGAAACCCGCGGCCGACCGACTCCGACCGGCCGTCGAACTGGCGGAACTGGCCGACGGGCGCGGCGTTCACGTCGGCGTGGCCTACTGTATGCGCTATCATCCCGCCTATGCGGCGGCCCGCGGGGCGGTCGAAGCGGGAAAAATCGGCCGGCTGCTGTACGCCAAGGCCTGGTTCGAAAGCTACCTGCCCGACTGGCACCCTTGGGAGGACTATCGCGAGTCGTACGCCGCGCGGAAAGACCTCGGCGGGGGAGTGCTGCCCACGCTCGATCATGAAATCGATTTTCTCAACTGGTGCCTGGGCACTCCGTTGTCGGCCGATTGCCAAACCACACGCACTGGCGCGTTGGAAGCCAACGTCGACGATTGGGCCGTCGTGTCGTTGCGTTACGCCGGCGGAGTCCGAGGCGCCGCCCACTTGAGTCTCTGCCGGCGCGATTATGCCCGTGGATTTGAACTGGTGGGTAAAACCGGAACGTTATCGTACGGCTTCGATACCAAAAAACTTCGCCTGATCTCAACAAGTCAACCTGCCCCCGAGATTCTTTGGGACGGCGGCGGCCATGACCTCAACACCATGTATCGCGACATGTTGGCCGATTTTTTAGACTCCGTTGTGGCCGGTCGGCCCGCCCCCGTCCCCCTGGAGTCGGGCATCCAAACGTTGCGAGTGGGAACGGCGAAAACAGAGGTCAATTCGGCCTCCAGCATGGTTTGAATAGTCATGTCTCAGCAGCCCATTGCAAAAGTCGGGTGCCACTGCTGGCTTGTCCGGCAGTGCATTGTTTTTGGTGAAAACACTGCTGGACAAGCCAGCAGTGGCGCCCGTTAGTCCCAAAGAGCGGCTTTTTCAACTTGCCGTTAGTCAACCAATCCGCGAATTCAACTCGGATGCACGAATAATTACCGTCAATAGCGAAGAATCCTTATCTCCGGTCGAATAAAATCCAGGCACGTCGGTCGTTCTAGCTTTAGGCGAACGGCAGATGGGAATTTACCAGCATACAAGCACGACGCGCCAGCGAGTGAGCCGGAAACCCACTTGCTTGCGCTGCGTGCTGGTATGCGTTCAACTGCCGCTCGCCTTACTGCGGACTTCGTGACGCGTTCGCCACGGTACATCTCCACGTGGAGTAGGTGGGATCATGAGCATGACGTTGAACAGTACAACGGCCGCGAACCGTCCGTTTGATCCCACGGCCATCACGCGGCCGTCGCCGGTGTTGCTGAAGTATTACATGCTGGTGTCGCTGGTCGGGGGGCCGGCGTTTCCGTTGGTGTTATTGCCGCTGTTTTGTAAATACGTGACGCTCCGCTACAAGTTCGACGAGAAGGGTGTGTCGATGAGCTGGGGCGTGCTGTTCCGCAAAGAAGTGCTGCTCACGTACCGGCGGATCCAGGACATCCATCTGACCCGCAACATCGTGCAGCGCTGGCTGGGGCTGGCCACGGTCGGCATCCAGACGGCCTCCGGTTCGGCCGGCGCGGAGATGAATATCGAAGGCATCCTGGAAGCCGAGCCGCTGCGAGATTTTCTTTACTCCCAGATGCGGGGAGCGCGCGGCCTGGCGGACGTCGAGACGACTGCGACGTCCAGCGATCCAGTGGTCGGCGCACAAGCATCGGCCGACGATGAGGCGCTGGCGCTGCTGCGTGAAATCCGCGATGCGATGGCGACGCTTGCCGGCCGGGAGGCGCCGCCATGAGCCAACGCGTCGAGCGGGCCAGTCAATGGATCTATACCGGCATTTGGGCGGTGCTCGTGCGCTGGTTCCGCGTGCCCGATCATCCGCCGACGCTGCCCACGGCGGCCGGCGAAACGGCCGATTCGTTTCGCCCCGCGCCCGGCTTTCTGAATTACCTGACGTTTCATTTCTGGATCTATTTGGTGCTGTTTGACGGGGCCGTGCTGATCGGCTGGATCGTGGTGACCGCGTTGGTCTGGTGGTTGGGATTGTTGCTGGCGGCGCCGGCGCTCGTGGTGGCCGTCGCGCCGGACATCGTCGCGTACATTGCCATTCACCTGCGCTACGACACGACCTGGTACGTGTTGACCGGCCGCAGCCTGCGGATTCGCCGCGGCATCTGGGTGATTCACGAGACCACGATCACGTTTGAAAACGTGCAGAACATCCGCATCTCTCAGGGCCCCTTGCAGCGCTATTTCGGCATCGCCAACGTGCTGGTCGAAACGGCCGGCGGTGGTACGTCGACCGACGCGCATGGCAATCAAATCGGCGCTTCACATCAAGGACTGATCGAGGGCGTGGCCGACGCGGCCCGGATCCGCGATATGATCTTGGTCCGGCTGCGGCAAACTCAGACGACCGGGCTAGGCGACGAAATGGACGACGGCCAGCCGGTCCGCCGTTTCAGTCCGGCCCATCTGGCTGTATTGCGCGAGATCCGCGACACGGCGAGGCAATTGGCGGAAACACGCGCGTGAAGATCGCGGTGCGTGACGTACGAGACTTCGCCGGCGGCGTCAAGAAACTCGCGTCGCCGATAACGTTTCGTTGCGATTGGACGGCCTGCGAGGTTCAGCACGGGCCGCCTCCCAGGCAATCAGCGCATGCTTGCGTACTTTGTCCCAACGATAGTCGCCGAGCACACCGGTTTCGCGGATCACGCGGTGACAGGGAATCAACACCCCGATCCGATTCTGGCCGATCGCCGCGCCGACCGCCCGCGCTGCTGTTCGGCTGCACACAGCGTCGGCCACCTGTCCATAGCTGACGATCTGGCCCACCGGAATCCGCAGCAGCGCCTGCCACACCCGGACTTGAAACGGAGTCCCCCGGACGTAGCAGTTCAGAGACTGGCCACTTTGCCGACCGTCGGCCGATCGGAACGCCGCGGCCACCAACTGTTTTGCCCGTCGATCGTCCCACCGAATTGCCGCCCGCGGCCAGTCCGCGCGCAGGGCCACTTCCGCGCCGCCGCGGTCTTTTGCGGCGACGAACGAGAAATGACAGATGCCCCGTGGGCTTTCACCGACAAGGCAGGTTCCGAACGGACAGTCGGCCATTCCCGCCACGATGGTCCAACCACCGCCGCCGGCTTTGATCTCACCGGGCGACGCCGCGGTGAGCGTGACGCACAAATCGTGAAGCCGGCCGGGGCCCGACAATCCTGTTTCCAGTGCGGCCTGCAACACGCTTTCGCCCTGCAACAGACGATCCCTTGCATGTGTGAGCGTCAGGCACTTGAGAAAACCCTTCGGCGTCACACCGACCCATCTGCGAAACAGGCGATGCAGATGGAACGGGCTGATCCCGGCCACGTCCGCCAATTCCGCCAGTTCCGGCTGCTCGCTGCGGTGCTGGTCGAGATATTGGATGAGCGTCACGATGCGGTCGTAGTCGGACATGCCCGCATTTTAGGCTGCGGGCCGGCCGTACCCACCCGATTCTTGCGGCGAGCAGGCGTTAAAAGCGTAAGCGAGGGCCGGGTGCGCGATATCTCCCGCTTACGCTTCGGGTTAGGAATAATGCGGGTTAGCCGGTTTTCCGGGAGATCGTCCGTAATTCCTTGCTTTGCCCATTTGACCCAATTAGAATCGATGGATGTGTTGGCGTATGGGCCCGTAATGTGGGCCGCGCCCTGGCGGGCGGTCGCCCGCCAGTTTGATTCTACCAATTTCACGTCCCTGTCGGTCGACGACGTTGGTCGCTACGACGACGGGGGCGTACCGGACACGTGGCTGCGGAACAGGAGATACCGAGGTGACGGCAAGACGAGCCAAATCTGTGACGGGGCGGTCGGGCATTTTTTGGTTGATCGCGATCACTGCCTGCGGTTTCTTATGGGCCGCGGCCGCTGCACACGCTCAGCAGTTGGCCGGCGTCGTGGTCGACGCCGACGGCGTGGTCCGCAAACAGGTCTACGAAGACCCCACCGGCCAGGTCCATCGTCAGCGAATTGCCGCCGCCCAGGCCGCCTTGAATCCGGAGGTCTCTGCCCGCAGCAAGCTGCGCAAGATCTCTCTCCAGCGCCTGGAGCGGGCGATCGAGCGTCAACTGGCCGACGGCCGTGAGCCGACCGAGGAAATGCGGCACCTGGCGGGACTGACGCGAGTGCGCTACGTCTTCTTCTATCCCGACAGCCGCGACATCGTCATCGCCGGTCCGGCCGAAGGTTGGATGACCGACATGACCGGCCGCGTGCGCGGCATCCACACCGGCGACGCCACCGTCGAACTGGAAGACCTGATCGTCGCACTGCGGGCACATGCGCCCGGCAAGCAGGCGGCGGTGATCGGCTGTTCGATTGACCCGACGCAAGAAGGCCTGGCGCGGATGCAGGAGTTTCTTCGTCAACTTGGCGGCCGCGCCACGCCAAACGACACGCAGTTCATCGTCGAAGGTTTGCGCACCAGCCTGGGCATGCAGAAGGTGAGCATCCTCGGGGTGGCGCCCAACACGCATTTCGCCCAGGTGCTGGTCGAAGCCGACTACCGCATGAAGCTGATCGGCATCGGCCTGGAACAGCCGCCGGTGCGGCTGGTCAGCTACGTGGCCAAGGCCAAGCCGCGCGACGTGGGCCGCAACGCCCTGCAACGGTGGTATTTCACTCCCGACTACCAGTGCGTGCGGGTCAGCGAGGACCAGTTGGGCATGGAACTGGTCGGCGACGGCGTGCAATTGGTTGGCGCCGATGAATTGGTCACCGCCGACGGCGCCCGCCGACGCTCATCTTCGGTCGATCGGGCCAGCCAGGTATTCGTCAACAGCTTCACGACCAAGTATCCCGAATTGGCCAAGAAATCGCCGGTCTACGCGCAGTTGCGCAATCTCATCGATTTGGCCGTGGCCGCCGCCTTCATCCAACAGCAGGACTACTACGGTCAGGCTGACTGGCGGATGGAGATCTTGGGCGATGAAGAAAAAGTGCCGGTCGAGACCTACAACACGCCGGTCGAGGTGGAGACCGCGGTGACCAGCATCTGGAAGGGCAACCAACTGATGACGCCCGTCGGCGGCGGCGTCGACATTCAAGCCCACTTGGCCCTGCAAACCGACAAGCTACTGCCCGACGACCGCGGCGACGTCGCCCGCCAGCGCGGCGACGCCACCCCCCAACTGGCCGCCGAGCGATGGTGGTGGGATTGAACGGCGCGGTTGGAATAGTAATTGGACGGCGCCAATTTGGTTGAAACGATACGCATAGAATATTCGCGGGAAATGGTTTTCCGCCCCGGCAGGGCGAGGTCATGTAGTCGAGGGCGATAGCCCCTGGAAAGCGTGTCCGTCGAAAACGTAAACAGGCTTACTCGGCCGCCGTTTTGTTCCGCGGCGCGAGTCGCCTCGTGCTGCGCGCCAATCACGGTTGCCGCCGCTTCCCCTGCCATCGAGCCGACCTGTCCGTCATTCTGACAGCCACCCCCGATCACGCTCCCGTCATCCCCCTCGCCAAAACACGCCTTACCACATTCCGTGCCGAACAGTATTGGAGCTGTCCCCTTCCCCGGCGCCGATCGCGGGGTGTGCGGATCCGCGTCTCCTGTGCCATGTGGCGCACCGTATGTGCCAGTTATGACGGGGCCGCACTGGCCGGCAATGTGGGACGACAGGCGACACGCTCATGGCATAACGCCTTGGAAACCCAGCGGGAGCGATCAATGAACGCCGGCTGACACTGTCGACTGTCGACGGGCAAAACCCGAAATCGGTTGCGCCGCACCGGTCTGGAACGCGAGTTGCACCGCCTGAAATTCGGATTTGCCGCGACCGTCGAGTCGGGCGGCTGACGGCCGTAAGTTTATCACCGCCTGCACCGCGTGTCAGGGAGTAGGGACATGACGGCGCCGGAACAAGTGTCGCACGAAGAGTACGAGCGGGCGCTGGCCGAGCACAAGCAATTGCGCGCCCGATTGGAAGAGACGGAGCGCGCCATTGAAGAGACTGAGCAGGCCACGCAAGCGCTGGTCGAGTTCGCCCAGCGGGCTGCTGCGCTGCTCAGTCAATTGGCTGACCAGATGACGGCGCACTTTGCGGCGGAAGAGCGGAGCGGCTACTTCCAAGACCTGATCGAACAGGCCCCGCGCATGGCGAGCAAGACACAAGAACTGTTGGCGGAACACGCCGAACTCGCCGCGGAGGTGAACAGATTGGCCGAACAGGCTCGGCAAGCCAGCGCCGCCTCCGCTTCCAGCGGCGCCTTCGCCGACGCCTTTCGCGCGTTCAGCAAAAAGCTGCTGCACCACGAACATGCGGAAAATACGTTAATGCAAGAAGTCTACACCCGCGACATCGGTTCCAAGGACTGAAAGAAAGGAGGGCCGCAGATGCCCACCGACCCGTACCGCCTGCGCGTCAAACAAGTGATGAGCACCGACGTGGTTTCCGTATTCGGAAAAGACTCGGTTCACGAAGCGCTGTCACTGATGGTGGAAAACCATGTCTCGGCGTTGCCGGTCGTTGACGGGCGCGATCAGTGCGTGGGCATCATCTCGGTCACCGATCTGGTCACGTTGGTACGCGACCTGGACGACGACCTCTCGAATCTGGCCGATTTGCCGGAGGTCTCGTCCAACTGGCTGGTGGGCGAGTTGACTGCGCGCGGCATGGACAACCAACAGGTTGTCGAAGTGATGACAACCTCGGTCGCGGGCATCGGCGAAGAAGCGACCCTGCCGGAGGCCGCGGTCGAAATGCTGCGCCACCGCGTCCACCGGTTGCCCGTCTTGGGGGAGAACAACCGCCTGCTGGGAATCGTGTCCACCACGGACGTCATGAGAGCTTTTGTCGAGGGGGCGGGGTTTCCGCAAAAAGCGGCCGTCAAGCAGGGAACAGGCTAGCAAGCGCGGCGCTTGACTGCCGGTGCGGGATCCCCTCCACGACCTCCACGCACTTGACGTACTTCGGCACCGACGTGCGCACCAAGTTGAAGTGCTCCACCAGGGTGTGCATCCAATTGGGAAAGCGGCCGGTGAACTTCAGTTCCAGGATCACGCCGGGAATCTCCGCGTATTGCCACGTTTTTAGATTCTTCACGCTGAGCGAACCGCGGAATTCCTGGCCTCGGATTTGGCGATCGAACGTGACCCGCGCGTCGTTGCTGTCGGGCGGTTCGTACCCTTCGCGCAGATAGGACGTATAGGCCGAGGGTTGCGCGCCGATGTCTGAACGCAACGTACAAAAATTATACAACGCGCGGAAGTTGCGGTCGTCATCGATGAACAAGTCTTCGCGGCCGGGCCAATCGCCGGCCAGCAGGTGCGGAACGCTTGAGCGGCGCACGGCGGCCCGCTGTTTGAGAATCACGTCCGTCACGCGCCGCTTGATTTCGAAGAACACGGGGTTCTCCGGCACCTCGTCGTAGAAGCGCACACGCAACTTGAAGCGATTCTTCAGACCGTGCTGCGTGGCTTGGCACAGCAGCCGGTCGGGCGTGTCCAAATACAAGCTGTGCACGGCGTATCCGCCGCCTTCCGGCGGCGTGTGCGCGTCCGGTTCCAGATAGGACATCACAAATTGTCGAATCGTCTGCGCCTTCGGCTCGTCGACCAGATATTTCAATTCATGCCGGTTGGATTGCAACTTCGAGCCGGTCATGGCGCCGGCGAGCGGGAACGGATTGGCCGGGAATCGGTCAGGAGTCATCGTCGGTCGGCTGGTCGGTGCGGTGGCGGTGAGTCAGCGGATAAGTTTCGCGCGGCCCCGTCGTCGGGCGCGCTCCCTCGATACTAGTCGAATCGCCGGACATCTGCAAGTTTTCACTGAGCGGGCGCCCCGCTAACCGTCGCGACCGGCATGAGTGAACACGTTTTCGCGATCACTCTGAGGCGCATTCGTTTAACCGCAACGCCAACGGCGTGCGCGTCCGTCACGACGACCATGTGGTTCCGCGAAGTGAACGGGCGCGCACGCCGTTGGCGTGGCGGCTAAACGTCGCAGCCAATTAGGTCGCCATGCGCTTATTGAATCCGTCGCCCGCGCCGCGCGAGGCGCTCTAAGGGGCCGCGAAAAAATAACTTGATGAAATTCAGGCTCTACAAAACTCGATATTCGAAGCACGAAATTCGAAACAAATCGGAACTACCAAAATCCAAATGTTCAAAACCCCAGCCAAGAGGTTTCTGTCATTCGAATTTCGGATTTTGCATTTGTTTCGGATTTCGCATTTCGTGCTTCGAATTTCTTTCCCAAAACGATCAACTTATTTCT
>Ga0214472_10004341_pt1 | contig 14957 bp, 12 predicted proteins | sample RVTome_6_FD_207662 | JGI IMG/M metagenome (GOLD analysis project Ga0214472, IMG submission 207662) | Soil microbial communities from uranium-contaminated site in the Upper Colorado River Basin, Wyoming, United States - RVT140D175 | ecosystem: Environmental > Terrestrial > Soil > Contaminated >...
CCGTCTGGCGGGGCGCCTCGGTCATCGACCAGTTCGTCCAGCAGGAGCCGAACGAGGGCGCGCCCGCGACCGAGCGGACCGAGGTCCGCGTGCTCTACACGGGGAGCAGCCTCTTCCTGGCGATCCGGGCCTTCGACTCCGAGCCCGACGCCGTGATCGCGACGGAGATGCGGCGCGACAGCAACCGCATCCTGGACGAGGACAACTTCCAGATCATCCTGGATACGTTCATGGACTCGCGCTCGGCGTACATGTTCGTCATCACGCCGCTCGGGGCGCAGCTCGACCAGCAGGTCTTCGACGAGGGGGGCCGTGACCGTCGCGGCAGCGCGCTCGCGGTCAACAGGGAGTGGGACGGCGTCTGGTCGGTCGCCGCGCGTCGCACCGACGACGGTTGGGTGGCCGAGGTCGAGATCCCGATGGTCACGCTCCGCTTCCCGGACGCGAACCCCCAGTCGTGGGGGGTCAACTTCATGCGCGACATCCGGCGTAAGAACGAGCAGGTGTTCTGGGCGCCAATCCCGCTGGAGTTCAGCCTCACCCGGGTGAGCCTCGCGGGGAGCCTCCGGGACCTCCAGTCGCTCGACCGCGGGCTCGACCTGCGCATCAAGCCGTACGTGACGGGCGGCGGGCGCTACCAGCGGCAAAGCGGAGTGGGCGACACCTCCGCCGACGGCGACATCGGCCTCGACGTGAAGTACGGCATCACACCGAGCCTCAACCTCGACGTCACCGTGAACACCGACTTCGCACAGGCCGAGGTCGACAACGAGCAGGTCAACCTCACGCGCTTCGCGCTCTTCTTCCCGGAGAAGCGCGATTTCTTCCTGGAGAACGCGAACCAATTCTCGGTCGGGACGCCGAACAGCCTCGGGCGCATCGCCGACCTCTTCTTCAGCCGCCGCATCGGCCTCACGGAGACGGGCGGGCAGGTGCCCATCCTCGGCGGAGGGCGGCTCACGGGAAAGGTCGGCGCGAACAACCTCGCCGTGATGGACATCCACACCGACGGGGCGTTCGGCGGCCCAAGCGAGAACTTCCTGGTGGCCCGCTACAGTCGCGACGTCGGCCGCTCGCAGGTCGGCGGGCTGGTCGTCAACAAGCAGTCGATGACCGGCGGGCACTTCAACCGCACGTACGCGATCGACATGAACCTCGTGCCGACATCGGCGCTCACCATCGATGGCTTCATGGCGGCCACCGACACCCGCGGTGTGGGCGGCGGGGAGCTCGCGGGCCATCTGCGTGGGGGGTGGCTCGACCAGTCGTGGAGGCTGTACGCCGAGTACGAGAACTTCGGGGACAACTTCAACCCCGAGGTCGGCTTCGTGCCCCGCGTGGGCATGCGGCGCTACAAGGCGCACATGGAGTACAATCCGCGGCCCGGTCGTTGGGGCATCCGCATGATGGAGCCCATGACGAACGTCACGTACGTCACAGACCAGGCCGGCCGCCGCGAGAGCTGGCAGTGGCACGCCATGGTCGGCACGCGCTTCGAGAGCGGCGCCTATCTCAACCTCTGGCACAACCAATACGCGGAGCGTATCGACGCGACCTTCCGAGTCGGCGGTATCCCCATCGATCCGGGTGATTACCGCTTCCACGACTGGAACGTGATGTTCAACAGCGACCCGTCGAGGCAGTTCTTCTACCGGCTGAGCTGGCAGCCGCAGACGTTTTACGGCGGCGACCGGACCGACTACTCGGCGACCGTCGGGCTGCGGGTGACGAGCCAGCTCGCGACGTCGGCGAGCTTCTCCCGGAACGACGTGTCGATCCCGAACGGTGACTTCACGGCGGACATCGGCTCGCTCCAGGTCGACTATGCCTTCTCGCCCCGGGTCTCGCTGAGGAGCCTGACGCAGTACAACTCGCTCAGCGACCAACTGAGCACGAGCGCGAGGCTGCGCTACATCTTCCGGCCCGGCAGCGACATCTACGTCGTGTACGACGAGGTGCGCCGCGACACCGAGCTCCTCGTGGACCCGTTCGTCGACGAGTACAGGGACCGGCAGCTCATCGTCAAGATGACGTACCTCTTCTCGTTCTGAGCTTCTGCCCCGGCCCGGCGGCCCTTCATGGATCGCGGGGCCGGGGTCATCTTGAGCCCGTGAAGATCATCGCGACCAAGAAGGCCCATCAGAACCGAGCCGTCGTGGACCCCTGGACGGTGGTCCACTTCGCGTCCGGACTCGCGCTCGGGCTCGTCAGCGCCCCCCTGCGCTGGTGGCTTCCCGTTGCCGTTGCCTACGAGGTGGCCGAGCAGTACGTCGAGAGGTCCGAGTTGGGCCAGGAGATCCTCGAGACCAAGGGGCCTGAGAAGCTTCCCAACGCGATCCTGGACGTCGTGGTCTTCGCGGCCGGGCATCAGCTCGGAAGGCTCTGGAACCGCACCGGCCGGTGACGGAGCGTCCCTCATGGCCATCCTCTTCGATCCTCAGGCGCCGCAGGTGGACTTCGTCCTGCACCCGACCGACCTGTCGGAGGCGAGCGAGCGAGCGTTCCATCACGCGCTCGCGATCGCCATCCGCAGGTCGGCGCAGTTCACGCTGCTCCATGCGATGGGCCGCCGGGCCACCGACAACTGGGCGGGCTTCCCGTCCGTGCGTACCAAGCTCGCCGAGTGGCGGGCCGCCGGTACGACGGACGGCCTCGAGGAGCGGATCCAGCGCACGAGCATCAGCAAGCTCGAGGTCGCCACTCCCGATCCGGTGGCCGCGTCGCTCGAGTACATCGAGCGTAACAAGGTCGACCTGATCGTCCTCGCCACCGAGGGGCGCAGCGGCCTCGCCCGCCTGGTGCGGCCTTCGCAGGCGGAGGCCCTCGCGCGCAGGTGCGGGGTTTTCACGCTCTTCATTCCGAGCGGTGGGCGGACGTTCGTGGACGCCGACACGGGGAGCGTGACCCTCATGCGCATCCTGCTCCCCGTCGATCCGGGTACGGATCCGCGGCCCGCCATGCTCAGAGCGGTCCAGGCCGCGGCGCTCCTCGAGGACCCGGAGATCGAGATCACGCTCCTGCACGTTACGGAGGACGAGTCTCCGCCCTTGGAGCCCCCGCACCTCCCCTACTGCCGATGGCACGTCCTCAAGCGGCGGGGTGACGTCGTGGAGGGGATCCTCGGCGCGGCGGACGACATCGACGCCGATGCGATCTACATGTCGACGGGGTGGCACGAGGGTCGGCGCTCGCGCGGAAGGGGCGGGATCACGGAGCGCGTGCTGCATGGCGCGCCGTGTCCCGTGGGCGTGGTGCCGGCCGGCGCGTAGTAGGTCGCGGGCATCCGTCGGTCCGGTCGGTTGGAGCGCTTCTAGCTGAGCCGCCGCGCGAACGCTCGGTGCCAGTGCCGGTAACGGTCTGCCAGGCGCGGGTGCGTCCGCTCCCCCACGGGGAGCCACGTCGCGCCCGCCTCCTCGTGCAGCGCGCGCCAGTCGAGGTCGGGGCGGAGGTGGACGTGCCGGAGCTGATCGAGCCGTTCGGCCAGAGCGGCAAAGCGCGCGCCCTCCTCGAGTGTGACGAGCCGCTCGGCGAGGCCTTCCGCCCCCGGGAGCGGGAGCGACTCGAGCATGTCCGCGACCGCATCCCCGAGCTCCGAGCGCACGACGTCGTGGCCTAGGCGCAGCTCCTCGTCGACGGTCTCGTGCACGGCTGTCACGGCCAGGACCTCGGCGGGGAGGGGCCCGACGTCGCGCAGCAGCACGAGCACCGACCGGCCCGGATGCAGGTAGGCCGGATGATGGTCGTCGTCGAGCGCGCGCAGGCGGGGAGCCATCGCGAGCGCGTGAGCATGGCTCACGAGGTCGATCGCCTCGGTGCCCAAGCCTGCTGCGCGCGCGGCCGATGACACCGACACGGCCATGAGACCCGCACGCTCTGGGTCGACCAAGGCGCCGCCTCAGAAGCCGCCGAAGAGTGACGCGATCGACCTCGAGAGTAGGTCGACGGAGAGATCGCCGCCGCCGTGCCTGCCGCGGAGCCCTCTGAACTGTTCGTCGGGGTCCGTCCGCATCGTCTCCATGGCCGCGAGCGCTCGCGCCCTGACCTCCGCCACCGCGGGGTCCACCGAGCGCCGCGCGTCGGCGGCCTGCAGCTCATCGAGCGCCTTGGCCACGGCATCCGCGTCCAGCACGGTGATCGGCGAGCCGCAGTGCTCGCACTGGAAGCCCTTCACCACGTCGACGGGCGCCCCGCAGCCCGAGCACCGCACATTCTTCACCTCCGCGCGGACCCGAGCCTGCTCCGCAGGGTTCAGCGCCCGCACGAACTGCTTCTCCTTGAGGAACTCGGAGAAGGGGGTGAGGCGCCCGTGCCGTTGGGGACACGAGTAGTAGGAAAAGCGCCCGCCCTTGCCGATGTCCCGACTGAGCGAGAGCCGCCGCCGGCAACGGGGGCAAACGAGCCGGTCCTTGAGCGAGTGCCGCGGATCGTCGCGGTGTTCCTGGAGAACCTCGAAGAGGTCGAGCGTGCCCCGGGGGGAAAGCTGGATGCTCTCCCTGGTGTCGAACCACATGAGGTGGCACGCGAAGCAGAGATCGATCTCGATGTCGGTTCCATGCACGCCGCCCATCGCGAGCCGGTCCATCGGCGCGGAGCAGTTTGGACAGTTCATTGACGCCATTGAGGGAGAGAGGCAATCTGAGCCGCGAGCCCGTCGGCTCCGCTCGTCCTCGTCGGGAGGTACCATGTCGAGCCTGAACAGAAGTCTCGCCACCCTGGTCGTCGCAACCCTCACGGCCCTGGCCACCGGGTGCGGTGCGCCGCCCGCCGCTTCCCTCGAGGAGCTGGCGACGAGGTCGCTCGCCCAGATCGACGGCAGCCTGACGGTTCCCGGCCTCCAGGCGCCGGTCGAGGTCATCCGCGACGAGTGGGGCATCCCGCACATCTACGCGGACAACGACCGCGACCTCTTCTTCGCGCAGGGTTATGTGATGGCACAGGACAGGCTCTGGCAGATGGAGTTGTGGCGGCGCTGGCACGAGGGGAGGCTAGCCGAGCTCTTCGGGCCCGAGGCGCTCCCCTACGACGAGCGCACGCGCCTCATGATGTACCGGGGGCCGTTCGACGCCACCGAGTGGACGAGCTACCACCCCGACGCAGAGCGCATCTTCACGGCGTATGCCGAGGGCGTGAACGCGTACATCGCGCAGAACGGCGACAACCTGCCAGTCGAGTTCCAGCTCACCGGCGTCGAGCCCGACCCGTGGACTGCCGAAACCGTCGTGCTGCGGTGGGCGCAGCTCGCGGTGAGCAGCGTCCGGGGGCACGCGATCAACGAGGTCCAGCTCGCCATGAACGTCGCGCGCTACGGCGCCGAGGAAGCGAACCGCCGCGCCGCCCCTGATCCGTACGAGGACCTCGTCGTTCCCGAAGGGCTCGACGTGACGCTCTTCACCGACGAGATGCTCGCGGCCATGCGCGCGGGCGACGGCGATCCTTTCGGGGCGGGGCAGCTACCGGCGCTCGACGTGATCGACGAGTACCGCGATTTGATGCCCGGCGTGCGCACCGCGCAGGTCTCGTCCGACCCGATCACGACCGAGGGGAGCAACAACTGGGTGATGAGCGGCGACCGCACGCCAACGGGCGTACCAATCCTCGCCAATGACCCGCACCGGCGCATCGAGATGCCCGCGCTCCGCTACTTCGTGCACCTCGTCGCCCCCGGCTGGAACGTGATGGGGGGCGGAGAGCCGCCGTTCATCGGAGTGGACGCCGGGCACAACGAGAACATGGCGTGGGGCTTCACCTTCGCCGGCACCGACATGGTCGACGTCTTCGTTGAGGAGCTCCACCCGGAACAGCCCGACATGGTGCGCTGGCGGGACGGCTGGGAGCCCCTGCGCGTCATCCGCGAGGAGATCCGCGTGAAGGGCGAGGCTCCCCGCACCGTGGAGCTCAAGTTCAGCCGCCACGGCCCGGTCTTCTACGAGGACCTCGGGAACCGCCGCGTCTATGCCGTGCAGTCCGTGGTGCAGCATCCGGGGACGGCCGCATATCTCGGGAGCTTCAAGCTCGCGCAGGCGACGAGTTGCGACGACTTCTTCGAGCGCTCGATGTCCTGGAAGGTCCCCACGCACAACCTCATCTGTGGTGACGCGGACGGAAATATCGCCCTCCAGGTGACCGGCCTCACCCCCGACCGTGACGGCTGGAACGGCCGACTCCCTGTGCCCGGAAGCGGTGAGTACGAGTGGCAGGGGTTCCGTGAGGACCTGCCGCGCGAGTTCAACCCGGCGCGCGGCTACATCGTGACGGCGAACAACAACACGACGCAGCCGCCCGGTTACGAGGGGCGGCCGGTCTACTACCACTCGTCGCGTGGTATCGAGACGTCGCGCATCGCGCGGCTCCACCAGCTCCTCGGCACGGACGAGAAGCTCACCGTGGAGGACCATATGCGCATCCAGCACGACTCGCACTCGCTCGAGGCGGAGCGGGACATCCCGCTGTTCCGTGGATGGACGTCACAGGACGGCGACGTCGAGTGGGCGCGCGCGCTGATCGCCGAGTGGGACGGCGTGCTCACCGCGGAGAGCACGGCCGCTGCGCTCTACGTGCGCTGGACAGACGAAAGCGACGAGCGCGCGCGGAGCATGGACACTTCGACGGCCGAGCGGCGTGCGCTCGTCGAGCAGGGCCTCCGCGCCACGATCACCCGGCTCTCGAGCGATTGGGGAGCGGACCGCAGCCAGTGGCGGTACGGCCGCATCCACACGAGCACCCTACAGCACGTTTTCGCCTCGGCCTTCGACCTGCCGACCGTCGAGCGGCCGGGTGGGTTCGGCACGGTGAACGCCACCGGAGCCAACTTCCGCCGCATCATCGACCTCGCCAATCTCGATCGCTCGGTGGCGACCAACGCGCCCGGCCAGTCGGCGCAGCCGGGCAGCCCGTTCTATGCCGACCACGTCGAACGGCTCGCGAACGGCGAGTACTTCCCCATGCTCTTCACGCGGCGGGCGGTGGAGGGGGGCGCGGCGCACACGCTGACGCTGCAGCCGGAAAGCTGAGCGCGGTGATCCGCCCGGGCGAGCGCCCGGGCGGCCGCCCCCGTCGTCGCTCAGAGTCCCCAGCTCAGGCTGACGCGGAGCTGGCGCGGCTCGGCCGGGTGGAAGTGCACGTCGTCCACGCCGCCGGCGGGCTCGCCCGCGAGGCGCGACGTATAGAAGTACTGGATGTCCGAGTGCTCCTCGTCGAGCAGATTCAGGATGGAGACATCGAGGCGTGCCTTCCCCCGTCGATACCCCAGGCCGAGGTTGAAGAGCGAGCTGGCCGCAGCCCGCTCCGAGCCGTCCTCGACGAGCGGATACGACCCGAAGTGGCGCAGTCGGAAGACCCCGAAAGGCCCGTCCCCGGCCGGCTCGTATCCCACGCCCGCGGCGATCACGTTCTCCAGCGCACCCGGAATGAGGTCCTGCCCGGCGGGCACATCGAGCGTGCGGGCCTGCGTGAACGACACGTCGAGGTCCGCGGTCAGGCCGTACTCCGCTCGATAGTAGTTGGCGAGAGTGACGCCGATGCGTCGGCTGGGATCGCTCGGCTCGGTCGTGCCGGTGTCGCCAATGAAGCGGAGCTCGCTGTCGAGCTCGATCGTCCAGAGCGAGAGCGTGGACCGGAGGCCTGGGATCCCCGACGAGCGCACGCCGACCTCCGCCCCCGTCGAGCGGACGAGCGGAGGCACGGGGTCGATCGGGTCGCCGGTGGACGGATCGACGGTCGTGACCGTACCCCGTGCGTCATTGCTGTGAAAGCCGAGGCCGCCGCTGATGTAGAGCTCCGTGCCGGCCCACGGGCCGAGCGCGAGCGACAGCTTGGGGCTCACGATCGCGTCATCGACCGTCCCCGAGTTCGCCGGCAGGTTGCTCGCGATGTCGAAGCCGTAGTAGTCGCCCCGCACTCCCACGGTCGTCCGGAAGACGTCGGACCAGGACGACTCGACCTCCCCATAGACTCCGACGCTCCACTGCGAAACGTCGTCCGTTCGCAGGATACTCACGAAGGTGCGCTCGCTCGTCCTCGAGAGCGCCAGGTCGGCTTCGTCCAGACGGAGCTGCGTACCGATCGTCACCTGATGATCGCGCCCGGCGCCCTCGAACGCCTGGAGGTGCGCGAGGTCTGCCCCGAGCGTCCACCGCCCCTTGTCCTCCTGCAGGACCTGGTCGCCGGCGGCTGGCTGGTCGAGTTGATAGGTGAAGTTGCCGAAGAGGTCGAGGTCGTAGCGCTGGGCGTAGACCATCACGCGCTGGCTCGATCGGTCCGTCGAGCGCATCCACTTCCCCGACAGGATGTAACGGGAGGTCTCTCCCCCCAGCGTCTCGTCGATCTGTCCGTAGCGGCCGATCATCCCCGACTCGACCGCACGCGTCGGAATCTGGTCCGACGAGTTCCACGATCCATCGTACCCGAGGGCGAGAAGGGACCACGAGGTCCCGCCCCGCTCGTGCGTGTAGCGGAGCATGCCGCTCGCTTTCTGGAGATCCTGCGGCACATCCCACGGCCCGTCGTAGCCCCGGAGCTCGCCGCCGCCGAGCAGCGTCCCCCCTGCCCCTAGCCCGGCCGAGGCCGCGGCGACAATCCGACGATGGGCGTTCGCACCGATGCCCGCCACGAGGAGCGGCTCCTCGAGCGAGCTCCTGAGGTGGATGTCCGCGCCCCCGGCCGCGCTGAAGTCGCCGATCTCGGCGTAGTAGTTGCCGAGCGAGTACTCGATGTGATCCACCAGCTCGGGGATGAGCAGGTTCAGGTCCGTGTATCCGTGCCCGTGCGCATGAGCAGGGAAGTTGATCGGGATCTCCTCGAGCTTCGTCGAGAAGTCCGTGCCGTGGTCGAGATTGAAGCCGCGCACGAACATCTGGTTCGACTTCCCGTCCCCGCTGTGCTGCGTGAGGATCATCCCCGGGATCGTCTCGAGCAGCTCACCCTCCCGGGAGAGCGGACGCGCGCGGAGGTCCCGAAAGCCGACGTAGCCGACCGATGCCGAGCTCGCGATGCCGGTGAGGTCGTCGAGGCGGCCCGTGACCGTGAGCGGCTCGAGCGAGTAGACCTGAACCGAGTCGTCCACCGCAGGCTCCTGAGCCCAAGCGACGGAAGGTATGGACGACATGCCGAGCACGGCGGCCGTCACGGTCGCGTGTAGAAAGCGCATGAGTTCCCCTACCAGGAAGTTCGTGATCGCAATACGACGGGGCGCAGCGCAACGCACACAGCCGCACCGCTCGCTCGGCGGAGCCGACGGGGGGCACGAGCGCGCGACGGCCGGGTTGGGTCGCCGCGGGTCGCTTCAGTGTACTTGCGCGCGGAAGGGGCTCAGGCGCGCGGGGGAGGAAGGGGCGGGCGGAGCGAGAGGCCGCTGGCGCCCGACTCCGGCACGCTCGCGGTGGAGACCGCGTCGACGACCATGATGAGCGTCGTCGGGCGGGGGGCGGGAAGGTGGCCGGCGACATCGAACGCGGTGATCACCGCGTCGTCTTGGTGCTCTTCGGTCTGCTCGGCCGCGACGAGCAGCTGGCCCAGCCGGCCGTCGTGTGCGTGCTCCGCCCCACCGTGCGCGTGCACGAACCCTCTCGCGGCGACGTCCGCCGCCGCCGCCTGCACCTCATCCGCGGCATCGTGACCCCGCACCTCCTCGAGCAGATGCTCCACATCGTGGCCCAACTGCGAGGCGACCCCCACGAGCGTCGGGAGCCCGTAGACGCCCACGGCGAGGAGCGCGCAGCCGGCGCGCAGGAGCTTCCAGGTACGAAGGGGCAAGGATCCGTCCACGTGTCGGCGATGGTGCGGGGTGATCCTACGGGCGGGAGGTCCATCCGTCCACCAGGCCGCCCGAACGCTGCCGCCGCCATCGCTGTCGCGACGCCATTCCTGTCAGAACGTCACCCGCACGCCCCCGTTCACGGCACGCCCCTCCAGGGGCGCCCAGACGTCGGTGATCCACCGGCCGTCCGGGCTCTGCGCGGGAAGCACGAGGCTGTCGTAGCCGGTCTGACGGGCGTCCAGGACGTTCTCGGCGTTGAGGAAGAGCCGCACCGGTCCGATGCGGCGCTCGACGAGGAAGCCGAGCACGAAGTACGGGGTCGAGCGTGAACGGTAAGGGTTGTCCTCGAGCTCCTGCCGGCCGGTGAAGTAGAGCTCCGCGCCGATGCGGCCCCGCCCCTCGTCCTCCCAGGCGCCCACCACGCCGAAGGTGTGACGCGGCGTGAGCGGCACCTCCCGGCGGCCGCTCCCGGAAGGGTTCGGCTCGGTAGAACGCGTGTACACGTGCGTCGCCGTGAGGTGGATCGGCTCCTGCTGGTAACGCGCGAGCAGCTCGGTCCCCCACGTCCGCACCGCCCCGCTCTGGTTGAACAGCTCCAGCCGGCCGGCGGCGACCTCCCTCACCGCGAGCGCGCCGTGGATGCGCGAGCCGAAGAGCGTCGCGTTGAGCTCCCACGGCCCGAGCTCGCGCCCGACGTCGAGCATCCCGCCCCAGGCGCGCTCGACGTCCAGCTCCCCGTACGGCTCCAGGCGCCCGAGCCCGACCGCCTCGGTCTCCTCGGTGAACGGCGTGGGCGTGAAGTAGCCGCCACCCCCCGACGCCCGGAAGACCCACGCGCCGGGGCGCACGAGCGCCGAGACGCGCGGCGCCGGGAACGCGCCGTACTCGCTGTGGAGGTCGAGGCGCGCGCTCGCCGCGAGCGTGAGCCAGGAAGCCAACGCCACCTCGTCCTGCAGGAACAGCGCCGGAACCGTGTGCGCGAAGTCGAACCCAGCGACGTCCCTACCGTCGTAGCGGTCGTGCTGGATCGCCGCGCCGAGCACCCAGGCATGGCGACCGTCCTGACCGGAGAGCGCAGCCTCCGCGAAGAGCGTCGCGTGCTCGTCCCGTTCGACCGAGGGGCCGAAGGCGTGGCGGTGACGCTGTCCGGTCGCCGACGCACGCACGCTGAGGAGACGCGCGTCGGAGAGGAGCGACCGGCCCAGGAGCCCCGCGTCGGCGCGGCGGGTCTCGAGCTTCTCCGCGTAGGGCGTCCCCGCAGGCGTCGTCTCTCCCGGAAGCGTGCCGCCCTCGCGGTCCTCCGCCATCGCTCCGACCGTGACGAAGAGCGACGTACCCGACCCGTCGTCCCAGAAGAGCCGCGGCCGGACGAGCGCCCTCCGAAAGCCCGGAAGGTCCGCCCAGCCGTCGCCGTCCACGTCCGCCCGGCCCTGCCGGTGACCGCCGGCCAGCAGCGTGTAGCTCCACCGCTCGGCCGGCTCTCCCTCGAGCCAGAGCACCGCATCGGTGCCGCCGAGCGTGCTCTGGTTCAGGAGCAGCTCGCGCTCACCCTCCGGCCTGCGCGAGATCAGGTTGACGACGCCTCCGAGCGCGGTGGATCCGTAGAGCGCCGAAGCCGCGCCCTTGATCACCTCGACCTGGCCAAGATCCATCGGCGGAATTTGCAGGGGGCCCAAGGCGCCCGCCTGCCCGCCATAGAGCGGGAGCCCGTCCGAGAGGATCTGCGTGTAGCGACCACGCAGCCCTTGGATGCGCACGCTCGCGCCGCCGAGCGAGGGGGCGGTGGGCTGGACGCGCAGCCCCGCGGTCTCGTTGAGGAGCATCGCGATGTCGCCGGGTGTCATGAGGAGCTTCTCCTCGATCTCCTCGCGCTCGACGACCTCCACGCGCAGCGGCTCGTCCTCGATGCGGCGCTCGGCGCGCGTCGAGACGACCACGATCCCCTGGGTCGCGATGGCCTCCTCGACGAGCCGGACCACCATCGTCGTGTCGGCGCCCGCGGGGAGGAGGACGTCGACTTCCGCCGTCGCGTATCCGATCCGGGTCACGCGCAGCGCGTGCTCGCCAGGCGCGATCCGGAGGAGGGCCTCACCTTCGACGTCCGTGAGTGCGCCCACGGTGCCGACGCTCACCTGCGCGCCGGCGACGGCCTGTCCCTCGCTCTCGACGCGCACCGTGAGGCGGGCATCCTGCGCGGCGATCGGCGTGCTCGCCAACGAGGTCGCGGCAACCAGCACGAGAGGAACCCATCCGGCTAGCGCCCTCATCAACTGCTCCGCTCCGGCGCGCCGGAGACCGACGCGGGACGGGCGCCGGCGGGGTGATCCATCTCGTAGCGCCGGCAGGCCTGGACGCCGTGTGCCACCTCGGTGAGGAGCCCGTCCGCCAGCATCAGGAGCTCGGCCACGCGCGGATCGGCGAGCCGGTAGAAGACGAACCGGCCGCGCGGCTCGCGCTCGACGAGCCCGCAGTCGAGAAGGCACGCCAGGTGGTTCGAGGCGTTCGGCTGCGTCAGGCCTGTGGCCTCGGCGAGCTCGTTCACGCACGCGGGTCCCGAGCGTAGAGCCTCCAGAATCGCGAGCCGCGACGGCTCCGCGAAGCCCCGGAAGAGCTTACCCTTGAGCATCAGGTCGTTTGCGGCGTCCATGGCGGGCGACTCTCCTTCGGGAGAGATATCAGCTGTTACTGATATGTGTGGCGGTGCCGGAGCGCCAGCCTCAGCGTGGCCCACCCGCGGGCCCCTTTCGCGATCACGGCGACCCGAGCACCGGCTCGAGGTCCGAATCCCTCCACCACCTCCCTTGAGCTTTCACCCTCCGGGGCGCACCGTGGACGGGGTCTCCCGCGTTCCCTCCCTCGGATACTCCGCATGAGCCCACTCCAGCGTCTCGCCACGTTCGCGCTCGCGGCGTGCCTGCTCCTGCTCGCCTGGGCGGATCCGCTCGCCGCGCACGGCGTCGCGCAGGACGATGCGGCGTTCTTCCTGACCAACCGGGGCTCGGCGATCGGGCCGTTCATGTATCTCGGCGCCAAGCACATGTTCACCGGCTACGACCACATCCTCTTCCTGGTCGGCGTGATCTTCTTCCTGTACCGCCTGCGGGACGTGGTCCTCTACGTGAGCCTCTTCACGCTCGGCCACAGCCTGACGCTGCTCGCCGGGGTGCTCTGGGGGCTGCACGCGAACCCGTTCCTCATCGACGCGATCATCGGGCTCTCGGTCGTCTACAAGGCGTTCGACAACCTGGACGGCTTCCGCCGCTTCCTGGGGTTCCAGCCCGACACCCGCCTCGCCGTGCTCACGTTCGGCCTCTTCCACGGCTTCGGCCTCGCGACGACGATCCAGGAGTACGCGCTCTCGCAGGAGGGCCTCGTCACCAACATGCTCAGCTTCAACGTGGGCGTGGAGATCGGGCAGGTGCTCGCGCTCACGTTCGTGGTGATCGCGCTCGCCTTCTGGCGCACACGCGCGGGCTTCCTCAGGCACGCCTTCGTGACCAACGCGCTCCTGATGGCGGGCGGCTTCGTCCTCGCGGGCTATCAGCTCGTGGGCTTCTTCGTGGCGGTCTCGTGAGCAGTCAAGCGCCGTTTCCGCCGGCTCCGACGAAGACGAAGCTCGTCTCGGCCACGCTGGCCGCGCTCTTGCTGGCCGGCGTCATCCTGGTGGCCGTCGTGCTTCCGGCGGAGTACGACATCGATCCGCTGGGGACGGGCCAGGCGCTCGGGCTCGTCGTGCTCTCGCGGCCAGGGGCGGCGCCGATTCCGGTGCGCGAGGACGGACTCGTCGCGCTCAGGAGCAGCTACCGCACGGACAGGAAGACGTTCACGCTCGGTCCCGGCGAGTTCGTCGAGTACAAGTACCGGATCGAGGCGGGCCGGGCCATGCTCTACTCGTGGACCGCGAGCGACTGGGTGCGCTCCGAGATGCACAGCGAGGCCGACGGCGCGCCCGCGGGCACGGCGGAGTTCTTCGAGGTCGCGGAGCGCACGCTCTTTCGCCACGGGAGCTACGTGGCGCCCTTCCCCGGGATCCACGGCTGGTACTGGCTCAACGAGGGCGACGACTCGCTCACGGTCACGCTCGACGCCGCCGGCTTCTTCGACTTCGCGGTGGAGTTCCGTGAGGACACGCCGCCGATCGAGCACGAGCTGACCGCGACGCCCGACCCGGAGGCGTATCGGCCGAGCTTCTAGGTCACCCGGTTTACGGGCAGTCCGAGATCACGGCCACGCCCTTGGCCGCGAGCGCATCGACGTCCGCGCAGCTCACGCTCGTGCCCGAGAGGTTCACGTCCGTACCCGGCCCGAGCGCCGCGTTGTCGATCAAGCCCCGGATGTCCGTCAGCTCCGGGTTGGTGTGCAGGCTCACCGCTGTGAGCGCCGATAGCGCGGCGAGACCGTCGGTGTCCGTGATCGCGTTGGTGTGGACGTGTAGCTCCGTCAACCCGCTCAGGCTGGAGAGCGGAGAGAGGTCCGTGATCGAGTTGTCCCACGCGCGAAGGACGGAGATGCCCGTCAGCGCCCGTAGCGGCTCGATATCCTCGATCAGGTTCCCGCCCATCCAGAGCGTGCCGGTGAGATTGGTGAGGGCGCTCAGAGCGGCAATGTCTGCGATAGCCCCGTTTTCGTTGATGGCCAGGAAGGTGAGCCGGGTGAGCGCGCGCAGCGGCTCGATGTCCTGAATCCGATTGGCCGCCAGGTTCAGGGACGTCAAGCCGGTGAGTCCACGTAGCGGCGTGATGTCGGTGATGGCGTTCGCACGGATCCAGAGCGTGGTCAGACCCGTGAGGTTCTCGATTCCGCTGAGGCTCACGATACCCCGGCTGGGGGCGTTCAGGCTCACGATGCCCTCGACCATCCCGCACGTCAGATCCAGCTGCGGACTGACGGACAGGGCCGATCGGATGGAGAGATCGAAGTTGGCATCCTCGATCTCGATGACCGCGGAGTCGGGCCGGTGGGCGCAGAACGGGGCCGAGCCCGGACCCGTCGGATCGCTGCATGACGCCGCGCCGATCGCGAGCACGCCCGCGAGGGTGAGCCCGTGGCGTCGGATCATGACGGAGTCACGACCACTTTCACTCGCTCCGCAGCGCCTCGACCGGCTGCACGTTCGACGCGCGCACCGCCGGCACCCAGGCAGCCGTGATCCCCACGAGCCCAATGAGCAGCGCGACCGCAAGCAGTGTGGTCGGATCGTTGG
>Ga0214472_10004342_pt1 | contig 14956 bp, 21 predicted proteins | sample RVTome_6_FD_207662 | JGI IMG/M metagenome (GOLD analysis project Ga0214472, IMG submission 207662) | Soil microbial communities from uranium-contaminated site in the Upper Colorado River Basin, Wyoming, United States - RVT140D175 | ecosystem: Environmental > Terrestrial > Soil > Contaminated >...
ACGATTGTTGGTTACACTCTGTCGCCATGAGGCTGTTCCTCTGTGTTCGATAAAGTCGCTTCTTGACACGACATTTATCGCACGAAGGGCAGCCTTTTTCTACTCACTCGGTGAGAAATGCGGGCTAACGTTTCTACGAGTTCGGCGACCGCTCGGTCCTGCCGATGGACTGGGACAGGTGCTGGCCGATCGAGTGGTGAAGCTCTCTTGTTTGGAAGCGCATTCGGCGCCCGATCATCGTGACCCCACCCTTTGCTATCGCAAAGGATGGGCCACCCGGCCGCGAAAGTAGCCGCTATTGATCCTTTACGCGGAAAACAGGCGTTTCGGCCAGCGTGAAGATCAGGACTTCCTCGCCCGTCTTAGTGCTGATGTCGTGGTGCAGGCTTACTACCTTGACCCCCGTCAACTCCTGGACCGCCGCGCCCATGATCTTCCGCGACGTTTCGATCAACTGGGTTCTTACCTGTTTGAGAAGATCCCTCCCTTTATCAACAGGGAGCGTCGTGACCAGGTGTTGTTCGGCAGCGGTCAGTACGCCCTGGAGGCGGACAACAACGAGCTCGCCGACCAGAAATGCGTGGATGTCCTTCGGGCCTCGACCCATGAACTCCTGCTCAAAGCGGCTGATGCCTTGACAGATCGCGTTTTCGATTTCTCCCTTAGTTTTCATCGCCACTCCGCGCGTTCCCGGCGGCCCCACCGAAGCGGTTTGCCGCAGATCGCTTCACTGAATCAGCAAAATGTGCGTTTTTGGCTCCCAAACGACAACGGAGCCGATTTTGAATAAAGCGAGAAGTTTTGTCAAGATTTCTCTTGCATTCTTCGGACGGATGGAGTAAGATATAGGTGCGAGCGGGGCTGGTGCCCATCATTGGCCCGTTCCGTTTTTTCTTCGGATGACTAGATGAAGGGCACCCCGGTTTTGCCGGGTGGCTCGTTACAGAGTAAGCCGACGTGATCGAATGCCTTCGGGTGTTCGATCACGTCGGCTTTTTTTTGGCTTGAGTCTAGAGGCTGCGTCGTGCATGGATTCACGACGGGGTGGTGGAGTCCGGTGCGCCGACTCAAAGGATTCATGTCGGCGCCTATGGCGACGCAGGACTCAGGCGCGATCGGCGAGTCGAGTTGCTAATCGCGACAGCCAACTAACGCAGGACGCTCGGTCGTTCTGACGTTGTAAGCAGGTACTGTCGGAGGGCCTCCTTTGCGTCACCGCACGTGAAGGAGACGTTCCGGCGAAACACCCGCCCATCTTGTTTTGGGCGGGATCATGAGACAGGAACAATTTTTTGGAGAAGGCATTATGTTTAAGATTAAATGGACCCACATTTTGGCGGTCGGCGCGCTTTCGGCATTCGCCGTACAGATTGCGTCTGCCGGGGACAAATCCCGGTCGAACCAAACGTTCCGCATCCAAAAGGCGTCGGACCTGATCGGCAAGCCGGTGCAGAATCTGGATGGCGAACGGTTGGGCGAGGTGCAGGATCTTGCGATTGATGGGGAGCACGGACGCGTCGCATACGTCGTTTTGTCCTTCGGTGGCTTCCTGGGAATGGGCGAGAAGTGGTTCGCAATTCCGACCGAGTCGCTGATGCTCCCCAAGAGTGCCAAGCACTTCGTACTCGCAATGGAGAAGGACCGTCTGAAAAGCGCTCCGGGCTTCAATAAAGACAAATGGCCCGCCATGGGTGATAGCAAATGGGGAATGCAGACCCATGAGTTCTACGGAGTGCAACCTTACTGGATCACTGAGGGCGAAGGCTCAACTCCGGCGAAGCTGCATATCGAAAAGGCCAGTGAAATCATCGGCCGTTCGGTTCAGAACGGTCAAGGCGAGAACCTCGGCGCAATCAAGAATCTGGTCATCGATCCGGATCGATACCGTGTTTCCTATGCAGTGCTTACTTTCGGAGGATTCATGGGCTTCGGAGACAAACTGTTTGCGATCCCCAACGGTGCGATGCAAATGCTCAATTCCGAGAACTACGCCGTGCTTACGATGGACAAGGACCGCCTGAAAGACGCACCAGGGTTTGACAAGGACAACTGGCCAAACCTTACGGATGAGACTGTCGCGGCCGGGATCTATGAGTTCTATGGCCAGAAGCCCTACTGGACCGAGGATCTGCGCGGCGGCGAGTACCTGGCGAGTGCCGCACTCAAGAAGTGCTCAGTATGCGGGCACACAACCGTCGCGGTGGGTTTTGTTCGCGACAACAAGGTTTATTGCTGTGCCGGTTGCGCCAACAAAACAGGATGCACTTGCGGCCCGGTGTCGATCAGCTCTCGACCGTAGGTGAACAATCAATTGGCGGAGCGCCGATCCGACGCGTGATTCCTGCCGGGTCGATTCTTGTAGCGAATGTACCGAGGCGTAGATCGCGTTAGGCCTTGGGGAACGAGTGGAACAAGGACAGTCAGGACGCGGGAGCTGACATAGTGGAAGTGTCTCGCCGTCCAGCATTACCAAACACAAGGAGGTTTCCAGAATGGAACCGCAAAAGACTAAAGACTAAACCGCTGAACACCCAAACGGAAAATGCCAAAGAGTCAAATGTCAACCGAGATGTGATAACGGGCGAACCTGGGGCTCATCCAATTGGGGTTGGTGCGGGTGCTGCTGTCGGGGCGATCGGCGGTGGTATGGCTGGAGGAAGCACGGCGGAAATGATCAATCCAACGACTGAGCACGAGTACTGGCGCAAGGAATACGAGAAGCGTTCCTATTTCACAATGGGCACGCCCTATGAGCAGTATGGCCCGGCGTTTCAGTTTGGGTGGGAGAGTTGCGCCAAGCACAAAGGAAAGACATTCAAGGATGTTGAATCAGTGCTGGCGGGTGACTGGGATCATTGTCGTGGTAAGTCGAAGTTGAGCTGGACCCATGCCAAGGGTGCGACGCAAGATGCATGGCAGCGCGTGGAGAAAGCGTTCGGGAAGGATTGTTGCGAATAAGCGTGCAGACATGGGGCACATTGAGGCAAGGGGTGATTCGTGAGGGAGGAGTGTTGCGCGCCGAGCTTCTCCCTCCCGAGGTGCTCCTTCCCCCTTCGGAGCGCGGAGGGGCACCCCCTCTCCGCGCTTCACCTCCTTTCTCCCGGGTTGCGTTTGTTCCGGCGAGGGGGACGTGCCCGGCCACCGTGCGTACGGTGGTACTTTGATCGGAATGGCGTGGCCACGAGTCGGCAGGATTACGCGGCACGAAAGGATCTGGTGATGATCGAAACGATTGCGGTGGTCTTGATCGTACTGTGGTTGCTGGGCATGGTCTCTTCCTACACCATGGATGGGTTGATCCATGTCTTACTCGTGATCGCAGTGATCACGATTCTGCTTCGTGTGATTCAGGGGCGCCGTTTACGATGATCGTCATTCTGCTTCCCGTGATTCAGGGTCGCTGTGTGGCATGACCTTGCTCGTCACGAAGCTCAGTGAGACTTGCCGCATGTTGGATAATATCATTGGGCTCGCCTCATTCAGACATTGCATAGGCGATCTTGGAATACTTGAGAATTAGAAAACGAGGACATAGATGAAAGACGCGAAACGCTGTCTAAGAATGTTCGTGGTCATGTTGATGGTATTGCTTCCCATGTTTTTCCTTACTGGATGCCATAGCAATGTTGGATGGGATCGAATGGACGCCCCTCTGGGGCGGCAAGGCTAGCCGGATTCTCGCCAATTTCGGTAGCGTTGGACAGCACAGCAGCCGGTTGAACCGTGCAAGGAAACTTGCGGTTTCGGTCCGCTGAAGACTCGAAGTGATCGGATGACTTGATGAAGGGCAACCCGGCCTGGCCGGGGGGCTCGTTGAAAAGTAAGCCGGCACGGTCAGACACCCTATTGTGTTTCTCCGCGTCGGCTTTAATCGCTTGCGGTAGTAATGACCAAGGAGGAACGCCATGGACAACCCTAATTCAACGATGGCGCGCCAGATAGCGCAGGTGGCCAGTGCTTTCGAGCGGCAGAGGACGGGCAACACGCCAAGATCCGTAACCGTCGTGCTGAGCGACACAACGCTGGTGATCACGCTGCACGGAGCGTTGTCGGAGGCCGAGAAGGCCATGGCGAGAAGCCCCGAGGGTGCCGCTCAGATTCGGAACTTTCACCGAGAATTGTTCGCAAATGCCTCCGAGTCGTTGCGCCAGGAGATCAAGAGGATTACTGGCGTGGAGGTGCGTGAGGCGACGGCGGAAGTCGAGTCGACGACTGGCACCGTGGTGGGTGTCTTTGCTACCGGCACCACCGTGCAGGTATACCTGCTCGCCGAGCGCGTACCGGCGGACAGTTGGAGCGGGAGTGAACAGGAAGTCCAATCGTGAGAATGGAGGTTCTACTATGTTGGTGCTGTCACGGAAGAACGATCAAGCTGTGGTCATCGGAGGCGTAGACGACTTCCGAAACTTCGTCAAGGTCACTGTGCTCGAGATCAGGCGCGGGAACGTGCGGCTGGGCTTTGAGGCAAGCAAAGATGTTCCCGTCCATCGGGAGGAAGTGTGTGAACGGATAGGCACAACCGGCCCATAAAGGAGGTGCGGGGCCGGGTGGCCCATCCATCGCCTTGCGATGGGTGGGGTCTCGATGATGGGCTGCACGCGCCGGCACGGTCATAAGCATTGCCTCTCGGATTAGCCCGTCACGCTCCGATCGTCGCGCTGACCGTCTGACTCCACCCTTGACATGCCGCAAGGGCCCGCTTCGCGGTCGCGAACTTCGTTCGCTGCGGCCCGTCAAGGGCAGGTGGGCCGGTTTCGGCCTTGGAGTTGATCCAGCGCAGCATGTACTGGGCGGTCTTACCGCCCTCGGCGCCGTCGAACTCGGTCATATACGGCGTTCGCGTGTCGACGGCCAGGAACGTCAACTCGCCGGGATCGACCGGCGGCGTCGGGCCGATCTTGACCCAGATTTCCGCGCCCAACACGCCCGCGGGCTTGGCCTTGCGCGTGGGCGTACTCTCGTCGGAAAACTCGATGGTGCCTGCCCTCGACGCGGAGCCGGAGGCAACGGGTCGGGGATGCCGCAAGCGCTCTCCCGCGTCGACCGTGGCCACCGGGCGGTGACCCTCACCGCCCAGTCCGATATTCTACCACGACTTCGGAGAGGATGTCAGTCTTTTTTTTCACTTTTTTTCTGCCGCTTCCCGAGGGATGGACAAAATTAACAACCTATTGGTATATAAAGATTTACGTCCGCACAAGGTTCCGGCGACAATGCATCCGTGGAGTTTGTTTACGTCCTCACCGGCACGTCGGATGATGTGACGGCCAAGGTGCTGATCGAGAACTCGACGGCCGTCTTCTACAACGGTCTGTCGCGGCAGTCGATCCAGATCGAGCCGGAGTGGGTGGACGAAAACGCCTTCGACGGCCAGTGGATCGTCACGGCAAACCTACACCAGCGTACCCGACGCCGCGTGTGCGGCAAATCCGAATACAGTTATCTGTGGCAAGCGTTGCAGTCCTCGACCATAGCGCTCTGGGCGTGACACTCAAGGCAATCGTCCATCGTCATGACCAGCCGTGTGCGTCGCGGAGGGGCGGTGAGTGTTTCCTGATCTGCATGGCATTCAAGGCAGTCCAGCTTCGCCGATGTGACATGCCGCCGGTGGGAGAAGTAGATATCCGGCCTGGTGACGGCCACACGCCCCCACGGAATATCTTCGCTCAGTTCGTCATAGGCGAACATTTTGTCTTTTTCCGGATGTGAACCCGTTTCTTCTTCGATATCGTGGCAGTCGAAGCAGATGGCCTTGCCTGGAATGCCCGCAAACGGAGCTGACTCGGCGTTTAGATGGCATTCCACGCATTGCATGCCGGCGTCGCCGATGTGTATGACGTGGTTGAAAGCAATCGGCTGTGCAACGAGTTCACCCCGCGTCACGACCTCGCGGACCATAGCGGTCGCGCCCACGATCACAACAACGGCAGCCAATGCGGTAAGTGTTCTTCGCATAATCAATCCACCTCATTGAGGGCCACGAATCGGGCGTAAGACCCCTCGCCCCCTAAAGTCGTCGTCCAGAGCTTCCCTATTACCGTGCCCGATTGTGCAGTAGCCGCGTTGGCGAGAATCCGCGCGGGTAAAAGCACGCGATTCGGTTGGTTCGCAGGATCACACATAGTTATTGAGTTCTCGTTTTACTTCGTCGCGTCGCTCGTTCGGAGAAAAGCCAACAGATCGACCATTTCCTGGTCGTTGAACACCGGCCAGGAAATACCGGCCTCGATCATCCGCTCAAGCATCGGTCCGCCATGGTTCCACATCGCCGCGGCAATATCAACAGGCGTAGCATCGCCTCTGAGAAGAGACACCGCACGGCCGCCCGATGCGCTCTCAGTGTCCGGTGCATGGCACTGCGTACATCCCTTTGCTTCAAAGACCCTTTCACCCTGTGCAGGGTTGCCGCCGCCGTTCGTGTTGCCGAGCCCCAGGATGTACGACAGGATGTCCGCCAGCTCTTGCGCTGAAATCGGCTCCGGTTTCATGTTTCGTTTCCGCATGAGGGACATCATGGCTGGCGAATGGTTCCACATGTGCGCGGCGAGCGCGGCGACCGATTGTCGCGGCGCAGTCTTGGAAAGATCAGGGCCGGCACCCGGATGACACTCATGGCAACGTTTGTTGCGGAAGAGTTCATGCCCGCGCCGTTGCGAGCCCGGTCGCAAGTACTCTCTTTCTCCCACGCCTGCCGTGCTGCGCACATACGCAAGGATGTGTCCGAGATCGGCACCTTCCAGCTTGGGCCAGTTGATGCCGGAACGCTTCATGGCCTCCTCCATAATCGGTGCGTGCTCCCACATCATGTGAGCCCAGGCAACAGGATTGGCAAACCGGCCCCACTTCGCCAGATCGGGTCCCACGCCCTGTTCATCGCTCCCGATTGAATGGCACTCAGCGCATCCCTTACTTTGTAGGATTCGTTCCCCGCGTTCCGCGTTGCCTTTCTCATCCAACTGGCGCACAAAGAACATCAGCGCGAAAAGGCCACCCATCTCTTCGCGCGTCAGCGTAGTTGGGGGGCGCCCGGTCTGTTCCATCTGCCCGAGCATCTTGGGGATGTGATTCCACATCACCCCCGCGAGACGCCCGCCCGAAAGGCGACCGACACGTGACCGACCAAGGTCCGGCCCGACATTTCCACCGTGTCCCCAGATGGAGTGGCATTCAACGCAGCGTTTAGCGTAGAAGACCTGCCAACCTTGCATCACATTGCCCAATGGTGCCGCCGCACCATCGGCCGTCTGTGCGTTTGCGCGAATGGGCAACAACACGGCAACCACTGCGGCTGTCGCGATGAGAAATGTGCTACTGCGGAGAGCGGAAATTCGATGTAAGCGTTTGATATTCATGACGCTCCTCCCACATCTTCGTGAATCGATGCCGAGCCTTGTGGACCAGGCAGATAGGTCTTCAGTCGTTCAGTGACTTCCGCGATGGACTTCTCACGACCTTCTTGCACCTCCCAGATGGAGACAATCGGGAACAGCTTGGTAAACAGCACATAGAGTAGTGTGAACGCGGCGAAACAACCGGCCAGGATACTCCACTCGACCCACGACGGCGTGTAGACGATGTTCTCTGCATGGGGGAGGCGCGGTTGCGAGAGCGACGGTACCACGATGATAAACCGTTCGAGGTACATTCCAATGTTAACGGAGATCGAGGCGATGACCGACCCGATGATGGTGCGGGTTCGCCGATTGGACAATATGGCGACGGGAATGACGAAGCAGGTTACGACCATCGTCCAGAAGTGTGGCGCAAACGGTCCCGTCACTTTCATCCAAAAGATCGTCATGTGGGCAGGCTCGCCGCCATAAAACGTCGTAAGGAACTCTGAGCCCGTAAAATAAAGCCATCCAAAACTCATGACCAGAAGCATCAGTGAGAGATTGTTGAAGTGGAGATCCTTGAGATAATCTCCCAATCCGTATACCCAGCGAATCAGTGCCATCGCGACGATCAACGCGGCAATCCCGGAGAAGATGGCACCAACCACAAAATAGGGTCCAAAGATGGCGCTGTGCCACATCGGCTGGATCGTCATCGCGAAAACGAAGCTGACGACAGTATGAACCGATACGGCCACAGGAATGACGATGATGGCCATAACGCTAATCAGCGTCTCGAGAATCCGGAACTGGCGCGGCGTGCCTGTCCATCCCAATGCGAGCAAGCGGTAAAACCATCGCCGCTTATTTGTATGGTCACGGAGAATGGCGATGTCGGGGATGAGCGGCAGATACAGGTAGGTGGTGCTCATCGTGAGGTAGAGCGTAATGCTACAAACGTCCCAAAGCAGCGGCGACCGAAGCTGTCCGTGTGTGATGACGTTGAGCATTCGATCCGGACGACCCAGGTCGACCAGAATGTTGCCCACGCCGAAGAGGATAACCATAACGGTGATGACCTCGGCGGAACGGGTAATCGTCCGCCGCCACTCCGCCCCGCAAATCCTTAGAACCGCCGAAATCAGTGTCCCCGCGTGGCTGATACCGATGAAGAACACAAAATTTGTGATGTAAAAACCCCAGTAGACAGGGCGTCCAAGCCCCGTCACACCTAGACCCTCGCGATACTGTGTTACGTACGCGAACGCTCCGAGCGCGATGACCCCCAACAAAGCCGCCACAGTAAAATAGAACTTCGGACTGGTGTGCAGAATCGGTTCCAGGAGAATGGCGTCTTCCAACAAAGGCGGCGGCGTGCGCTTCAATTCTGTGGCCACGTCATTCGCCCTCCCGCAAGTAAATCACTTTCGGTTCCGTTCCCAAATCCTGCAAGAGTTTGTAGGCACGACGGCTGTGGGCCAACTTTGAAACCTCACTGTGCGGGTCGGACATATCACCAAAAACCATCGCACCGGTCGGACAGGAGTCGACGCAGGCTGGGGTGTACTCACCTGGGCGCATCGGTCTTTCTTCGGCGCGTGCCTGGTCCCGCACGTTCTGCAGGCGGTGGTGGCATAACGTACACTTTTCAACGACGCCTTTGGGTCTCACCGAGACGTCGGGGTTCAGGTGCTGGCTCATCGGCTCTGGCCATTGCGGTTCGCTCCAGTTGAAGTAGCGAGCCGTATAAGGACATGCGGTTGTACAGTAGCGACAGCCGATGCATCGGCTGAAAATTTGCCCGACGACGCCGTCCTCACTTTTGTACGTCGCCTGGACGGGACACACCTTGACGCAGGGCGGATTATCGCAATGGAGGCAAGGCCGCGGAAGCAACCGCTCAATCGCTTTGGGGCGTTCGCCCTCGCCGGCAAAGGGGATCATTTCCATCCAGGTGTAGTTTCGCCCCTGCCGCGATGCTTCCGGACCGGTCGGCGGAAGATTGTTTTCCGCCTGACATGCAGTGACGCAAGCTTGGCACGCAGTGCAGCGGTCGAGGTCGATCGTCATTCCCCATTTCGGCATTGATTTACTCCGACTCCATGGTCTTCGACATTAGATCAAACTTTGTGAACGGACACGCGCGTCTTCGTCCACAACGAGGCGCCGGTGAGGGCGTCCCTACGATCGTCCACCAATCTGGCCGGGTTCTCACCAATACCGGTGCACCAACGACCGCCGGTCTTGCGACCAAAGCCAAAGGGAACCGCGACAACCTCAGGCATTAAACCGGTGTAGAGCTTCACCGGAAGAATCATTTTGTTGCGGCCTGTTCGCACCTCAACATGATCATGGTCCGTGATGCCGAGTCGTTCCGCCGTCTCGGGATGAATCTCCAGCCAGGTTCGCCAATTTTCAAACATATACGCCCCAGCTATGTCATTGATCCAAGGCAGGTTGGGGCTGGAAACGCCCACAAGGCTGGGGAGGTGATACACATAGAGATCCAAAGGAAACTCATCGTCGTGCGCCGACTTCTCGGTTGGGAAGTGGGGCAGGCATCGCCGCAGCTTGTTTTTATCTCCGTTGTCCTCGGGAAACGCTTCGAATGATCGTGAGAGAAACAGAGAACTGAAAGCGAATCGGCCGGAAGGCGACTGAAAGATCCGGTCCCGTTCGCCGGAGAAGTAGATCGGATCAGTCCACCCTCCGCCCGCCAATACATCACGTTTGAAATCCGCAAGGTTCTTAGCAAACGGCTCACGCCAGCCTCGTTCTTCGAGCATCTGAGCCCAGCTCTCTTCATTGGCCGGACCAAATGCCGCACCTTTTTCCCGTTCGTAGAGTTCTTTGCACACCGCGTCGACGGCCGCCTCGGCGTTCGCCCACGGCAGAGTCTGGGCTGCGACTCCGTCCACGCGATTAGCCAACGTACGAATCACATCGTACGGAGCGCGGAAACCGGACGGTGGCGGCATGATCGGCTGAGAGATCGTTATAACTGGGTGCGCCGTAAGTGTATTGGCCACGTTGAAGTCCCAACGGTGCAGGCCGTGCAGTGTGGGAATAATCAAGTCCGCGAACTGACAACTGTCGTTATGGTGGGCCGAAAAGGCGGCAACAAACGGCACCTTCATTAGCGCTTTGGCGAGCCGGTCGCCCGACGGGCTCTCGAACACAGGGTCTGCATCGGCAAAGATCACTGCTTCCGGGGAATAAGGACTGCCCGTGTCCAGGGTATCGATCAATCCGTCGAGGCAATGATTCGCAAGACGCAGTTCGCGCGGCGTTCCAGCCAGTCGTGGCATGGCATGACCGCGCTCCGCGATCTCATCGAGTTCAACTTCCGATTGGAGAATGGAGAAATCAGGCTGTATCCTGATCCCTCCGGGAACATCGATAGAGCCGTTGAGCGCATTGAGGCAGTGGATCGCCATGCGGTCATACGAAGCCATTCGGGAACATCCGCCGCCGTCGAAGGCCAGTGCGATGGCGGGGCGATTCGTCGTGAACTCGCGTGCCAGACGGAAGACATCCCCCTCGGGTATACCCGTCATTTCCTGGACCTTGACCGGTGAATACTCCTGCAGCACCAGCTTGCGGAAACCCAGGTGCTTGGTTCCATCAGCATCGGTCCAGTCTTCAAAACCGTATCCCATACGACTGATATTTGAGCGATCATAGAGCCCTTCTCGAACCATCACATGCGCGATTCCCAAGGCTAGGACGCCCTCTGTACCCGGTCGAATGCCAAACCATTCATCAGCCTTGGTCGCCGTTAGGGAATATCGTGGTTCGATATGGACCCATCGTGGCCGGAAGCCGGGGCGACCGCGACGGAAATCCGCAAACGCACGAGCAGCTTGTTCCGTCGACCAGTGGGCATCAAGCCAAGCGCTGGAAAACGAGAGCACATACCGCGCACGCGCAATGTCATACCCGCACCGTTGCCGGACACCATGGGTGGCAAGCACGGCCGGGTCGACGTCAAGGTTGTCTTCGGGAAACTGGTCGATAAGGTTTGGGGATCCGAACGCGCGCATGAAACGCGTCCACGCCAAGCGCGTTAGCCCGCGATCGCGACCCACAATCGTGCAAAGTTGATGCGGACTCCGTCCCCGGAGTTCGCTTAGCTTGGATCCGAGCAGGTCGATGGCCTCTTCCCACTTGATTTCCTTCCAACTTCCGGAACCCCGACCACCGACCGCCTGCAACGGGTGTTGTAAACGGTCTGGATTGTAGACGTCCTGCAGAACCGCCGAGGCTCGAGAGCAAAGTCCGCCACGGTTGATGGGATGATCGTCATTCCCGCGAACCCCCACGGCACAGCCATGAACGGTTCTGATCTGCACACCGCATCCCCCGGGACACATCGGGCAGAGCGTGTTGAGAAACTGCTCACGCGGTGGAGCGTCTTCGGAGCGTGCGTATTCCAGGAACCACGATTTCGGGGCAGCCATAGCAGTCGCTGCTGTGCCATACGTCGCCCCCAAAGCGGCAAGAAAGTCACGCCGATCCAGATTAAGCCAGTCTCTCATCTATCTTCACTCCTCCTAGTTGCCCAGCGGCTTTATCGATGTCCGACGTGACGCGATGAGGAATTTCATTTCCACCGGCTCAAATTTGTCTTCGCCGGCCTCGGTCGTCACGGTTTCGGTTTTGTACGAGTAATAGAGCATGGCACTCAGCGCCAGCTTCTTTGCTTTGGCGTCGCGGAAAGGAATATCAAGCGTGCGTTTTTCATTTGGCTTTAGGCGCGTGTCGCTACGGATGGACGCCGCGCTAACCAATACCTCGTATTCACGCTTAAGCGGGCGACGGTTCTTGTCCAGCATGACGATTTCAAACGGGATATCACGACGGCCAACGAGCTTTCCGCCGTCGTGGAGGGTGACCTCGAGAACTGCGCGGTGCATGGGCATTCCCGTGGGGAAGCAGTGTCCGCTACGCTCGTTGGCGACCTGGATGAAAACCCAAACCCGATCGCCCAGCCACTCATGGCCCACGATCTCCAGCTTGATGGCATCGCGTACGCGATCGATATCATGCGAGCCGGAGACATCATGAAGATTGACCGAATTGCCCGAGTCCTGCTTGACATTCAGTGCAACGACGCGACCCGGAACCAAGGGCATGTGGCAATCCTGGCACTGCTTGCCTTTTTTGGCGTACGAACTCTCTTTCCACTCACTATACGTCGACAGAACCGCAACTCCGTTGGCATTGCGGTATTCGTGACAAGATGCGCAGAACTCAGACTGCGTGTGAAGTTTCGTATCGACGATCTCATGCGCGGGTGACTGGACGTGGCGCAACGGCCCATACTTCGTTTTGCCGACCGATATTCGAATCGGATCCTTGGCGTCTGCCAGATCGACGGCGGAGACACTGTGACAGAAGTCGCACGTGATGCCCTCTCGTGTGATCGCGTTCTTGGCGTCGTAGTCCTCACCATGCCGTACGGTCGGAGCGTGACATTTCAAACACATCTGCGCCTGTTGATCACCATATTCCTCCGTACAACGCCGATAGGATGCTTGGAAGATTCCATTTGACCACGCTTTGGCATGCAACGATTCACGCCATACGGCATGAATGGCCTGATGACACTTGCCGCACACCTCCGACGACGTCCACCCATCCGGATTGACCTTGAGTTGTGCGATGGAATCAGCGGGGCCTGTTGCGACCGGCTCGTCGGCGAATCCGGGACCAGCCAGGGTCAATAGCAAGAGCATCCCACAGATTCCAATGAGGCGTGCGTGCCTTGGCAATGCGGCACGCCGCTGTCGGAATTTGCTCCTGCGGCGGCCATCGTGACGTGACCTACTTGAATTACTTTCGAAGGAAACAGCTCGTACCGGCGTCAATCGTTGTGCCATATTCTGCCTCCAGGTGTTAGTGTGCGTCACCGCGGCCTCGCCGGAACGGTGCTGATACACACGCGTCACTCCAGTCTTTTCGCTACGCTCGATTGCAGGTCATGCATCCAGATGGTGTGCAAGGCCTGCAGTCGTCGCCCGATCACTCCGGTAAGATTGCTCATGAAGCGATAGCCGGTTGCCACATCCGACTCAAAGAACGCAAGAAGGGTGTCGCGGGTAAAGCAGGCCAGTGTAGAATCGGAGGCACAACGAGCACTCAGCGTAAACTGATAGGGATGGACGAGCGCGGACCAGGCAACAAGATCTCCCGGACGCTTGCTTTCCATCGCGACTTCTCTTGTGGCACCGAGGATCATGACCGGGAAAAGCAATTCAACGATACCATCCTGTAGTATCATTAAATTTTCGGCCTCTTGCCCACGGGCGAAGAGCGTCTGCCCGGCACTGAATGTGACCACGCTCCCCCGTTCGCACAATTTTCCAGCTATTTCCGCGGGGATTCCGTCAAAGATGGGTGTTTGAGTGAGGAATTCGATTCCTGTCAACATGGCACGCTCCTCCAAATGACTCGCCGTAAACAAGACTTCACGAAAACGGCGGTCACATCCGACCCGCGCCAACCGAGGCGGCGCAGCTTGCCCAATCATTCCGCGAAACGCAAGCATCGTGCATTTCGCTGTCCCGTTCGACACGCACACCACTATGGTGTCCAAACATCGATCACGGCACCAGAGCCCGCATCGAGCTATACACACCAACCCAATGTGATTTGACCCACTCAATAGATCAAATCCCCCATGAATCATAAACCGACGGCCATGCCCGACCCTGCCGTTCCCCGTCGGAGCCCGATAAGCACAAAAACAGTGCTTGTTGCACCGAAACGACGAGCAATTCCCGGACCAAAGTGAGAATGAAAGAGCAGAAAAACATACTACGCAGACGCTGGCATGGAACGTGCCCGACGTTTGCCACCATGGCGCCTGGTGTCGGGCTAGGCATCTCAACCTTATCCACCACAGGAGACGTCTGTAATGCAATTGCGAAAAAACATGGGGCGGGTTTCCGTCGTCATCATCGGCACTGTCATCTCGGTTAATTGGACCGGCGCACGGGCGACCGAAAACGCAGGCGATCGTCATTACTCCGCATTGGCAACCGGCCTTTCAGCCGTAGTGGCCGTCGACGACGCCTCCTATGAATATGTCGGATCCAAGAAGTGTAAGAAGTGCCACATCAAACAGTATAAGAGCTGGGAGAAAACTAAGATGGGGCATTCCTTCGACATACTCCGACCGGGCAACTCGAAGGAGGCCAAGGAGAAGTTCAAGATTGATGTAAGCAAGGACTTCACCACGGACAAGAAATGTATCAAATGTCATACGGTCGGTTTTTCAAAGGCCGGTGGCTATGCAATCCCCGATCCAAACGACAAGAAGTCCGTCCGTAAAGCCAAGAAGCTCGAAGGAGTTGGGTGCGAGTCCTGTCATGGACCGGGCAGCGTGTACGTCAAGATCTTCGAGGAAATCCAGAAATCGAAGCGTAAATACCGAGTTGAAGAGCTTCATGCCGCCGGTTTGACTAAGATCGGCGAAGCGGTGTGTAAGACCTGCCACAATGAAGAGAGCCCGACCATCAACGCCGGCGATGTGTTTGAATACGAAAAGAGGAAGGAAGAAGGAACGCACGAACACTTTCCGCAGTAGCAGCGCGAAGAATAGGTGGCCGTTCGTCGGA
>Ga0214472_10004343_pt1 | contig 14955 bp, 10 predicted proteins | sample RVTome_6_FD_207662 | JGI IMG/M metagenome (GOLD analysis project Ga0214472, IMG submission 207662) | Soil microbial communities from uranium-contaminated site in the Upper Colorado River Basin, Wyoming, United States - RVT140D175 | ecosystem: Environmental > Terrestrial > Soil > Contaminated >...
TCTGTCGCCGCGTCTTCGGTGGAATCGTCTTTCGGCGCTTGCCCTCACTCTGAAGGATCGCGTCGCAGCGCGCGGCCGCCCGTTGCGGTCTGCTGAGGGTCTTGTTGCCACGGCTGGTCTTCGTGTGCGCCGCCTGGCAGCTTTCGCACTCGTAGATGACCACGAGGCTGTTGGGCTCGGCCGATTTCGGCCGGCCGAATTTCTCGGAGGCGGCGAGTTCGAGCGCCTGGAGCAGCAGTTCGACGTCGTCACTGCCGCGTTGGCGGAGTTTCTCCAGAGCCCGCTCGTAGCGTTCCAGCTGCGTGGCGCTCATGCGATGGCTGACGGTGGTGGCGGTCGGAGGGAGTTGCCGCAGTTCCGTCGCTGACTGCGGAATCATTTCTACCTGTGCGGCGGCCGGCCTCTGTTTTGCGCGCTGGATCTGCGTCCGCAGTTCCTGCCGCGTCGATTTCTTGGCCAGCTCGACCCACTGCCGTGCCGAGTCCTTCGACGCCACGCGCGCAACGGTGACGGCTTTGGTCCACTCCAACTCTTCCCGCTCGACGGCGCGCTTTAGTGCCGGCATCTCGCGCATGGCCTTCGAGAGCTGCATGAACTCCGAGGTCTTGGCACGGGAAAAGCCGAGAGCCTGCGTGGAATAGCTGACGATGTTCGAATAACCCAGTTCGACGAACAGCCTGCCGTGGAGGATCTCGGCGAACAGGGAGACGACGTTCTTTTCGGCCTGACGATACTCGCGGATTGCTGCCTCCAGCCGCCGATGGACCTCGGCAGCCGCGCGTGGGGCGCTCATGATGATGGGCTCCTTCGATGTCTTTGGGAGGCAGAGGGAAGGTAGCAAACAAATGTGTGGTAGTCAAGGCTAAAGTTCAACAAAATAGACAGTTACATTACCGAGGGGGCGGTGTAACCACCCGCACGGGCTGCTTACGCCGCCAAAGGACGCGGCTACGGCTCCGCCGGCTCCCCGGCTCACTCCTCCGCCTCCTCCAGCGCCGAGGCCGCCCGCTGAGGCCACCCGCCCACGCCACGGCCGAACGCGAAAATTCGGCCGGCCGAAATCGCAGGGAGAAAGAACGGCCTCGGCGCCGCCGCTCACGCCAAATTCGACCCGCCGCATTCAACCGATCGAAATCACGAAATGGCGCTATGCGCCGAAAATCAGGGCGCCTATCGTCACATCCGCCCCAGCGCAGGAGAGCAGCCCTATGTCCGACCGCCCGAGCAAGCCCGCCGCCTTCGTCACCGGTGCGAGCCGTGGAATCGGCCGAGCCATCGCGGAGGAGCTAGCGCGGGAGGGCCATGACATCGCCTTCACGCACTTCCGCGATCCAGAGGGTGCCCACGAGCTCCAGATCACGCTGGAAAAACTAGGCCGCCGTGGCTGGGGTAAGGATTCCAACGCGGCGGATTATGACGCCGCGGTGGAATGCATCGAAGCAGCCATCGGCAAGCTGGGCGGCCTCGGCGTCCTGGTCTGCAACGCGGGCATCACATCGGACGCGCCGCTGTGGAAGATGGAGGAGGCAGCGTGGGATCGGGTGCTGGCCGTCAATCTCAAGGGTTGCTTCAATTTCAATCACGCCGTCGCGCCGCACTTCCGAAGGCAGCAGCGCGGCAGCATCGTCAACGTCGCCTCCATCAATGGTCTGCGGGGTAAGTTCGGCCAGGTCAACTATGCCGCGAGCAAGGGGGGAGTCATCGCGCTCACGCGAGCCGTGGCGCGCGAACTCGGGCCGAAGCAGATCAATGTCAATGCGGTGGCGCCGGGTATGGTCAATACCGAGATGACGCGGTCCCTACCGCGGGAATTCCGCGACAAGGCCATCAGCGAGTCTGCCCTGGGACGCATCGCCGAGCCCGAGGACATCGCCGCGGTCGTGGCATTTCTGTGCAGCGACGCCGCGCGTCACATCACGGGCCAGTGCATCGTCGTCGACGGTGGCCAGACGGCGTGACAACCCGCGGCGTGACAACCTGCGGCGAAACCAACCTGCGGCGTGACAACCTGCGGCGAAACCAACCTGCGGCGAAACCAACCCGCCGCGAAACAGCCCGCGACCGTGATTTCCGCCGAACTCCCCTAGCTCTCCTGAAGCTTCTTCTCCCGCCGCGTCGCAAGCACCGCCGCGCCGAGGGCGTTGCAGTACTGACTCAGGTCTTCCCCCGGCACATTGACGGCATCGGACTCGATGCGTCGTTTCAGTTCCACCACCATGCTGGGATAACGGAGAATTCCGCCGATCAGCGTGTACTCGGGTTCCATCTTCACGCGCTTGAGCAGCTGCAGTGAGCGTTCGACCAGTGACACCATGGCCCCGCGCATGATGTCGGCGGGCGAACATCCCTGCGAGAGATGGTTGATGACCTCGGACTCGGCGAACACCGCGCAGACGCCAGAGATGGGGACGGCCTCCTTGGAGGTGGCGGCGAGGGCGCCGATCTCTTCGGTCTCGTAGCCCATGTAGCGCGCGCTTTTTTCGAGGAAGGCGCCCGTTCCGGCGGCGCATTTGTCGTTCAGGCGGAACGCATGCACCTTGCCGGCGTCGTCCAGGCGCGAGGCCTTCACCGTCTGCCCGCCGATGTCCAGGACGGTCTGGGTTCCGGGGAAGAGTCTGCGCGTGCCGCGCGACGCCGCCGTCAGATCGGTGACGCTGGCGTCCGCCGCTTTGACGCGATGCCTTCCGAAGCCTGTCGCGACCTGGTACGCCACGTCGTCGGTCGTGCCGCCGCAGGCCATCAGCGCTTCCTCGAGTGCCTGCTCCGCCGCGTGGCCCAGGCGGAAGCCCGTCGGGCGCAGGGCGCGCCCGACGATCTGGTCGTCCTCGTCGAGGACGACGGCCTTGGTGTAGGTCGAGCCCACGTCGATGCCGGCGAAGAGCTTCATGCGGCGCCTCCCGAGGACGAGGCCGGTTGTCGGCTGGCGAGGATGTGATCCAGGGCGAACAGGGCGGCGCCCAGTGCTCCCATGTAGTGCGACTCCTCGCTGACGTTGAGTCTGACCTTCAAGACCTCCTCCAGAGCACCGATCATGCCGACGTTGCGGGCGACACCGCCGGTGAAGGTGATCTCCTCTTCGACGCCGACGCGCCGCAAGAGGCCGACGGAACGTGACGCGATGGACTGGTGGACGCCCAGCAGGATGTCCTCGATCTCCTTGCCCTTGCCGAGCCAGGAGAGGATCTCCGACTCGGCGAAGACCGTGCAGGTCGTGCTGATGCGCACGGGTTTGGTGCCGCGCAGGGCCATGGGGCCGAGATCGTCCAGCGGAATGTCCAGGGCGCTGGAGGCCGCGCCCAGGAAGCGCCCCGTACCGGCTGCGCATTTGTCGTTCATACAGAAGTCGAGGACGTCGCCGCCGGCGCCGATGCGGATGGCTTTTGTGTCCTGGCCGCCCATGTCGAGGATGGTCGTCGTGTTGGGGAAAGCGTGGGCCGCGCCGCGGGCGTGGCAGCTGATCTCGGTGACCTGGGCGTTGCCGAAGGTCACCTTGTAGCGGCCGTAGCCTGTGCCGATGATGAACTGGATCTCCTCCTCGGAGAGGCCGCTGTCCTTCACGGCCACGGCGTAGGCGTGTTCGGCGGCCTGGATGACGTTCGCTCCCGTCATCGTCAGCGCGCGGCCCACGATCATGCCGTCCTCGGACAGAATGATGGCCTTGGTCTGGGTCGAGCCGACATCGACGCCCGCGGAATAAGCCATGTTACTTCGACCCTCGCTGTTCGATCGCCTGGCGCCGTCGCCGCGACGCGAGTCCTTCGAAGAATGCGTCGACGCGATTTTTCATCTGCGCCTCGGAGACCACGCGGCGGTCCATCATGTCCGATTCCAGGAACAGGGTCGCGATGTCCATGCGATCCATGAGCGCGCGTCGGCCGTCGGCCAGACCGGTGGAAACCGTGCGGCAGCTCTTGATGGGGTGGTAGATGACGCCGTCGAGATCAAAGTCCTCGATCATCGACTCGAGTTCGATGTCCTGATGGAACATGCTGTCCATGGCACCGCGCACCGAGATCAAGAGCCCTTCGGCGAGGCTCTCCAGTGGACGCTCGAGATCGTACAGATGGCCCAGGTTCGCGCCGCCCGAGGCGAAGCTCAGATAGGTCGAGCTGACGAAGCTGCCGCCCCACTCCGAGAAGAACTCGTCGAAACGGCGAAAGATGGGGTAGCAGGGGACGCCCACGAAGGCGAGGCGATACTTTTCGTCGGCCAGGGTGCCGATGTGATTGGCAGCCTTGTACTCCATCTCTTCCAGCAGCTCGCGGAAGTACTGCGCGCCGGCTGGGCTGCCGCGCAAGCCGTTGGCGACCCCCAGGAAGATGGTGCCGTCGGTCAGCGCGTTGAAGACCGAGGGTTTGCCGCGATTCAGTTCGAGGATGCGCTGCCAGCAACGGCTGATCTCGTTGGCCTGGGTCATGCATTCGCGAAGCTTGTCGATGTCGAAGGCCTTGCCAGTCACCGTCTCGCAGACTTCGATGAGTTCGGCGATCTGGCCCTGTACGTACTTACGGTCGCGTTCGAAGTCATCGCTCCCGGGAACGGACTTGTGCTTGGAGGAGCGGTGACCCGGCACGTCGAGGGTGACGACGGGGATCTCATACATGCGCTCCCAGATCTCGGCCCACTTGATGTAGGTGTTGCAGGCGTTGGTCAGGACGGCCAGCGCCGGCTTGGGGACCTGTCCCTGCGGATGCTCTCCGCCGCGCAGTTGCAGGGCTACGTCTGCCTTGACATAGCCACAGATGTCGGGGGAGTAGCCCAACTCTTCGGCCTCGCTCAGGTACTCGTGGGCCACGCGGCGCACTGCGGTCTGCAGAGAATTGATCTCGGGAAAGACCACGGGCAGGTCGAAGCTCTTGAGAATCTCGTTGAGAGAGCCCATGACGAAGACATAGGCGGCGCCGCGCTCCTGGGAGGCGGCCTCCTGCAGCTCCTCGTACCAGGTGCGGAAGAGCGCGGCTCCGTCTCTGGCGCCGCGGCCCACGATGGATTCGGATTGCGTCGTCAAGGTCGGCCCCCTCAGTCGAACAGAAGGTTTTCGACGAAGGTCTCGAGCTGAAGCTCCATGTGCTCGAAACTTGTCATGTTTTCCTGGAACTCGCTGATGAAGAACGGGATGCCGTTTTCCTCAAGCGCTTGCGCGTAGGCGACCTGATCTTCGAGGCCGGGTTCGCACATCTTCGCCGCCGTCAGAATCACGGCATCGGCGCGCGCTGCCTTCGTGCGCTCGATCAGCATCTTTTCCTTGGGCTTGCGCAGGTCGTGTTGGACCGGGCTGTAGCTGGACTGTTCCAGATAGGCGTGGGCGAGGTTCTGGAGCGGGTCGCCGTCGAGGGCGACCTCCTCGAGGATCCAGCGCAGGCCGATCATCAGGTCGTCATCGACGATGTAGCAGGAGCGGTCGATGGTGCGGAGCAGATCGAGCGGCGGCTGCTCGCAGAACCCGCCCTCGAACACGACGCGCACGCGATCCTTCGCCTTGACTTCACGCGCTTCCACGTCTTCCAACACCGAAGAGAGCAGCTCGTTGTGCTCTTCCTTTGGCAACATGCCGGCCAGCGAGATCAGCGCGTAGCCCTCGTCGGTGGCGAGCAGCCAAGGCTTCTCCCGCTTGAGTTGGTACAGCCGTCGCATGAGGGAGCGGTTCTCGTTGTAGACGGCGATTGACCGGCGCAGGTCATCCGCGTTCACCTTGCGCCCGCCGATCTCTTCGAGCCTGTGCAGGAGCCGCTGGTACTCCGCCGCGAGATAGTCGCGCGCGTGGCCCGAGTTGGCGTTCTGTGGCAGGTAGAGAATCTCGGACGGATGGTCGAAGTTGCGCTCGAACACCGCCGCGAGATTGCGCGCGGCGTCGCAAATGGGGTGCGATACGAACATATCCAGTTCGAGCCGCTTCGACAGTCCCAGCTCCAGCGTCGTCTTGAGGATCGAGCAGAGATAGGAGCCGAAACGCGCCTCGGCCGTCGACGCCTCGATGGAGGCGCCGCGCATCTTGACGGGCAGCACACCGGCGGCATGGGCGAGTTCTTCGGGGAAGTAGACCTGGAAGTGACCGACGACCTTGCCGCCGTTCTCTCGCCATCGGCGCGCGGCGGAATAGTCGGCGGTCTCCACGGTGCGGACACTCCACTCGAGGATCTCGTCCAGCGATCGCCTGGTGATGATCGGAGTCGACAAGGCAGCCCTCCTCAGGCGTGTGTCCATCGGGGATCACGGCGCTCGTTGAAGGCAGCGATGCCTTCCTGGGCGTCGTGCGTGGCCATCAACTCGTCGAGATACGCGCGTTCGAGCTCTTTGAGCCGTGGTAGGAACTCCGAAAGCAGGGCCCCGCGCGTCGCGCTGCACGCATGGCGCAGCGAGCTCGCCGAGCGCGGTGCGATGTCCTCGTCGATGAAGGCATCGACTTCCTCTTCCAGACTGCGATCCGTCGCGAGTCGGCTGATGATGCCGTGTCGGACGGCCTCTTCGGATTTCACGCGGCGGCCGCTCAGGATCAGGTCTTCGCTGACGCTGCCACCGTACTTCCACGGGAAGAGCGCGCAGGCGACGGGAGGAAAGACGCCGAGCTGGATCTCGGGTACCGCAAACACGGCCGATCGCTCGGCCAGGAGGAAATTGCAGGCGGCGGCCAGTTCGAACGCGCCGCCGAGACACAGACCGCGGACGGCCGCGGCGGTGGGAACTTCGGTCTCGAGCATGGCCGCGAAGATGTCGTGGAAGGCGGGCAGGAAGCCGCCGACCAGTTCCAGATCGTGTTCGGGCACGCTGGCACCGTAGGAGAAGTGCTTTCCCTCGGCGGAGAAGAGCAGCAGTTTGAGCTTGGGATCGCTGCCATGGAAGCGGATGAGGTCGGCGATCTGCAGAGCGCTCTCGCGATCGAGGACGTTGCCCGGAGGATCATTCAGCTTCAGCTCGATGGCATGATCGCGTCGGATGACTTCGACTTTCATGACCCGGCCCCACTTCCATGGGGAGTGATGCGCGCGATGAGTTCGTCGTCCCAGGGCTCGCCCTCGGCGAGAGCCCGGCGCAATTCCACGAAGTCGACTTCGCGCTCGCCCTTGGCGCCATAGTGGAAGGCGCGGAAGCCTGCCTTGGCCTCGGTGTTCATGTTCAAGGAGAGCCAGGCGCGGTTGGACTCGCGGTTCTGGTGCCAGTGCTCGAGCTTGTGCTTGCGCACCGACTCGATGGTCTTGGTCAGGCAGTCCGGCATCGTCTGCAGGAGCTTCCAACACAGCTCGTCGACCAGCCGGTCCAGCTCGGCGAAATCGATCTCGCAGGACTTCTTCAGGGCGGCGGCGGCCGCGGCTTCGTCGCCACCTTTCAGCGTGCCGTGGACGAGCCGTCCGCGCTCGTCGATCCAACGGTCGGTGACGACCATGGGATTGTTGATGAACACACCGTCCTTCTTCAGGACGGGGGCGATGTCGTTGATGAGTCCCAGGCGGTAGGCCTCGTGGGCGCTCCACATCTCGCAGAGCGTGCACGACTCCATGGCCTTCGTGAAGCCGACGTAGAGTGGAAGGAAGTCGGTCGAGCCGCCATCGGGCGCCGAGCCGTGCTTGGGTCCGGCCTGGCCGAAGATGGCGGTATCGGCGGCGAGGGTAAAATCGCACGCCATGCCGATCTCCTGGCCGCCGGCGACACGCATGCCGTTGACGCGATTGATCACCGGTTTGTCGCACTCGAGGATCGCAGTGACCATGTCGTTGAAGAGGCGCATGTACTGGCGATATTCCAGCGGCCTGCCGGAGTAGACCTCGGCGTACTCGGCCGTATTGCCGCCGGTGCAGAACGAGCGATCGCCGACCGCCGTGAACACGACGCAGGCCGCGCTGCGGTCGGCCGAGGCCTTGCGGAAGGCGAGGATGGCCTCCTTCACCATGGCGGTCGTGTAGGAGTTCAGCTGGCTGGGATTGTCGAGGACGATCCACACGTTGTAGAGCCCTTCGACCTCGTTTCCTTTGGCGTCGCGCACGGGGCGGCGCTCGTAGCGAATGTTCTCGAATCTGGGTTCGCTGACCAGAGCGTGGTCGTTCAACATGATGGCTCCTAGAAGTCCGGGATGAGGACGGGGCGCAGCGCATGATGCTTCTCGCTGAGCAATGCATTCAGTTGGCTCATGGGCTTGCGCTCGACGAAGGGTTCCACGACGACCTGCTTCTGCTGCACCAGTTGCAGCAGCTTCGGATAGTGCTCGGGCAGGCAGCCCCAGTTGCCGAAGGCCGTCGCGTCGAAGGCCATCAGATTCGACAGGCGGAGCTGCGGCTTGTCCAGCGTGAAGCCTACGATGGCCAGCACCGCGTCGTGATTGAGCAGGCCAAAGGCGGTGTCCTGCCCAGGCGCCGTACCGGAACACTCGAGGATGCGGCGGCTCGTGGTCGAGAGGCCTTGCTCCTCTTCGAACGCGGCGATGGCCTTCTTGAGATCGCGGCCGGAGAGCTCCTTCGCCGAGAAACAGGCGTCGACAAAGGGCGCCATCGACTCGAGGCGCGCATCGTCCACATCGACGATGCAGACCGTAGCCCCCAACGCGCGGGCGATCTGCGCGGCGAAACCGCCCACGCCGCCGGCACCGACGACGACGACATTCTTGTCCGCTTCGATGCCGCAGCGCACGACGGCCTGGTAGGCGGTCGAACCGGCATCGGCGAGGACGCTCAGAAGTTCGGGCTCGGGGAGACTGCTCGGGATGGGGCAGAGATCGCGCGACGGGACGACGATGTGCGACGCGAAGCCGCCGTGGATGTCGTTGCCGGGCATCTTCTGCTTGCGGCAGACATTACCGCGGCCGCGTCGGCAGAGTTCGCATTCGCCGCAGGGCAGGACGGCGGGCACGATGTAGAGCTGGCCGTCGTTGGCTTCGCCGATGATCTCGTGGCCCAGCGTCAGCGGGAGGGGAGCGTTGGTGCGCACCCCGAGATAGAGGAAGCTCTGGTCGGTATGGCAGAGGCCGCAGGCGCGCACTCGCAAGAGCATCTCACCGGGCCCGGGCGTGGGCAGGGGGTCCTCTTGGAGCTCCAGTGGGCGTCCGGCTTCGACCATGCGCCAGCTCTGCATTGCATCGGACATGGGAAGGCCTTCCGCAAGAAACAATAGTACGTAAACGGAAGATCTGAACGATCGTTCGAATCCAATTTAGCGCCAGAGTCGCCGACTGAATAGGGTCAATTCTGTGATCCCGGAGCGGAGTGCCAGCAGCGGGCGGGTATCGGGCTGGGCAGCCCGAGCATGGATTCTGGACCCCTTCCGCCGATCAACGCGCGTCAGCCCTGTGGCGCGCGAGACGCGACTGAAAACCCATTTTCTCCAAGAAGAGTGCGTATCTCGGATGAGAGCGGATCGGCGCGTAGGCGGGGATGGCATCGACCCACGCCGGCATGAGAAGGACGGAGATTTCTCTATCGGCCACGGACTGTTCCAGCAACTGCATGGCTCCGTCGAAATCGCCGATCACGCGTCGGAGGGCCAGACCGCCGGGGCGGATCACCGATTGCAGCGTCTCGGTCCCCAGCAGCTCCATGGTGAGAAAATGCAGGCCGCCCTCGCTCTCGACCGAGTAGATGGTGACGATGTTGGGGTGGTTGAGGGCGGCAAGCGCCTTGGCTTCCCGCTGGAAGCGCTGGATGCTCTCGGGATCTTCGGCCATTTCCGACGGCAGGACCTTGAGAGCGATGTCGCGATCCAACTTGGTGTCGCGCGCCCGGTAGACCTCGCCCATGCCGCCGCGGCCGATCCGGGCGGTGATCTCGTAGTGGCCCAAGCTCTTACCGATCAAGAGCGCTCCCTCTGCCCATGGAAGATCCGAAACTAGGCCGCCCGAGTGGGTGGGTCAATGCGCCGGGGCAACGCGCATTCCCCATGCAACCATTCTGCCCCCGCCCCTGTCCAACCGTTTTAGAGCCCGCAGAAGCTACGAATCCCCCGACCGGTAGCTGGCCCGATGCCGCCCTTGACGGATGGACTTGCCATGCACGATGTCGCCCGGACTCACGCTCTGCCTCGATTCCTCGTCATTTTGACTGCCCACCTCGCCCTGATGGCCACCGGATTCCCGGCCCAGGCCACTGTCGAGCCCCATCCGCCCGTTGAGGCCAAGCGGCTGACGGGCACGGTCTCCATCGACGGTTTGCTCGACGAAGCGGCCTGGAAGCTGCCCCAGAACAATGGCCTCATCCAGAACGACCCCGAGAACGGCGTGCCCCCCAGGCATCTGACCGACTGGTGGGTCGCCTACGACGAGGAGGCCCTCTACGCCGCCTTTCGCTGCCATGACAGCGCGCCCGATTCCATCGAGACAGAGATCGCGCGGCGCGACGTCTACCTGAATACCGATCGCGTGGAACTCGAACTCGACACTTTCAACGACGGCCGAAACGGCTATCTGTTCCGCGTCACCGCCGGTGGCGCCATTGCCGATGCGACGCTGTACAACGACGGCTGGGGCGACCACTCGTGGGATGGCATCTGGGAGTCGGCGGCACGCGTCGATGACAAGGGCTGGGTCTGTGAGATCAAGATCCCGCTCTCGCAGCTGCGCTTCGCCGCTCGCCCTGACCAGAGCTGGGGCATCAACGTCAGCCGCTACATCAAGCGAAATCAGGAACGGGACGATCTGTTCCACCGGCCTCGCAACGAGTCGGGCTACATCAGTCGCTTTCCCGATCTCGTCGGCCTGCAGGGTCTGCGGCCGCAGAGCAGCCGCGAACTCATCATCTATGGGGCGGCCAAGGCCGAGTATCTCAAGGCCGACGAAGGCGACCCATTCAATGACGGCTCCGAATTCAACGGCAACACCGGCGCCGACCTGCGCTGGGGATTGACCAATTCGATTCTGCTGAACGCGACGCTCAATCCGGACTTTGGCCAGGTCGAAGTCGACCCGGCCGTGGTCAATCTGTCCGACTTCGAGACTTTCTTCCCGGAGAAGCGGCCCTTCTTCGTGCAGGAGAGCAACAAGTTCCGCTTCTTCCAGGAGGGGACGAACAACAACTGGGGCTTCAACTGGATGGATCCCATTCCCTTCTACAGCCGCCGCATCGGCCGCAGCCCCCAGCTGAGCCCGGCGCAGGAGTACGACTTCTACGACACGCCGCAGTCCACGACGATTCTCGGTGCGGGTAAGCTCACCGGAACGTTCGGCGAGACGTCGCTCGGCATGATTAGCGCCTTGACGGCCGAGGAGAAACACGATCTGGACATGGGTGGAGTCGCATCGAAGGATCTGGCCGAGCCGCTCACGAACTACACGGTGCTTCGCGGGAGCCGCACCTTTCACGACTCCAACCGCGCCCTGGGCTTCTTTGCGACCTCCACGGTGCGTGATCTGGCCAACGAGAACGCCACGCGAAATCTATCGAAGGGGGCCTACAGTCTGGGCCTGGATGGCTGGACCTATCTGGACGAGGGGCAGCGCTGGGCAATGAAGGCCTATCTCAGCGGTTCGCTGGTCGAAGGCTCGACCGAGGCCATGCAGGGCGCGCAGCAGGCGTCGCGACGCTACTTCCAGCGGCCCGACGCCTCTCATTTGAATTACGACCCCAACCAGACATCGCTCAAGGGTTGGTCGTCGCGTCTCATGCTGAACAAGCAGAAGGGCGACTACACCCTCAACAGCTCCCTCGGCGCCGTCTCGCCCGGCTACGAGATCAACGATCTGGGCTTCCAGAGCCGTGCCGACCACGTCAACACCCACGTCGCGGCCGGCCGCAACTGGAACGAGCCCAAGGGAATCTTCCGCCAGCGCAGCGTCACTCTGGCCGGCTATTCCACCTGGGACTTCGGCGGCACGCGCAACGGTGGCGGCGCGGGACTCTTCTACTGGACACAGTTTCGTAACTACTGGTCGGTGGAGGGGAACTTCTTCTACAACCCGTCGGCGCAGAGCACCCGCGCCACGCGCGGTGGACCCGAGCTGAAGACTCCGGTGAATCGGGAGATGTTCTTCGGCATCTATGGCGACCAGCGCCTGAAGCTGCGCCCGGCGACTTGGTTTGGCGCGGGACACGACGGCGCGGGCAGCGCCAATGCCTACGGCGGGGTCGAACTCGAGTACAAGCCGAGCAGCGCTCTGACGGTGAGCATCGAGCCAGGCTTCTCCTGGCAGCAGGATGACTCGCAGTACGTGGATACGCTGGAAGATGCCGCCAGCGCGACGTACGGCCACCGCTACATCTTCAGCGATTTCGAGTATCGCGAACTCGACCTGGGGCTTCGTCTCGACTGGGCCTTTAGTCCCAAGCTGACGCTCCAGGGCTTCGCGCAGCCTCTCATCGCCATGGGCGACTACCAGACCCTGAAGCAGTTCAACGATCCCGGCGGCTATGCTTTCACGACCTACGGGCGCGACGACGGTTCGACTCTGGACTACGACGCCGCGGACGACGAGTACGACATCGATCCGGGCGATGGTGGCGCTGCCTTCTCACTCGGCAACCCCGACTTCAACTTCAAGTCGCTGCGCCTGAACATGGTGCTGCGCTGGGAGTACAGCCCCGGCTCGACCTTCTTCGTGGTGTGGACGCGCGACAAGACCAACTTCGACCATCCCGGACAGATGGAAGTCGGCCGCGACATCCGCTCGCTGCTCGACGCCGAGGGTGACGACATCGTGATGGTGAAGTTGACGCGGTGGTTTGGGATCTGAGCGAGGGTGCCAAATCAATGGCGGGGCGTGCTTCCACACGCCCCGCTGTTCAGTGAGTGAATACGCCGTTTTCCGTTGCAGCTATTTTAGCAGTACCACTCGCAGTGAATTCTCAATCCCGAGTGCCTGAAAGCGCACGAGATAGCTGCCGGACGCCACTTCCTGTCCGCGGTCGTCGCGTCCGTTCCACAGCTCGAAGTGCTCGCCCTGCGCGACGCGTTGGTCCAGGAGCGTCCGGACGCGGCGTCCCGCGACGTCGTAGATCACGAGCTTGGCGCGCGCATCGCGTTCCATGCTGTAGTGAATCTCGGCGCGGGCGTTGAACGGATTCGGCAGGGCCCCTACGAGCTTTGTCTCGTAGCGGGTACCAGGAACGACGGCCGTGGCGTCGAGACTCAGCGTCTGTGTCGCCATGGTCACGGGGGCGGCGCGTCCTTGCGCCACCCACGCGTCGTAGAGATCCTGCCCCCAGGAATTGGTCACGTTCTCATCGCGAAGAAACTCCACGTACTCTTTGCTGGTGCTCTGATAGTAGAGATTCACATCGACGGATGCCGAGCCAACGGGCAAGACATAGTGTGTGACATCGGAATGGGCGCCGTCCGCATAACTGTGGCCGACGGGTTGCGCCTGAACACTCGCGAAGCCCGCATTAGTGAAGCCCCGCGGCGGAATGCGGTTGTCGACGAAGATCTCGTTGTTCAGCGCGAAGTGGAAGGATGGGCCTGCGGGTAGCCCTACGATGGGTGCAAGATCCGCCGAAATGCCCGGCTCCGTGTGATAGATCTTGGCATCGGGATCATGGCTGAGTTCGCCGGTCGACGCGTCGTAGGCCCCTGACTCATAGATGAGATTCGAACTGCCGTCGTAGGCGCGCACGTTGACCCAAACGCGCCGCCCTTCGGGATAACCGGTTGGGAGCTTGTGGCCGGTCTCGTTGATCACCTCGACGTCGACCGTCGGCTGCAGGCCAGAAGCCGGGCCTTGCGTCACCACCAGCGTCGCGGCCTTCTGCAGCATGGCGATGACGCGCGCCTTGCCGGCCTGGAGGTGGGCGACGTCAACCTCGCCGCCGAAGAAGGTCGGGATGATGTCGGGGGCGAAGTGGTTGCCTCCGGTCAGGTCATGCGTGCCCAGATCCGTCCGATTGGGGCTGTTCTGATTGCTGCCCTTCCCGGTGGTGTCGGCCATGTGGCAGTCCTGACAGGAGGAGACGATGCCGTCGGGCTTGTCGCCTGCGAACTGTGGGGCGTAGACGCCCGTACTCGCGTACTCACTCTGGAGCCACTCGGCGAAGGTGCGCTCGACCGGCGCCATGTTGTCCGTGGTGTTGTCGAGATGCTGCTGATCGAGGGTGTCTGGAACGTAGGTTCCCGGTGTCGTGCCCTCCTTGAACACGGGGTTGCTCACGTTGTGGCAGCTGCCGCAGAGATTCGAGCTGCGGTGAATGGCCGAGTCGAGGAATTCATGGGAGGCCTGCGCGTCGGCGTAGGGGCCTCGCCGGATGGGATCGGGATCGGCGACGGCCATGCCGTTGCCGTAGTCCGGCGGGATCTGGTCCAGTGCCGCCAGGACGTCGGCGTCCTTCGCCGGGCTGACTCCGGGCGTGTAGACCGGGTCGACCAGGCGATGACAATAGTCACACTGCACGCCCTGACGATCGAGCGCCGTGACCTGCCCGCCGAGGGTGTCGACGGAGCGGCCCTCGAACCAGCCGCCGGGGGTGTGGCAGCGCAGGCACATGTCGCCGACCGCGGGAGCGTCCTGCTCGGCGACGGCGAGCGTCGCCAGGAAGACAGGGTCGCGCTGCGCCTGTGCCATCATGCTGCCCTTCCACAGATACCAGGGCTCGATGGCGGAGTTGTAGTCGCCGTGACAGCTCCTGCATGTCACGTCAGGATCGACGAGGACGACGCCCGCGTGGGCCTGCGTCCCCGGCTGGAAGAAGTCGCGCAGGGTCGTCGGGACCTTGCCTCCCACGACGGGCTCGATCTCGAAGAGACCCGCCGAATCGCCGTTGCCATAGTTGCCGGCGTTGTCGCGCGCTGCGACGCGAATCAGATTCTGCGTCCCCGGCATGTTCGGCACCATCCACTCAAAGAGTCCGTCGTCCGGCTCGTGGCGGCCGACCTGCTTGAAGCTCACACCGTTGTCGTCGGAGAGATAGATGTCGACGTGTGCGATGCCGCTGGCATCGGTCGCCGTCCACTGGACATTGTTGACCGAGACCGGCGAGAGCGCCTCGCCGCCGGTCGGCCATGTGACGGTGACGACGGGCGGGTCCGTGTCGTTGCTTCCCGCGGGCGTCA
>Ga0214472_10004345_pt1 | contig 14953 bp, 11 predicted proteins | sample RVTome_6_FD_207662 | JGI IMG/M metagenome (GOLD analysis project Ga0214472, IMG submission 207662) | Soil microbial communities from uranium-contaminated site in the Upper Colorado River Basin, Wyoming, United States - RVT140D175 | ecosystem: Environmental > Terrestrial > Soil > Contaminated >...
AATGGGGTACTTCTTCTCGCGCAGCAGGTGCAACACTTCTTTGATCTTCGTGTCACCCTCGCCGAAGGGCAGGTTGTCGCCCTGATCGCGCTTGCGGTCTTTGATGTGCAGCGTGACGATGTTGGCGTACTCTTTGTCGAGATACGAGACAGGATCGAAATTCGCAGCCGTGAAATGGCCGATATCGAGATTGATGGCAATGTATTCCGACATGCCCTTGCGCGCCGCGTCAAAATCCTCGGGGCGCGCGAACTCGTTGTCGGCAATGCGCGAATGATTGTGCATTCCGACGCGCATTTTATGCTTCTTGGCGAACGGATCGATTCTTCTCGCGGTGGTGACGTTCGATGAAGCCGTGATGACTTTCGCGCCCAGGGCCTTGGCCATCTCAAAACCGCGTTCGATCTCTTCGTCCGTGAAATCTTCGCGGAAGCTGTAGTTGTAGGCGTAGAGATTGATGCCCGCGTCGCGGAACTGTTTGCCGACGCGTTCGAAGATATACAAGGGCGCCATCAGACGCCAGCGGCGCTGGTCTTCGCGGTCTGGCGCGGGTCGCCTGCGGCCGCCGCCACGCGGCTCGACGTGGCCCGAGTACATCTCGCACTCGCCGATCCCCACTTCGACCATGCCCGCGATCGCCCCTTCGAGGTCCCTGTCGCGGAAGCTGTAGCTTTGAACGCCGATACGGACGCCCGCGAACGTCGAGTTAATCGGCGTACTCGCGGCCACCGAACCGGGCAGAAGCAATCCCGCCGCGTTTCCGGCGGCAAGCTGTGAAAATTGTCTACGCGTCAAATCAGGCATCTCGGAACTTCCCCTGCTCTCAGCACGTCAAAAAATCGGGCAGCCAAAGAGAAGCCGCTCGATTTGGGTTGAAGATGGAGTGTGGTGCGTCCAGGGTAACATTTCCCGGTCGCGGCATTCCATAGGCCTTTCGGGCTCTCGATGTGGCTGTCACCGGGGCGGGAGCAGCGGCCCGCCCCGGACTTAAGCTTTGGCTGCACGCCTCAAACACGAAGAAAAATCTTGCGCTGGTAAAGCCAGTAGCACAGGTACCACATCACCAGGAATACCGAACAGGCCTGCGCGACCGCGCCCCAATCACCCAGGAACGCATAGCTTCCGGTGAAGACTCCCACGGAGCGGTCGATCCAGCGGTGCAAAATCATGTGCAGTCCGTAGATGAAGATCGAATTCATCCCCACGACGACAAGGGGAAACACGAGTTTCTTCATGCCGCGCACTTCGACAAGCCAGTAGAAGCCGAGCAGAATCATCAGCACCCAGGCGCCGCTCGCGAACGTGAATGACGCTGTCCAGATGCGCTTGACCATCGGGTTGAAGGGTTGGAGAGCGTAACCGAGGACGAAACAACCAACGATGGCGCCGCCAAGGAGTTTCATCCTGCGTTCATGCGAAACGGGCTGCAGCATCAGATACCCGGCCCAGACGCCGAACAACATTGTTACCGCACTGCTGACGAAGTTGATGGTCACGTAGTAACCGCTGTATTCCAGGCCGAAAAACTTGTCGATCACGGCGCCGATATTGTCCGCCTTTGAGAACGTTCCTTCCGAACCTGGAAAGAAGGCGAACAGGATCCAGTGCCCCGCCAGTAGAGCGGCCGCGGCGATGACCTGACCGCGGATCGGCAGTTTCATGATCCCGTAGCAAATCAGGTACGCGAACGCGATCTGCGACAGCACGTTGATGAGCTGGAAGTTAGGTTCGCCCCGTCCGATGGAGATAAAGACTTGGCTCAGCAGGATCAGCATGAAGAACCGCCACAGCACGTGGCGGGCGACTTCGCCCCCGCTCGCCCCCTTCTTTAGACGATTCGCCACCGAAAACGGCATCGCCAAACCAACCATGAACATGAAGGCCGGTTGAATCAGATCCCAAAACACGATCCCTTCCCACTCGACGTGATCGAACTGGCGCGCCAGCCAGCCCCAGGCCGGGTCGCCTTCAAACGTGCGCAGCCCGAAGCCGCTCGCTGCCAGCGTAATCATGATGAAACCGCGGAAGGCGTCGAGTGAGATCAAGCGTTCCGGAGGTGAGGGCGGCGACGGACGGAATTCCGGCGCATCTGCTTGCCGCAGCGGCTCTTGCGACTTGTCGCCAATGGTTGATGGACGCTCCAGAACTGTCGGCATGCGGCCTCCCACGAACGGCGAGCGGGCAATCCGGTCGGAGTGTAACACAGAATCAGGCCACTCTTGGCTTGATTCATGCGGCCCGTTTCGCGCAAAATGATGAGCTATGGCCTCGACGCAAGCAGACCTCGCTAAGTTCGCCGGACGTTCCTGGGACCGGCTCAATCTGGAAGAGCGCGAGCTGCTCTACGGTTCGTATGTCGCGCGCGAGATGTACACTCCAAAAACGCTGCCGCTGCAACGCATTGAGGCGCTCGGCGATTCGGTCGAGGCGTGCGTCAGGATGCTGCAGGAACGGGGCCTGGATCCGTTGAAGTTCGAGTTTGTCCGCCTCGAACCGTCTTACTAGGCGTCGCCGCTGTCTTGGGCGCCGGCGGCATAATCGGCCGACCCAAGGACAAATACGAGTGTTCGTCACTACCGTGCTCAGTGTGTTGGCGGATGAATCGATGGCTACACCCGCTCAGGCAAAGACGCTGAAAGCGCTTTGGCATGCACACTCTTTGCGTCCCGTTTCGAAGGTACAATAGGGGTTTCGTCGCCGGTTTCTTCCTGAGATGCCTCTTCTTGAACGTTCCGCCCTCGCAGAGTTACGCCAGGAATGGCGCGCGGCGGGCAAGACTGTCGTCTTCACCAACGGCTGTTTCGATCTTTTGCATCCGGGCCATATTCGGCTTTTCGAGGCGGCGCGACGGCATGGCGACATCCTGGTCGTTGCCGTGAACGGGGACGACTGCGTGCGCCGCCTAAAAGGCGGCACAAGACCCATTCTGCCCGCTGTCGAACGGGCGGCGACTCTGGAAGCGTTGGCGGCGGTCGACGCGGTGACCGTCTTCGACGAAGATACCCCTTGTGAGCTGCTCGAAGTCTTGCTTCCCGACGTGCTCATCAAAGGGTCCGATTGGTCGCACTGGATCGCCGGCCGGGAAATTGTTGAGGAGGCGGGCGGCCAAGTCTTCCCGGTTCCCATCGAACCCGGCTATTCAACCACCGATCTCGTTCAGATGATTCTCGATCGAAACCCTTGATCCTCGCCGGCCTCCGAGATTTCTTTGACGTAGCGGCGCGTCACCCGGCGTTCCTGGCTCTTGCCGAGGCGGTGCGCGCCGGGGAGCCTCGCCGGGTGCGATTTTCTGGACTGAACGCCACTGCAAAAGCCCTCTACCTGCTGCTCCTCTACAAGCTGACCGATCGGCCGATTGTCATGTTGGTCGAATCGAATACGGCGGCCGAAGCGGCGGCCGAGGCCTTAACCGCCTTTCACGACCTTCTCGATTTCTCGAAACATCGCGTAGCGCCCTTCGTCCTGCCGGCGCATGAAGTGCTGCCCTACGGCCGGCAGTCGCCTCACCCCGAGGTCAGCGAGAGACGCGGCATCGGTCTGTGGTGGATCGCGGAGGGGCGGGCGTCGATCGCGGTTGTTCCCATCCGCTCGGCTTTGATGAAGATCCCGCCGGGCGAGTTCCTGCGCAATCTCGCCTGGAAGGTCGAAACGGGAGACGAATTCTACGTCGAGGACTTGTTGGAGGGTCTGGCCTCGGTCGGATACGAAAAACGTGATCCGGTTGAAATGGTCGGCCAGTTCTCCCTGCGCGGCGGGATCATTGACGCCTACTCGCCCGGGGCGCCCTATCCGGTTCGAATCGAGATGCTCGGCGACCAGGTGGAATCGATTCGGCAGTTCGATCCGGAGAACCAAAAATCCATTCAGCGGATCGACCAAACACTTCTGTTGCCGCTGACCGAATACCCGGTCGCCCCCGCTGCGCGCGCGCGCGACGAGGGCGACGAACCTTCTGAAGAACGCGAGATCCTCGAACTCGGCTGGGAGTTCAGCGCCGCAACGGCCGCCGCGCGAAACAGTTCGCTGCTTGATCTGTTTGACGATCCCCTCGTCATTTGGTCGGAGCGCTCGGCGATTGAAGAGGATAGCGGAAAACTCTGGGACAAACTGCAAGCCAGCTACAACGCGGCGGGACAAGCCGGCCCCCCGCCCCAGGACTTCTACTGGACGCTCGAGAGCTTTCAAGAGCTCGCCCGGCGAGGCCGGGAAATCGTCCTTGAAGAGTTGGATGTCGAGGAATCCGGCGGCGAGGCGCTTCATCTCCCAACGCAACCCACTCCGAGCTTTCAGGGCAACGTCGCCAACTTCGTGCGCGAGTTGCGGGCGCAAGTCAGCAGCGGCCGGCGCGCCTTGATCGCGGGACATTCGCCGGGAGATGTCGAAAGACTGGCCGACATCCTCGGGGAAAACGATCTCGCCTACCAGCTCAGCCTGAAAGATCCCTCCAAGGCGGCAAGCCCCTATCTCGAAGAAAAAGCATACATGGCCGGCCCCGTCGCGAACATTCTTGTCGTGGAATCGCCGATCCGGCGGGGCGTCACGCTGCCGGACGCCAACCTTGTGCTCTACGGGCACGAGGATCTGTTCGCGGCCTCTCCTCTCGTCGCTCGTCCCCAGAGGAGCAAATCAGCCCGATCGACTTTCCTCTCCGATTTGCAGGACCTCAAGGAAGGTGACCTGATCGTGCATGCCGAGCACGGCATCGGACGGTTCGCCGGCATCCGCCAGGTCGAGCACGACGGGCGGTACGAGGACCTGATGGTGATCGAGTATGCCGACCGGGCGCGGCTTTTCTTGCCGCTGCAACGGCTCGACCTGATCCAGAAATACCACGGGGCGGGCGGCAGAGCGCCGGTGCTCGACCGCATGGGCGGACAAACCTGGGCGCGGACGCGGGCCAAGGTCAAGGCGCGGCTGCTCGACATGGCGGACGAGTTGGTCAAGTTGTACGCCGAGCGTAAGAAGGCCGGGGGCTTCGCTTTTTCGCCGGACAGCAACTGGCAGCGCGAGTTTGAAGAGTCGTTTGAATTCACCGAAACGCCCGATCAGATCCAATCGATTCGGGATATCAAGAAGGACATGGAGTCGGACCGGCCGATGGATCGGCTGGTCTGCGGCGATGTCGGTTTCGGCAAAACGGAAGTGGCCATGCGCGCCGCTTTCAAGGCGCTGGGCGACGGTAAACAGGTGGCGGTGCTCGCCCCCACGACCGTTCTCGCGTTCCAGCACTACGAGACCTTCCTGCAACGGTTCGCGTCGTTCCCAATCGAGATCGAGATGCTGACACGCTTCCGCACGCGTCAGCAGCAGAAGGAAATCCTCGAAAGACTCGCGGCCGGCAAGGTGGACATGGTGGTCGGCACCCATCGGCTGCTTTCGAAAGACGTCGTGTTCTCCGACCTGGGCCTGCTCGTCGTCGACGAGGAGCAGCGCTTCGGCGTGCGCCACAAAGAGCGCCTCAAGCAGATCACCAAGAACGTGGACGTGCTGACTCTCACCGCGACACCGATTCCGCGCACCCTGCACATGTCGCTTGTGGGCCTGCGCGATATCTCAATCATCCAGACGCCGCCGCGCGACCGGCTGGCGATTCAGACCGTCGTGGCCCCATCGAACGATCAGATCATCCGGGACGCCATCGAACGCGAATTGGCGCGCAAGGGCCAAGTCTACTTCATCTACAACCGTGTCGAAACAATATGGCAAGTCGCGGCGTATTTGCAAAAGCTCGTGCCCGCTGCCCGGATCGGCGTCGGGCATGGGCAAATGTCCGAGAAGGAACTCGAGAAAGTCATTCTCAAGTTCATGCGGCACGAGTGCGACGTACTCTTGTCGACGACGATCGTCGAGAACGGACTCGACATCCCGCTCGCCAACACGATGCTCATCCAGCGCGCCGATCGGTACGGTTTGTCGGAACTGTATCAGCTTCGCGGCCGCGTCGGCCGCTCGAACCGCCGGGCGTACGCTTACCTGTTGATCGACGAAAGCGTCGAGCTGTCGTCAGCAGCTCGCAAGCGCCTGGCGGCGTTGCGTGAGTTCAGCGAACTCGGGTCCGGCTTCAAGATCGCCGCGCTCGATCTCGAACTGCGCGGCGCCGGCAACCTGTTGGGCGCCGAACAGCATGGGCAGATCGCGGCCGTCGGTTTCGAAACCTACTGCCGCTTGCTTGACGAGGCGGTCCGCAAACTGGAAGGGGAAGACGTCGAGGAAGAAGTCCGCACCTCGCTGAAACTGCAACTGGATCTCCACATCCCGACCGGCTTCATCGTCGACGAAACGCAGCGGCTGCAGGCTTATAAACGTCTGGCTGAGGTCAGCACGGGTGAGCAGAAAGAGCGTTTGCTCGAAGAATTGCGCGACCGCTACGGCCCCGTTCCTGAACCGGTTCGCAGCCTGGCCCACTATTCCGTTGTGAAATCACGCGCCGAACGGATGCGGATTCAGTCGATCGAGCGCAGGCGGAACCATTGGACGCTCACGTTCCGCGAAGACTCGCGCGTCGATGCGGACCGCTTGATGCGCTTTGTCGCCGAGACGAAGGGCGTGAGCTTTACTCCGGACGGCCGGCTGAAGTGGCAGAGCAGCAACGGAGCTCCCGCGGCCGCCTCCGTCGTCTTGGGCGAGGTCGAGGGGTTGCTGGGCAAGCTCGAACCGATGCCCGAGCCGCCCGCCGCCCCAGGGCCAAGTTGAAACCCTTTGATCCTTTTGGTGCGAAGATATTAAAGTAGAGACTGGAACCACGAATCTCTGAAAGAACCGCGAGGCTCTCAAAGACAGGCCGAGCCTGTTTCATCCCCTCGCCACTTTGCCTATGCGAATCGCGTTGTTTCCGCTCATGCTGCTCACCCTGGGGACGCTCTCCGCGGCCGAGGTTGTGATCGTCGAAGAAATTGTCGCCAAAGTGAACGGCGACGTCATTACTCGATCCGAGTACACCTCGGCGATCGAGGAGACCCGGCAGGCCGTCTTAGCCAGCCGTGATCTCAGCGACGAGCAAAAGAAGGAGCGTATCGAAACGGCTGAGCGCGAGACGCTCCGCAATCTGATCGACGAGCTGCTGCTCTTCCAAAAGGGGACCGATTCCGAGTACAACATCGAAACGCAAGTCTTGCGGCAACGGGATACGGTCATGAAGCAGTACAACCTGAATACCGTTGAAGAGTTCGAGGCCTGGGCCGCTGAACGCTTTGATATGCCGATCGAAGACTTGATGGATCAGATGCGCCGCAACGTCATGTCAAACACGGTGCTGCAGCAGGAAGTCGGACCGAGGATCGTCATTCCCCAGGAAGAGATGGAAAAGTACTATCAGGAGCACAAGGCGGAGTTCGTCCGAAAGGAAAGCGTTCAGCTCAGCCAGATCGTCATCCTGAAGGGAAAAGAAGGCGAATCCGACGCGGACGCCAAGACACGCGCCGAACAGGTGCGGGATCGCGTTCACCGTGGTGAACCCTTCGGCGAAATGGCCAAGAGGTTCTCCGACGATAAGCAGACCGCCGAGCGCGGCGGGGCCTTGGGCTTGTACGAACGAGGGATGTTGCGGAAGGAGTTCGAGGATCTGGTGTTCGACAACAACCCCGGCTTCGTCACCGATCTGCTCGACGTTCCCAACGGCTACCTGATGTTGAAGGTCGAGCAGCGCTTTGAAGAAGGCCAAGCCGAGTTCGCCGATGTGGAGGACGAGATCCGGGCCCGGCTCTCCGGTCCCCTTTGGACTCCTTCCGTGCGCACCTTCCTCAGCGAACTTCGCCAGGACGCCTATATTGAGATTCGCCCCGGCTATGTGGATTCCGGCGCGGTCGCCGGCATGAGCACCGATTGGAGCGATCCCGCCAAGCTGACGCCGGTAACCACGACCAAGGAAGAGTTGCTGAGAAAAAAGAAAAATCCGAAGATCCTGTGGATGATTCCCGTACCCGGCGGCGGCGGGGATGAAGAAGAACCGGGTGGGGGCATTGTCCTCAGCCGCTGATCGGCCCAGCGCGCCGGTCGTGAAGACACGATACGTCTCCGATCTGCTGACGGATGAGACGGTGACCTCTTGCTTCCTCGTCCATACCAAAGACGTTCGTCTTAAGAAGTCCGGCGATCCCTACCTCTCGCTCGTCCTCTCCGACCGGACCGGCCAACTCGAGGCCAAGATGTGGGACGGCATCTCGGAGGTTGTCGACACGTTTGAGCGCGACGACTTCGTCAAGGTGGAAGGGCTGGTCCAGATTTATCGCGACCGTCCCCAGATGACGATCCGCCGAATCCGGCGCCTGGATGAGTCCGATGTCGATATCAGCCAGTACCTGCCCCACACCGCACGCGACATCGACGAGATGTGGGCGGAACTGAACGCCGCCGTCGCGTCGCTCAAGAATCCTCACTTGAAGCAACTGCTTGAGAGTTTCGCCGCTGATGACGAGGTCGCCGCGCGTTTCAAGGTCGCGCCGGCGGCGAAGACGATGCATCATGCGTTCGTCGGCGGCTTGCTTGAACACGTGACATCTCTGCTGCGCCTGGCGCGGCTGACGGCCGCCAATTATGATTTCATCGACGTTGACCTCGTCACGGCCGGCGTTGTGCTGCATGACATGGGGAAGATCTACGAGCTGAGCTACAAGCGGACTTTCGGTTACACCGATGAGGGCCAGTTGCTGGGCCACATGATCATCGTGCTGCGGATGCTCGACCGCAAGTGCGCCGAGCTTTCCGGCTTTCCGCCGCGGCTCAAGACGCTGCTCGAACACCTGATCCTGAGTCATCATGGGCATTACGAGTTCGGATCACCGAAACTGCCGATGTTTCCCGAGGCCCTGCTGCTGCACTACATCGACGACCTCGACTCGAAGCTCGAAAGCATGCGGGCCTCGATCTCGGACGAAGTGCTCGGCGAGGACGGCTGGACTCGATACAATCCTTCGCTTGAGCGGCGATTGCTGAAGAAAGACGACTTCCTGGCGGGCCCGAAAGCCGCGCCGGTCCTGGCGCCGTCGAAGCAAGCAGCCGATCAACGCGGCCAGAGCGGCTCCGGCCCTCAGCCGCGCAGCCTGTTTGGCGAAAAACTACGCGGCGCACTCACCAAGGGTCAAGGGGACGAACAGTAGACGAGTCATGTCCGACACGGGGACCAAGAGCGAGGAAGCAGTCAGAAGAAGGCCCTCGCGTCTTGAATTGCAGGCGCTTAAAGCGCTGTGGACGCTCGGCAGCGGCACGGTCGCCGATGTGCGCGACGCTCTCGAACCGGAGCGCGAGCTGGCCTACACGACGGTACTTACTTTGCTCGACCGGCTCGAAACCAAGGGCGCCGTACAACGCCGGAAGCAGGGCCGCGGCTATATCTACCGTCCCGAGCTAAGCCGGGAAGCGGCCTTGGAGCGCGCTTTGGAACGGGTCGCCTCGGACTTCTTCCAAGGCTCACGCGAACGGCTGTCGGCCTATCTTCGAGATGGTTCGGATAGCGAACCGCGTCCCGGAGCGCGTTCCTTAGAGAGCACCGGGCTCGACTCGGCATTGCTCTGAGCGAAGAGCGCTCGCCAAGACGGGCCCGATGTGGTTCGCCTTCCCGCTGGAAGCGGTGGTTGCTCTTGCAACAGGACAGTGGGTATCCGCTACATTTGATGGGACAAATGTTTTGTAGAATGTGCTCGTGGCCTCTGGTTTGCAGAATCTCCGTGTGTAGGACGACGGCCTTGCAGCTCCCGAAGTGGGTGGCTGGGCGGAGACGAAGTATCGCCTTCTGGCACTGTACGATGAGTTGTTCTCGACCGGCATGAAGAACAAGTGGGATCAGCGAGTCTATCTCGACTTGTATGCCGGTGCCGGCTACAGCCGTATCCAGGGAACAAGAAAGTTCCTGAAGGCGTCCCCCTTGATCGCGCTGACAGCCCCTAACCCTTTTGATAAGTATATTTTCTGCGAGGAACGCGAAGACCTCCTTAGCGCCTTGAAGACTCGTGTTAAGAGGATTGCCCCCCAAGCCGATGTGGCGTACGTCCACGGCAAGTGCGACGCTGAAGTCGAAGCAATCTGCAAACAGGTACCAAAGGGATCATCGACGAACCAGGGTTAAGGACTGTCTCTTCGCTAGCTCTGTGGACACTCAACCAGGCGATCCAACTAGTCGTGCCGGAGCACCACATTGGTGCTACCGATGCAGCGCCCATGGCAGGCTGCAAACACGCCACGGCCGGTGCGGGAGCCGTCCTTGCGCGTCTGCGATAAGATGAGGCTTCGACTCGAGAGTTTTCGCCTTACGCCAGCCCCCATCCCCTCAGAGCCTCGCTGAACCCGAGGCCTGATTCGCGGACTCGATGTTCCAGGTGGGAACGCCCGGGGCGTCTCTTAAGTCTTCTTGCGCTAATTTGAGTTGTGAATGGCTTCTGAAGAGACCTGTAAACGAGAACTTGAGTTCACCGTCGATTGGGCCGATGTCGAGAAGGATGTCACGACGATCGTGGACGGATACCGCAAGCAGGCGCGCCTGCCGGGCTTTCGCCCGGGAAAGGCCCCCCCGCCGGTCGTCCGGGCGCGCTTCTGGAACGAGATCAAGGAAGAGGTTCTGAAGGGTCTGCTGCCGCGCGTTTTCTGGGGGAAGGTTAAAGAAGACGACCTCAAAGTGGTGGGTTCGCCCGACGTCGCCGACTTGCATTTCGAGACCGGTGAGCCGGTCACGTTCCGGGCCGGCTTCGAAGTTTTCCCCGAAATTGAGCTGCAAGAGTATCGCCGCATCGAAGTCCCCTATACCGAGCCCCAGGTCACCGACGACGACGTGAACCAGGAGCTCGAACGCCTTCGCGAACAGCATGTAAGCTATCGCAATCTGGACCCGCGTCCTCTCGAGGACGGGGACATCGCGGTGCTGAAGCTTCAGGGCGAAGCGGGCCCCGACACGCCGCGTGTTGACCAGGACGAGGTCATGATCACGATCGGCGATGAGGGAACCCTTCCCGAATTTTCGGAAAACCTTCGCGGCAAGAGTCCCGGCGACAGCGCCGACTTCGAAGTCCATTATCCTGACGATTTCAATAGTGAACAACTCGCCGGCAAGACGGTGCCGTTTCACGCCGAAGTTTTGGCGTTGAGAGCGAAGGAACTGCCGAGGCTGGACGACGATTTCGCCCAGGACGTCGGAAACTATTCGTCCCTCGAAGAACTGACGAACCGGATTCGAGAGGCGATCGGGACGCACCGGCGTCAGATGGCCTCTGGACAAGCGAAAGAGAAACTGCTGGATGTTCTCGTGGAGCGGCATACGTTTCCCGTTCCGGAAAGCCTGATCGAGCAGCGCATCATCTCGCGCACCGAGCGGCAGTTCCGGGCTCTTGCCGAGCAGGGCGTCGATCCTTCAAAACTCAACCTGGATTGGCGGAAGATCAGCGAACGTGAGAGGCCCGGCGCCGAGCGGGATGTCCGCGCCGGTCTGATCCTCGAGCGCATCGCGGATGCCGAGGATATTCAGGTCGGCAGCGACGAACTCGACAAGCCGATCGAGCAGTACGCCGCACAGAAAAAGAAGAGCGCAGCGGAAGCGCGTCAGGAATTGGCGGAGAACGGCACGCTGGACCGGGTTCGTTCGCAGATGAGAAATGAGAAGGCTCTCAATTTCCTGTTTGATGAAGCTGAGAAGGTGGACGCCCCGGCGGCCGAAGAGCCGGAATCGGCGCCAGGGCTCGAAGGAGCAGACGCGGACTTAGGAGGCGAGGCAACAAATGAATGAACCATATGCGGGTCTGGTGCCGATGGTCGTGGAACAGACCAGCCGCGGCGAGCGCGCCTACGACATCTATTCACGGCTGCTGCGGGACAACATCATCTTTGTTGGGTTCCCCATCGACGATGGTATTTCGAACCTGATCACGGCTCAGCTCCTGTTCCTGGAAGCTGAGAACCCCGAGCGCGACATCTGGCTCTATATCAACTCGCCCGGCGGTTCGATTACGGCGGGTATGGCAATCTACGACACGATGCAGTTCGTTCGCCCGGATATCACGACGGTCTGCGTCGGGCAGGCAGCGTCGATGGCGGCGGTGCTGCTGGCGGCCGGCGCCAAGGGCAAACGCTTCGCGCTTCCGAATTCCCGGATTTTGCTTCATCAGCCTTCCATGAGCGGCCTTGCGGGCCAGGCGACGGACATCGACATTCACGCCCGCGAGATCCTGCGGATGCGCGAAAGCCTGAACAGCATCCTGGCGAATCATACGGGGCAGGACATCGCTAAAATCAGCCACGACGTCGAGCGCGACTTCATCCTGGATGCACAGCAGGCCAAGGACTACGGCATCGTGGACGAGATCATCTTCAAAAAAGGCCAGGATTAGGTTTTTTTGAGCCTTTCGGGGCTCCAGCGTTGAAATCCGTGAGACGACCGCCTATGCTTGGTGGTTCACTTTCGACGCTTGGGGGTCCGTGTAGATGTCTCAAGTCGATGTTCCTATTCACCAGATAGGTTTTGGTCAAACCTCGCGGCGGGATCTTTGGTGGGTCCAACCGCTGTTCGTTTTCCTGGGTCTTTCCGGCTTCATCGTCTACGCGACCTGGGCGGCCTTCCAAGGGGCGCATTACACATACGGCCCTTATCTTTCGCCGTTCTATTCTCCGGAAATCTTTGGCGACTCGCCACACAGTTGGTTCGGGCCGAAGCCGACCTGGTGGCCGGCCATCCTTCCTTTCTCGCCTGCTCTCTTGATTCTGTGGGCGCCGGGCGGGTTTCGATTTACCTGCTATTACTACCGCGGGGCCTACTACAAAGCGTTCTGGGCCGATCCGCCTTCCTGCACGGTGGGCGAGCCTCGCAAGGGATACTGGGGCGAGAACTCGTTTCCTCTGATCATGCAGAACATACACCGCTACTTCCTATACTTCGCTCTTTTCTTCCTGCTGTTTCTGGCCTATGACGCCTGGAAGGGCTACTGGTTCGAGGACGGTTTCGGCATGGGAGTCGGCAGTATCGTCCTCACGCTGAACGTGGTCTTCCTCGGAGGCTACACGCTCGGTTGCCACTCGCTGCGCCATCTGGTCGGGGGCGGCCGGGATCGGCTCGCTGAATCGCCGGCCCGGCTTTCCTCATACAACTGCGTCAGCAGCCTGAACTGCCGCCATCAGAACTGGGCCTGGATGAGCCTGTTCTGGGTAGCGTTCTCTGACGTCTATGTCCGGATGTGCTCGATGGGCATCTGGCTGGACTGGAGAATTCTCTAATGGCCGAGTACCAGAAGTTCGAGCACGATGTCTTGATTGTGGGCGCCGGAGGAGCCGGTTTGCGCGCCGCCATCGAGGCTCGCGACGCGGGAGTTTCGGTGGGGCTGGTGTGCAAATCGCTGCTCGGCAAGGCCCACACGGTGATGGCCGAGGGCGGCCTGGCGGCGGCGCTCGGCAACGTCGACGACCGCGACAACTGGCGGGTCCACTTCGCGGATACGATGCGCGGCGGCCAGTATGTGAACAACTGCCGCATGGCGGAGCTGCACGCCAAGGAGGCCCCGGACCGCGCCCGCGAACTCGAGGCCTGGGGCGCGCTGTTCGACCGTACCGAGGACGGCCGCATCCTGCAACGCAACTTCGGCGGCCACAAGTACCCGCGGCTGGCGCACGTAGGCGACCGCACGGGCCTGGAGATGATTCGAACGCTGCAGGATTGCACGATCCACCTCGGCGTTGACGTCCACATGGAGACGACGGTCATTGAGTTGCTCAAGGATGGGGAGCGCGTCGTGGGCGCCGTAGCGTACGACCGCGAGAGCGGCGATTTCAAGGTCTTTCACGCCAAGACGGTTGTGCTTGCGACCGGCGGCATCGGCAAAGCGTTCCGGGTAACGAGCAATAGCTGGGAATGCACCGGCGACGGCCATGCCCTGGCGTACAGGGCGGGCGCGGCGCTGATCGATATGGAGTTCGTGCAGTTCCACCCGACCGGAATGGTTTGGCCGCTCAGCGTGGCGGGCATTCTGGTGACGGAGGGCGTGCGCGGGGAAGGCGGCATCCTGCGAAACAGCAAAGGCCGTCGGTTCATGTTCGATGACATCCCGGATCTCTACAAGAATCAGACAGCCGACACGGAAGAAGAGGCCTGGCGGTATGTGACAGGGGATAAGGACGCGCGCCGGCCGCCTGAACTCTTGACTCGCGATCACGTCGCGCGCTGCATCGTGCGGGAGGTCAAGGAAGGGCGAGGAAGCCCGCACGGGGGCGTCTTCCTGGACATCGCGTGGATCAAGGAAAAGATACCCAACGCCGCCGAGCACATCAAAAAGAAACTGCCCAGCATGTACCACCAGTTCAAGCAATTGGCCGACCTGGACATTACCGCGGAGCCCATGGAGGTCGGCCCGACGACTCACTACGTCATGGGCGGCGTCAAGGTCGACGCGGACACGCAAATGACCGATGTCCCCGGCTTGTTCGCGGCCGGCGAGTGCGCGGCGGGGCTGCACGGGGCTAACCGTCTCGGCGGCAACTCGCTCTCGGACCTGGTTGTCTTCGGCAAGCGAGCCGGCGAATATGCGGCGGCCTACGCTAAGGATCACGGCGCCGGAACACTCCATGAAGATCGCATCGACGAGGTTTTGCGAGAGGCGCTGGCGCCTTTTGAACGGCACTCGAAAGTCAATCCATTCGAAATTCAGCAGGAGCTTCGCGCGATGATGCAGGAGAAGGTCGGCATCGTTCGCAAAGAGGCCGAGATGGCCGAAGCGATCGACCGCATCCAGATGCTGCGCCAAGAGGCCGCGAGTGTTGGCGTGAGCGGCGGACGCGCCTACAACCCCGGCTGGCACACCGCCATGGATCTTCATAACATGCTGACGTTCACCGAATCGATCGCACTGGCGGCGATCGAGAGGAAGGAAAGCCGGGGGGCCCACTCGCGGATCGACTACCCGGACAAAGACAGTCAACTCGGCAAGGTCAATATGTCGATTCGGCAGGGGCCGGACGGCAAGGCGCAGTTGTCCCGTGCGCCGATTCG
>Ga0214472_10004346_pt1 | contig 14953 bp, 16 predicted proteins | sample RVTome_6_FD_207662 | JGI IMG/M metagenome (GOLD analysis project Ga0214472, IMG submission 207662) | Soil microbial communities from uranium-contaminated site in the Upper Colorado River Basin, Wyoming, United States - RVT140D175 | ecosystem: Environmental > Terrestrial > Soil > Contaminated >...
TGGGTCCGGCGCTCCAGGTGGTCCACCTGGTGGGGAAGGCCCACTCCGAGGTCTATACGGAGAGAGCAGCACCGGTGCGCTGGGTCAGGAGAGGCTTCGAGGACCGCATGGAACTGTTCTTTGCCGCATCCGACCTTGTGATCGCCCGGGCAGGAGGAGCTGTGGCCGAGATCTCGGCAACCGCCACCCCTTCGGTGCTGATCCCTGGCGAATTTGGATCGACGGGCCATCAAGTGGAGAACGCTGCATACTTGGAGAAGGCCGGAGCAGCAGTGGTGGTCCCTGAGCGCGAGCTGGGCACGCTTCGTTCGGTCCTGACAGCGATCATGTCCGATCCGTCGCTGTTGGACGCCATGGCCGAAAGCTGCAGGCGGGTGGCCCGCCCCGATGCCGCAAAAGCGATCGCCGAGGCCATGATTGAGGCATCGCGATGAAACTCGACTACAACCACATTCACATCGTCGGAGCCGGCGGTGCGGGCATGAGCGCGATTGCCAAAGTCCTGGTCGGTCTGGGCCATCAGGTATCGGGATCCGACATCAGAGGTGACGCGACGTTGAGCCGTCTCGCTGATTTTGGTATCGATGCATATCCGGGAAGCAACCCTGAGAAGGCACGTGAGGCAGACCTCCTCGTAGCATCGTCTGCAGTGCCCGAGCGCGACCCCGAGTTGCTGGCGGCTGCGGCGGCGGGCAAACCGGTCTGGCGGCGCCCACGGTTGCTCGGCGCTATCACCGCCTCGGTGCCGACGGTCGGAGCCACCGGCACCCATGGCAAGACCACCACCACGGCCTTGCTCGTGACCGCGCTTCGATCACTCGGCCTCGACCCATCTTTCATTGTTGGCGGAGACATCTCGGGCCTGGCCACCAATGGCCACTATGGGCTCTCGGACCTCATGGTCGTCGAGGCGGATGAGGCGTTTCGGACTTTCGAGCACCTGACGTTGCAGGGCCTGGTCGTCACCAATATCGAACCCGAACACCTCGAGCATTTCGGGTCCGAAGATGAGATGAGGCGATCCTTCGTGACCGTTGCTGCAGCAGTAGCCGGGCCGGTTGTCGCGTGTGCCGACGACCCTGGATCCGCCGAACTCGCCCGGCAGACCGCCTCCGTCACCTACGGGATAGCGGACTCGGCCGATTGGAAGGTCACCGAGCTGGTCCCGACCGGAGGAGGCACCCGGTTCACCCTGGTTGGGCCTTCTGCGACCGTCGAGGTGAATCTGAGCCGACCGGGTGATCATGTTGCTCTCAATGCTGCCGGGGCTCTCGCCCTCATCGGAGAGATGGGTCTGGAAGTCGCCGCGGCCGCGCCGGGGGTCGAAGCCTTCACGGGTGTCGGGCGCAGATGGGAGCACCGCGGGACTGTCGGCGGAGTGACGCTGATCGATGACTACGCCCATCACCCCACCGAGGTGGGGGTCAACTTGAGAACAGCTCGAGAGTGGCACGACGGGCGGGTGTGGGCAGTGTTTCAGCCGCACCTGTACACCAGGACCGAGCGGTTCTCCGACGAATTCGGCACCGCCCTCGCGATCGCTGACCGTGTTGTGGTAACCGATGTCTACGGGTCCCGCGAGACGCCGATTCCCGGCATCAATGGAGAACTCGTCGCCGATGCGGTTCGGAAGGCCGGGGGACAGGTCGATTACATCCCGCATCGGATCGACCTCGCGGAGTTCCTCGCTGAAAACGTCTCTTCCGGCGATCTGGTCGTCACAATGGGTGCCGGTGACATAACCCTTGTTCCCACCGAACTGGCTCGCCTTCTGGCGGAGAGGAGCGAACCATGACCGTGGAGACGCTCCTCGAAGAGGGTCTCCTCGAGGAATTTGTGCCGCTCGGCCCGCTTACCACTTACAAGTCGGGCGGCCCGTCCCGGCTGTATTCACGTCCCGAAGGGCCTGATCATCTATCGCGGGTCGCGGCGGCGATAAGAGGTCTGGACCTTCCCTTGCTCGTCCTGGGCCGTGGCTCCAACCTCCTCGTCGCCGATACCGGATTCGACGGGATCACGATCCACATGGCGGCCGGTTTTGCGGAGATCTCCTTCAACGGTCTCGAAGTCGAGGCCGGGGCGGGAGCGCCGTTGCCCCGGGTGGCGAGAGCGAGTGTCGATGCCGGAATCGCCGGACTGGAGTTTCTGGTCGGCGTCCCCGGTTCGGTTGGAGGTGCGGTCCGGCAGAACGCAGGCTGTTTCGGTGTCGAGACCCGCGATCGGCTCATCAGCGCCGATATCGTCGCCATGAAATCAGGTGACTCGTTCACCCTCGATGTCAAAAGTCTCGGGTTAGGTTATCGGCGGAGCAACCTGGAGCCCGATTGGGTTGTGGTTTCGGCGGTTCTTGCCGGTACCGGGACCGACACCGCCCAGAGTGCCGACGAGCTGCGCAGAATCACCCGCTGGCGCAAGGAGAATCAGCCGGGTGGGACACTCAACGCGGGGAGTGTCTACAAGAACCCACCGGGGACGACCGCCGGTTTCCTGATCGACTCTGCGGGGCTCAAGGGATTCGCGATGGGAGAGGTTTCGGTCTCGGATAAACACGCTAACTTTTTCGTCGCGACACAGCAGGCCACGAGCCGACAGGTCCGCGACCTCATCTTCGAAGTTCGCCGGATCGTCGCCGAGCGCACCGGCGTTGTTCTCGAACCAGAAATCCAGATGGTGGGCTTCGATGATGACGATTGATCCCCGGCTCGCAGACAGGCGTCGCGGTGTCGCCGAAGACCGTGCCCGGAGGAACGTCAACCGAATCCTCCGCTTTCTGGCGGTAATTGCGATTGTGGGCGGAGTCACATGGCTGATGCTCTCTCCCACATTCAGCGTTGAGTCGGTGGAAGTGTCGGGTGTGCAGTCCAGCGACACGAGCGCTGTGCTCGCCGCAAACAGAGTGGTTCTCGGCCGGCCGCTGATCTTGATCCGGACCGAGGCGGTCGAGGAGGAACTGCTGGGAGATCCCTGGGTCAAGGAGGCGATTGTCGAACTCGAATGGCCGCGGGGGGTGGTCGTTACGGTTTCGGAAAGGTCACCTCTGGCATGGGTGGAAACCGCCGGCGGCTGGCACCGCCGTGCCGTCGATGGGATACCCCTCCCCGGAGAATCGGTCCCGGATGACACCATGGGCCAAATTCGACTGCCCACGATCTCCTCCGACGCCGCCGCCGATGCACCACTTGTGCTCGGAGCTCTCGAGTTCATCGACACCCTTCCAGTCGCCCTGGGGTCGAACGCTGTCGTCGACGAGCGCTCCGGCGAGTTGTGGGCTTTGGTTGGCGGCTTCGAGGTGCGTCTGGGACGACCGGTCGAGATGGCGGACAAGGCGTTGAGCCTCGCCACTCTGCTCCAGGAGCCCCTTGTCGAAGGTTCGGTGATCAACATGATCGCCCCGACGAACCCTGCGGTGGTAGCCCCGGGAAGCCAGGAAGAGACTGGCGCGGAGACCGGAACCGGGGACGACGGTGCCACCGAAGGCAGTAGCGACGGCGAAGGAGATGGGCAGGACGGTGATGACGGAGAACCCTAAACCTGAAGTAATACCTTAGACTTTGGGGGTTTACTAACTTGTTCAACAAGTGTAAACCTCTTGTTCAAGGTTCAATTTGTTGGAGGTTTTGTGAGCAGTTCAACCGCGGGTTATCTCGCAGTTATCAAAGTGGTGGGTATCGGTGGCGGCGGGGTGAATGCGGTCAATCGCATGGTCGACGCCGGCGTGCGCGGGGTGGAGTTCATCGCCCTGAACACAGATGCCCAGGCGTTGCTGATGAGCGATGCCGATGTCAAGCTGGACATCGGCCGTGAGGTAACCCGTGGCCTTGGCGCCGGGGCAAACCCCGAGATCGGCCGAGCCGCGGCCGAGGAGCACCGCGCCGAACTCGAAGAAGTCCTCAAGGGCTCGGACATGGTTTTCATCACAGCCGGCGAAGGTGGCGGCACCGGCACCGGCGGAGCCCCAATCGTGGCCGAGGTTGCGCGCTCGGTCGGGGCCCTAACCGTTGGTGTGGTCACCCGGCCCTTCGGCTTCGAGGGTCGGCGTCGCGCGGTGCACGCCGAGCAGGGCATCGAGGCATTGAAAGACTCGGTCGACACTCTCATCGTCATTCCGAACGATCGTCTCCTCGACGTGGGCGATCCCGATGCGCCAATGTCAGACACCTTCCGCCTCGCCGACGAGGTTCTGATGAGCGGGGTGACCGGGATCACCGATGTGATCACCACGCCCGGTCTCATCAACGTCGACTTCGCCGATATCAGGACGATCATGGCTGACGCCGGCGCAGCCGTCATGGGCATCGGTCGGGCCACAGGCGAGAACCGTGCCAGCCAGGCCGCGGAGAGAGCGATTTCCTCTCCGATGCTGGAGAGCTCAATGGACGGAGCCAAAGGTGTTCTGCTGTCGGTCTCCGGCCCGACCTCGATGACACTCCACGAAGCGACCCAGGCCGCGCGGATCGTGTCCGATCATGCCGATGATGAGGCCGAGTTCATCTTCGGCGCCATCATCGACGACGACCTCGGCGAGGAGATGAAGGTGACCGTAATCGCTGCGGGCTTCGATCGTCGCCAGCCGAGGAGGGGCTCGGCCCAGACGTCCACATCATCTTCCCGGCGGACCGGATTCGGAACCGGTGACGACGACCTGGACATCCCCAACTTCGTCCAGGGATGATCACTCCGCCCGGAGCGGCGGGCCGTGTGGTTTTCAGTGACTCCGGCGCTGGTGACCTCAAGTCCGATGCTGGCGCTCGGCACTCGCTGTCGCAACGTGCCGGAATCACCAGCGAGTGGGCGACAGTGAGCCAGGTTCATGGCTCTGAGATTGTCCGAGTCTACGCCCCGGGGGTTGCAGGCGAGGCCGATGCTCTCTGGACCACCGAGCCGCGGCTCCCGCTTGCCATCTTCACCGCCGACTGCCTGGCAGTTGCCCTCCAAGCGTCGGGCGCAGTAGGCATCGCCCACGCCGGGTGGAGAGGCGCGGCTGCGGGTGTGGTCTCCGCGCTGAGGACTGCGATGACAGTCGAGGGGTTTGAGCCCGAGCGAGCCTTCATCGGACCAGGAATCGGGCTGTGCTGTTTCGAGGTTGGTCCCGAAGTCGTGGAGCGATTTCCTCGAAGCCGGTCCCAGACGTCCTGGGGTTCCACATCGGTAGACCTGCTCGGCTCGGTCCGCGATTCCCTGGTCAGCGTCGACGTCTGGTCAGCCAATGTGTGCACGATGCACGAACCGGGGTGGTTCAGCCACCGGTTGGATGCAACTCCATCGCGCCAGGCGGGTATCACATGGATCTAGCCGGCTACCACGATGTCGTCGATCGGGTGGGCGAAGCCACAGCCCGGGCAAATCGTGGAGTCTCCGAGGTCACGGTGGTTGCCGTGTCAAAGGGAAGGTCGGTTGGTGAGATCGAAACCCTGTACTCGGAGGGGCACCGCGACTTCGGGGAGAACCGCGCCGGTGAGATGGCCGAAAAGGTGGCGCAGTTGCCAGACGACATTCGATGGCATTTTGTCGGTTCCCTTCAATCGAACAAAGCCAGGGCAATCCGGGCCAGCACCCACCTCCTGCATTCTGTCGACCGGGTCTCGCTGGCAAAGGCGTGGGTCAAAGGCATAGGCCAGCCTCCGCCCATCCTGATCCAGGTGAATATCGGAAGTGAAGAACAGAAGGGAGGGGTGGAACCGGACCGTGCCGCCGACCTGATTGGTGAGGTCACAGATCTGGGGCTGGACCCGCAAGGCCTGATGGCAATTCCACCGCTGGGGAGGGTCCCCGAGGACAGTCGCAGATTCTTCGTCGCTCTCCGCGAGCTATTGGCTCACTTGAGCACGCCAGCCGTACCGCTGGGCCAGCTTTCGATGGGAATGACAAACGACTTCGAGGTTGCAATTGAGGAAGGTGCCTCGATCATAAGGGTGGGACGGGCTATCTTTGGCTCAACTCATTAATAGGATTTGATTGATGTCTTCACTTTTTTCGAAAGCGCTCGTATATCTGGGACTGGTGGACGAGGACCAGTCCGGGTACGACCAGGGCGACGCAGGCAATAACTCGTCGCCAGGGCCGGAGCCGACCGAGTCGCGCCGTGTTGAACCGCGTCGTGTCGTGCAGCAGCGGCTCGAGCCGCGGCGGGTCGAGGCGAGCGACGTCGAACGCCGCGTCGAGCCACCCCCCACCGGCCGCGCAGCCAACGTCGCCCAGAGCCGCTCCGGATCCTCCTATTCAGGTCCTATGGTTCGCCCCGTGGAAATCCAATCCGACATTCTCCTCGTCGAGGAGTTCGCCGATGCCCGGGCGCTGGCCGATCGTATCCGCGATCGGACACCGGTTGTCCTCGACATGCGGAACATCGATGGCGAACTGGTCCGGCGCATCGTCGACTTCTCCTCCGGACTGATTTACGCTCTCGACGGTTCGATGAGAAAAGTGGGCGAAGGGCTGGTGCTCGTCGTTCCGCCGAGAGTCACCCTGAGCCGTGACGAGAAGCGCCGTCTCGCGGCCCTCGGCGCCTATGAGCTCGCAGACATAGAAGACTGACGTTGCTGAACTTCGTCGTAATCCTGCTTCAGATTTATCTGTACGCAGTCATCGCCTGGATAATTCTCTCGTGGATCCGGGTCTCGCCGGACCATCCCGTGGCGAGGGTGTCGGTTTTTCTCGATCGGATCATCTACCCGGTGATGCTTCCCCTACGTCGCGTTATCCCGCCGCTGCGAATTGGCGGTGGCCTCCTCGACCTCTCACCCATCGTTTTGATCATCGCGATTCAGATTCTGATCCGGATCATCAGCTGACCCTTTCTAGAAACCCAATCGATAAACCTATGCTCCGGCGGTATTCACTTATTCTGGCAACGATCTCAAGGAGGCGAGATGACCCTGACGCCGTCAGACATTGAACAGAAGACTTTCTCGACTGCGCTGCGCGGTTACAACCTCGATGAGGTTGACGACTTCCTCGACGAGGTAGTCCGCAGCATGCGCAAACTCCATGAGGAGTTGGAGACTGCACGGTCAGATCTGGAAACCAGGGGAGCCGAGGTGGACGATTCCGCCGAGCTGGCCCCTGCGGCAACTGCGGTCCCGACGGCTGTTGCCGAGCCGCCGCCAACTCCGCCACCGGTTGCGCCGATCGACGAGTCCGCCGTCGGCAAGGCGCTGATCGCGGCGCAGGAGACAGCCGAGCGGATTGTCACCGACGCCCGATCGGAAGCTGATGCGATCCTGGTCAGGGCACAGAGTGAGGCGGAGACCTTCGAAGAGTCCCGCCTCCAGCGAAAGGAAGAAGCCGACCGGGAGATCTCAAGGATCGACGGCCTCGTCAATCGCGTGAAGTCGGAGCTGGCAGACCTCTCAGTTGCAGTCGGTGCCGAACTCGATGAGATGACGGAAGCCATCGACACCGCGATCACCGACCTCGACAACTCGCCAGGCGACCAGGCCGAATCGGGAGATGACCTGGATACTGGCGATGAGTCCGTGTCGGGCGACCCCGACGGGGAGAATATCGTTGTAGCCGCGGACGCGTCGGATGGCACCCACGAGATCCCTGAGGCGTCCGGTGGGAGACGACGTCACCGATCAGAGATCGGCGAAACCGACGGCGATGACGACTCCGATTCGGAGGACGACACCGATTCAGATGACGACTCCGAGGAGGACTACTTCAACTTCCCCGAGGGCGAAGACGAAGATGAGGACGACGAAGATGAGGACGACGAAGATGAGGACGACGAAGACGAAGATGAGGACGACGAAGACGAAGATGAGGACGACGAGGACGACAGCGTCTGACGGGCACAGTGCCCTGACGGCTACTCAGTCGGTTTGATCCCCAGGCGCACTGAGTAGCCATCGACCTCTAGAAGCTCGCCGCCCCCACCGGGTTCACGAATGATCTCGACTGCGAGCACCTCAGATCCGATTCGCTCTCCGTGCTCTTCGAAGGTCTTCAGCATCAGGTCGTCGGTGCTATCCCACGCAAGAACGATCCTGTCGGTCACCGCCAGGTCGGCTTCACGGCGCAGCCGCTGGACGTGGCTGATCACCTCACGGGCCAGGCCTTCTTTGAGGAGATCATCGGTGATTCGGGTATCGAGAGCGACCGCGAATCCGTCACCTGTCTCGACGATGGTGCCCTCGTTTGGGGTGCGCTCCACAACGACGTCATCAGCGCCGATGCTGCGCCCGTCAACGATGATGGTGCCCCCATTGACGATGGTTTCGATATCAGACGGACCCAACGCCTCGATGAGCGCCGCGAAATCGCGCATCGCTGGGCCCAACTCAGGTCCCAGCTTCCGGAAGTTGGCTTTCGCCCCGAGAGTCACATGCGCAGACTCATCTTCGGAAGTGCGCACCTCCTTTACGTTGAGTTCGTCGACGATGATGTCGGTGTGCCTGATCACCGCGCCGGCGATCACCGGGTCGCGGGTGAGCACTGTGAACACGGGAAGGGGTTGTCGCACCCGGTGGCCCTGTTGTTTCCTCAGGTGGCGGCCGATGCTCACGATATCCCGAACCGCTGCCATCGAGGTCTCGAGTCCGGTGTCGATCATGGAGGTGTCTGCTACCGGGTAGTCACGATGATGGACACTTCGCACTGCACCCGAATCATGGCGTGCTATCAGATCCTGGTAGAGGTGTTCGGTGATAAAGGGGAGCACCGGTGCCAGGGCGTCGTTGAAGGTAGTCAAGACCTCATAGAGGGTGGCGAAAGCGCTGAGCTTGTCGGCGTCGCTTTCCCCGGACTCTCCGCGTGCCGCCCAGAAACGCCGACGCGAGCGGCGCACATACCAATTAGTTAGATGATCGATGAACCCGAGGACGGGAGGCACCACGTTGTACAGGTAGTAGCCCTCCATCTCGGTGTTCACATCGGAGACCAGGGTCTGGAGGACCGACAGAATCCAGCGGTCCATCTCCGGTCGGCGCGCGGGATCCGGGGCCGATTCGAGATCGGCGATGGTGATCCCATCCGCCTCTGCGTATGTGGTGAAGAAGGAATATGTGTTCCACATCGGGAGAAGCACGGTCCGGACCACTTCGGCGACACCGTCCTTACTGAAGCGCAATGGTTCAGCGCGGAGCACCGGCGAGTTGATGAGGAACGCACGAAGAGCATCCGCACCCATCACGTCGAATATCTCGTTGGGGTCGGGATAGTTCTTCAAGCTCTTCGACATCTTTCGGCCGTCGTCGGCGAGGATGAGCCCGTTGACCACACAGTTCTCGAATGCGGGCTGGTCGAAGAGCGCGGTGGAGAGGACGATCAGGGTGTAGAACCATCCCCTGGTCTGGTCGAGCCCTTCGGCGATGAACTTGGCCGGGAAAGCAGCCTCAAATCGATCCGTGTTCTCGAAGGGATAGTGGAGCATCCCGTAGGGCATCGACCCGGACTCGAACCAGCCGTCGAGAACTTCGGGAACTCGGATCATCGATCCGCCACAGGAACCACATGGCCAGCCGATGTTGTCGACGATGTGCTTGTGGAGGTCGTCGGGTCGCTGGCCTGAGAGCTGTTCCAGCTCGTCGAGTGAGCCGACTGCGACCGTTTCCTCACACGAGGCACATTCCCATACCGGGATGCAGGAGCCCCAGTACCGGTTCCTGCTGATTGCCCAATCGCGAGCATTCGCCAGCCAGTTGCCAAAGCGGCGGGTTCCAACATGATCGGGCACCCAATGGATGGTGTCGTTGATCTCGACCATCCGGTCCCTGATCTCCTCGACACGGATGAACCAGGTGGGGATTGCCTTGTAGATCAGGGGAGTCTTGGTTCTTTCGCAGAACGGGTACGAGTGTGTGATCCGGGTTGAGTGGACGAGTTTGCCGGATTCCTTCAGAAGCCGGATCAGGGTGACGTCCGCCTCCTTCACGTTCTGGCCGGCGACGTCGGCAACCTCCTCGGTGAAGTTGCCCTCGGCGTCAACCGGGTCGACGAGGGCCTCGATTTCCGCGTTCTTCATGGCGTAGAAGTCGGCCTCACCATATGCAGGTGCCATATGCACCAGACCGGTCCCCTCGTCGACAGACACATCGTCCGATGCGATGATCACAAATGCGCCCTGGTCCCGCTGCCCGACGAAGTAGTCGTACGGGGGCTGGTATGTGACACCGAGCATGCCGGCACCGTGGACCGCTGCCACCACCGTGGGTTCATCACCGAACACACTTGCCGCTCGCTCCCGGGCGATCCAGTAGTGCTCACCGTTGTCGGCAACTCGCACGTATTCGTTGTCGTTGCCGACGGCAACCGCAAGGTTTGCGGGCAGCGTCCACGGGGTCGTTGTCCAGATGAGCAGAAAATCACCTTGCTCAACTGCGCCCGCGCCTTCCAACACCTCGAGCCTTACGGTTATCGAAGGGTCTTCGACATCCCGATAGTCCTTGTTGGCTTCGAAGTTGGACAGCGGTGTCGACGCGCCCCATGAGTAGGGGAGGACCTTGAAGTCCTTGTAGACCAGGCCTTTGTCCCAGAGCTGTTTGAAGACCCACCAAACCGACTCCATGAATTCGGGATCCATTGTCTTGTAGTCATTGGCGAAGTCGACCCAACGCCCGATGCGCTCCGTGAGCACTTCCCAGTTTTCGGTATTCGCTTGGACCACAGACCGCGCCGCCTCATTGAATCGGTCGACGCCGTAGTCGGCGATCTGGCCGGGCCCGGAGATGCCCAACCTCTTCTCCACCTCCATCTCGATGGGAAGGCCGTGGGTGTCCCAGCCGAATCGTCGCTCGACGCGGTAACCGCGCATCGTCCAATAACGGGGCACCATATCTTTGATGACACCGGCGAGGAGATTGCCGTAATGCGGGCTCCCAGTGGGGAATGGAGGCCCGTCGTAGAAGATGTACTCGTTATCGGCAGGCCGGCGGCGGACCGACTCGGCGAAGGCGTCGGTCTCACGCCACAGTTCCAGCACTCCCTGTTCCATCGCAGGGATGTCGACACCGGGGGTGACCCTGGTGAAAGCGGATCTATTCTCGGACAAGTGGCAATCTCATTCGGGAGGGGCCAAGAATGGTAGGCGCAACGGCCCCGTTCCGATAAGTAATCGAGGAGCGAGTTGAAAGAACCGGTCAGGGCGGTAGGAGACGGGTGTGAACTGGCGATCTGGGTGGTCCCTGGAGCCTCCCGAGACCAGATCAGCGGTCTTCACGACGGACGGATCAAGGTCCGGGTGTCCGCCCCTCCGGAGGGAGGCAGGGCAAACGACGCGGTCTGCCAGCTTCTCTCGGATGCCATCGGCAAACCCGTGACCCTCCTCCGAGGTGGGACGTCGCGAGCCAAGGTCGTGTTTGTCCCCGGCGTCACGCCCGAAGGTGTGCGCGGGATTCTTGGGTATTAGTGCGGGTTTCTTGGTAGTGTTCCCGTCCTTTCGCGAGGTAGATAGATGACGCGCAAACTTGCCAAGTCAACATTGAACAAGTTCAAACAGACCCTTATCGAAGAGCGAGAACGACTCGATACCATGGTCGCCGACCACGAACGCGAGCGCGAAGAGGCCCGGATGACCGAGAGTTCGGCTGATCGCAGCCCGGATCCGGGTAACGCCGAAGCGGGCTCGATGAAGGCGGAGCTCGAGAAGGAGCTTTCGATCGAGTTGAACCTGATCGATCTGAGATCGAAAGTGGAGCACGCCCTCATGCGGGTAGAGGCTGGTTCGTACGGTCTCTGCGAGCGCTGCGGAGAGGCGATCCCCGTTGCCCGGCTCGAAGTGCTTCCGTACACCACATTCTGCGTGGACTGTTCGCGGCTCCGGTGACACGCCGCTACCTCCTGGCTGGAGGAATTGCCGGCATGGTGGTGGCCGCTGACCTGTTCACCAAGAGGCTCGCTTCGATCAACTTTGTCGATGAGCGGCTCGAGGTGATTCCCGGGTTCCTGGAGTTCACCTATCACGAGAACCCCGGTGCTGCTTTCTCCCTGTTTCGATCAGGGGGGCCGTTCCTGGCAGTGGCTGCGGTCGTAATTCTGGTCGTTTTGCTCAACTCGCTTCGCGCAGAGCGGCCGGCGATCGAGGTGACCGCTTACGGCTTCGTTATGGGAGGTGCTTTCGGAAACCTTGCCGACCGCGTCTTCAGAGGCGACGGTTGGCTGGATGGCAAAGTGATCGACTGGATCAGCCTCTGGTTCATCCCCACATTCAATATCGCCGACGCTTCGATCACGGCGGCGGTGACACTGCTGGTGATCGGTGCATGGATTCACCGCTGACAGTTGTCGTCACTGACGATCTCGACGGCGAGCGACTCGATCGCGCCCTGGCTGTGATGCTCGATGTGAGCAGGGCGGCCGCACGCTATTTGGTCGACGAGGGGGTGGAGGTCGACGGAGTTTTGTCCAAACCGAATACGAAGGTCAGGGCCGGTTCGAAAATTGTCGCTCCTCCGCTGCGCAAACCGGTGGCGATGCTGGCCGAGGAGATCGACCTGAAAGTCCTCTACGAGGACGATGCCCTGGTGGTGATCGACAAGCCGGCGGGCCTGGTCGTTCACCCTGGAACCGGACAGCTGACCGGAACGCTGGCTGCCGGGCTTCTCCACCGATATCCAGAACTGGAAGGTGTGGGGGCCGTGGAGCGTTGGGGGCTGGTCCACAGACTCGACAAGGACACCTCCGGGGCGATATTGGTCGGACGCACCCAGGATGCATTCGACTCGTTGGTCGCGCAGCTACGGGCTCGCGAGATCGGTCGGGAATACCTGGCCCTCGTCGAAGGGGTGTTGAAACCCCCGACCGGGACCATTGAGGCCCCGATCGGTCGTGACCCGCAGACGCCGACCCGGCGTGCCGTGGCCCGCGATGGGAAACATGCAAGAACTCACTATCGAGTCGAGACCAATTACCCAGATCGCGATCTGGCGTTGGTCCGGGTCACCCTGGAGACGGGCCGGACCCATCAGATCAGGGTCCATTTCTCGGCGATCGGACATCCAGTTGTGGGCGATCCAACCTACGGGTCACGTCGGGAAGCAGGGCTTGCGCCGAGGATTTTCCTTCATGCCGGCAAGCTCAGCTTCGCTCATCCCGGCACCGGCGAGGCCATGGTGGTCACCTCGCCGTTGCCTGACGACCTGGCCACCGTGCTCTCCTCACTTGAAACGACCGAAGATCGCTAACTCTGTCACCGCTCTACCGTTCCGTCCGTGAGTAACGAACCTGCCACCACGGCACCTACTTGCTACCGGCATCCGGATCGGAACACTCTGCTCTCCTGCTCCCGGTGCGGGCGCCCGATCTGCTCGGACTGCTCGGTCGACGCAGCAGTGGGCCAGCGATGTGTCGATTGTGTGCGCGAGGAGGGGACCCAGAAGGTGATCCCGACCGGGCCGAGACGCACCGCCCGTGCAGCGTCACCCGTGACGGTCGGGATCATCGCCATCTCAGCCGGCTTCTTCCTCCTCCAGCGACTTCAAGGCGCCAACAGACTGCTCGAAGCACTGGTGCAGTCGAATCCGGCAATAGCGCAGGACGGAGAATGGTGGAGGATCTTCACCGCCGCGCTTCTCCACTCGCCGATAGGATTCACTCACATCCTGTTCAACATGTGGGCGCTGTGGGTCCTCGGACCACAGATCGAGCGGGCAGTCGGCAAAGGGCCCTACATCGCCTTGTATGTCGCTGCAGCCGGGGCGGGTGGTGCATTCTTCTTCCATCTTGGTGGACCAGATCTGGAAGCAGTCGGAGCTTCAGGGGCGATCTTTGGTCTGTTCGGCGTGTGGCTCAACTGGGGTTTGCGCCGGCGAAACACGATGCAGGGCAGGGCGATTCTGTCCCAGATGGGATTCCTCCTCGCCATCAACGCAGCGATTCCCTTCCTCCTTCCTGGAATCGCCTGGGAGGCGCATCTAGGAGGCCTCATCGCAGGCTTTCTCATCAGCGAGGCCTGGTCGCGAATCCGTGGCCCACAGACCAACCGGTACCGAACCCTCGTCGGTGTCCTCATCGCCATCCTGGCGGTTGTGTCAATTCTCTGAATCGGGGTCACCTTGGCCGTCCGGGGATCGCTGGTATGAGAGGGTCGTGCTGCTAAGTTCGAGAAACCACAAGTTTGTAACTTCGAGAGTCACATAGGAGCCCATTGAACAATGCATGTCACTCATCTTGACGACCATGCATCACCACTCGCTGCGTTCTCGGCCCCGCCATTCCGATCCGAGGAGTGGCGAAACCTCGGCCTTGCGATTGGCGCGCCTGGCCGCCAATCTGGGCAACGGCATCATCCAACGGACTCCTGATCGTGTCGTTCGCCCACCTCCATCTTCATACCGAGTATTCGATGCTCGACGGCGCGGCGAGAATCAACGACGTGGTGGGGGCAGCCGCCGCAGACGGACAGCCGGCGATAGGGATCACCGATCACGGTGTCATGTACGGGGTGGTCGACTTCGTCAGAGCGGCTCGCGCCCACAACATCAAGCCGATCATCGGGATCGAGGCGTACTTCACTGACGGCAAGAGAACAGATCGCCCGGTAGGCGACGCCAACAAGCGCTTCCATATGAACCTCCTCGCCGAGAACGAGACCGGCTACCGCAACCTGCTCCAGCTGAGCTCGAGGGCGTACCTGGAGGGCTATTACTACAAGCCTCGAATGGATTGGGATCTGATCAGTGAGCATTCGGCGGGGATCATTGCCACTTCGGGATGTCTCGGTGGGTTGGTGCCACAGCTTCTGGCCCCGGACTCCGGCGAGGAAGGAAACAAGGGCCAGATCAGGGACTTTGACGCGGCGCTGGCTGCCGCGGGCAAGTTCCAGGATATCTTCGGCAAGGACAATTACTTCATCGAGATCCAGGATCACGGGATCGAGGCGCAGCGGAGAGTGATGCCCGACCTTCTCGAGATCGCCCGCCGGATCGACGCTCCGCTCCTGGCGACCAACGACGCCCACTACACGAGGCGGTCCGAGCACGACGCTCATGATGTCCTGCTCTGCATCCAGACCGGG
>Ga0214472_10004350_pt1 | contig 14950 bp, 4 predicted proteins | sample RVTome_6_FD_207662 | JGI IMG/M metagenome (GOLD analysis project Ga0214472, IMG submission 207662) | Soil microbial communities from uranium-contaminated site in the Upper Colorado River Basin, Wyoming, United States - RVT140D175 | ecosystem: Environmental > Terrestrial > Soil > Contaminated >...
ACGAGCTCGTCGCGTCCTTCGGCTCGGCGCTGCGTCAGCTGCCGAAGATCCACGGCAACCAGAACGACTTCGGCCTGCAAGACCGCGAAGGTACGCAGAATCAGGAGCAAAAGGGCGAAGCGAAGGAGAAGGCACTCGACGAGGAAGTCAAGAAGCTCGACGAGGACGCCAAGGCGGCCGAGGAGGCGCAGAAGCTGCAGACCGACGCCGGCAAAGAGGAAAAGGGCGAGAAGACCGAGGATATTAAGAAAGGCGACGACGAAGAGAAGGCGGCGGCCGAAAAGGCGGCCGAGGAAGCCGCGGCGGCGGCGGCCAAGGCGGCGGAAGATGCCGCCAAGGCGGCCCAGGACGCGGCTGATAAAGCGGCACTCTTGGCGGCTCAGCAGGCGGCCGAGGAAGCCGCCAAGGCGGCGGCCAAGGCGGCGGCCGATGCGGCCGCGGCCGCGGCACAGCGGGCGGCGGAGGAAGCCGCCCTTCGGGCGGCCCAGGCGGCGGCGAAAGCGGCCGCGGAACTTGCAGCCGAAACGGCCAAGAAGCTCGTCGACAACCCGGACGATCCGAATTCGTTCGTCAACCGGGCAAAACTTGCGAACGATACCCTCGAGAAGGCGGAGAAAAATCTCGACGCAGTGGTCAATATGGAGACCGGCGCCGGCCGGTTCGCCGTCGGTGAGGCGTGGGATAACGCCAGGCAGGAATTGATCGATACCCTGGCGCAATTGCGTCAGGAAACCAATAGTGCGAACGGCACGCTGACTGCCGCCCAGGCTCAGGTGGCGGCGGCCGTTGCGGCGGCGCTGGCGGCCGTCGGCGACAACGCGTTCACGGGCCGCAACGATGCGTTCAACGCCTTGAACACGATCAAGAACGTTCTCGACCTCCAGATGGAGTCTGCAACCGACGCCGCGGTCGACCTGCTTGGCGAGTTGAACGTATTGATCAACGGCTCCGAGAATCCCCCGGTGGTCGGTGCCTTGCAGATCATCGCCGATTCCGACTGGGTCGGCACTGACGGCGACGACTTCATGGACGTCGGCGATCTCAACGTCACCGGCCAGACCATCGACGGCGGCGCCGGTGACGATATCATCTTCGCGCGCGCCGGTGACGACGTGGTGCTCGGCGGCGAAGGCAACGACATCCTTGACGGCGGCGCTGGAGCGGACGTGCTCGACGGCGGCGCCGGCGTCGACACCGCGTCCTACGCCGAATCCCTCGCGGGCGTGATCGTCAACCTGGCGAGCGGCCAGGGCTTCGGCGGCGACGCCGAGGGCGACACCCTGATCAATATCGAGAACCTCACCGGCAGCGACTTCAACGATACCCTGATCGGCGACAATCGCGACAACGTACTGGTCGGCGGCGCTGGCGACGACCTGCTGATTGGCGGAGCTGGCGACGACGTGCTGATCGGCGGCGCCGGCAGCGATATCATCCAGGGCGGCGAGGGCTTCGACCGGGTCATCATCAAGGGCTCCTTTGCGGATTTCGTCATTTCCCGCGTCAACCCGATCACCGTCACCCGATTGGGAGACGACGGCCTGCCCGCTGAAGCGGACGTCATTGACGGCGTCGAGCTGATCCAATTCGACGACGAGACGGTTGGCGTGGTCGACGCGGTGGTCAACGAGGACAACGCGCTGCCGCTCGACATCACCAGTGCGCTAGGCGACCTCGACGAGGCCATCAGCATCGTCATTTCCGGCGTGCCGGAGGGCGCGACCCTGTCGGTCGGCAACTTTGACGCGACGACCAACACCTGGACTCTGTCTCCGGAACAGGTCGCAGCGGGAGTGACCGTCACCCCACTGTTGAATTCGAACGTCGATTTCTCGCTGACCATCAGCGAGATCGGGGCCGACGGCAGCCAGACCGGCCTCGGCTTCATCGACGTCGACGTCAAGGGCGTCGCCGATCCGGCGTCGCTGGTCGTCGACGGCGTGGCGGTAAATGCTGGCGTTACGACGATTCCGCTCGATATCTCGGCCGATCTCACCGATCTGGACGGTTCCGAAACGCTGTCGGTCACCATCTCCGGCGTGCCGGGCGGCGCGTTCCTGTCCGCCGGCACCGACAACGGTGGCGGCAGTTGGACGATCGAAGACATCGTCAACCCGGACGGCAGCGTCATCACGGTGGCCGACCAGCTGGCCGGCCTGAGCGTGTCGTCGATCGGCGGCTTCGGCGCGGCCTTCTCGTTGACCGTCAGCGCGACGACGGCGGAGGACGATGGCGACAAAACGACCGTCTCCGACACCCTCAATGTGCTCATCAACGCGGACGGCGGCGCCGACGCGCCCAGGCTCGATCTCAATGCCGGGGTCGCTGGCGACCAGAACGTGGGTACGGCGGACACGCAAGAGGATACGGAAATCGTCCTCGACATCAATGCCGAGCTGACCGACGCGACCGAGACTCTCTCCATCACCATCGGCAGCGACGAGAAGGACGCTGACGGTAATCCGGTTGCCGGCGCCATTCCGGCCGGCGCTAAACTGTTCATTACCGACCCGGTTACCGGTCAGCGGGTCGAAATCCCGGTCGTCAACGGCTTGGCGGTTATCCCGGCGGTCCTGTTCGCGGCCGGCGGCGAGATCATCCTGCGGCCGGCTGAAGATTCGGACGCCGACTTCGACCTGACGGTGACCGCGACCTCGACCACGGCTTCCGGCGAGACCGCCTCGACCACGGGCTCCATCCACGTCGACGTGGCGGCGATCGCCGACGCGCCGACGCTCGAGGTGACGGTCTCCGCCGGCGTGCCGGGTGGCGTCTCGGCGACCGGCCCGGCGGCGGACCCGACGCCGGATGACTCCAGCGTTCATAAAATCTTCGGCACCGACGGCGATGACGTGATCGTCGGCCATAATCGCGAGGAATTCATCGACGGCGGCGCCGGCAACGACACCATCGTTGGCGAAGGCGGGGCCGACGTGATCGTCGGCGGCGAAGGCGACGACAAGCTTAAAGGTGGCGGCGGGGCGGACGACCTGTTCGGCGGCGCTGGCAACGACACCCTGGAAGGCGGCGAGGGCGCCGACCGGCTGTTCGGCGGCGAAGGCGACGACGTGCTGGAAGGCGGCGAAGGCGCTGACATCCTGGTCGGCGGCGCCGGCAACGACGTCCTGGAAGGCGGCGAGAGCGGCCACGACAGCCAAGGCGACATCGCCGTGTTTAGCGGCCTGCGCGAGCAATACATCGTCACTCGGAATCCGGACGGCAGCTTCACGGTCCACGACATGTTCGCCGGCCGCGACGGCACCGACACCGTCAGGACGGTCGAGAACTTCCAGTTCGCCGACGGGACGATTGCCGACGAGAACCTATTGGCGACTAACCCGAAGACGTTCCTGCTCGACATCGACGCGGCGCTCACCGACACTGACCTCTCCGAATCGCTGTCGATCACGGTCAGCGGCCTGCCGGAAGGGGCGTCGCTCACCTTTGGCACCAAGAACGCCGACGGCACCTGGACTCTGACTCCCGAGCAAGCGTCTCAGCCCAGCCTCGGCATCATCGTTCCCTACAACGTGTTGGCGGACTTCAACCTGAGCGTCGCTGCGACCTCTACCGAGGCCGACGGTGGCGACACCAACACGGTAACCCAGACCGTGCATATCGACGCCGACGCTTCGGCGCCAGACCTGCAGGTTGCGGACGCGACCGGCACGGAAGACACGGCGATCCCGCTCAACATTACGGCGGCCCTCACCGATGCCGACGGCACGGAATCGTTGAGCATCACCATCTCCGGCGTGCCGGAAGGCGCGACGCTCAACCATGGTATCAGGAATGCCGACGGAACCTGGACGCTCGATCCGAAGACCGATCTCACGGGCCTGACCATCGCGCCGCCGGAAAACTCCAACGCGGATTTCCGGCTGACGGTGACGGCAACCTCGGACGAGGTCACCGACGGGTCCGCCTCGACGACGGCGTTCATCGACGTCGACGTCACGGGCGTCGCCGATGCGCCGACCCTCGATGTAACGGCGGCTAGCGGCGACGAGGATTCGGCGATCGCGCTCAATATCGGCGCGGCGTTGACCGATAACGACGACTCCGAGATGCTCAGCATCAATATCCTGGGCGTGCCGGACGGCGCAACGTTGTCGGCCGGCATCAAGAACCCGGACGGCAGCTACACGCTGACGCCGGACCAACTGGCGGGCCTGACGATCACCCCGCCCGCCAATTCGGACGCCGACTTCACGTTGACCGTGAATGCGGTCTCGAAAGAGAACGACGGCGATGTCGCGACAACCACCAAAACTTTGAGCGTGACCATCGATCCGGTCGCCGATGCGCCGGTGCTCGACGTCCATAATGTCTCGGGCGACGAGGACAATGCGATCGCGCTCGACATCTCGTCGTTCGTAACCGACGACTCCGAGACCTTGAGCGTCAGGATCGAGGGCATCCCGGCCGACGGCGTGCTGAAGGCCGGCGATGGCTCGGTGCTGGCGGTGAATGCCGACGGCAGCTATACGCTGAGCAACGACCAGCTTTCGGGTCTGACCCTGACGCCACCGCCGGACTTCAGCGGCGACATTCCGCTGTCGGTGACGGCGACGTCGAAAGACGGCAGCGACACGGCGGAAACCACCGGCACCATGACGGTTTCGGTGACCGGCGTCGCCGATGCGCCGACGCTGTCCGTGGCCGACGCGATGGGCGACGAGGACACGGCGATCGCGCTCGACATCTCGTCGGCGGTGACCGATGACTCGGAAGCCCTGTCGATCACCATTTCCGGCATGCCGAATGGTGCCGTGCTGTCGGCCGGCACCGACAACGGCAACGGCACCTGGATGATCGAGGACATTCATCATTCCGACGGCACGGTGACGACGATCGCCGAGCAGTTGCAGGGCCTGACCGTGACGCCGCCGCAGGATTCGGATGTCGATTTCCAGTTGCAGGTGACGGCGACTTCGACCGACGGCACGTCGCAGGCGACAAATACCGGCACCATCAACGTGACGGTCGCTGGCAGCGCCGACGCGCCGTCTCTCGACCTCGATTCCAACGCCGCCGGCGACCAGTTGGCTGGTATGGCTTTGGGGCTGGAGGACACGGCGATTCCACTCGACATCACGGCGATGCTGACCGACGCCGACGGGTCGGAAACCCTCGGCATCACCATCACCATCGACGGCCTGCCGGAAGGCGCGATGCTGTCGGCCGGGACGCTGAACAATGATGGCACGTGGACTCTGACGCCCGCGCAGTTGCAAGGTCTGACCGTGACGCCGCCGGCGAACTCGGATCAGGACTTCGACCTGACGGTGACGGCGACGGCAACGGAGAACGCGGGCGGATCGACGGCTTCGACGACCGGCACCATCCACGTTTCGGTGGCGCCCGATGCGGACGCGCCGACGCTTGTCGTGCATGACGTTGCCGGAAACGAGGACACGGCGATCCCGCTCGACATCTCGTCGGCGGTGACCGACGCCTCGGAGGCCCTCAGCGTCACCATCGCGGGCATCCCGGCCGGTGGCGTGCTGAAGGCCGGCGATGGCTTGGTGCTGGTGGCGAATGCGGACGGCAGCTATACCCTGACCGGCGACCAGCTTAGCGGCCTGACTCTGACTCCGCCTGCGGACTTCAGCGGCGAGATCGACCTCGCGGTGACCGCGACGTCGCAGGATGGCGCAGACACGGCGGTCACCACCGGCACCATGACCGTATCGGTGGCCGGCGTCGCCGATGCGCCGACGCTGGACCTCAACGCTAACGCCGCCGGCAATCAGGCAGCCGGCGTGGCCGCGGGCGTTGCCGGCGCGGCGATCGCGCTGGATATCGCGTCGTCGTTGACCGATGCTTTCGAGACTTTGAGCATCACCATCGGCAACGTGCCGACAGGCGCGGTCCTGTCGGCCGGCACCGACAACGGTGACGGCACCTGGACGCTGTCCGGCGACGACCTCAACCAGCTGTCCGGCTTGACGATCATGCCGGCGGCGGATTCGAGCGGTGATTTCTCCCTGACGGTAACCGCGACTTCTAAGGATGGCACTTCGACAGCGGAAACGACCGGCACCATCGCGCTGACCGTCGAGCCGGCGGTTGTTGCCGACAACACGGCATCCGCCCCGACCCTCGACGTCGGCGCGGCACAAGGCCTCGAGGATACGGCGATCGCGCTGAACATCGGCGCGGCGCTCACCGATACCGACGGCTCGGAGGCGCTGTCCGTCAGGATCGCCGGCGTGCCGGAGGGCGCGACGCTGTCGGCCGGCACCGACAACGGCGACGGTAGTTGGACCTTGACGCAGGAACAGCTTGTCGGCCTGACGATCACGCCGCCTGATGACTCCAACGATGACTTCGACCTCACCGTGACGGCAACTTCGACCGAAGCTAACGGCGGTGCCATCGCGACCACCACGGCATCGTTCCACGTCGGCGTCACCGGCGTGGCCGACGCGCCGACGGTGGTGGCCAACGTCGCCAGTGTCTCACCGCCGACCTATCCGGACGCTGTGCAGGCGCTGGAGCCAGTCGCCTATTGGCGGATGAACGAACTCGACGACGGCACCATGGTCGACTCGGCCGGCAACCACAATGGCACCTACAAGTCAGGCGCCGAATCCGACGATGGCAAGCACGGCATCGGCGCCGGCGTCGGCGACTTCGACGGCAACAACGACTACATCAAGGTTCCGCATTCGCCAGATTTCGCGCTCAACAGCGGCTCGATTACGATGTGGATCAACTCCGACGACGTCGACGACCGCCAGGGCCTGTTCTCCAAGGACTCGACGGGCTACGACAACGGCGGCCACCTGACCGGCTACATTGACGACGGCGAGGTCAAGGTCCGGTTGCAGAGCGGCAACCAGAGCTTCTGGGTCGACGGCGGCCACCTGAAGGACAATACCTGGCACCAGGTCACCTTCAACTGGGGCGAAGGCGGCATGAAGCTCTATGTCGACGGTCAGCTCGTGGATTCCAATTCGTACACCGGCGGCATCGCCAACAACACCGAGCCGCTGGTGATCGGCGCCAACGCTTGGGATAGCGACGACGGCCAAGCGAATCACCTGGAGAACTTCTTCGACGGCCAGATCGACGAAGTGGCGATCGTCGGCCAGCCGCTGACGCCGGCCGAGATCACCAACCTCTACAACACCGGTGGCCAGGCAATCATCGACAACGGCGGCTCGATCGGTTTGCCGGTCGGCCAGACGCTGTCCTTCGAGCTCGACATCGGGGCGGCGCTGGGTGACCTCGACGGCTCCGAGGAGCTCAGCATCGTCATCGGCGGCTTGCCAGATGGCGCGCACCTGTCGGCCGGTACTCTGAATGCGGACGGCAGCTACACGTTGACCAAGGACGATCTCGACGGCCTGACGCTGACCACCGACCACACAGTCATCGAGAACTTCGACCTGTCGGTGACGGCGGTGTCCGAAGAGAACGACGGCGACATGGCGACGTCAAGCGTCAGCGTTGCAGTGGTCGTCGATGACAGCGTCGACCAAGCCGTGTCGCTCGAAGGCGGCAGCGGCGCCGACGTGCTGATCGGTGGTACCGGCGACGACATCCTCAAGGGTCGCGGCGGCGATGATCATCTGCTCGGCGGCGGCGGCCAGGATACGCTGTTCGGCTCGAGCGGCCACGACACGCTCGACGGCGGCACCGGCAACGACATGATGTTCGGCTCGAGCGGCAACGACGTGCTAAAGGGCGGCGCCGGCAACGATTACCTCGATGGCGGCACCGGAAACGACGACCTCCAGGGCGGCGCCGGCGACGACCATCTAATTGCGGGTAGCGGCAACGACGTGCTGACCGGCGGCTTGGGCAACGACGTGCTCGAGGGTGGCGAAGGTGCCGACACTTTCATGTTCGATTCGCAGAGCGGCCACGACATCATCACCGATATCCTGAATCAGGACGTGCTGGTGTTCGAAGGCCAGGAGTTCAATATGGACGACCTGGTGCTCAGCGAGAATTCGGACGGCGACGTGGTCGTGGCCTTCCAGGGCGTGCAGGGCACCTCGGTGACGCTCAGCGGTGTCCACATGAGCGACCTGGATCACAACCACGACGGCGATCCGAGCGACGGCTACACGATCAGCCAGGACGGCGACAAGGTCACGGTCACCGTCGATCCGCAGGGCTGATCGCCGCAGACGATCGCGAACAGATCGGAACAGTTGGCGGCGGCTCCCTCGGCGGGGCCGCCGCCGACCGTTTCGGTGTCCCGCCGGCGCGAAACGATTCCGACCGCCGTGGTTTTGGTATAACGTCGCCGGCATGCCACGGAAAATTTCACTGGTCTCCCGCTCCATGGTCCCGGGCATCGGCTGGCCCCTCGTCCCGGCGACCGGCGATAGGCGCCAAATCATCCTTTCCCTGATCGGGCAGTTCGAGGAAAGCGAGCGCCTGCCGGAACAGGAGATCCGGGCCAGGCAGTTGCGTCAGCTCGGCCGGCTGCTGGCCCATGCTCGTGCAACCGTTCCTTTCTATCGCCGCCGTCTCCAGGCGGTGGTGATCGTGGATGCAGCGCGACCGACGGCCGAGGAATGGGCCCGGCTGCCGCGGATCGATCGCCATGATATCCAAGCAGCAGGCGAGACACTGCACAGCACCGCCGTTCCGCGCGGCCATGGCCGGGTTTCCCACATCCATACCTCTGGCACCACCGGCCGGCCGGTGCGCGTGCTGCGGACCGGCATCAACAGCCTGTTCTGGAGCGCCTTCACGCTCCGCGACCATCTTTGGCACCGCCGTCACTTGAGAGGCAAGCTGGCAGCGATCCGGCACGCCGAGAAGGGCGCCGATCTCTATCCGCAAGGCTCGCGGTCGCGGACCTGGGGACCGACCAACGAGGTGTTCGAGACCGGGCCCGCGGTCGCTCTCAACATCAACTGCACCGCCGCCGAGCAGGCCGAATGGCTGCTGCGCGAGAATCCCGATTACCTGATAACCCATCCGACCATTGCCTACCGATTGGCCAGATATTGCCTGGAGACGGGCATACGCTTCGGCAAACTCCGCCAGGTGCTGGCCATTTCCGAGGCGATGCGGCCCGGGCTCCGCGACCTTTGCCGGGCGGCGTGGGGCGTCGGCATCGCCGATATCTACACCGGCCGCGACGTCGGCTACATGGCGTTGACATGTCCGGAGCACGATCACTTCCACGTCCAGTCGGAGGGCGTGTACCTGGAGGTTCTGGATGGCGACGACCGGCCGGCGGCGCCGGGCGAGATCGGCCGCGTCGTGGTGACGCCGCTGCACAATTTCGCGATGCCGCTGATCCGCTACGAGATCGGCGATTACGCTGAAGTCGGCGGACCCTGCCCGTGCGGCCGCAACCTGCCGGTTATCAAACGCATTCTCGGGCGCCATCAGGACATGGCGACGCTGCCCAGCGGCGAGAAGCGCTGGACCCTACTCAGCACCGGCAATATCGAATCGTTCTTGAAGATCGCGCCGATCCGCCAGTTCCAGTTCGTGCAGAAGGATTTGCACACGTTCGAGGTCTGCCTCGTCGTCGAGCGTGACCTGACCGACGATGAAAAGACAAAGATTTGCAATTGGATGCGGGAAAAACTGGACCACCCGTTCGACGTCGTGTTTTCGTTCGTCGACGACATCCCGTGCACCAAGGCGGGCAAGTATCGCGATTTCATCTCGGAAGTCGCCGACCCCGGCGTGGCGCCGGAACAGGAGAGGTAGCCCAAATGTCGGCGCCGCTACTCCGCGGCGTCGGCGTCGGGCGCTTCGCTATAGTGGGCCCAGCGCCGCATGCCGCCCCGGTTCTCGAGGTAATTGACCAGCGCCGTCACCGCCCGGCGGTCGAGCTTCTTGTCGGTGTCGCCCATCAGGATGTCGGCGGCGCGCTTGAACGGCATGCCGCCGCGATAGGCGCGCGGGCTGACCATGCCGACGAAGGCGTTGGCGACCGCCAGCACGCGGGCGGTGACCAGGATCTCCTCGCCCTTGAGGCCAAGCGGGCCGCCGCCGTCCCAGGTCTCGCCGAGCTGGCGGATGGTTTCCACCACCGGCCCCTCGAAGGTCACGTCCTGCAGCAGGTCGACGGTGGTGAGGTACGCGTTGCCGACGACCGCGCGCTCCTCGGCCGTCAGATCAGTGGCCTTGGTCAACACCTCAGTCGGGATGAAGATCTTGCCAAGGTTCATCAGGTTGCCGGCGATCTCGACCGTCTTGCAGTCGGCCGGCGTCAATCCCATCTCGCCGGCGATGGCGCGCGCCACCTCGGCGACGCGCGCCGAGTGGTTGGCCGAGAACGGGTCGCGCCGGTCGACGACGCTGACCAACGTGTTGATGAGGCCTTTCAGCATCTTCTCGCTGCGCCGTTTCTCGTGGGTCAGCTCGGTGATGTCGTTGACGACCATCAGCACCGCCGGCGGGAAGTCACGATCGCCGCGTAGCGGCACGAAATCAGCCTGGACGATCTGGAAATCGGCGTCCTCGCTGTCCTCGTCGCCGAAGGTGATGGTATGGGATTCGCGCTCGAAGCTCTTCAGCACGCTCCTGTTGATGGCGGCGTAGGACTGGGCCTTTATCGGTCCCAGCACGCTGGCCAGGGTCTTTCCCAGCATGTCGGCGGCCGGGATCCCCGCTTCCTTGGCGCCGGGTTCATTGGCGAAGGTGTACTTGGTCTCACCGTCGACCGCGACAATGACGTTGCGCTGGCTGTTGGTCACCACGCGCATGAACTTCGACATATTCTCGAACCGCTCGAGCGCCACTTTCATGTTGGCCGCCGCCTGGGTAGCGCGCAGCGAACTGCCGTGCCGCCATACCGCGACGATCGCCACCGTGACGCCGACGATCAGCAGTACGAACACGGTGAGGATCGTCTTCAAGCGCGTGTCGGTGGCGCTCAGTGCCTCATCGCGAGAAATCTTGCGGATCAACACCCACGGTAAGTTGGCAATTGGCCGCGACGCCGCCAGCACCTCGGTGCCGGCATAGTCGCGCTTGATGGCGAAACTGCCAGGCTTGGCGAGCATATGGGCAGCGGCGAGCTCCGGCGTGTCGGCCGACATCGAGCGCTTCAAGGGTGGCGTGCCATCGGCCAACGGCGTTAGGTATTCGATCGTCGCGCCGGCGGAACGGACGATATAGGACTCGGTGGTCTTGGCGGTGTCGCCCGGCTGCTTCAGGCGCTTGTAGAGATCGTCGCCGACCGTGCGCAACCCGATTACGGCACCGATACCCTTGGCGCCGGCGCTGTCCTGCTGGATGCCGAACACCGGCAGCGCGAAGCCGATGGTCGGCAGGCCGCTGGCGCCGAGGTAGAGGTCGATGACCGCCGGCTGGCCCTCCAGCGCCTTCGCCGCCACGGCGCGGATCTTGGCGGTAATCGGCGGCATGTCGGGGGTGCTGGCGAGTGAATTGCCGGCCTTGTCGACCAACCCGATGCCGGCAACGCCGGCGCGCTCGACGTTGGCGGCGACCTCGCCGACCGGGGCCGGCGGCTTAAAGCCGGTGCGCTCGGCGGTCGCTACCAGGAGGTTGCGGAGATAACCGGCCGACGCGCCCGATTCCTTGGTGCCGAGGTCGGTCTCCTCGGTCTTGCCTTTCTTGGCGTCGGCCGCCGGCGCCTGGCCGCCAGATTCGAGCTCCGACATGTAGACCTGCAGCGAGGCGTTCTCGGCCAGCTCGCGGATGGCAGCGAAGTTCTGATCGATCCACTCGTTGACGGCGGCAGCGCGGCTGTCGGCGACGATGCCAAGCCGCACCTGCCACGCCTGCACCTCGCGCTGGCGCTCGCCCTCGACGTAATAGAAGCTGCCGAACACCGCGAGGCCCACCGCCGCCACCATGGCAGCGGCGATCGCCAGCACCATCCGGTTGACCCGGCGCTTGGCCTTCAGTTCAGAGTCGTCGATTTTCCCGCCGGGTGCCGCCGGGGCGTCGGCTTGCTTCCCGGAATTGCGGCCGGCCGCCTCGGCCATCTTGCCATCCCCCGTAAAAAGAATAGATTTTCCAGCATCTTAGAGTCTTGAAGAGCCGACGCAAGCGGGAATCGCGGCGGCCCGCCAATCGGTCTTGACGACGCGCATGCCCGTTGCCGCCAAGTCACTGGAAACATTATTATTGGGGCTTCCCGAAAGTGGCGGGCCGGCGGTCGCCGGCGGCCGCCTTCTGGCCCGCCAACATTGGACGCGATCGTAGACGAAATGCGAATGAGGCTCGGCAGTTCCGCACGGCGATTCGGAAGCACGACAGCGGCGCTCTTCAGGGTTGTCGCGATCGTCCTCGTGGTTGCGGCGTCGACGGTGTCGCCGGTACTCGCGGCCGACCCGCCGGTGCCCAGCTATTTCAACAGCGTCGAGATGCGCTCGTCGAACCTGGAGCCATTCAAGAAGTGGAACTCGGCGCTGGAGCGCTACGACAAGGAAGGCAAGGTCCGGAAAAAGAACAAGTGCCTATCGAAGAATCTCGACATCTGTGATTACGACGACTGGGTCAAGTTCCTGGAAACACTGAAGGGCAAAGACAAGCTTACGCAGATCCGCGCCATCAACGATCGCTTTAACAAGGCCAAGTACGTCACCGACAAGTCCAACTGGGGCCAGAACGACTACTGGAACACGCCGGCCGAATTCATGCAGAACTTCGGCGACTGCGAGGACTATGCCATCATCAAGTACCTGTCTCTCCGGCATCTGGGATTCCCGGACGACGATTTGCGCGTGGTTGCTGTCAAGGATCTCAACCTGAAGGTTGGCCACGCCATCCTGATCGTGTTCTGGGTCGACCCCCGAAACAGCAGCAGGCGGGCGTTAGTGCTCGACAATCAAGTCGAAAAGGTAATCGACGCCCGCGCCATCCGGCATTACCAGCCGGTGTTCTCGATCAACAAGGAATACTGGTGGCGCCACCAGAACGGTTGAGCCGCCGAGCGGCGATGAGGTTGGTGCCGTCGATACGGTGGGTTCAGTGCCCGGGTTTGACCGCCGACATCTCGGCGCAATCGAAGCAGGTCGGCGTCGTCGGATCGTTTTCCAGCCGTTTGGGCTCGATGTCGCCACCACAGCTGACGCAGTAGCCGAACTCGCCCTCGTCGATGCGCTGCAGCGCCGCGTCGATTCGCTGGATCTCAACCGTGCGGCGGCGCTGGGCCTCGAGTTGCATGGCCTGGTTCTGCAGCGCGTCCATGCGCGAGAGCCGCCCGACCGTGGTCTGGTCGAGTTCGACCGGCTGGCGCTCCTCCTCGGTGACGTGGGACAACGCCTCAATGTCCTGGCGCATGCCCACTAGGCGCTTCTTGAACGCTTTGACGTCGATTTTCCGCTTCTTGCTCATATTACGCGCATAGCCCCCTTAGCGGATTTACAGTGACAGGCTCCGGCGTTTGCGGTCAAGTCCCGGCCCAACGCGCTTTCGTCTCGAACCGTGGGGCGGGCGTGGGTTGATTGATGCCGCGCTGTCAAGTATCAACGGCCATAGGCGGCGAAATCGGCCCTGCCGAGGTGCCGCCGGGCGGCGCGGAGTCTCATGAACCTGTACCAGCACTTTCGGGATGAGGTGATTCGCCTGCTTGCCGAATTGGCGGCGGCCGGCGGGATTCCGTCCGGTCTCGACGCTTCCCGGGTATCCGTCGACCCGGCACGGGAGGCCGCCCACGGCGACATCACCACCAATGCCGCGATGGTGCTCGCCAAGCCGGCGGGCGTGAACCCGCGGGCGTTGGCGGGGATCCTGGCCGAGCGCCTTGGCGGCCTCGCAGCGGTCAGTGCCGCGGATATCGCCGGGCCGGGCTTTATCAACATGCGGCTCACGGCCGGCTTCTGGCACCAGCGGCTCAAGGAAGTGCTGCTCGCCGGACCTGCTTACGGCGATTCCGACGTCGGCGGCGGCGAGGCGATCAACATCGAGTACGTGTCCGCCAACCCGACCGGGCCGTTACACGTGGCGCACGGCCGCGGCGCGGTGGTCGGCGACGCGCTGGCAACCCTGCTGGAAAAGGCCGGATTCAAGGTGACGCGCGAATATTACGTCAATGATGCCGGCGCCCAGGTCGAGGCCCTGGCGCGCTCGACGTACCTGCGCTACCGGGAGGCCTTGGGCGAGACCATCGACGAGATTCCGGAAGGGCTCTATCCCGGCGACTACCTGAAGCCGGTCGGCGAAGCGCTGGTCCGCCGCGACGGCGACAAATGGCTGGCGGCCGACGAAGCCGCGTGGCTGCCCGAGATACGCGCTTTCGCCGTTGCCGCGATGATGGAGGGTGTGCGCGCGGACCTCAAGGCGCTGGGTATCGCGTTCGACCGGTTCGTGTCCGAGAGTGCGCTGGTCGCAAGCGGCGCCGTCGACGAGGTGCTGAAGGATCTGGAAAAGAAGGGCCTGATCTATACCGGCGTCCTCGAGACGCCGAAAGGTCACGCCCCTGACGACTGGGAGCCACGGCCGCAGACCCTGTTCCGCTCCAGTGCCTTCGGCGACGAGATCGATAGGCCGCTCAGAAAATCCGACGGATCGTGGACCTATTTCGCTGCCGACATGGCCTATCATCGCGACAAGTTCCGCCGTGGCTTTAACACCATGATCGACGTGTGGGGAGCCGATCACGGCGGCTACGTAAAGCGCATGAAGGCGGCCGTCGAAGCGGTCACGAGCGGCGCCGCGACGCTCGACGTCAAACTATGCCAGATCGTACACCTGAGCCGGTGCGGCGAGCCGGTGCGGATGTCGAAACGTGCTGGCGTGTTCGTGACTTTGGGCGACTTGATCGCCGACGTCGGCCGTGACGTCGTCCGTTTCACGATGCTGACCCGCAAGAACGACAGCCAAATGGAATTCGACCTGGAAAAGGCGCTCGAACAGTCGCGCGACAACCCGGTGTTCTACGTCCACTACGCCCATGCCCGCTGTCGCTCGGTGCTGCGCATCGCCGCCGCCGATCTCGGTGCCCGCAACGTGACGGCGGAGGCGTTGGCGGAGGCCAATCTAGGACTTT
>Ga0214472_10004351_pt1 | contig 14947 bp, 15 predicted proteins | sample RVTome_6_FD_207662 | JGI IMG/M metagenome (GOLD analysis project Ga0214472, IMG submission 207662) | Soil microbial communities from uranium-contaminated site in the Upper Colorado River Basin, Wyoming, United States - RVT140D175 | ecosystem: Environmental > Terrestrial > Soil > Contaminated >...
TGCCGCCATTGACTCCCAGCACCTGGCCGGTGATGTAACCGGCTGCTTCCGAAGCCAGATACGCAACGGCATGAGCGATATCTTCAGCCTCCCCCAGACGACCCAGGGGAATCTGCCCCTGCAGATCTTCCTTGACTTTATCTGCCAGCCCGTCCGTCATGTCGGTGACGATGAACCCGGGGGTAATGGCATTTACAGTCACGTTTCGTTTGGACAATTCCCGGGCAACGGATTTGGTCAGGCCGATCATCCCGGCCTTGCTGGCACAATAGTTGGCCTGCCCGGCATTGCCCATCTCGCCGACCACCGAGGAGATGTTGATAATGCGTCCGTAACGCTGTTTGCCCATGAATTTGGCAGCGGCCCGGCAGCAAAGGAAGGCCCCTTTGAGATTGGTATTCATCACCGCATCCCAGTCTTCTTCCTTCATGCGCATCAACAGCCCGTCCCGAGCGATCCCGGCATTGTTAACCAGCACATCGACCCGTCCGAATACTTTACCGGCTTCTTCGAAGAGCCGCTCGACATCGGCGGCAACGGCCACGTCGCCGGCGACGGCGATAGCCTCCCCGCCCCCGCTGCGAATTTCGTCGACCAGTTCATCGAGGGCGGCAGCGTTACGGGCCGAAACTACCAGCTTGGCTCCACGCCCGGCAAGATGCAGGGCAATGGCCCGACCGATTCCCCGCGAAGCGCCGGTCACCACGGCTACTCTATCTTTAAACATCCGGTTTCCCCTAATGTAAATGATGGATTACAGGGCTTTGATCCCGGCGGCGTCCTGGACATTCTCGGTCGCCACTCCCTTAACGATCCGCTTGATCAGACCGCAGAGGACTTTGCCGGGGCCGATTTCGACGAATCGCTCCACTCCAGATTGCGCCATAACCGTGACTGATTCGTCCCAGCGAACCGGCGCGCTGACCTGGCTGACCAGCAGTTGTCTGACGCGCCCGGAATCCTGGTTCGCCGCTGCATCCACGTTGCTCACCACGGGCAGGCTCAAAGGCCCTACGGCGACATCTTTCAGCACCAGTTCCAAACGCTGCGCCGCCGGCATCATCAGCGAAGAATGAAATGGCGCGCTAACCGGCAGAAGAATGGCGCGTTTGGCACCGCGATCGCGAGCCAGGATGATCGCTCTTTCCACTGCTCCGGTATGTCCGGCGATTACCACCTGCCCGGGGCTGTTAAAATTGGCCGGGGCGACAACTTCACCGGCGGCCGCCTCCTGACAGACCTGTTCGAGGTCGGCGTTGCTCAGGCCCATGATGGCGGCCATGGTTCCCAGCCCGGCAGGCATCGCCTCCTGCATGAAGGTGCCTCGCTGGCGAACAGTGCGCACAGCTTCGGCGAAGCTCAAGGCTCCGGCGCAGACCAGAGCCGAGTATTCACCCAGGGAATGGCCGGCGGCAAAAACGGGTTGCAGATCGCACTCGCCCTGTACTACCCGCAAAGCGGCGATACTGACAGCCAGGATGGCGGGTTGGGTATTGGCGGTGAGTTTCAGGTCGTCTTCGGAACCTTCGAAGCAAAGCTTTGTCAGGTTCATCCCGAGACTGTCGTTGGCCTCTTCGAAAACCGCCCGCGCCTGGGGAAAATCATCGAACAGATCTTTTCCCATGCCGGTATATTGAGATCCCTGTCCGGGAAAGACGAAAGCAACCATCGCGTTCAGAGCTCCTCAACCATAAAAAAACATTACCAGCGAATCAGAGCCGAGCCCCAGGTAAAACCGGCGCCGAAGGCATCCAGCAGCACAATATCGCCCTGCTTCAGTTTTCCGCTCCGGTTCAGTTCATCGAGGGCCACCGGTATCGAGGCGCCGGATGTGTTACCGACCCTCGAAACGTTCATAACCATTTTTTCCATGGGCAAATTCAGCCGTTTGGCCGTTGCCTCCAGAATCCGGCGGTTGGCCTGATGCGGGATGAACCATGAAACATCCTCGACGGTCAGGTCGTTGGCCTCAAGAGCTTCCATAGCCACATCGCACAGGGAACGAACCGCCACCTTGAAGACTTCGTTCCCCTTCATCTGCAGATAGGGCGCCTGTTCCGTGCCGCCCTTGCTGAACGGCGAATTACGCGAGCCGAAACCGAGCTGATAAAGCAATTCCCAATAGGAACCGTCAGAGTGCAGGTGGGTCGAAAGCAGCCCGCTGTCGCCTTCGGTGCGTTCGAGCACCACCGCGCCGGCCGCATCACCAAACAGTACACAGGTCGTCCGGTCTTCCCAGTCGACTATCCGGCTGAAAATCTCGGCCCCGATCACCAAGGCCCGCCGCACGGTACCGGCTTTCAGGAAATTGTCCGCCGTGGCCAACCCGAAAACGAAACCGCTGCAGGCAGCGGAAAGATCGAAGGCAAAGGCCTTCTGGGCGCCGAGTTGAGTCTGCACCAGGCAGGCGGTCGCCGGCCAGCTGAAATCACCAGTAACGGTGGACACCACGATCAGGTCGATGTCCGCAGGGGTCAGTCCGGCCATCTCCAGAGCCCGGCGGGCGGCCTGGGTGGCCAGATCGGAAGTATGTTCTCCCTCTGCGGCGATACGTCGTTCGCTGATACCGGTTCGGCTGACGATCCATTCGTCAGACGTATCAAGCATCTGTTCCAGATCTTTATTGGTGAGAATACGCTCCGGAAGGTAGGATCCAGTTCCGATTATCCGACTGTACATCATGTGGCAACTCCTTGGCGGTTCAGGCCAAACTTCCCTTCCGCGCAGGCGTTACCCCGTCCGGGTTCTTGCCAGGGTTTTCCTGGATTTGGCCTTGAAGCTGGGCGATCAAACGTTCGTTGACCCGTTGAGCGACAGACTCCCTGGCCATTCCGATGGCGTTCATTATCGCCTTGGCGTTGGAACCGCCGTGACAGATCATCCCGGTCCCCTGGATGCCGAGGAGGGGAGCACCGCCATATTCGGCATAATCAATGCGTTTTTTGAAAGCCCTGAATGCCGGCCGCGCCAGTATGTAGCCGATCCTGGCCAGGAATCTCCGGGATATCTCACGCCGCAGCATGACTCCGATCGCCTCGGCCAGCCCTTCGGACACCTTAAGAACAACATTCCCGACAAAACCGTCGCAAACCACCACATCGACCGTTCCGTTGTAGATATCTCGGCCTTCAACGAACCCGACATAATTCATGTCGGAATCCTTAAGCATCCGGTGCGCCTCCCGGGTCAGATCATTCCCCTTGCTGTCCTCTTCGCCATTTGCAAGCAATCCAACCCGGGGCCGAACCTTGCCCAGCACGGAATGGGCGTAGACCTCTCCCATGGTGGCGAACTGTGCCAGGTGAAGAGGCTTGCAATCGACATTGGCGCCGGCATCGAGCACTACGGTCTGGTCCTGGAGGTTGGGCAGAATGGTAGCGATGGCAGGGCGGTCGATGCCGGATATGCGCTTCAGCAGGAACATCCCGACAGCCATGGTGGCCCCGGAATTGCCGGCACTCACCACGGCTTGAGCTTCTCCGCCCTGTACCAATTCAAAGGCAACCCTGATGGATGAATCCTTCTTTTTGCGCACGGCATCCGAAGCGGAATCGTGCATGCCGACTACTTCGCTGGCATGGTGAATTCTAATATCAAGACCCTTGCAGGGATGTTGGGAAAGGCAAGCTTTGATGCGCTCCGTATCTCCGACGAGAATCACGGAAATTCCCCACCGTTTTGCCGCGGCAACTGCTCCCTCGACCTCGATGGCGGGTGCATTGTCGCTACCCATCGCATCAACGGCTACTGTAATCCGTTCTTTCAAAAATTACGCCCTCTTCATTCCGCGGTTTCGATAACGGTCTTGCCCTTATAAGTGCCGCAACTTGCACACACCATGTGCGGCTGCTTGGGTTCTTTGCACTGGGGACAGACGGAAATACCGGGGGCCGACAGGAAATCGTGGGCACGGCGCATATCGCGTTTTGATTTGGATGTCTTTTTCTTAGGTACCGCCATGGCTATGTGCTCCTTTTTGATCAACTGGCGAACCAGCCGTCATCTTGTTTTTTTGGCTAATGCGGACCGCTCGGGGCGGGCCACAAAGAACATGAACAATAAACGATTTTAGCAGTTTATTTCTTATTTATCTTCAAATCTTTAAGAGCGGAAAACTTGATATTGAAATCACTCCGGTCACATCCGCAGGCTCCCTGATTGAGATCGGCCCCGCAACGAGCACAGAGCCCCTTGCATTCATCGCTGCAGAGCGGTCTTACCGGCAGAGCCATGATCACCTGATCCTGAATCGCCTCGGTAAGGTCGATGTCATCGCCGTGAAAGAGAATCAGCCCCAAATCTTCGGCCGTCAACTCCGACCCTTCATCGTCCTCTTCATGCACCGCGGGAAGATGCCGGGCATATGTTACGGCAAAATCCTCTTCCACGGGAAGGTCGAACTCTTTCAGGCAACGACTGCAGGAATATTGGACCATGGTGCCGACCCGACCTTCAACCTCAACCAGGTCATGAAGATGAAGGGCGCGCAGACTGACATGGATCGGGGCGGAAAACCGGCAATCCCCACTCTCGGTCATTTCGTGAAGCACGGGGAACGCCTTAGAGGTCTCATCCAACTCGAGGACCAGCCCCTCGGGCTTTATATCGTCAACATGAATAAGCAACCCGGCTTTCCTTTCGACCCCACAGATAGGCGCGTAGTATAAAGGCTGCCCTTGCATTGTCAAGGGAATTCCATCCATTATGGGGCCATGATTGGGGAAAGAAACCATTTCCGGATGGACAGTAACTAGCTCATTCGGGTCTTCAATGCAAGGGGATATTTTCTTCCAAAAGGGGAAACTTGCATTTCCCGCCATTCCGTTACATTCTTGGAAGGAAAAAACAAGGAGCCCACATGAAAAACGATGAAATATGCCGGTCTTTTCTTTCACTGCTGGCGATAATGGCCCGCCTTCGCTCGACGGACGGCTGCCCCTGGGACGCGGAGCAGACCCCTGAAACCCTCAAACCCTACCTTCTTGAAGAAACCTACGAAGTGCTGGAGGCCATCGATCAGGGGGAAACCTCGGCCATCCGCGAGGAACTCGGCGATCTGTTGTTGCAAATCGTCTTTCAGTCGCGGATTTTCCAGGAACGTGGCGCATTCGGCATGAAGGAGGTGGTCGACGGCATAGCGGAAAAACTCGTCCGCCGCCACCCCCACGTGTTCGCCGACGCCGACTGCCGAACCCCTGAGGAGGTTTCCCGCCAGTGGGACAAAATCAAGAGTCGGGAAAAATCCTCCAACGGGCATGCGGAATCGGTCCTGGGTCATGTCCCCCCCGCCCTGCCGGCCTTGATGCGTGCCAGCAAGCTAACAGAAAAAGCCAGCCGGGTCGGGTTCGACTGGCCCGAGGTGGACGGCGTTTTCGCCAAGGTCCATGAAGAATTGGCGGAATTCGAAACAGCACTGAAAATGAAAGATCAGCAAGGCATGGAAGATGAATTGGGGGACCTGCTGTTCGCCATTGCCAACTTGGGCCGATTTCTGAAAATCGATCCCGAGGATGCCCTGCGAAAAACCATTGCCCGGTTCATCTCCCGATTCAACCACATCGAAAAATCTCTCGCCGGGCAGGGGAAACAATTTCGAAACACCACCCTCGAGGAAATGAGCGAACTATGGCAAAACGCCAAACAGCTTGAAAGGAAAAACCGAGGGCGGGAGTAAAACCTTCGATCATTCAACCCCCTCGCCAACTTTTCAACAAAATCTGTGGACGTTCTGTGGACAACCCTGTTTGCGGACCAACATGCCCTGCTCTCCTGCGGCCCCCCAACAACCTGCCTAATTTTTAATCACTACAATTTTTTTAATGAATTCGGCTACTTAAGGATAGTGAAAAATCTCACTTCCCTGCCACTCCGGGCTCTGCGCGTTATCCCCGGCAAATCACAGGTAATTTCCGGGACAAGATTGAAATTCCGCTTACATCCCTATGGTTTGGGTGGGCAGGACCCACTGAAAATGACCAGAACAAGAAAAGCCTGCCGGTAATCGCCGGCAGGCTTTTTTTAAATCGATGTTCACCTTCAGGCCCTGATGTTGCAGGAGCAACCTACTTCTGTTGATCGGCGGGGGCCACTTCGCCTTCCTGCTGACCGGTCGTGCCCTGATCCTGGCTGGTGCCGGAATCCTCCATGCTTTCAGATGTTTCGGGAGGCATGGTATTTTCCTCCTGTTTCTTGCAGGCAACAACCGCAAGAGCGGCGATCAGAACAATACTCAAAACCAGAAACATTTTCTTCAAGTTCTTCACCTCCTTTATGACTGGAATTCAGAACCGGTTACGGTTCCCGTGGTCACTATTCAGGCCAAGAATCTTGAACATTCTACCGCAAATCTGGAATATTACCGGAAAAAAATAATTTTCCCTGTCAGCCCTTCACGGACCTTTCCTGGATGTGCCATCCAACCAGCCAGGCACCGGCAAAAGTCAGCATGACCCCGACCAGCCCGGCCAGACCGGTACCCAATGCCGCATTGCCGATACCAGGCAGTTGGTATCCTGGCATTGGCGCAAATTGGACCAGGCCATCGGGCAAAAAGGAGAAGGTTTCCGCGATCATTTCCAGCCCATCGGGAAACCCGCTGGCCAGGGGACTCAATAACAGGGCCGCCGCGCAGGCGGAAGCGAAGGTAATGATCGATTTTAGGCCCCCCGCGGGAACCTGCGTGGATTGGGCCAGAATCAAAAATACCGCAGCGGTGATCAGGCCTTCACCGATACCGATCCAGGCATGCACGCCGAACATGGCGGGAGCCACCCGGATAAAAGGGATAGCCCCGGAAGCGGAAAGTTCAATACAGACCGCCAGGGACGCCAGCATCACCGACAGCCATCCGGCGGTTCCGTACAAGAGGCTCTGGCGCGCCAGATTCAGTCCAGGACGCCGTTCCAGTATCTTTTGCACCAAGGCCCCGGCGGCCACCCCGATCAACGCCATGTTGACCACATTGGCGCCTAGAACCATTATCCCGCCATCGCCGAAGATCAGAGCCTGTATCGACACCACCAGGGTCATGGCCAGTACGGCAAAGGGCCCGCCAAGCAAGGAAACCGCCAGAACTCCGCCCAGCAAATGTCCGGATGTGCCATCGGCAACGGGAAAATTCAACATCTGACCGGCAAAGATCAGGGCGGTTACGGCGGCAAAACGTGCTACAGCCGGTTTATTTCGCATCCTGGTCGCCGCCACGACGGCCGTCGTCACGCCCCCCAGTGCAACTGCCATGGTTACGGGACAGACCGCACCCTGAAGCATCTGATCGGGAATGTGCATGATTTCCTCCTGTATTATTGAGTTTCCTCCTATCCCGGAGACAAAGCGACCCGGGGTCGGGGTTGTTTTCGGGCTCCGCTTCCGCGAGATACCGGCTTTCCGGGATTTCCATCGCATGGAGTACAGTAAATCACCGGCCTGGATTTTTTCATTATCGAATGCCTCCGGAATCGGCACCGGGCACGGCGCCGTCAGGAGATCGTAGCGCCCGCCGGGGCCAGTCCCATGACTGAGCGATAATACCAGTCACCCCGGGTGTCCGCAAGCATCCCGCGGATATCCTTTCCCACGGTTTTTTGCGACAGGTAAAGATCGTACAGATATCCGGACAACCGTATATCACCGACCAACATATAACCATTGATGCGGTCTTCCAGCAGGTAAACGCGGCGGAACAGATCGCCCCGCTCGAAAGTCACTGCTTCCCCCTCGAACCGGCCGGCGGAAATGACCGGAAAATCAAGATGCTTGCGCAACACATTGGTGTTTATCGAACCGTTGAATGAGACCTCCTCGCCCAGCAGCCTGCGTGCCGCTACCCGAGCCTGCTGCAGGGCATTTGGTGCCGTGGCATGGAGTCCCTGGCGACCGTCGACGGCATGGCGGGTAACCGCCACATCCCCGGCCACGCATATCAGCGGATCGATCAGCAGGTCTTCAGCCACGGCAATACCGCCATTCCCGCCCGTCAGTGGCGCGGAATTGGGGGTTACGCCTGTGGCGACGACCAGAAGAGACGTTTCAATCCTCGTCCCGTCAGTCAGCTCCACCCCCTTGAGTCGGCCGTCTTCCCTTAGGATATCCGCTACACGGGTCTGCAAGCGGATGTCGAGGCCGCTCTTTTCGGCCAGCTTGCGGGTTGCGAAGTTCCCGCCATCCAGATCTGTCATCTGCGACAACAGGCGGTTATTCCTGTGCACCAGGGTGACCTGTAAGCCGCGATGCCGAAGAGCCAGTGCCGCGTCGGTGCCGATAAAACCTCCGCCAAAAACCACCGCCCGGGCAACCCCTTCCTGCCGGATCTGGTCGTCGATGGCTTCCATGTCTCCCAGCGTCTTGAAACCATGAACTCCATAGGTGTCGAGCCAATCGGTCTGGGGGAACCAACTGCTGGCCCCGGCCGCGTAAAACAGCCGGTCGTAGCTTTCCGTTACCCCTCGTTCGGTGCGAACCAGGCGTCTGGCGGGATCGACCTCAACCACTTTTTCGGACAGGCGAGCCGTCACTCCATGGCGGGTATAGAAATCCTCACCCTTCCAGAAAACATGGCGCAGTGGTTCCCCCGCCAGGAAAAAGGGGATCACACAGGGCGAATAGGGGGCATAGGGCTCGTCGCTGAACATGACGATCTCGCCCGTAAATCCGCCCTGTCGCAGGGTCTCGACGAACTCGGCCGCGGCCATGCCGGTGCCGACGGTCACGATCTTCATGAATCACTCTCCCGACGGCGGGCAAACGCCTTGCGTCGCAGTTCGCGATAGTGGGCGAAAAGGGGCGGCTCCCCTCCTTCGCCCAGCAGGTAGACCTTGAGATGTTCTACTGCCCGACGCGCTCGCAAGGGTTCCGCTTCGCAGAATATCAGGGCGCCGGAATGACAGGCGGTCACGCAGGCCGGCACCTTTCCCTCCTTCAAGTCCTCGTGGCACAGATCACACTTGAAGGCTGTTTCACGGCCAAAGGGTGAGCGATGAACCACCTTGAAGGAAATGGCGTCGAAGGGACAAACCATGGCGCACATGGCGCAGGCTTTACAATATTCCGGATTCAACACCACCGCACCGGTGTGCCCATCGCGCCGCAGGGCTCCCGCCGGGCAGGCCGCAAGACAGGCCGCCGGATCGCAGTGCCGGCAGGAGACGGGAAAGGCCTCGTGCTCCACCCCCAGCACCCGCACGTTGACCTGGGTCTTCCGGTCGCCTACCAGCCCGTAAAGACTGCCGCCTGGATGATGAGCCACGGCGCAGGCCGTCTCACAGGATTTGCAGGCCACGCATTTGCGATAATCGACAAAAATCTTTTTCATCAGCCTTTCTCCTTCGCCAAAGCTTCGGCGGACAAGCCCTTCCTGGCCGACCCGCCCAGGTCGGACCGTTGCGCTTCGAAAGCCAGCAGGTCATCGGCCAGAGTGTGCAATCCTGCGACGTAGGCGCTTTCCATCTGGAGTATAGATGATACGTCCGGTTCCAGCTGTTCGAAGCGGGCCTCGCCCGGCAGGGTGTGGATCACGTCGAACAGTTTCTCCAGGTCCGCGCCGGTCGCCTCGGCGAAACGCTGCAGCTTGCCCCCGGACTCGTCGCGAAAACGATTGACCACCAGATGGATGCGGACGATGCCGAGCTGGCGGGCCAGTTCGGCGGCGTGACGCGCCACCGCCAGGGCGTTGAAGGACAGGTCGCTGACCACCAGGCATTGGGAAAAACCCTTGGACAGGGCGCGACCAAAATGTTCTACCCCGGCCTGGGTATCGAGCAGAATGGCTTCCTCATCCCGCAGGGCCAGGTAGTTCAGCACCGAATCGAGCAGCACGTTTTCCGAACAGAGACAGCCGCCCGCCGCCTGCACCACGGTGCCCATGACCAGCAGGCTGAGGTGGTCGTCGACGCGCACGCCGAAACGCCCGACAACGTCCTCGACATCGGGATTGAGACGAAACAGGGCGCCAAAGGATTTTCCCGGGCGGGCACCGGTCTTCTCCTCAATATAATCCGGGTTTTGGCTGAGCGGCACGATGGCGGCCGCCTGGGCCGGTGGCAGGCCGAGGGCGTAAGACAGGTTCATCTGCGGGTCTTCGTCGGCCGCCAGGACCTTGATGCCCCGCTGCCCCAGCAGCCGCGCCAGACAGCTGGTCAGGGTGGTTTTGCCGACGCCGCCCTTGCCGGTGATGACGACGCGAAATCCTTTCATCTGCTCCATACTCCCCCCTTACAGGCCCAAACCTGCGCGTTTTTCCATGATGATCGCTTCCATGCGGTCCGCGGTCGTCACGGGGTCTTCCTCGACGAAAAAATAACCGCCGAGCAGATCCTTGGCCGATTCGGTGAGAATTTTGGTGACCACCGGCGAACCGAGGATCGGCGGCACTGGCCACAGATGGACCGGCAGGCCGCTGCCGACGAAGTAGGAACCGATGGCAACGGCTTTTTCGGTGGTCCATTCCGGTGCCGAACCGACCACGGGCAAGGCGGCCGTATCGACCCCCAGGTGGTCGGCCAGGGCTCCGGTCAGCACCAGCATGCGCGAGCAATCGACACAGGAGCCCATGTGCAAAACCGGCGGAATGCCGAGTTGTTCGCAAACGGCTTTCAGGCCCGGACCGGCTAACTTCTGCGCGCCCAGGTTCATCAGACCGGCCTTGGCGGCGGCGATGGCCCAGCAACCGGTACCGAGAACCAGGATATCCCGTTTGATCAACTCGCGGGTAAGGGACAAATGGAAAAAGTCCTGCTGCACCTTGGCGTTGTTGCAGCCGACAATGCCGACCACGCCCTTGATGGTGCCGTTGACGATAACCTCCACCAGCGGATCGAGGGTACCGCCGAGGGCCGCCAGGATCTGTTCGACCGTAAAGCCGACCATGGCCTCTTCGGTTTCCCTGGGGATATAGACCTTGGCCGCGTTGCGGTTGGGATACGCCTCGATGGCTGTCTGGATGATGCGCCTGGCGATGGCGTTGGCCTCATGTTCCTCGAACTGGATATGCAGCGAACCGGGAATGTTGGTCTGTTCGCTGGTGGTGATGAACCGGGTATGAAAACAGGATGACAGATCGGCCAGGGACGGGAAGATGCACTGCACGTCGACCACCATCGCCTCCACCGCACCGGTCATGATGGCCAGTTCGCTGTGCAGCAGGTTGCCCGCCACGTTAACCCCCTGGCGCATGAGGATTTCATTGCCGGTGCAGCACAGGCCGACAACGTTAACCCCTTTGGCCCCGACTTTCCGGGCGGCCTCGGTCATCTCGGGGGAGCGGGCCCATTCCACGACCTTTTCCGAGAGTACCGGCTCATGGCCGTGGACCAGCACGTTGACCATCTCCCCATCGAGCACCCCGAGATTGGCCTTGATGGTGCGCACCGTCGGCGAACCGAACAGGATATCCTGGCATTCGGTAGCGATCAGCGAACCGCCCCAGCCGTCGCCGAAGGAACAGCGCAGCGTCTGGGCGATCAGTGTCAGGGGATCCGCGTCGCAGCCGAAATGGGTGCGATGCATGATGTCGACCACTTCGCGGTCGATGCCCCTCGGCAGCAGGCCGATTCGGGCACCGGTCAGTTCACTCAGGGTAATTTCCAGATTTTTCAGCAGTTCCAGGCGTTTTTTCGGCATATACCCCAAAACTGTTGGGATGGTTCCCTCTCCCTGGGAGCCGAAACAGGCGATGACCGTATCGGCCACGTCGTTGGCCACGGCGAGAGTCTCACGCCCTTCGGTGGGGATACCGAGACGGCCGGCGACAACGGTCAGTTTATCGGGATTGAGGATGGTATAGTCGGTGTTGCGCCCGGTGGCGACTTCCTTGAGCAGCAACGCCACCTTGCGGCCATGGTCCGAATGGGCCGAGCAGCCGGCCGCCGCCATGCGCGCCAGGTTGCGCGCCACCATGGTATCGGCATTGGCACCGCAAACACCGCGCCGCGGACCTTCTTCCAGGGGATCTATCCGGCAGGGGCCCATGCTGCAATTGCGGCAGCAGGTGCCGAGCTGGCCGTAGCCGCACTGGGGCTGCTGCGCCTCCAGACGACTCCAGGCCGTATCGAAACCCTCCCGATCAGAAATTTTCAGCATTGCAGCGGCCGCCGGATCGACGCTGCGATAGTCAGAATTGCTAGACATGACGGCTCCTTGTATAAAAAGACTGGGCAGATCAAATTGGGATGATTCTATAGAGAACCAGTTTTTCGGGCAAAGATTTGCTGGTCAACAGCGGAATAGATTGGTGAACTGCAGGTTGGGAAGGGTGAAAAGAGGAAAGGGATTTACCGCAAGCCGATTTTACCGAGAAACTCCCTGGTCCGGGTGCGGCTGACGGGCAGCCGGGCCTCACTGCCCTCCAGACAAACGGTCAGGGCGCCCGGTTCCCGGTCGATCTTGCTGACCTTGTCCAGGTTGACGATAAAACTGCGATGGATGCGGAAAAAACAGTTCCTGGGCACGCCCTCCTCCAGCACTCCCAGGGGCAGGTCGCAGAAAAATTCACCCTTGGCGGTAACGACTTTCGAATAGACGTTTTCGGCCTTGAAGTAGAGGACTTCGGCCGGATCGATCAGCCTGATGCCGTTGCCGGAGGAGACCGGAATCTTGATCAGGTCGTGCTGTGCGGTGGCTATAAAGGGAGTGATATCGTAAACCAGGCAACAATTCAGGGAATCCCGCAGATTCATATCCAGCAGCGGCATGAGTTTCAGCAACAGAAATCGTTCCTGCCTGCCGCTGCGCATGCGTTTTATGGAAAAGGGAATCGACCTCGTCGAATCCTTCATCAGGGAGAAGACCTCCCGCAGCTTTTCCCGGGGCTTGAGCCCATGCAACTCCAAGAGGTTCCTGCCGAAGAATTCGTCCCGTGGCACGTCGCTGAAAATCACCATCAAGGCGTGGTTTATGAAGGTGATGTTGAAATCGTTATCGAAAAGAACAATTCCAGGGTCCAGCCTTTCAAGCTGTTCGAGCAGGTTTTTATGGTCCATCTGGAGGTAATTCCATCAAAAAAGGTTCCGTATTTCCGAAGGATTCTATCAATAACCTGAGAGGAAACGCCAGTTTTGTTTTCTCCCTCGGATTATTCGAAAATGGCGCCGATTTTTTCGGCCCGTGTCTCCATGGCGGACACGGGAACATCCGGCCCGAAAATCGACCCTGTCGCGACGAACAGCGCCAGGCGCCGCAGTGAGCATTTAAAATCGGCGGTCATTTCCGGCGGCAGACCGGTTTCTCCAAGAAGCTGCCGGACGGTTTGCAATTCCTGAAGGCAGGTTTCAACCAAACCGTCAGGGAACTCCCGGGGAAATCTTGCATAAAATTCATGCAGATTCATTTTAAGCAGTTCAAAAATTCGCTCTCCCAGGCTCTGCTCGCAGGTCAGGCCGTACTCGACCGCCTTGATGATTTGCCGCCGGGTGATTTTCTCCGGTGGGAATTGCGCGGAGGCCACGGCATGGATGACATAGAGAGGGCTCATCGCCAGACGGATAACCTGCTGTTGGCTGAGTTCGGACATGGAATCTCATCCTTTATCGCAAAGAGGATCAATTGTTTCTGGTTATGCCCTTCGCTCAAGTGAATCGGGTCGGGGTCGGGGTCGCTATCGGAATCGGGGTCGAATAGGACCTTTTCGATTCCGACCCCGATACCGACGCCGACCCCGAAGTAGTTGGCTTTCCAAGATTCACCATCAACTTGAGTGAAGTGGATAACCAAATCAGCAAAGCAGAAAAAAAACCGGCAACGCCGTATGGAAGTCCCACGGTTGCCGGCTTTTAAAAACTGTCGGGTACATTATCAGGAGAAGGAACGGGCGAACAAATCCTCGATGGCCTTGCGACCGTTCTCTTCGAGATAGCGCGTGCCTGTCCCGCTAAAATGAATATGGCGGATAACCGGCTCGTCGCCCGGACCGCAGGGGACCCAGTCGGACTCATTCCAGCGGAACCAGCCATCCCGTTTCTGATCGAAAACCCAGAGCGGCTTATTGCAGAGTTTGGCGAATTCCGCACCCCAGCCGGTGCCGCCCTTGACGGTTTTATCGGCCAGGATTTCCCCGACAACGTATATTTCCTGCCCATGGTTGATCTGGTACCAGATGCTCTGCAGAATCTTGCGGATGGTCTTGCTTTCGGAATATCGCCGGTCCAGCAGCCGGGAGACATATGCCAGACTGAAATCGCCATTTTTCAAATCTTCGTGGGTCAGAAAACGCAGGCCACGCTGGCGGACTATTGCATGTCCCTCGAAGGTGAAGTTGACCTCCTCGATACCGAAACGTTCCGCATTGGCGCCAAAAGCAGATTCCGCCCCCTTGGCGCCCCCGCTGAAGAGAATATATTGATCTTTTTCCATTTGCTCCTCCCTTGTCCTGTTGGTTTGCGAGCCCGCAATAACACGGGCGGCATCCGATCACAAGTTTCACAGATTTTCTCATTATACAGAAGAAATCAGAGGCCGCCACAGAATTCCCGTCCCGGCGTGCTTCCAGGTCCATGTCAAAAAGCCCAAGTGCCCACCTCACCGTTTGCCAGAAGGAACCCGGACTTGGTGCCGGGACAAAAATATCGTATGCTTAAGTGAATGAACCGATGCAGACCCGGCCATCTTCCGGAACTGAAACAGGATGCCTTATGGCCAGTGCGAAATCCTTACTCGAAAAGTGGAAACCGGCGGTTCCAGCCAGTGTCCTGGTGCTTACGGCCGGGACTATCTGGCTCGGCACGGGGATCATGCTTGATTCCCTGGCGGCCGGCTGGCTTGGAGACAAACCGCCCGCGGTCATACTGGGATATTTATCCGTGGGGTTTTTCTGCGCCATGGTCATCCACCATTTCGGCTTTCTGGGGATTGCCGACAAAAACCTCCAACGGATTCTGCCCATGGAAGGCCGGCGCTGCCTGTTTTCCGTTTTCCCCTGGAAAAGCTATATTCTGGTTTTTATCATGATCTCCCTTGG
>Ga0214472_10004352_pt1 | contig 14947 bp, 14 predicted proteins | sample RVTome_6_FD_207662 | JGI IMG/M metagenome (GOLD analysis project Ga0214472, IMG submission 207662) | Soil microbial communities from uranium-contaminated site in the Upper Colorado River Basin, Wyoming, United States - RVT140D175 | ecosystem: Environmental > Terrestrial > Soil > Contaminated >...
ATTTCCTCCCCCTCCTGGGGAGGGAGAATTCAATGATACCGATTAGTTCCACGGCTACAGCCATCCCTAGACCATCTTGCGGAAGCGCCCCCCCACCTCGGCCAGGGCGCCGCAGATCTGCCCCAGGCTGGCGTGGCGCACCGTCGTAAGCAGCTCGCCGAAGACGTTGCCTTCGCCCCGTGCCACCTGTTTGAGGCGCTCCAGGGCCTCGGGGCCGTCCTTGCGGTGGCGCGCCTTGAAATTCCTCACCCGTGCAAGCTGCAGCTCCCGCTCCTGCGGGCTGCAGCGGGCCAACTCGGCCACCTCGGGAAATTTGTCGGGGTGCCCCTCGGGAAGCTCGAAGACGTTGTAGCCGATGATGCGCCGCCGGGGTTCCTCCCCGGGAGCGCGGCTGCGCTGGGCCTCGTAGCGGGCGCTGCTCTCGGCGATGGCGCGCCTCTGGTAGCCCAGCTCGGTGGCGGGGCCCACGCCGCCCAGGGCGTCGATGCGCTCGAATTCGGCCAGGATCTCCTGCTGCAGCTCGGCCATCAGGGTGCGAAAGGCGTAGGAGCCCGAGAGCAGGTTCTGGATGAGGAAGATCTCGGCCTCCTCCCGCAGGTAGTTGGGAATCAGGCCGGCCTGCCGCACCCACTTCTGCGACGGGGTGGTCATGGGCTCGTCGGCCGAATCCACGTGCAGGGAGTTGGTGTCGGCCAGAAGACCCAGCAGGGCGTGATGGACTAGGCGCAGGGGGTTGAGGCTGTCCCACTCCTGGGCCTGCAGGGCCCGCCCCGAGGTCTGGGTGTGGAAGCGCAGGTGCTGGGAGCGCTCGGATGCGCCGTAGCGATCCCGCAGGGCGATGGCCCAGATCTTCCGGCAGACCGCGCCGAAGGCGAGCCATTCGGCCTCGTGGGAGACCCGGAAGAAGAAGGAGAGGCTGGGGGCGAACGCGTCGATCTTCATGCCCCGGGAGAGGAAGTTCTCCACATAAGTGAAGCCGTTGGCCAGGGTGAAGGCCAGCTCCTGGGCCGGGGTGGCTCCGGCCTCGCCGATGTGGTAGCCGGAGACGGAGAGGGAATAGAAGCGCCGCACGCCGTTTTCGATGAACCACTGCTGCACGTCGCCCAGCAGCCGGATGGCGAAGTCGGGCTGGAAGATGCTCTCGTTCTGGGCCTGAACTTCTTTCAGGATGTCGGCCTGCACCGTGCCGCGCAGCTCCCCGAGCAGTCGCTTCCGGAGCGCCTGCTCCTCGGCCTCCGAAAGGGGGGCGCCTGCCTCTTTTTCGCATCGCTCCCGCTCGAACTCGAAGGCGGCCACGAAGTACATGGCCAGGATCACCGGCGCGGGGCCGTTGATGGTCATGGAGGTGCTGATCTCCGGGATGGAAAAGCCCGCAAGCAGCCGCTTCATGTCCTCCCAGCTGTCGATGGCCACGCCTCCCTCGCCGATCTTGCCGGCGCTTCCTTCGTCCTCGTCGCTGTCGGCGCCGTAGAGGGTGATGCCGTCGAAGGCGATGGAGAGTCGGGGCCTAGCCACGCCGTTTGCCAGCAGGTGCAGGCGGCGGTTGGTCTCCTCGGGGCCGCGCAGCCCGGCGAACTGGCGGGTGGTCTCCCCTCCCCGAAGGTGCCGGTAGGGGTGCAGCCCCGTCACGAAGGGAAACTGCCCGGGCAGCCCCTCCTCCAGCAGGAAGCGCAGGGACTCCAGCTTATCCCGGGGATCGGGCAGGGCCACCCGGGGCAGGCGGTAGCCGCTCTGGGTCTCGGCGACGGGTGCGATGCCCTGAGCCTCTGCGGCCTGGCGGCTGAGCCGCTGCCAGAGCTGCGGCCATTGGTCGAGCAGGCGGGCGCAGGCCGGGTCGAGCCCGCCCGGGTCCTCCGGATGCTGCCGGAGCTGCTGGAGCTGCCCGCTCACCCAGGCGTCGTAGGCGCGCACGTTTGATGCGATCTCGGCCAGATAGGCCCGGCGCCCATGGGGGACCAGCACGAAGAGCGCGGCGGGGAATGCCGCAGCCGCGGGCCCCTCGGGTTCCCGGCCCAGGCGCCCGCAGAGGGCGGCAAAAAGCGCATCCAGCCCCGGATCTCCGGCCGCCTTGGCGATGACGGGGAAAAGCCGCGCACCGGGGTTCGACTCGGCAAGAAAGCCCTGCAACTCACCGAAGGCGGCCCGGGCCCCTTCCTGATCGGCCTTGTTGAGCGCCACCAGATCCGCATCGCGCAGCAGCTGATCCTTGTGCAGCTGCAGGCCGCTGCCGGACTCCCGGGTCTTCACCGCCAGCAGGACATCGGCCCCAAGCGCCGAGGCGTCCAGGCCGCTCTGCCCCGTGCCCGGCGTCTCCATCAGGATCAGATCGAAATCCGCCCCGCGAAGCGCATCGAGCATCGTCGGCAGGGCCGGGCTGAGGGGCGCGTAGGGGCTGCCGGTGGCGACGCTGCGCATCCAGACCCGCGCATGATAGATGGAGTTCATCCGCACCCGGTCGGCCAGCAGGGCGGTTTCCCCCCCGCCCCGTTTCAGGGTCGGGTCGTTGGCGAGGATGGCGATCCGCATCGCGGGGAAGGCGGCGAGAAACCGCCGCACCAGCTCGTCGATGAGGGTGCTCTTGCCGCTGCCGCCTTCCCCGGCGACGAGCAGCGTGCGGCTGCGCCCGCTTTCTGCCCAAGCCCGCCGGGCGGCCCTAGCTGGGCCCGAAGCCAGGCTCAGGGCAAGCTCCTGCCCCGGATCGGGCGGGCCGGGGCGGCCCTGCCGTGCGGCGAGCGTTCGCTCGAGCATGTCCTTGGCCGCGGCCGTAAGGCTCCAGCCGGGGCCGTAGATTTTCTCCACCCCGGCGGCTTCCAGCTGCGCCTCGTCCTGCGGCAGGATGGTCCCTCCCCCCCCGCCGAAGAGAAGCGTCTCGGCAAGGCCCAGCTGCCGCAGCCGCCGGAGCAGGTGGGGAAAGAACTCCAGATGCCCCCCGTTGTAGGAACTCACCGCCACCGCGTCGGCCCCCTCCTGCAGGGCGGCCAGGGCGATCTGTTCGCTGCGCATGTTGAAACCCAGGTAGATGAGCTCCAGGGCCCGCCCCGCCTCCAGCAGGGCGCGGTTGAGCGCCAGCACCGAGGCGTCGTGACCGTCGAAGGCGGCCACCGCGGTCAATATGCGAAGGGGACGATCTTTCATGCATCCGACCTCTGCTTTTTTGCGAAACGCTGGAAGGTTACGCCGAAAAGTATAGCGCAGTAGGATTTCCGGGGACGGCCGGGGGAAAGCGGCTCGGATGGTCGGAAGGAAAAACAGCCTCAGCGATAGCTGTAGCGGCGGTGGCGCATGGCCGCAAGGACCCGCTCCCGGGCCAGGCGCTCGGCGGCCTCGCGCGGCAAGGTTCCCTCGGCTGCGGCCTTCTTGAGGATGTGCAGGCTGTTGGCGCGGATTTTCTCGTCGATGGCGGCAAAGGCCTCGTCGGCACTCTTGCCCGCATACTCCATGGCGGCCATGATGAGGCCGCCGGCGTTGGCGATGAAATCGGGAACGACCAGCACCCCCTTGCCGGCCAGCATCCGCTCGGCATTTGCCGTGGCGGGGATGTTGGCGCCTTCCAGGATGATGCGGGCCCGGATCTTCCCGAGATTGCCCTCGTGGATCACATCGGGCGTGGCCGCGGGGATGAGGATGTCGCAGTCGATGCCGAAGATCTCCTCCGGGCGGATGAGGCGCCCCGTCTCCAGGGCTCCCACCTTCCCGGTGCGCTCTTTGACGGCGTTGAGCTCCTCCACCGGCAGGCCGCCGGGGCTGTGCAGCCCGCCTCTGGAGTCGGTGGCTGCGACCAGCACCGCCCCCCTGCGGGCGAGAAAGCGGGCCGCGGCCCTGCCCACGCTGCCCATGCCCTGGATGGCCACCCGGGCCCCTTCGAGGCGCAAGCCCGCATGCTCGCAGGCCACCTCGGCGCAGGCCGCAAGGCCGTATCCCGTGGCGCCCAGCTTGTCCAGGGGCAGGCCGCCGATCTCCTCGGGCAGCCCGGCCACCCGTCCGATCTCGTCCCGGATCCAGGCCATGGAGGCCTCGTTGCAGCCCATATCGGGAGCGGGAATGTAGTCCGTGAGGGAGCAAATCAGGCGGGCGAAGGTTCGGAAGATCTGCTCGATTCGGGGATGACGGGGATCCACGACGATGCCCGACTTCCCCCCGCCGTGGGGCAGATCGGCCAGGGCACTCTTGAAGGTCATGGTGCGGGCCAGGCGGTAGACTTCCGTCACGTCCACCTCGGGGGAGACGCGCACGCCGCCCAGGGCAGGGCCTCTTGCGGTGTTGTCGATCACCACCACCGCCCGGAAGGGAATCTCGGGGGCGTAGAGCTGGAGGATCTTGGAGGGGCCTATGTCGTCGAACCGGATTTCCATGGGAAAAGTATAGCGAACTCTCACGCGGGTGCCTCCGAACCCGAGTCAACCCCCGCACAAAGCTTGTGAACAGGGACCTGTCCATTCGAAACAAAGAATGCTTCCCCTCCCCAACCCTCTCCCGTCAGGGGAGAGGGAGCTCTTTTTCCATGATGAAGCCACTGTGCAGCGGTACAGCTTTTCCTGTTACATGTTCCGTAAAAAAAACGGGAGCCTCCCGATGGGGAGGCTCCCGTCTACATTCTACGGCTTGAGAAATGCCGGCGGCCTAGTTTCCGGGCATCCAGCGCAGCACCGGCTTGCGGGCGGCCGCGGCCTCGTCCAGGCGGCGAACCTTGGCCCGGACCGGCGCGTCCTTGAGGCTCTGAGGATCCTCCTCGGCCGCGCGGGCGATCTCCAGCATGGCGTCGCAGAACTCGTCGAGCACCTCTTTCGACTCGGTCTCCGTGGGCTCGATCATCAGGGCGCCGCGCACCACCAGGGGAAAGTAGATGGTGGGGGGATGGTAGCCCCGATCGATGAGGGCCTTGGCCACGTCCAGGGTGGCGCAGTGACCGGCCAGATCCCGGTCGGAGAAGACGACCTCATGCATGGAGCGCTCCCTGTAGGGCAGATGATAGGTCCCTTCCAGGCGGGCGCGCACGTAGTTGGCGGCCAGCACCGCCATTTCGCTGGCGTGGCGCAGCCCCTTGGGCCCCAGGGTGCAGATGTAGGCATAGGCCCGAACCAGCACCCCGAAATGGCCGTAGAAGGCCTTCATGCGGCCGATGGACCGGGGCAGGTCGCTCTTGAGGCGATAGCGGCCGTTTTCCTCGACCACGACGGGCACGGGCAGGAAGGGCGCCAGCTTCTCGGTGACGCCCACGGGGCCGGAGCCCGGCCCGCCGCCGCCGTGGGGGGTGGAGAAGGTCTTGTGCAGGTTGAAGTGCATCACGTCGATGCCCATGTCGGCGGGGCGGGCGATGCCCATCAGCGCGTTGAGATTGGCGCCGTCGGCGTAGACCAGGCCGCCCTTGGCGTGGACGATGTCGCAGATCTCCTTCACGTCCGACTCGAAGAGCCCCAATGTGTTGGGGTTGGTCATCATCAGGGCCGCCACGTCCTCGTCCATGAGCTCGGCGACGGTCCGGGCCTTGAGGGTGCCGTCCGCGTCGGAAGCCACGGGCACCACCTCGTAGCCGCACATGGCCGCCGTGGCGGGGTTGGTGCCGTGGGCCGTATCGGGAATCAGCACCTTGCGGCGGGGATTGCCCCGGGACTCGTGCCAGGCGCGGATCATGAGCATCCCGGCCAGCTCCCCGTGGGCTCCGGCGGCGGGCTGGAGGGTCAGGGCGGGGAATCCGGAGATCTCCCCCAGGGCCAGCTGCAGGCGGTACATGAGCTCCAGCGCCCCCTGGCTGAGGGCTTCGGGCGCGTAGGGGTGCGCGTGGGCGAAACCGGGCAGGCGGCAGAGCAGCTCGTTGATCTTGGGATTGTACTTCATGGTGCAGCTGCCCAGGGGGTAGAAGCCCCCGTCCACCCCGTAGTTCCAGGTGGAGAGCCGGGTGAAGTGGCGCACCACGTCCACCTCGGAGACCTCGGGGAAGCCCGGGATGTCGCTGCGCACCAGGCCTTCGGGCAGCCTGGCCTCGGGCACGTCCAGGGGCGGCAGATCGAAGCCCCGGCGGCCCGGGTCGCTGTGTTCGAAAATCAGTTTTTCTTCCTGAATCAGTCCTCCGGCAACCTGGCTCATTGCATCCCTCCCGCCATCGCATCCACAAGTGCGTCGATCTGCTCCCGGCTGTTCTGTTCGGTGACGCAGACCAGCAACTGCCCGGCCCTCGCCGCATCGAAACGGCGCAGGTGAATTCCCGCCAGCAGCTTGCGCCCGGCGAGCTTCTCCAGCAGGGCCTCCAGATCACCCTCGACCTTCAGGGCGAACTCGTTGAAGGTGGCTCCGGTGTAGACCATCGAGACGCCGGGCAGGGCGCAGAGGCGCTCTTTCGCGTAAGCGGCCTTGGCCAGGTTCTGGGAGGCCAGATCCCGCAGGCCCCGCTTGCCCACCAGGCAGAGGTAGATGGCGGCCATCAGGGCGCAGAGCCCCTGATTGGAGCAGATGTTGGAGGTGGCCTTCTCCCGGCGGATGTGCTGCTCGCGGGTGGCCAGGGTGAGCACGAAGCCGGGATTGCCGTCCAGATCCCGGGTGCGGCCCACCAGGCGCCCCGGCATGGTGCGCATGAGCTTCTCTTTGGCGGCGAAGAAGCCCAGGCCCGGCCCGCCGAAGGACAGGGGGATGCCGAAGCTCTGGCCCTCGCCCACCACGATGTCCGCCCCCAGCTCGCCCGGGGACTTGAGCAGCCCCAGGGCCACGGGTTCCTGCACGGCGGCAACGCCCAGGGCGCCTTTGGCTGCGGCCTTGACGAAGAGAGCCTCCAGGTTCTCGATGACGCCGAAGAAGTTGGGGTAGCCCGCCACCAGGCAGGCCGTCTCGGAATCCAGCAGGGACTCGAGGACGGCCGCGTCGGTCTGACCCGCCTCATCCAGGGGGACGCTGTGGAGCTCCAGCTCCAGATAGCGACAGTAGGTCTCCACCGTCCGGCGCCACTCGGGGTGCAGGCCCGCCGAGATCAGCACCTTCTTGCGGCGGGTGGTCCGCACGGCCATGAGCACCGCCTCGGCGCAGGCCGTGGCCCCGTCGTACATGGAGGCGTTGGCCACCTCCATGCCCGTGAGCTGGCAGATGAGGCTCTGGTACTCGAAGATCATCTGCAGCGTGCCCTGGCTGATCTCGGGCTGGTAGGGCGTGTAGGCCGTGTAGAACTCACTGCGGGAGATGAGGTGATCCACCACGGCGGGGATGAAATGGTTGTACGCGCCCCCCCCCAGGAACGACGTAGTGCTGTCCACCTCAGCGTTGGCCCGGCTGAGCCGCTTGATCTCCATCAGCAGCTCGGCTTCGGAAAAGGGCCCGGGCAGCTCCATGTCACGCTTCAGGCGAACCTTTTCCGGCACGGGCGAAAAGAGGTCTTCCACCTTTTCGACGCCGATGGCCGAGAGCATCTGCCGGATGTCTTCCGGGGTATGGGGTATGTAGCGCATCGAACCTCCTTATTGCTGCTCGACGAAGGCCTTGTAGGCGTCCGCATCGAGCAGCTCGCCCAGCTCGTCCCGGTTGGCGATCTGGATTTTCACCATCCAGGCGTCCTCATAGGGGGAGCTGTTGACCAGCTCGGGGGTGTCGGGCAGTTCCTCGTTGACTTCCAGCACCTCGCCGGTGAGGGGCGAGTAGATGTCCGAGACGGCCTTGACCGACTCCACCACGCCGAAGGGCTTGCCGGCGACGAGCTTGGCGCCCACTTCGGGCAGCTCGACGAAGACCACGTCCCCCAGGGCGTCCTGGGCGAAATCGGTGATGCCCACGGTGGCGATGTCGCCCGCGATGCTGATCCACTCATGCTCTTCGGTGTAATAAAAATCCTCGGGAAATTCCATGTCGTGCTCCTTGTTCGATTCGGTTCAGACAGAACATGCGGGGAGATACAGCCCCCCCTAGCCTCGTAAAACGCCTGCAACTCCAAAACCGGATTTTTTTCTTCCCCTCCCCTGGCGGGAGGGGATTGAGGGGAGGGGGCGTCCCGGCGCAGATCGCCCTCACCCCGTCCCTCTCCCGTCAAGGCAGAGGGAGCTGAGACAACAGCAATGACAACCGGACTGTTTCCTCCAAAAGCACCCGTTTTCCCCTCAGCAGCTCACGAAGGGCGTCTTCACCACTTCGCAGGCAAGCTTGCGGCTGCGGATGCCGACCTGCAGGGCGGTGCCCACGGAAGCGAAATCCGACTCCACCAGGGCGATGGCGATGCCCTTCCTGAGGCAGGGCGACATGGTGCCGCTGGTGACCCGGCCCACCTGCCGCTCCCCGTCGAAGAGGGGATAACCCTCCCGGGGGATGCCGGACTCCAGCATGGCGATGCCCACCAGGCGCCTCGGGATCCCGGCGGACTTCTGGGCCATCAGGGCGTCTCTTCCGACGAAATCCCCCTTGTCCAGCTTGGTGATCCAGGCGATGCCGCCCTCCAGGGGACTGACCTCGCTGGAGAGCTCATGGCCGTAGAGGGCGAATTTCTTCTCCAGCCGCAGGGTGTCTCTAGCCCCCAGGCCGATGGGCAGCAGTCCCAGAGGGGAGCCTGCCTCCATCAGGGCATTCCAGAGTTTTTCCGCCTGCTCGGCGGGAAAATAGATCTCGAAGCCGTCCTCGCCGGTGTAGCCGGTGCGGGAAACGATGGCGGGCACGCCCGCGATCTCCCCCTCGGTGAAATGGTAATAGCGAAGGCTGCCCAGCTCCGCCTCCGTAAGAAGGGCGAGAATCTCGGGAGCCCTGGGCCCCTGAAGTGCCAGCTGGCCGAACTCTTCGCTGCGGTTGCTCAGCTCGACATCGGCAAAGGCGCTGTCCCCGAGCACCTGCCGGATCCAGTCGAAATCCTTGTCGGTGTTGGAGGCGTTCACGCAGAGCAGGAAACGCTCCGGCGAGAACCGGTAGAGGGTGAGATCGTCCACGGTGCCGCCGTCCGGATAGCACATGGCGCTGTACTGCACCTGAGCGTCCGATAGCCGGCTGACATCGTTGATGAGCAGATGCTGGAGAAAGGCCTCGGCATCCGGGCCCCTCACCTCGATCTCGCCCATGTGGGAGACGTCGAAGAGCCCGGCGGCGCCGCGCACGGCCAGGTGTTCCTCGATGACGCCCGAATACTGCACGGGCATGTCCCAGCCGCCGAAGGGGACCATCCGGGCGCCCAGGGCGCGGTGAACACTGTTGAGAGGAGTCTTTTTCATGGGTTCTCCTTGCGGGGCAGATAATATCAATCCAGCAGCGCGGGGATGAGATCCTCGCGCCCCAGGGTCATCAGATGAACGCCCTGGCAGCAGCTTCGCGCCTGGGCCACCAGATCCCGGGCGACGGCCTGCCCTTCGGCCAGGGGATCGCGGGCGGCTTCCAGCAGTTCCACCGTGCGGGCGGGCACCTGAACACCCGGGATATGGGCGTTTAGAAAGCGGGCCATTTTCGCGCTCTTGAGCAGCAGCACGCCGAGAATCACCGGCACCTCCAGCTCCGCGGCCGCGGCGCCGAAGCGCCGGATCTTCTCCGCATCGAAGGTGGCCTGGGTCTGGACGAACCGGGCCCCGGCCGCAACTTTTTTGCGCAGCTTCTGCAGCATCAGGCCGAAAGGCTCGGCGTCGGGCGCCGCGGCGGCTCCGGCGAAAAAACGGGGGGCGTCGGCCAGGGGGCGGCCCGCCAGATCCCGCCCCTCTCCGAGGGCGTGGACGGTCTGGAGCAGCTGGACCGAGTCCAGATCGAAGACGGCCCGGGCCTCGGGATGATCCCCGAAGCGGGGGTGATCGCCGGAGAGGATGAGCAGGTTCTTCACCCCCAGGGCGGCGGCGCCCAGCAGATCGGACTGCAGAGCCATGCGGTTGCGGTCGCGGCAGGTGAGCTGCAGCACCGGCTCGATGCCTTCGCGCGCCAGGGCTCCGGCGAGCACCAGAGGGCTCTGGCGCATGTTGGCGCCCTGGTTGTCCGTCACGTTCACGGCGCAGAGGGAAGGAAGGCGCCGGGCCGTCTCCAGGACCTCGCCGAGCGAAACGCCCTTGGGCGGGGCCACCTCGGCGGTGACCACGAAGGAGCCGCCTTGAAGCTGTGATTGAAGTGTCGACATAGGGATGGGGTTCCCCCTCAGGGTTTGAGGCTGCGGCGGCCCGGTGAGCCCTTGGCCGACCAGTTTTTGGGCGCAACCGTTCGCTCGAAGACCCCGGCGCGGCCCTGGGCCTCCAGGCGCTCGAAGATGCGCGCCCAGGCGCAGTCCAGCTCCCGGTCGGCCTCGCAGCGCCCCTCTTCCATGCCCCCGCAGGGGCCGTTGAGCAGGCCCTTTGCGCAGTTGGTCACGGGGCAGACGCCGGCCGTCTCGTCGAGGATGCAGTTGCCGCAGAGGGAGCATTTCTCCTCGAACTCTCCGATGCGGCGGATGTTGCCCAGAAAGAGGCTGTCCAGGGCGGGCACCACCTGCTTGGGGCTGTGCACCGAGATGGACTGCACCCCGGCGCCGCAGGCAAGCACCATGAGGGCATCGGCCCGCTCCACGGCGGCCTTGTGCTGGCGCAGATCCCGACCGGCCCGCAGGATGTGGCAGGCTTCCTCGATCACCATCGAGCCCGTCACTTCCTTGCCCTGCCGGATCAGCCAATCCTCCATGCGGAAGACCTCCTCTTCGCCGCCGCTCTTGCAGGCCGTGGCGCAGGCCCCGCACCCGATGAGAAAGAGGGCTTTTTTGCCCTCCAGGGTGCAAAGCAGCTCTTCGGTTTTTTTCTGGGAGCTGATAATCATGGACGCGGTTCTTCCCCGGACGAAAAAAGGCCCGGACGAAAAAAGGATTTCCGTCCGGGCCAGGGGTCCGTCAGTTTATTTTTGCGCCGCGCGGCGCTTGGCGCTCTCAAGGGTGTTGAAGAGCAGCATGGTGATGGTCATGGGACCCACCCCGCCGGGCACGGGGGTGACGGCGGAGGCGCGCTCCATGGCGGCGGCGAAATCCACATCGCCCACCAGCTTCTTCTCGCCCACGCGGTTCACACCCACGTCGATGACCACGGCGCCGGGCTTGATCCAGTCGCCCTTGACCATCTCGGGGCGGCCCACGGCGGCGATGACCACGTCCGCCTGGCGGACCTTCTCCGGCAGGTCCCTGGTGCGGGAGTGGCAGACGGTGACGGTGGCGTTGGCCGCCAGGCACATGAGGGCCACGGGCTTGCCCACGATGTTGGAGCGCCCGATGACCACCACTTCCTTGCCGGCCAGATCCACGCCCGTCTCTTCGAGCAGCTTCATCACGCCGAAGGGGGTGCAGGGCTGGAAGACGGGGCTGCCCGTGGCCAGGCGGCCCACGTTGTAGGGATGGAATCCGTCCACGTCCTTGAAGGGGGAGATGGCGTCCAGGATCAGGTTTTCGTCGATATGCCCGGGCAGGGGGAGCTGCACCAGGATGCCGTCGATGCGCTTGTCGTTGTTGAGCTTCTCGATGAGGCCCAGCAGCTCCTCCTGGGTTGTCTCGGCGGGCAGCTTGTACTCGTCGGAGAACATGCCCGTCTCGGCGCAGGCCTTCTCCTTCATGGAGACATAGACCCGGCTGGCCGGATCCTCGCCCACGAGCACCACCGCCAGACCGGGTGTGACGCCCCGGGCTTCCAGAGCCGTCACTTCCGATGCCATCTTCTGCCTCAGTCTGGTCGCGATGGCCTTGCCGTCAATCAGAGTTGCCAAAACGTTCTCCTCCCTTGAAAAGACATGGACTATAGGCCAGCGAAACCACCTTGTAAAGATTGCCCCGGGCCATTTGATTCGGCTGAAAAAAAATCCCCGGCAGGGCCGGGGATCGGTATTGCTCAGCTGTTGGATGCCTGGGGGCAGCCACCGCAACCGCCCTGGCTGCCTCCGCTGCAGGCAGGAGCGGGCTTTCCGCTCGAATAGCCCTCGTTATACCAGCCGCCGCCCTTGAGGGCGAAGCCGGTCTGGGAAATCTGCTTCTGAACGGGGCCACCGCAGAACCTGCACTCGGAGAGGGGAGCGTCGGAAAACTTCTGGCGGGCCTCAAAGGTCTTGCTGCAAGCGTCACAACGGTATTCGTAAAGCGGCATGGTCGGACTCCTCCATGATGGGTTAGGCGGGCTGTGAAAATAAGTGAGGTGGCGATGATTTGTCAAGACGCAGGAGGTGAAAAAAAAGCGTTGAAGCGGGCAGTTGGAGATTCAACTCGGCCTCCGGGCGAGCAGGGGCCGAAGGATGGCGGCGGCCTCTTCCACTCCGAGCCCCTCAAGGAGCACCCGTTTGTGGCGGGATTTGTCGCCGGAGAGCAGAAGCACCGAGCGCTTGGGCAATCCGAAGAGCTTGGCAAGCCAGGCGCAGCAGGCCTTGTTGGCCGCCCCCTCCACCGGAGGCGAGGTGAGCCGGATCTTGAGCTCCCCCTCCATCAGGCCGCAAACGGCGTTGCCGCTGGCCCTGGGCTGGACGTGGAGGCTCAGGGCCGTCCCTTCCTTCGTCGCCTGAAGGCAGGGCAGGCTCATGCCGCAGGACCGTCCGCCTCTTCGTCCTCCAGATCGCGTTCTTCGGTTCGAAGGGCCCGGGCCATGGCATCCTCCAGGGTCTTTCCGGGCAGGGTCAGGACATCCATGGCCAGCAGCTTGAGGTGGCTCTCCACCAGGGCGCGCATCCCGGCTTGAAAGGCGATTTTCTGGCGGTGAATCTCCTGGATGTCCTCCGAGATGCGCAGGCGGCGCTGCTCCGCCTCCCGCAGCAGCCGGTCCCCCTCCAGGCGGGCCTCGGCCAGGATGAGCTCGGCCTCGCGCTGGGCGCCCTCGCGCAGCTCGCCGGAGACCTTCTGCGCCGTGAGCATGGTCTCGTTGATCACCCGCTCCCGAGCCTTGTGATCGGAGAGCAGCTTCTGGGCCCGAGCCAAATCCTCCTGCAGCTCATGAATCTGGCGGTTCTGCCGCTCCATCTCGTCGGCCAGCTGCTCCAGAAACTGATCCACGGCCGCGGGCTCGTATCCGAAGAGTCGGTTCTTGAAGGTTTTTTGCTGGATATCGAGGGGCGTGATGGACATGGCGGCTCCTTGGCAAGTTGTTGAAAAAGTCCATCCCTGAACTTTTTCGAAGGCGAAGGCGAAAAACGCGATTTTCGCCTTCCTGCAAACTCAATGACTTGAAAAAACCGTCATTGAGTTTGGGAGCCCGTCCATGGGCTCCGCGGGCTGTTTTTCAACAGCCTAAAGACCCCGGGCCATTGCCTCCAGCAACCGCACGACAATGCGCTCGGCGATGGAGAGGCCCAGAAGAAGGATGATGGGGGAGAAATCGAAACCGCCCATCCGGGCGGGAATGAGCCTGCGGATGCGGTAGAGCACCGGCTCGGTGGCGCTGTGCAGAAACCGCACGATGGGATTGTAGGGATCGGGATTGACCCAGGACACCAGGGCCCGGGCCACGACGATGAAGATGTAGATGTTGAAGGCCAGATGAATCAGATCGCGCAGAATCATCAGCAGTTCGCCCAAAAGGCTCATAGGGAAATCCTCTGTCATATCAATTGCGTCCAATAAGGACGGAGACCGTACAAACTAACCCGAAAACCGAAGGGCTGTCAAACGGTTAGGCAGACGGATCCTCCGTCTACTCTCATGGAATTGCGCGCTTTTTTTGACATCGAGGGGGGAAACGGGTATACAGGGTGCGCATCTGGCAACCTCGGGCTTCCCCCCTTTAAATCTCATGAAGGATTTCAACCATGGTACGCACCAACAACCTGAACGTCCGGGCCCTGACCCCCATCATCGCCCCCCGGGATCTCAAGCAGGTATTCCCCCTCACCGAGGAAAACGCCGCCTTCGTGGCCGGAGCCCGGGAGGAGATCAAGGCCATCCTGCGCCGCGAGGACGACCGCCTCATGGTGGTGGTGGGCCCCTGCTCCATCCACGATCCGGACGCCGCCATCGAATACGGCAGGAAGCTTGCCGCCCTTCGGGACCAGGTCCAGGATCGGCTGCTGCTGGTCATGCGGGTCTACTTCGAGAAGCCCCGCACCACCGTGGGCTGGAAGGGCCTCATCAACGACCCCGATCTGGACGGCAGCCACCGCATCTCCAAGGGCCTGGGCGTGGCCCGCAAGCTGCTTTGCGACATCACCGCCATGGGCCTGCCCATCGCCAACGAGATGCTCGACCCCATCACCCCCCAGTACATGGCGGACATGATCAGCTGGGGCGCCATCGGGGCACGCACCACCGAATCCCAGACCCACCGGGAGATGGCCAGCGGCCTCAGCTTCCCCGTGGGATTCAAGAACAGCACCGACGGCAACCTGCAGATCGCCCTGGACGCCATGAAGGCCGCCCTGCACCCCCACAACTTCCTGGGCATCGACAGCGAGGGCCGCACCTCCATCGTCTCCACGGTGGGCAACCCCGACGTGCACATCGTGCTGCGCGGCGGCAGCGACAAGCCCAACTACTACCCCGGGGACATCGCCCGCAACGAGGAGCTGCTGGCCAAGGCCGGGCTTTCCAAGGCCATCATGGTGGACTGCAGCCACGCCAACTCCTTCAAGGACCACAACCGCCAGGGCGAGGTCCTCGAAAACGTCACCGAACAGATTCTCGCCGGCAACCGCAGCATCTGCTCCCTGATGATCGAGAGCAACCTCAAGGCCGGCAACCAGCCCATGAAGAGCCGCCTTGCGGATCTGGAATACGGCGTCTCCATCACCGACAAGTGCATCGACTGGGAAACCACCGAATCCCTGCTGCGCAGGCTGCATGGGCAGCTGAGGAAATAACGGCGGGAAAGTCCAAATCCCCCTCAATCCCCCTTTGACAAAGGGGGATGCACAGATCCCCGGCCCCCCTTTGACAAAGGGGGGCCGGGGGGATTCAAAATCGAAGGGCCCGGCGGGATGATTCCCGCCGGGCCCTTTCGCGTTCTCACAAACGGAAGACTCGGTTTCAGGCTTCGGGGTTTTGGGCTTTGCGCAGGTAGTTTTCCACCTCCAGGGCCAGGTCATCGGCGTTGACCCGGAC
>Ga0214472_10004353_pt1 | contig 14947 bp, 11 predicted proteins | sample RVTome_6_FD_207662 | JGI IMG/M metagenome (GOLD analysis project Ga0214472, IMG submission 207662) | Soil microbial communities from uranium-contaminated site in the Upper Colorado River Basin, Wyoming, United States - RVT140D175 | ecosystem: Environmental > Terrestrial > Soil > Contaminated >...
GAAGGAGCAGGTGGTGGAGGCGCCCGCGGCCAGCGTGGTGCCCAGGAGACCTCCGCAGACGCCGAACGAGCTCACGCCCGGATAGACGTCCGTCAAGGTGTCGATGACCACCGGCACCGCGCTGTTGTTCGTGATTACGGCCTTGAACGGCACCGAGGCGCCCGCGGAGGGAGCCACCTCGCTGTCGGTGAAGGTCCCGTCGCCGTCGGCGTCGTTCGTCTTGACCACGGAGATGTCGATCGGCTCCACGAAGGTGTCGCCACACTCCTTGAACAGCTCGTATTCCCCGGTCCTGTTATCGAGCTTGAACCGGTTGATGTGGTACGTGATGATCTGCGGCTCGCCCAGCGATTCGATCGGTGAGCCCTTCTCCGCATACCCTCCGGGGAAGCTGTCGGAGCACGACACGTGGGTGGTGTCGCTGAAGTCGTCGCGGATCTGCCAGTCGAGCTGCAGGGCGATCCCGCTTGCGGTGACGCCGTCGGCGAACACGAAGAAGTACTCGGCGTACTGGTTCCCCAGGACCCCCACCTCGAGGACGGAGGCCAGGCCACCGCCGATGTCGCCTTCGACCTTCATCAGCGACAGGCCCTCGATGGATCCTTCGTCCCCGGCCGCCGTGGTCTCCGAGTTGGCGATGACGGCCGAGGTCTCCGAAGTCGCGTCATCATCGTCCTTCTGTCCCTTGGAGCCCTTTCCGTTGCTCGTCGGCGCGCCCTCGGAGGTGGATCCGGAGGTGGATGAGGTGTCGTCGTTCTTCGAGCCCTTGTCCTCGTTCTTCGAGCCCTTGTCCTCGTTCTTCGAGCCCTTGTCCTCGTTCTTCGAGCCCTTGTCCTCGTTCGCCGGAGCGTCCTGGCCGGCGGCGCTGTCCTCGGGGCAGTTGTTCTCGGCGCGCCACGCCGGGTCCTGACCCTGGTCCTTGTGCTTGCGCTCGCGGCACTCCTTCTCGATCTTCTCCCGCTCCCTGGCGGCCTTGTCCTCCGCTTTCTGCTCCTGCTTGTCCGCCTTGCCGCCCCCGGCCACGGCCAGCGTGGTCTGGAGGGACACGAGGGACAGGATCAGCACGGGAACGACCAACAACCGTCGGCTGCGGACGGCCAGGCGATGCTTCCCCACATAAGCTTTCGAACGGTTCATGTCGGTCCTCTCTGTCATCCTGTAGGCCATCCTATCCACATCCATTCGACAGACAAGCCCGGGCTCCTGCCCCATGTCCTGAATGTCCTAGTCTTTTTGCGGTATACAAGCGGAGCGCGTGAGGCGGCCGGGGGTTGACGGAGCGGGGCATCAGATACCGGCTCCGGAGGGAAGCGCCTCGCACACGTCGCCGTCCAGCAGGCCGGCCGCGGCATCGGAGCGGAGGTCTTCGACGGCCCGGTCGGCGGAGACCGCGCTGCGATGGGGACGGGGGTGGGTCATGGCCTCCCAGGCATCCGCCACGGTCACGATCCGAGCCTCCATCGAGATCTCGTCCCCCCGCTTGCGCATCGGGTACCCGCTCCCGTCCAGGCGCTCGTGATGCTCGCGGATGGCGGCGGCGGTGGCCGTCCCCCGATCCGAGAGCGGAGCCAGCACCGCGGCGGAGGCGATGGGGTGCGAGCGGACCACGTCCCATTCGCCCTGGTGCAGCGGCCCGGGGCGCCGGAGGGCCTGCGAGGGCAGGACCAGGTGCATGCCCAGGTCGTGGAGGAAGCCGGCCAGGCGCACGGCCTCCACTCGCTGGGACTCCAGGCCCATCTGCTCGGCCATCCGGCCGGCCAGGCGGGCCACCCGCCCGGAGTGCCCGGCGAAGCCGGGGACCTCGCGCTCCAGGCGGTCCAGGAGGATCCGGAGGAGCATCTCGAAGGAATCACCGAGGCGCCTCCGGAGCTCCACGATCATGCCGTCGGACTGATCCTTGCGCGCCGAGAGGGCCCCGTGGGCGTGGTGGGTCTTCTCGATCGCGGTGAGGAGCATCATCCGCCAGCCGGCCGGGCCATGCTCGGCGCCGTCCTCTTCCGGCCTCATGGCCAGGAGGGAGAGGAGCCAGAAGATGGGATCGGCGTCCAGGGGGACCACCAGGTCCGCCCAGCTGGGCTGGACGTCCAGGTCGATCGCTCCCTGGGCGGCCACCACGACCTGGACCGAGGGGAGGGTCTCGGCCAGGCGCTCGGCCACCATGGCGGTCCGGGGCTCGAGGGGGAGGATCACCACGTCCGGGGGGAACTCCCTGACCAGCCGGTGGGTCTCGCTGGCCTCGGAACGGGGCAGGTACCACAGGGAGAACCCCATCTCCTGGAGGCCGGCGACCACTGCCGGCGGGACGAGCCCCTCCTCGATGGCCAGTCTCTTCATGGTTCGAGCGTACGCCCTTGAGGGGGCCGCAGCATCGGCACAAGCGCCTGAAAATGGATACGTACTTCTACCGGCCCGGGCTACGTCGAGCGATCGACCCGGGGGCTCAAGCCCAGACGGATCGCGGCCCGAGCGGCGTCCACCCGGTTGTTGACCTGGAGCTTCCGGTACACGTTCGCCACATGCGTGGCAGCCGTCCGGGCCGAGATGCCCAGGGCCGAGCCGATCTGCTGGTTGCTCCGGCCCTCGGCCAGGAGCGCGAGGACCTCCCGCTCTCGGGGCGAGAGCTCGCTCAGGATGTGGGCGGACCGCTCGGTCTCCCGGGCGAAGCTCACGAACCGCTCCAGGAGCCGCCCGGTGGACATCCCCTGGACCACGGTCTCGCCCTCGGCCACGCGGCGGGCGGCGTCGATGATGTCAGGGAGGCTGGAGTCTTTCGTCACGAACCCCGCCGCGCCCAGGTTCATGGCTTCCAGGACCAGGTCCTCGTCCCGTTCCACCGTCAGGACCACGGCCTTCATCTCCGGCCACCGCTTGCGCATCTCACCGATGAAGACGATCCCCGAGCTGGGGGGCACGTTGAGGTCCACCAGGACCACGTCCGGGCCGGCTTCCTCCACGATGGCCAGGGCCTGGTCCACGGTGGAGGCCTCCCCCACCAGGTCCACGTCCGGCGTCTGTTCGCAGATGAGGCGTATGCCGTCGCGGATCACCGCGTGATCGTCCAGCACGAACAGCTTCACGAGCTCCCCCGATCTGGGCAATGTCCATGATAGGGCTGGACCACGCTCCGGCGGCTGAAGCGGCTCTTGCTATCGTGGGCGGTGTGGCGAACGTGATCGACGTGGACGAGCAGGGCTTCGAGGCCCAGGTGCTCGAAGCCTCCCGCCGCGCGCCGGTGGTGGTGGACTTCTGGGCGGGATGGTGCCAGCCCTGCAGGGTGCTCAGCCCGGTCCTCGAACGGCTCGCGGAGGAGTACGAAGGCCGGTTCGTCCTGGCCAAGATCGACGTGGACGCCAATCCCCGGCTGGCCGCGGCGTTCGGGATCCAGGGCATCCCGGCGGTGAAGGCCTTCCGTGATGGCGGCGTGGTCTCGGAGTTCGTCGGGGTCCAGCCGGAGGCGGCGATCCGGGCCTTCCTGGACGACCTCGCTCCGGGCGAGGATCCCGCCGCGGAGGGGATGGAGGCCGAGGCCGCCGGCGACACGGTTCGGGCCGAGGCCGCCTACCGGGCCGTCCTGTCGGAGCATCCCGGCGCCGAGGCCGCCGCCGCGGGGCTGGCCCGGATCCTGCTGTCCCGGAACGATGAGGAAGGCGCCCGGCGGGTGCTGGCCGGTGTTCCCCGGGGCGGCGAGGTGGCTCGGGTGGCCGCGGAGCTGGACCTGCGAGCGCTGGCCGGCTCGGACGGGGACCTGGCAGAGGCCGCGTCCCGGGCCGTGGCCGGCGACGGGCGGGCAGCCCTCCAGGGCCTCCTGGACGCCGTGGCCGGGGGCCGGGACCGGGACCGGGCCCGGGAGGCCATGCTGGCCGTGTTCCAGCGCCTGGGCGAGGACCACCCGCTCACCGCGGAGTTCCGGCCCAAGCTGGCCCGGGCACTGTTCTGATGGCCGGGGCCATCTTCCAGGACCTCCAGCGCCTGGACATCCGGGCCGGGACCGTCCTGCGGTGCGAGCGGTTCCCCGAGGCTCGGAAGCCGGCGTACAAGCTGTGGATCGATTTCGGGCCCGACGTGGGGGAGAAGCGTTCCAGCGCCCAGCTCACGGACTTCTACGAGCCCGAGGAGCTGGTCGGCCGTCAGGTTCTGGGCGTGGTGAACTTCCCGTCCCGGCAGATCGGTCCGTTCGTATCCGAGGTGCTGACCCTCGGCGTCTACGTGGAGGACGGCAAGGTGGTCCTCATCGCCCCGGACCGCCGGGTCCCGGACGGTTCCATGTTCGGCTGATGCGGAGCGAACGGCTGACCATCGACACCGCCGGCCTGCGCGTGGTCGACGTTACCGGTCGCATCGCGGATGTGGTCGCCGGCGACGGGCTCGTCCATCTGTTCCTGATGCACGCCACCGCGGGTCTGGCGCTGATCGAGACTGGGGCCGGGTCCGAGGAGGACCTGGAACGCGCCGTGGAACGTCTCTTCCCCCGTGACGACTCGTACCGACACGCCCATGGCTCGCCGGGTCACGGGGCGGACCACATCCTCCCCGCGTTCGTGTCGCCCTCGCTGGTGGTGCCCGTGCGTGGCGGCGTGCTGGAGCTGGGGACATGGCAGAGGATCGTCGTGGTGGACCCGAACCGGCAGAACGATCGCCGGACCCTCCTCGTGTCCCTGATCGGATCCTGAGGATCCACTCCGGTATTTGCATCTCCGGCGAATGGCCTATAAGGTCACGAAAACCTCTTCCCCCTTGCCTTGGTTCACGCCCACATATCGAGGAAGGAGGCGCCCATGCTCGTCAAACCACGAAGCCGAAAGCTGCTCTGCGTGGCCGTGGCCGGAGCCGTCGGCCTCGGCACGGCCGGCCCCGCCGCCGCCCTGACCAAGCCGGAGCGGCGCATGAAGAGGTACATCAACCAGGAGCGCTCCAGCCGTGGCATCCGCACGCTTCGGGTGAACAACAGCCTCAGCAAGAAGGCCCGCCGGCACAGCCGGAAGATGGCTCGCCGGGGTCGCGTGGTCTATCACTCCAACCTCAGCTATACGATGCGGGGCTACAACTACCGGATCGCAGGGGAGAACGTGGGGATGTCCTGGAAGCTCCGGCGCGTACACCGCCTGTTCATGAACAGCAAGGGCCACCGGCGGAACATCCTGCGCTCCGGGTACCGCCGGGTGGGGATCGGCGTGTACCGTGCCAACGGCAAGGTCTGGGTCACGGAGATCTTCTACGGGTAGTGCCCCCGGGAGAAGTCGAACCGACACCTACGACGCTAGCCCGTCGCATCACGCCCCCTGGACCGTCCAGGGACCGCAGGTCGACCCTAGGCAGGCCCGAGCGCGCACCGTGAGGGCCTGAGTGTCGAGGGTCGCAGCGAACGCGCCGGCTTCGGGGGTGAGGAACTGGGTCTCGAGCAGCGCTCCGGCTCCATCCAAGGTCTCGATCTCGACAGATGGGCTTCCTGCCGTCGCGGGCCCGAGGGCGATCTCGTCCACGCCTGCCGGCGAGGCCGCCGCCGTGTCGCCCGCGGTCGCGAAGGCGCGTACGCTCGATAGCGCGATCGGCGTCGAGCCGAGAAGTTCGAGCGCCACCGAGGCGCTCACGATCTCACCCTCCGTGCCGACCGCAGCCGGGATCGGCGCGACCTCGACACACGCCGGATCGCAGCGCAAGAGCGAGCCCTGGCGGACCGAGAGGGTCTGGGTCTGGACTGCCGTGCCGGGCACCCTGATCTCGTAGTCCGTCCCGTTGGCGGTGAACGACGCGCCGTAGACGAACGGGGAGGCGGCAACGCTCGGCCCGCAGGCGGAGAGCGAGGCGCCGCACACGGCACCGGGCTCACGAACGCCCGGCATCGCGGCGAGATCGAGGTGGAGATACACGTCCTCTCGCTCGGGCCGGTGGACGAGGCGCGCTCCGAGGAGATCGAGTCCGAGGGGGGCAAGTGCCGCGTCGGCCGGGTCGGCCGCCGAGGCGAGCACCTCGCCGGAGAAGGTAGCGCTCCCGCTCACGCCGGTCCCCTCGACATCGAGCGCGTTGACGTCGAGGTCGCCCCCGTACGGGAAGCCGAGCACCTCGAACACGCCGGGGTTCGTGTCGCCGGGGAGGAGGTTCGGGGCCCTGCTCTCGAACACCGCCATGGTTCCGTCGCCGGAGATGTCGGCGTGCCAGGAGGTAAAGTCGCCCTGCTCGCCTCCCGGCGTCCGCGACACGACCTCGGTCGCGCCGGTCAGCCGGTCGTGCACGTAGACGTTGAGCTGCCCGAAGCTCGCGGGGTTGAGCCGGCCGCTGACGCTGTTGAAGATCACCAGACGGCCGTCGTCGCTGATCGCGGCGTCGGAGAACGAGGAGGCTTCTGTCCCCGTAGAGGTCACCGAGATGCGCTCGGTCCGGCCCGTCTCGCGGTCCTTGACGAACGTGTCCTCGGAGCCGTTCGCGTCGGTCGGCACGAGGTTCGAGGCCTGAGTCTGGAAGACGACGTGGCGTCCCGTGGCATCCACTTCGACGGCGAAGCCCCAGTGGTTCGCTTCGGAGCCATCGCTCGCGGTGTTCACCCGCTCGATCGCTCCGGTCGCCACGTCATAGGCGAACACGTCCTGTCCCTGGTTCAGGTCGAGGTCCACCAGATTGGAGGCAAAGCTGATGAAGACGACCGTCGAGCCGTCCGCCGAGATCTTCGCCTCCCCACTGATCCCGTTCGTCAGGCCGCCGCCCGGGGGACGAGACACCATCACCGTCGTCCCCTCCTCGCGATCCCGTAGGAAGATGTCGGTTCGCAGGTTCGTGTCTCCGGGGACCAGGTTGCTTGCGTACGAGTCCCAGGTGACGAACCGCCCGTCCTCGCTCGCGTCGATGTCAAACCCGCCGAAGTTCTGCTGCTCACCGGCCGAGGAGACCGATACCAGCTCCACCTCGCCGCTCTCGAGGTCCTTGATGAACACATCGGAGTCGTCGTTCGTGTCATCGGGCACGAGGTTCGACGCCACGCTCCAGAACAGAACGGCCCGACCGTTCATGATCGGCTCGGGGTTGATCGAGCCATCGTTGCCCACGGTGCCGTCGGCCGCAGAGGAGACCAGCGTGTATGCGCCGGTCTCGAGGTCGCGCGCGTACACGTCGAGTTCGACGTTGTCGTCCTCCGGCGCGTAGGCGTTGCGGGATTGGAACACCAGCACCCGCCCGTCGCGGGAGACACGTGGATTCTTCACCTCGTACGTCGCGTCCGCCCCGTCGGCGTGAAACGAGAGCCGCTCGATCTCGCCCGGCCGCGGATACGCGGCACCGGGCGCCGCCGTGGCGATCAGGATGGCGAGGGCGAGGGGCAGAGCGGCTCGTCGCATGCTAGATGTGTTCGCCGGGCCGCGCGCACACACCTTTGTGCAGCTGCACAGAGATTTGGGATGGCTCATCGAGGGGGTCGATGGAGCACGTCCTCGCGCTATGGTCTATCGGGACACGCGCAGCCTCATCAAGATCGTGACCGGCGCAGCCAAACCCAAGTGGGCCCAAGATCGTGATTGGGGCCGGAGTCCGGGTACGGCGAGATCGCATCGACAAGGTCGGCCGACCCTCCGCCACCTCACCACATCGGAGTGGGGCGCCTTCACCGCGGGGTCCGGGTGATCATGCTGATCGATGGCCTCGACGTACGGATCGTCTCGGAAAAGGGAGAACTCCTGCGTCACCTGACCCCTCGATCCGATGCGCGACAACCAACCATGGGATGAGAGAGTGTCCACGATGGTGCGGGACATGCGTCCACGATGCCCCGACACATCACATGGTGCCCCCGGGAGGAATCGAACCTCCGACACCCGGTTTAGGAAACCGGTGCTCTATCCACTGAGCTACGAGGGCCCATTGGAAGTGTAGCGAACGTGGAGAGGCCGGCGAGCCGAAGGACTGCTACCGCTTCACGCGGGCCCGGGGAGCGACCCGCCTGCGACGCGAGCCGAACACCAGCTGTGGGGCGGGGACCTTCCGGCCCTCCTGCTCGAACTCGTGGTGCAGGTCCAGGGTCCGGGCGATCCGGCCCACGTCGCTCTCCTGGTCGGGCGTGACCAGGGTGACGCCGGTCCCGGCGCGCCCCGCCCGGGCGGTGCGGCCCACACGGTGCACGTAGGCCTTGCCGTCCTCCGGCGGGTCGTAGTTGATGACGTGCGTGATCAGGTCCAGGTCCAGCCCGCGGGCGGCCACGTCCGTGGCCACAAGCGTGTCGATCTTGCCGGTGTCGAACCGGGCCAGGGTGCGCTCCCGGAGCGACTGCCGCATGTCGCCGTGCATCGCAGCGGCGGGCACGCCCTTGGCCTTCAGCCGGGTGGCCAGCCGGTCGGCGCCGCGCTTGGTGCGCACGAACACCAGGGCCAGCCCTCCGTCGCGCTCACTGAGGAGCTTGACCAGCGCTCCCACCTTGTCCCCGTCGGGGACCGAGACGAACTGGTGCTCGGCCTCGTCCACCGTCTGCACCGCCGAGACGACCTCGTGTCGAACGGCGTCTCTGGTGTAGCGGGTGGCCAGGAAGCCGACCTGGCCGTCCAGCGTGGCCGAGAAGAACATGGTCTGACGGTCCGCCCGGATCCGGCGGACGATGGTGTCCACCTGGGGCTGGAAGCCCATGTCGAGCATCCGGTCGGCCTCGTCCAGGATCAGGATGCTGATGCCGTCCAGGGAGATCATCTTCCGCTGGGCCAGGTCCTCGAGCCGTCCGGGGGTGGCCACCAGGATGTGCGCCTTGGCGGCCTTCTTGGCCTGCTCGCCCAGGCCCACGCCGCCGTACGCGGTGGCCACCCGGAGGCGCTTGGCCGCGGAGATGTCCGCGAGCTCGTCGCGGACCTGCGAGGCCAGCTCCCGGGTGGGGACCAGGATCAGGGCCGAGGGGGTGGCCGAGGAAGGGTCGATCCGCTCCACGATGGGGATGGCGAAGGCCAGGGTCTTGCCCGAGCCCGTCCGGGACTTGGCCAGGACGTCGCGCCCGGCCAGGGCGTCGGTCATGACCAGGGTCTGGATCGGGAACGGATGGATGACCCCGCGCTTGTGGAGCGCGTCGATCACGGGCGCGGATGCGCCAAGCTCTGCGAAAGTAGGTGACACGGTGTTCCTCCTTGCGGCCGGAGCCGCTGTCGTCGAGGCTTCAGGACTCGCCGCGACTCTCAGGAGGAACGGGGAGAATGAACCCTCACCGAGCGGCACCCGCCGCTCGTGAGACACATGATAGCAGGTCGGACGCCCCTTCCCAGCACCCTGGTAGCATCGCCCGCATGCGCCGGAGGTCGGTGTGGGTCCTCGCGATCTCCATGGTCCTGGTCACGGCGGCCCTGGCGATGCTCTCGGCCCGGCCCGATGCGCCCCTGGCCCCTCCCTCTTTGGACGATGCCTCACTGGCGCGCGCCCGGGACCTCCTGGTGTGGCTCTCGTTCGGGGCCATGGCCGTGGCCTGCGCGGTCTTCGTGTGGGCGGTGACCGTGGCGGGGCGGGGCCGCCTGAGCGCGAGCGTGGTACTCGGGGTGGCCATGGTGCTGCACGTCCTGGTGCTGGCCGCGCCGCTCGTCCTCTCCCGTGACGCGTACAGCTACGCGCTGTACGGGCGGATGGTCTCGGAGCACGGCCTGAACCCCTACCTCACCGCGCCCTCGGCCCTGACCGGGGACCCGCTGCTCCGCGTGGCCTCCCCGGCCTGGGTGGACGAGCCGTCCGTGTACGGTCCGGCGTTCACCCTCCTGTCGGCGGGGCTCACCCGTCTGATCCGGTCCCCGGCCGGGACCGTGGACGCGTTCCGGGTGATCGCCGCCGTGGCGTCCCTGGCCACCGCGGCCCTGGCCATGGCCGCTGCCCGACGGTCCCGGACCGGGCGGACCGCCCTGGCCGGCGTCCTGGTGGGGTGGAACCCGGTGATGCTTTTCCACACCGTGGGCGGAGGCCACAACGACGCCCTGGCCGGCGCCGCCGTGGCGGGGGCCCTGGTCCTGTCCACGAGGTGGGCCACCGCCGCCGCAGGGCTCGGAGCGATGGTCAAGGCCACCGCGGCCGCCCCGCTGGTGGTGGTGGCCGCGGCCGGCGTCCTGATCCGCCGCTCCGGTGAGCGCCTGCGCGAGCTCCTGGCGCATCTGGCCATCGTGGCCGCGGTGGCCGTCCCCGCCGCTCTCCCCTTCATGCAGGCCACCGACCCGACGCTGGGCCTGGCCAACGCGGCCGGCCGGCGAGGCTGGATGGCCCCCTCGCGGCTGGTCGAGCGAGGACTGGTGACGCTCGGGGTGAGCCCCGGGGCCGTGGTGCGGGTCGGGTTCGCCCTCGTGGCCCTGTGGGCCATCGTGCAGGTGATCCGAGGCCTGCGTCCGGGCGGGCCGGAGGTCCCGGCCGCCGTGGGCTGGGCGGCGCTGATCGCTCTGCTGGCCGGGCCGCTCCTCCTGCCCTGGTACCTTCCCGTGGCCCTGGCTGCGGCGTGGGCCCTGCCCCGGGTCCCGCGGAACGCGGTGGTCGGCGTGTCCGTGCTGATGGCCACAACGATGTTCGTGGCCGAGCGGGGCCGGGCTCCCGATGCCTGGGACGCCATGCTGCTGGCGGTGCGCTACCTGGGCGCCCCGGCGGCCCTGGCCCTCCTGGTGTTGGTGCTCCTGGGCCTACGGCGACGGATCCGCGCCGGCGCCTCTCTGGCGGACGACCAGGTGCCCGGCGGCGGTGACCATGGCGGCCAACACGGCCGGGACGGGGCCGGACAGACGGACGCCGGCCGTATCCACCACCGTCCCGGCCAGGATCAGGGCGGCCGCCCCGAACGCGGGCGCCAGGGCGGCCCGGGCCCCGGCTGAGCGGATCGCCCACCCCGCCCACGGCCACCCGACCACGGCCAGGAGCGCCAGCGCGGCCAGCACGGAGCCGATCAGGGCCGCGGGGGACAGGCCCGAGGGGATGGGGAGCGAGGGACCGGGGCCCGGCGCCCCCCGGAGGACCACCACTCCCGGGGCGACCTGGCGTCCCATGGCCCGGGCCTCCCGGTACCAGGGAGTGAACGGCGCCAGGACCAGGACGTCCCTCCCGTCGAGGACCCCCACGGTCTCCTTGGCCAGGCGGTCGTGCTCGGTGTCTCCGTTCAGGGTGGCCCGTCCGGCCACCGCGTCCCGGGGTCGTCCCACCGCCACGGCGATCCCCCGGATCGCGTCCCGCGGGGCCCCGGCCCGGGTCAGGTTCAGCCACCTGACCACGTGCAGGGCGGCGTCCACCTCCTCCGTGTCGACCAGGACCACCGGCGGGTCCTCGGCGCCCAGCCACGGAGCGGCCCGGCTCACCGTTCGGACCTCGTCCAGGGGGAGGTGGGTCTCCTGACGGTACCAGCCGTACATCGCACCGCCGCAGGTCACCGCGGCCAGTCCGGCCGCCGCCCATCGCCGCCAACCGGCGCGACGCCACAGGAGGGCCAGGCCCGGGGCGGCGGCCAGGGGCAGGAAGAAGGCCGTGGCCACCAGCCGGTTCCCCTGGGCCACGGGGGCCGCCAGCAGGACCAGCGCACCCGTCACGGTGATCGCCGCCCACCAGGCGCAGAGGACGGCCAGGAACCTGCGGCGCGGACCCTCCCATCCCCGTCCGGCGAACCACAGCGCCGCGGCGGGGAGGCCGGGGATCAGGCCCCGGCGGCCATCTCCGATGACCCTGCGCCGGAAGTGCTCGCGGAGCTCGCTCACCAGTCCCGTCCGCCGGAGGAAGGCGTCCTGGGAGGTGTCCCCGGCCACGGCCCGGGCCGGCGTCAGGAGACCCAGCGCGGTGACCGCCGCGCCACCGGCCATCCCCAGCCCGATCCTCCCGGCCCAGGTGGAGGCGGGGGGCGTCCCGCCCCGGATCCGGCGGAGAGCGTCCGGCACGAGTAAGACGAGCGGCCCGGCCAGCAGGACCACGGCCAGCGTGAACATGTAGCGATGGGAGAGTCCGGCCGCGCCCAGCAGGGCTCCGCCCGCCACCGCGGCCCGGCCGGATCCCTCGGCCTCGGCGAACGCAGCAGCCGCCGCAAGCAGCAGCAAGACCAGGAGCAGCCCGGCCAGCCACGACGGGGCAAGGTACGCGGCCCACGCCCCGGCCAGGAGCACCGCGGCGGCGGTCCGGACGGAAGCGCGTCCGAGCGTCACGTCCAGCAGTCCGGCGGCGGCCAGGCCCGTGGCCAGGGCCAGCGTGGGGCCGACGGCCGCCACTGCGGCCAGGGCGTCCAGGCGGAGGATCCCGCCCAGCATCAGCGCCAGGGCCGGCCCACCGCCGCGGCCGGGCGCGATGCCCAGGCCCTCGACCTCCGCCAGGCGGGTCCACCACACGTACAGCGGTCCGTCGGGGCCCACCGGGGTCCGGATGCCCGCGGCGATCGGGTAGGCGAGGTACGCCACCAGCAGGGCTGCGGCCGGGACCAGGAGGGGAGCGGCGGCGCGGAGCCTGGGCACGCCAGCACCGTAGCAGGCTGGTACGATGCGGCGCCGTGCTGGACGCATCCCTCGTTTCCGACGTGCTGGCCGCTGCGCTCCGGTCGGGCGGCGCGTTCGCCGAGATCTTCGCCGAGGAGCGGCGGTCCACCACCCTCCGTCTGGACGACGGCCGTGTGGAGGAGCTCTCCACGGGCCTCGATCGCGGGGCGGGCATCCGCGTGGTGGCCGGTGAGACCACCACCTACGCCTACGCGAACCGGATGGACCGCGACGCGCTGCTGCGCGCGGCGGAGGCCGCCTCAGCCGCGGTGACCGGGGGCGAGCCCGGCCGCGTCCTGGACCTGGCCCGGCCGGGCGGTCCCGCCACGCACCCGGTGGAGGAGCCCTCGGGCTCGGTGGACCAGGAGCGCAAGGTGGCATGGCTGCGGGAAGCAGACGATGCGGCCCGGGCCCACGCCCCGGAGGTCCGTCAGGTCAACGTGGCCTACGGCGACGCGCTCCAGCGCGTGCTGATCGCGTCGTCCGACGGGCGGTGGGTGGAGGAGGAACGGGAGCGCCTGCGGCTGGTGGTCAGCGTGGTGGCCGCCCGCGACGGCGTGATGCAGACCGGGTTCGAGGGCCCCGCCGGTCTGGGCGGCGCCGAGCTGATGGCCGCCCACCCCCCGGCGGAGACCGCGACCAAGGCCGCGGCCCAGGCGGTGGCCATGCTCGACGGGCGTGCCGCTCCCGCCGGCGAGATGGCCGTGGTGATCGGCCCCGGAGGCGGCGGCGTCCTGTTCCACGAGGCCTGCGGCCACGGGCTGGAGGCCGACACGATCGGCAAGGAGGCCTCGATCTACCGGGGCCGGCACGGCGAGCGCCTGGCCTCCCCCCTGGTCACCGGGGTGGACGACGCCACGGTGCCCGGCCTGTGGGGCACGTTCGCTTTCGACGACGAGGGCTCCCCCGCCGAGCGCACCGTCCTGTTCCAGGAGGGGCAGCTGGTGGGCGGGCTGTACGACCGGACCTGGGCCCGCCGGGCCGGCGCGGCGTCCACCGGCAACGGCCGCAGGCAGTCCTACGCGTCGCTGCCCATCCCCCGGATGACCAACACCTCGATCCTGCCCGGGGAGAGCGACCCCCAGGACGTGATCGCGGACACCCGGCGAGGCCTGTACGCCAAGGTCCTGGGCGGCGGGCAGGTCAACCCGGCCACCGGGGACTTCGTGTTCGGCGTGTCCGAGGGCTACCTGATCGAAGACGGGAAGCTCACCGCGCCGGTCCGGGGCGCCAACCTGATCGGCAACGGCATCGAGATCATGCAGGCAGTGGATGCCGTGGCCTCGGACTTCGAAGCGCGGCCGGGCACGTGTGGCAAGGACGGCCAGTCGGCGCCGGTCACCACCGGGAGCCCCACGCTCCGGATCGCCCGGATGACGGTGGGAGGCACCGGTGGCTGACCTGATGGATCTGTGCCGTGCCGTTCTGGCCCGGGCGTCCGACGGAGAGGAAGCGGAGGCCTTCGCCGAAGAGAGCCGATCCACCCGGGTGGAAGCGCGGCGCGGCGAGGTGGAGAGCCTGTCGGCGTCGGAGAGCCGGGGGGTCGGGGTGCGCGTCCTGATCGACGGACGGCTGGGATATGCGTGGGCGGCTGATCCCTCGCCGGAGGAGGCCGCAGGCCTCCTGGACGCGGCGCGCCAGAACGCCCAGCACGCGTCTCCGGACGAGGCCAACGTCCTTCCCGAGGCCGCGGAGGCCGACGAGGTCCCGGGGCTGTTCCGGCCGGCCATGTCCGATCTCGATCCCGACCGGAAGGTCCAGCTGGCTCTGGACCTCGAGCGGGCGGCCACGTCCTCGGACCCGGCGGTCCGAAAGGTGGAAGAGGTCGGGTACGGGGACGCGGTCTCCCGGCTGGCCATCGCCTCCACGCGCGGCGTGGCCGCGGAGTACGCGCGGACCGATTGCTGGTGCTCGGTCTCGGCGCTGGCCGAGCGGGACGGCGAGACGCAGTCGGGGTTCGCGTTCCGGGTGGCCCGGGAGCTGGAGGACCTGGCGTGGGAGGAGGCCGCCGCCGAGGGAGCCGAGCGCGGAGCCCGCCTCCTCGGTGCGGTGAAGCCTGCCACCGAGCGCCTGCCGGTGGTCCTCGATCCCTGGGCCGCGTCGGCGTTCCTCGGCGTCCTGGCCCGGACGCTGTCCGCCGAGGAGGTCCAGAAGGGCCGATCGATGCTGGCCGGCCGGACCGGCGACACGATAGCCGCCGAGGCGGTGACCCTGGTCGATGACGGCCGCCTGGCGGAGGGTCCCTCGGCGGCACCCGTTGACGACGAGGGCGTGCCGTGCGGGCGGACCGAGCTGATCGGCTCGGGGACGCTCCGGGCGTTCCTGCACAACACCCACACCGCCCGCCGCGAGCACGCCGTGTCCACGGGCAACGCCAGCAGGGGCTCGTACCGGGGCGTGCCCGGCGTGTCGCCCACCAACCTGTACCTCGAGCCCGGGGCCACGGCTCCCGCCGCCCTGCTGGCCGAAGCCGGACGGGCCGTGTACGTGCAGGACGTGACCGGGGTGCACTCGGGGGCCAACCC
>Ga0214472_10004354_pt1 | contig 14942 bp, 11 predicted proteins | sample RVTome_6_FD_207662 | JGI IMG/M metagenome (GOLD analysis project Ga0214472, IMG submission 207662) | Soil microbial communities from uranium-contaminated site in the Upper Colorado River Basin, Wyoming, United States - RVT140D175 | ecosystem: Environmental > Terrestrial > Soil > Contaminated >...
GATCAAACGGCCGGGGTTCTACCAACTCAGCCTCGAAGGGCTCGAGCCCCACAACGATGCCATCCGCGGGCCGGGCCATTTTCAGCGGGTCTTAGCCACCCTGGAGATCCTGCGCGGCCGGAAAATTTACTCCATGATCATGCTCACCCTCACCAGGGACAACCTGGAGCAGGTCCTGCCCCTGGCCGAGGTGCTCCGCGACAAAACCGACTTGTTCACCTTCAACCGGCTGGCCGCGGTGGGCGAAGGCGCGGCCCTGGATTCCGCGGCCCCGGCCGCCTACGAAGAATTCCTCGACCGCTATCTGGCCGCCGAGGCCACCAACCCGGTCATGGCCCTGAAGGACAACCTCTTCAACATCATCCTCCATCGACAAGGCAAGAAACCCTTCGGCGGTTGCGCGGGCCACGGCTGCGGCGCGGCCTTCAACTTCGTCTCCCTGTTGCCGGACGGCGAGGTCCACGCCTGCCGCAAATTTCCCTCGCCCATCGGCAACATCAACGAGCAGACCCTGGCGGAGGTATACGACGCCGAAGCGGCAGAGCGTTACCGCCGCGGCTCGGCCGCCTGCCGTTCCTGCCTCATCAGGCCGGTGTGCGGCGGCTGTCCGGCCGTGGTCCACGGCCTGGGGCTCGATCCCTTCCGGGATCGCGATCCCTATTGTTTCATGGAATGAGTCATCTGCCTTCCGCCCTCTGCCTGGCCGCTTCGAACAAAGCGATCGAGGCGGCGGCCGAGGCGTTGAGCGAATCGAGCGGACCGTGCATGGGGATGGAGAGCAGACCGTCGCAGGCCTCGCGGATCCGCGGCCGGATGCCTTTTTCCTCGCCCCCCACCACCAGGCAGAGCGGTCCGGTCAGCTCAACCCGGTGGATCGTCCGTTCGGCCTGACCGGCCAGGCCGTATACCCAGATGCCGGCCCGCTGCATGGCCTGGATGGCACTGGTCAGGTTGGTGACCCGGCAAATTTCCATATGGGCCAAAGCGCCGGCCGAGGCCTTGGCCACGGTGCCGGTGAGGGGCGCGGAACGGTCCTTGGGGATGATGATGCCCTGCACCCCGGCCGCCACGGCGGAACGGATGATGGCACCCAGGTTGTAGGGATCGAGAATGGAATCAACGACCAGCAGAAAAGGCGGTCGCGACTGCCTGCCGACCCGGTCGAGCAGTTCGTCGAGGGAAATCGTCGCAAAGGGGGTCATCCGGGCCGCCACCCCCTGGTGGGAAACGCCGGTCGGGACCCCGTCGGGCAGCCGCTCCCCGAGCCGGAGCTTTATCCCCTGTTGCCGGGCCAGATCCATGACCCGGGCGATTTTGCTGCTGTGACGCTCCTTGAGCACCACGATCTCATGGATGTTGCCGGCTCTGGTCTCCAGGGCCTCCAGGACCGGATGGACCCCCCAGATCACCAGATCCTCCGGAGCCGCATCCGGCTGCGTCTCCGCGGGAGCCGGGCGGTCCACATGCTCCGGCCGCTTCGTCGGGCGTTTCGGGCGGGCCGGGCGCTTTGGCCGGGCCGGCCGCTGTCGTTCAGCGGCCGCCATTCCCACCGCCCGCGGTCCTGAACCGCTCGAGTTCCATGGGAAGGCCGGAAGCCAGCCGCCGGCCCCGGCTACGTTCCGCCACGATGATGGCCCGCAGGGTGTCCACCGCCTCGTCGAGGCAATCGTTGACCACCACGTAATCATACTTGTCGAGATCACCCAACTCCCGGCGGGCGTTGGCGCAACGCATCTCGATGATTTCCGGGCTGTCGGTGCCGCGCTCCCGGAGCCTTTTTTCCAGTTCCTCCCAGCCGGGGGGCACGATGAACACCGAGGCCTGACCGATCTCCGCATGGCGCCGCACCTGGGCCGCGCCCTGCACATCGATATCCAGGATGACGTCGATCCCCTCCCCCAACCGTTCCCGGACCGCCTGGACACTGGTGCCGTAATAATTGCCGTGCACCTCGGCATGTTCCAGAAAATCCCCCCGGTCCCGCATCGCTTCAAAGGCGGCCCGGTCGAGGAAAAAATAATCGATCCCTTCCTGTTCGGCGGGCCGCTGCCCACGGGTGGTATGGGAGACCGAAAAGGCCGCCCCCCCGACCGTGGCGAGCAGACGCTTCAGGATGGTCGTCTTCCCCGCACCCGAGGGGGCGGAAATTATGAACAAAGTACCCGGTGCCAAAGACTTCATTCCTGGCCTTCCTCGGCCATGCGGGGAGCATCGAGCGAGACCGGGGTGTAACGCTGGGTCAGGGTTTCGCGCTGCACCGAGGAAAGAATGACATGGTTGCTGTCCAGGATGATAATGGATCTGGTCCTTCTGCCCTCGGTCACGTCGATGAGGCGATTGTTGCTTTTGGCCTCGTCCTTCAGCTTCTTCATCGGCGAGGTGTGCGGATTGACGATGGCCAGAATGCGACTGGCCACCACCGTATTGCCGAACCCCACATTGATCATCCTGCAGTCCATTGTGCACCCCTCACTCTATATTCTGGACCTGCTCCCGCATCTTTTCCAACTCGTTCTTGCAATCCACCAGAAGGTGGGCGGTCCGGGCGTCGCTGATCTTGGAGCCGATGGTGTTGACCTCCCGGAAAAATTCTTGCACCAGAAAATCCAGCTTCCGGCCCACCGGTTCGTCCAGTGCCAGGAAATGATTCCCCTGCTCCACATGACTGCGCAGCCGGACCAGTTCCTCGGTCACATCCATCTTATCGACCAGGATGGCCGCTTCCTGGGCCAAACGCACCGGATCAATATCAACGCCCCGCAGGAGATTGTCAAGCCGTTCCTTCAGGGCGGCAGCCCTTTCCCGCTGCAACTCCGGAATCGAACCGCCGATGGTCTCGACCAGGGCCGCGACGCCATCCAGCCGCTGGCGCAGCTCCTTTTGCAGGGCCTCGCCCTCGCTCTCCCGCATGGCGAGACAGTCGGCCAGGGCCTCGGTCAGGGCCCGGGCCAGCGGCGGCCAGACCGCCTCCTGATCCGGGGCCCCGGCATCGCTATCAAGAGGCGCGATCACGCCGGCCAGCGCGGCCACCAGGGTAAGGTCCAGCTCGCCCGGCAGTTCCAGTTCTTCCTTGATCGTTTGCAGACACTGCCGGTATTCCCGGGCCAGAGCCAGATCGAGTTGCAGGCGGCCGGATTGTTCCCCCTCCCGGGTCAGGTTGACATAGACCTCCACATGGCCCCGGCCGTGAAACTCGGCCACCTTTTTCTTGATCCTCTCCTCCAGGCCGACATAGAGTTTCGGCAGCTTGATGCGGATATCGCAAAAGCGATGGTTCACGGCCCGGACCTCCACGGTCCAGGTGCGTAGGCCATCGCCGGCCTGACCCCGGCCGTAGCCGGTCATGCTTAGCGGTCGTTTCATATCTCTCCTTTTCCTGCTTCCATAAGGCGGTCCGCCAGCCGTTCCGCCGCAAAGACCAGGGACTCCAGATCGAGAAAATCCAGGACCCGGTGATCGAAAAGCGCCTTGACCCTGGCCGCGAACCCCTCCTCCGGGGCCGCATCCCAGAAAAGGATGAAAACCGGCACCCGGGGCAGCACCGGGATGATCAGGGCCGCGGTGGCGCTGGCGCCGAGGTCGGCCGGGGCCGGCAGGGGATGCAGGCCGGCCGTCAGCGTCGGCAGCAGTTCCGCCGGGCCGCCGCTCAGCAGAGCGGCCAGGCGCTCCTCGCAGTAGGTGGCCAGGGTCCGGACCTTGGAAATCGAATTGGGCAGGCTTTCCAGACCGATCCAGACCTGTTCCGGGGGCCGGCCGCCACCCGAGGCGATATAGTTGTAGAGGAGTATCTGGTCGCGCGGATCTTCCAGGGGCTGGCCGTCGAGCCGGCACTGCTCTTTGTCCACCCGTACTTCCCGGCCCAGGTAGGAAAAAAGCAGAATTTGCCCGCCGGAAGGGTCCTGGCTGCTCCGGGCTCCCAGGCCGGCGGCGATGGCGGCGAAGTCGAGATTCCGTATCTTATCTCGCAGATGGGCGATGAGCATCTGTTCCTTGACCGCGGCGGGCGCCGCCCCGGCCGTTGTCGCGGACGGCTCCGGCTCGGTCCGGGCGATCAGGGCCGAGGGGTCGATAAAAGGACATTTCGCACCCTGTTCCGCCCGGCGCGCCACCATGGTCGCAAAGGCCAGGCAACTTGGATGGCCGCAGCGGCCGCAGTTACTCTTCGGTGTCAACCGCACGATTTCAAGCGGATTCATCTCCTTCGTCTCCTCATGCGCTTCCCGCTTGCCAGCTTACCGGCTTGCCAGCTTACCGGCTTGCCAGCTTACCGGCTTACCAGCTCACCAGCTTACCAGCTTGCCAGCTTGCCAGCTTGCCAGCTTGCCAGCTTGCCAGCCAATATATTGCTATTGCCGCCGCCTGTAAAGCGCCGGCTCGCCTGGCCGGCCCGGCTGCAATTTTTTTTGACTTTTGTCGCCCCTCCCTCTACTCTTGGCGCCATGCAACGATGTCCGCAAGGTAAAAATATTCCCGCCGGTTTCTCCGTCCCGAAGGACCAGCCCGCCGTGGTAGTGGTGGTGGGCAATATGAATGTCGGCAAGAGCACCCTTTTTCGCCGGATGTGCGAAAAAACGGCCATCCCGGTCGTCATGCCCGACTCGACCGTCACGGCGAAAATGGCCCGGATCCGCCATACCGGGCTCACCGCCGTTCTGTCCCCCGGCATTCTCTCGCTTTTCTCCAGCAACGAAGACGAGACGGTCACCCGCAACATCCTGCTCGACCCGCGCTTCTTCGACTCCCTGCACGGCATCCTGCTGGTGGCCGACGCCAAGAACATGAAACGTTCCCTGGCCATCGCCCTCCAGTATGCGGAATACGGCCGGCCCATGCTGATGGCCCTGAACATGACCGACGAGGCGGCGGCCCGGGGCATTGAAATCCGCCACCGCAAACTGGCCGCTCTCTTGAACCTGGATGTCCGCCCCACCATGGCCCGGGAAGGCATGGGGGTGCGGGAACTTGTCGCCGCCTTGCCGGAGATGCGCACCCCTCCCCCCCAGGTGCTCTATCCCGAATGGATCGAGAGCTATCTCGCGGAGATCCGCCTGGTTCTCGGCGCCTCGCCGGTCTCGCCCCGGGCTCTGGGACTTCTGCTGATGGCCGGCGACCGGGCCGCGGCCGCCCATGTGGAGAGAAAATTCGGCCCAGCCACGGCGGCCCGGGTGGAAGAAATCGTCGCCCGCCACCGGCGCGAGGACGAGGAGGGCTTCCGACTGCTGGTCAGCCGGCTCTACCATCAGAAGGCCGAGGCGATCGCCCGGGAGGTTATCGTCGAGGAACCGCGGGGCCGCCAACCATTTCTGGCCCGTTTCGGCGACTGGTGCACCCGCTTACCATCCGGCATCGCCATTGCCGCGGGGGTTCTGGCAGCCCTCTATTTTTTCGTGGGTTCCTTTGGCGCCACCTTTCTGGTGGACACCATCAACGGCACCCTTTTCCAAGGCCTGCTCATCCCCCGGGTCACCGGGCTGATCGAACCCCTGCCCAGTCAGTTTCTCAAAGACCTCATCGTGGATCCGGATTTCGGCATCCTGCCCACCGGGGTCTTTCTCGCCCTGGGGCTGGTGTTGCCGGTGCTCTTCTGCTTCTACATCGCCTTCGGCGCCCTGGAGGAGTCGGGCTACCTGCCGCGCCTCTCCATCCTGCTCGACAAGGTCTTTCAGCGGATGGGGTTGAACGGCAAGGGAGTGATCCCGCTGGTCATGGGCTTTTCCTGCGTGACCATGGCCATCCTGACCACCCGCCTGCTGGACACCAACAAGGAAAAGAACATCGCCACCTTTCTGCTGCTGCTCGGCATGCCCTGCGCGCCGCTGATCGCGGTCATGCTGGTCATCCTGGAAAAAATGCCGGCCAGCGCCACGGTCACGGTATTCGCCATCATTTTGTCGCAGACCTTTCTGGCCGGCGTGGTGGCCAACAAAATCCTGCCGGGCCAGGGCACCCCGCTGCTCATGGAGATTCCGCCGATGCGCTGGCCCCGGCCCCTCCATGTCCTCAGAATGGCGACCCGCAAGACCTATTTTTTCATGAAGGAGGCCATCCCGGTATTCATCCTCGCCTCCCTGGCCGTCTTTCTCTTTGAACGGCTCGGCGGCCTGGCCATGCTGGAACGGGTTGCCAGGCCGCTGACCGGCACCCTGCTGGGACTGCCGGAGCAGAGCGTGCAGGTGTTCATCAAGACCATCATCAGACGCGAAAGCGGCGGCGCGGAACTGGAGCACCTCAGCGCCATGTACAGCAATCTTCAACTGGTGATCAACCTGCTGGTCATGACCTTTCTGGCGCCCTGCGTCAATTCGATGATCGTCCTGTTCAAGGAACGGGGCTTCAGGGTGACCGCCACCATCATCGTCACGGTCATGATCTATGCCGTGATCCTCGGCGCCGTGGTGAACCATGTCTGCCGATTTCTGGGCGTTACCTTTGCCGCATGACCGGAGGTAGTTTGATGAAAGAGAGTCAGGAGGAAATTCTGGAGGCCGTGTGGGTGGCGGAGGAAAACGGCAATCCCGCCCTGGACGCCATTCGTAAGCGCTGTCCCATCTCCTTCACGGACAGCGAACTGACCGAACTCGCCAACCAGGGTCTGCTGCACCTGGACCTTGATGCGCCGCGCCTTACCGCTCCCGGCCGGGAAGTGGCCCGGGGAATCATCCGGCGGCACCGGCTGGCCGAGGTCCTCCTTTCCTCGATTCTCAAGCTCAAGGGGCCGGACATGGAAGAAATCGCCTGCCGGGTGGAACACAGCCTGCTGCCCGAGGTGGAGGAATCCATCTGCACCTTGCTGGGTCACCCGGATACCTGTCCGGACGGCAAACCGATCCCGCAGGGCAAGTGCTGCGCCGCCGGCCACGGGATCTCGGGAAACCTGGTCACCAGCCTGGACGAACTGGCCCCGGGCGAACAGGGCAAAATCACCTTCATCAAACCGCTCAACCACGACAATTTCCACCGGCTGCTCTCCTTCGGCCTGCAGCCGGGGGTGACCGTGACGGTGCACCGCAAGAGCCCGGCCTTCTGCCTCAAGTTCGAAAACACCGAACTGGCGCTGGACCGGGAGATCGCCAGGAATATCTTTGTCTGGAAAATCGGCGGGGGGAGCAAAAAGTAAGGCCCGCCCCTCCGGGATGAGCGTCCGGAGGGGCGGGCCTTGGCAGGCCGGCTGATATTGTTCGGAACGTTACTCTGCTGCTTTCGTGCCGGCGAGCCGCTCGTTCAAGCGCTGCACCACGAGGGCGCTGATATCCATACCCTCATCCATGAACAGGACCCCGGCCCTGCTGTCCATGATCAGGCTGAACCCCTTTTCCTTGCCGATTTCGTCGATGACCGCCTCCATGGCCTTGAAAATGGGCGCCACCAATTTCGATTGCAGTTCCTCCATTTCCATGTCGGCCAGGTCCTTCTTGTTTTTCAGGGTGACGGCCTTTTTTTGCAGCTCGCTTTCCTTCTGCTGACGGGTATCGTCGCTCCACACGGAGACCTTTTTCTGGATATCCGCCTGAAGCGCTTCCAGAACTTCCTTATCCTGCTGCAGGCTCGACTGAAGCTTCTGGAATTCGGCCTCCAGGGTTTTCTTAACCTCCTGGCCGGCCGCGGATTCAAACAATACCTCCAGGGGGCTGATAATGCCGATCTTCTGGGCCGCCTCGGCGCCGAAAGCCGTGGACCACCCGGACCCGACCAACAGGGTTGCTGCACACACGAATAAAATAGTTCTGAAAAATCGCATGACTTCTCCTTAACGGTTCTACTGTTCCACCGGTTGGCGCCCGTCAGGAAGGGGCGTTTTAATCTCGGTTACGGCGTCGGAAGGAATCCCGGTGCCTCATTAATCCACAATCACGAAATCCGCCCGGCGGTTCTGGGCCCAGGCCAGTTCGTCGTGGCCGCGCACCAGCGGTTTCTCTTCCCCGTAGCTCAAGGTATCGATCCGGCTGTCGGCGATGCCGAGATTGACGAGGTACTTCTTGGCGCTCAAGGCCCGCCGTTCACCCAGGGCGAGGTTGTATTCATTGGTACCCCGCTCGTCGCAGTTCCCCTCGATGCGCACGGCAACGCCGAGGTTGTCCTTGAGATAGGCGCTGTTCTCTTCGATACGCGGCTGCTGATCGGCGCGGATATTGCTCTTGTCGAAATCGTAATAGACCGGCAGCATGGGGGCGGAGGTACGGCCTTCCAGAATGAGCCCGGCCCCGGCAGCCCGGCGTGCCGATTCCAAAGATTCATCCCGGGCCGCCATGCCCGTGTCGGCGGGACGCCGGTCCGCCGGCGGCGGCACGACCTGCTGATCGGCGGGCGCGACCGCCTCGTCCGTTTTGACTTTGGTCTTACCGCAGCCGCTTGCAAAAACCATCATAACCACGGAAATTGATACGATTGCCAGCCCTTGCCACTTTTTACCCATTTTCCACCTCCTAACCCATCTGTCGATTATTTTAAAAAAAAGATTGCGCCTCCATACGACACCATGTGTCGCGGAAAACGCAACGGCAAAAGAAAACTTACCATCCATAAAAAAATCAGGTAACGTGACGAGGGAATGAACGTTTGGAGACGGTCCGGGAAGACCCGGAATTTTTGAATTGATTACCTTACAAAAATCCTGTTAATCATTCAATGTATTTTTTCATTTCGCCTCTTTTCAAAAGCCAATTTTGACGGCCGACCTGGAGCCCGCGGCGAGGCAGGGGAAAAACGCTCCGCAACCGGAGCTTTCCTCGGCCCCTTTCACCTGCCAGGGGACCTCACCGCACCATGGCGGCCCGGGGATATAGCCATGAATGAGACCATGCAACCTTCCGCTACCGCTGAAGTCCAAAACAAGCCGCCCGGGGCGCCGGAAGAGAATCTCCTGCGCGATATGCTGACCCAAAACGAATTGGGCTCGTTTTTCGGGGTCTCCAAGACGGTTCTCGACCGGGTCTGGGCGGCGTTGACCGCCCCCGCCGGCGACTCCACCCTCTATGTCTCCATGGAGATCGGCGCCGATCCGGACGTCTTTCATCCCCTCAAGGAGTTTCTCAAGCAGCGGGGGATCGTCAACCACCCGGACCCGGACGTCGATGCTCAAATCCGCAAGGTCCTGACCGGTCCTGAAAAAATCCCCAATTACAGCGGCGGTCTCGGCATCCTGGCCGGTGACACCCTGAAGAGTTTCGCGGCCTTGAAGATCCCGGTGGTCGCCGTGTCGCTCTTGTATCGCAAGGGATATTTTTCCCAACTGGTCGATTCCAGTCTCGGCCAGATCGACTGGGCCCGCGAGTGGCACCCCGAACTGACTCCGGGGCTCTATCTCCTCGCCCACCCTCAAAAACCCGGCCGGCCCCTGCGGATCGAGATTCCGTTTTTCGATGCCTCGGACCGCACCGTGCTGGCAGGCGCCCAACTCTGGCTCAAAATGGAGGTCAACGAGGACCTCGATTACTTCGTGCCCCAGATCCTGCTGGATTACAGCATCTCCGCCTCGCCCGGCTGGGTGCGGGATGCAGCCAACCACCTCTACGACTCCAGTTCCGAAAAGATGAAAGCCATCCAGCGCCGCATGCTGGGGGCCGGCATCATCCCCACCATGGATATCCTGGGATTGACCGCCAACACCATTCATCTGAACGAACAGCACGGCGTCGTGGTCATTTTGCAGCTCATCGCGGAATATCTTTTACAGCAAATAGGCACCGATTTCTGGACCAGGGCCACGGACGCTGATATTCTGCACGCCGCCGAGGCGGTCGCCTCGCGGGTGGTCTACACCATCCATACCCCGGTGGCCGCGGGACACGACCGGTTTTCCAAATTGCTCTATTCCAATGTCAGCCACTCCTTCTGCCAGCGGGTGCTCGATATCCTGGCCAAGGACAAGCACGACCCCCGGGCCTACAATTTCACCGCCCTGGCCATGCGGGTGAATCGGGCCACCAACAGCGTCAGCCGCATGCATCGGGAAGTGACCGTCAAACAGTTCGCGGAATTCAAGGACAAGATCACGGCGATCACCAACGGCGTGCACCACCTCACCTGGATCAGCGCCGCCAAGGCCGAGGTATTCGACCGCTTCGCCCAGTTCGACGACTGGCGTCACGATCCCGGGGTCTTTGCCAATGCCGCGGCCCTGCGGCACGACGACCATTTCCGTGCGGCCCTGGAGGAGGCCTGGCGCCGGGATACGATAAAACTGATCGACTATGTCAATGAAATGCTCGACCTGCACCGCCGCCAGACCCAGGAGACCTGGATCGATCCGCCCAATTATCTCTCCACCCTCTCGAACCGGGGGGGCTCCCTGGATCCGGCCGTTTTCACCGTGGGCTTCGCCCGGCGCTTCTCCATGTACAAGCGGCCGGCCCTGATCTTCGAGGATATCGACACCCTGGCTAACATCATCGCCGACAACAACTGGCCGGTGAACTTTCTTTTCGCCGGCAAGGCCCACCCGGCCGACGAGCCCGGCAAATTCGTGCTCAAGCAAGTCCTCGCGGTCCAGGAGGAGCTGTACAACAAGAGCCGGGGACTGGCCAAACTGATCTTCATCCCGGGTTACGACATGGCCATCGCCAAGCTGCTGGTGACCGGGGTGCACGCCTGGCTCAACAATCCGAAACGCCCCCTGGAGGCCAGCGGCACCAGCGGCATGAAGGCGGCCCTGAACGCGATACCGAACATCAGCGTCCTGGACGGCTGGTGGGTGGAAGGATACCATGACGGCCAGACCGGCTGGAAATTCGGCATGGAACACCCGGTGGAGGAGGAACACCTGCGGGAAGATCCGGACGCCTTGTATTACACCGAGGATGCCGCCTCCTTTTACCGGATCTTTCCGGAAATCCTGGAGACCTTTTATTCGCCCCATCAGCGGTCCCGGTATCTGGAAAAATGTATCGACAACCTCGTGCTGAACGGGCCGATTTTCAATACCCACCGCATGGTTGCTGAATATACCGCCCGCTACGGCATGCGGCTGGAGCCGGAAATCGCCGCCCGGGTAGAACATTTTCGGCAACTGTATCCCGAGGACGTGCAGGGCGGCTGACGGTAAGGGCATGGAAGAAAATAACTGTTACAGATTGCGCCGGATTTTCGTTCGCCTTCAAGGCGCGGCAAGGTGCGCATAGCCGGGTTATGTAAGCCTTGCCGTAACGCGGAAGGCGGGCGAAAAGACAAGCAAAATGTGACAGGTATTTTCGGACAGGCCCCAACCGTCCACCGTGCGCCGCCCTTGCGGAACCCCATCCGACAGATCCGCCCCGGACCGATCCACGATCTGCTGCCCTGGGTGACCATCGCCTTCGGCCTGGGGATCGCCGTGGTCCTGACCTCGGAGACGGCGACGATCGCGTGGCGGCTCGCGGCCGGTGTGCCGGGAATCGGGTTGGCCGCGCTTCTCTTGGTCCGCCGCCCCGCCGGCCACGCGCCGCGGATCTTGCTCCTGCTGGCGCTTTTTTTTCTGCTGGGCGCGGCCCAGGCCGGTCCATCCCGGTATCCCCCCGAAGACCCGGCCCACATCGCCAATCTGCTCGACAGCCGCAAGATCGCCACGGTCAGCGGCCGGCTCCTGGAAAGTCCGGTGCGGGCCGCTGCCAACACCCGGCTCCTCATGGAGGTCGAAACCATTCTCCTGCCGGCCGATCGGAATTCGGCCGGACGGCGGACCAACGGCCGCATCCGGTTGACCATGGAGGGCGAACCACCGGCCGATCTCATACCGGGCCGGCGCTTCATGGCCCAGGCTCGCCTCTCGCCCGTCTTCACCTTCACGGCGCCCGGCGTCTTCAACTATCAGCGCTATCTGCACCACCAGGGGATACGGGTCATCGGCTGGATCGACTCGCCGCTCAAGGTCCTTCCCCTCCCCGCCCTCCCCGCCCCGGCCGCTACGGTCCCGCCGGCCGGGTGGCGTTTCGCGGCGGAACGGTATCGCCACCGGATCATCGCCTTCATCGACCAGACCCTCGAACAGCCGACCCGGGGCCTCTACAAGGCCATCCTGACCGGTGACCGGGCCGATATCGCCCCCGAAATTCTGGAACATTTCATGATCTCGGGCTGCATCCATATCCTGGCCATATCCGGCATGCACATGGGCCTCATCGGGGTACTGGCCATTGGCTGCCTCGACTGGCTGCTGCGGCGCTCGACCTGGCTCATTCTCCATGTGAACATCAGGAAAACCGCGGCCCTGCTCTCCCTCGTTCCCCTCACCTTCTACGCCCTGATCGCCGGCTTCAACATTCCGGTGGTCCGGGCCCTGATCATGGCCGCCATCTTCATCCTGACCGTTTTTCTCGATCAACAGCGTTCGGTCCGGAGTTCCATCGCCCTGGCCGCCTTGCTGATCCTGATCTGGCAGCCGCCCCAGTTGCTCACCGCCTCTTTTCAACTCTCCTTTGGCGCGGTCATCGCCATTGCCGCCCTCTATCCGGTCATGCTTCATCCCCTGTCGCGCCAACCCGGCCATACTCTTCCGGCCGGGCCGAGGGAGCGGCCCGGCCGGTGGCAACGGTGGCTGTACACCGCCCTGGCCGTCTCGCTGGCCGCGGTCATCGGCACCGCGCCCCTGCTGGTATACCATTTCAACCGCCTCTCCCTGATAAGCCCCCTGGCGAATCTGATCGTCGAACCGCTGATCTGTTTCTGGTCCCTCACCCTGGGGCTGATCGCCTCCTTGTTGATCCCTTGGGTACCGGACCTGGCCGCCTTGCTGTTGCGCCTCGGCGGGGCCGGGCTGATCGCCGCCGACCTGGCCGCCGCTTTTCTCGGCACCCTGCCCGCCGCCTCTCTCTGGCTTCCCACTCCGGGACCCACGGCCATCGCCGGCTATTACGGCATTATCTTCTGGCTGCTGCATCGTTTTAAAAGAGATACCGGAAACCGCTTCGGTCTGCAGACGGCCCTGGCCGTGCCGATGCTGATCCTCCTGCTTGCCGGGCCCTCCCTCGGCAGCCTGGCACCCTGGCGCGGCCGCAGCACCACGGTCACCATCCTGGACGTGGGCCAGGGCAGCGCCACGGTGCTGGAACTGCCCCAAGGCCGGACCATCCTGCTGGATGGCGGCGGCTCCGCCTCGCCCGCTTTCAACGTGGGCGAACGGGTTATCGCCCCTTTTCTCTGGAAACGGGGCATCAGAAAAGTGGAGGCCATTGTCGTCTCCCACCCCGATAGCGATCATTACAACGGCCTGCTCCCCATCATCGAGCGGTTCCGGCCCCGGACCCTGTGGATCAACGGCCAGCCCGGCCAGAGTCCCTTATACGGGGTCCTGCTGGCCAAGGCCGAAGAACTCCAGGTGGAAGTGAGGATCGCCGGGGTTGGCGAGGTGCTGTCCTCCGGCGGCGGCGCCCGGCTGGTCTGCCTGGCCGGACCCGAGGTCACGGGGGGTATGAACGCCGCGGCCGACGGCGGAAGTTCAGAGGAGGCCGACCCCGGGAATTCGAATGAAGGGAGCCTGGTGCTGCGGCTCGATCAGCGACCCGCCGACGGCGGCAAGGGCGTTTCCTTCCTCTTTCCCGCCGACATCGAGGCCCGGACGATAAAAAGACTCATGGAAACGCCCGAGATCGATGTCGATATGCTGCTGGCCCCCCATCACGGCTGCGGCTCTTCCCACAGCCGCGATTTTCTGGCCGCCGCGTCGCCGCGTTTGGTGGCGGTCTCGGCCGGCCGTTTCAATTCCTTCAACTGCCCCGACCCGAATCTGGCCCGCGATTGCCGCGACCTGGGCATCGAGTACGCGACCACGGTCATCGACGGCACCATCACCCTGACCACGGACGGCGACTCTCTCGACATCACCCGCTATCAGGTCAACCGCTGACCGGATGACAAGCCATATTTGGTGCGCACGGCGCACCCTACGATCCGGCCCTGGGCAGTAGGGTGCGCCGTGCGCACCACCTCCGGCGGCAAGGCATTGTCTTCTTCCGCCCTAAATCTCGGTAAAATCGGAAGGCACCCCTTTCAGGAAGGGCAGGAATTTGGCCTTTTCAACGGCATTGGTATAGGCGTCCTGCGGGCTGATCCAGGTCTTTTTCAGAAAATCCATGATCGCGTCGTCCAGGGTCTGCATGCCGTATTTCTTACCGGTCTGCATGGCCGAGGGAATCTGATAGGTCTTGCCTTCGCGAATCAGGTTGCGCACCGCCGGGGTGCAGATCAGGATCTCCAGGGCCGCGCACCGCCCCTTGACATCGCGCCGTTTGAAAAGAGTCTGGGAGATTACCGCCTTGAGGGCGTCCGCCAGCGAGGAACGGACCTGCTCCTGCTGACTGGAGGGAAAGATTTCCACCATCCGGTCCACGGTCTTGGAGGCATTCAGGGTGTGCAGGGTGGCAAAAACCAGGTGACCGGTCATGGCCGCCTCCAGGGCCAGGGCGATGGTCTCCAGGTCCCGCATTTCGCCGACCAGAATGATGTCCGGATCCTCGCGCAACGCTCCCCGCAAGGCCGCGGCGAAACTCTTGGTATGGGTGCCGAGTTCCCGATGGTTGACAATGGATTTCTGGCTGACATGCACGAACTCGATGGGGTCTTCGATGGTCAGGATGTGATGTTTGCGGGTGCGGTTGCACTCGTCCACAATGGCCGCCAGGGTGGTGGATTTACCGCTGCCGGTGGGACCGGTGACCAGGACCATGCCCTTGGGCAACTGGGACAATCTTGAGACCACGGCCGGCAGCCCCAACTGTTCGCAGGTCAAAATGGTGTTGGGAATCTCCCGGAACACCGCGCCGATGCCGTTCTTCTGCATGAAGAAATTACCGCGGTACCTGGCCAGGCCGGGGATTTCGTAACCGAAATCCACATCCCCGGTCTCCTCGAACACCTTGATCTTTTCCTCCGGACAGATCTCGTAGAGCATGGCCTTCAAGGCGTCGTTGTCCATCACCTTGTACTTGACCAGTTCCATGTCGCCGCGAATGCGCAAAATCGGCTGCTGCCCG
>Ga0214472_10004356_pt1 | contig 14940 bp, 15 predicted proteins | sample RVTome_6_FD_207662 | JGI IMG/M metagenome (GOLD analysis project Ga0214472, IMG submission 207662) | Soil microbial communities from uranium-contaminated site in the Upper Colorado River Basin, Wyoming, United States - RVT140D175 | ecosystem: Environmental > Terrestrial > Soil > Contaminated >...
AGTGGTTCCCGCTCCTCTTCCCGAAGGCGCGCTTCACCAGCTCCCCGAACCCCGAGTGGACGTTCCCGGACGGCGAGAAGCTCTACTTCCGGAACATCAAGAACGTCGACGGCTACTGGGACTACCACGGCCATGCCTATCCGTGGATCGCGTGGGAAGAGCTGACGACGTGGCCCGACGACAAGTGCTACCTGATGATGATGTCCGTGTGCCGGTCTACCACGCCCGGCATGCCACGCAAGTATCGATCGACGACGAACCCGTTCGGCCGCGGACACAACTGGGTGCGCTCGCGGTTCCACCTCCCGATCGAACGGGGCAAGGTCGTCGGGCGCGTCATCCGCGAGACGGACGAAGATGGGGGCACCAACGAGCGGGTCGCCATCCACGGCTACCTGGAGGAGAACAGGGTCCTCCTGCACGCTGACCCCGGGTACAAGTCCCGCCTGCGGCAGTCCGCGACCAGCGAGAGCATGGAGCGCGCGTGGCTGCACGGCGACTGGGACATCATCGCCGGCGGGATGTTCGACGACATCTGGGACAAGGGCGTGCACTTCATCACGCCCTTCCCGATCCCGGACACGTGGATCATCGACCGCGCGTTCGACTGGGGGTCGTCGCGGCCCTTCTCCGTCGGCTGGTACGCGCAGTCCGATGGGTGCGACGTTCCGGGCTTCGGGCCGACGCGGCGGGGGGACGTCTTCCGCATCGCGGAGTGGTACGGGTGGACCGGGAACGTGGACGAGGGCTGCCGCATGACGGCGTCCCAGGTGGCCGAGGGGATCCGGGAGCGTGAGAAGCGCATCTTCGGGGAGCGCAAGATCCGCCCGGGACCCGCTGATTCCCAGATTTGGGCGACGGACCAGGACGAGTCCGTGGCGCAGATCATGGCGAAGTTCGGGGTCTACTGGGTCAGGGCCAGCAAGGGCCCCGGCACCCGGGAGTTGGGTTGGCAGCGGATCCGTGATATGCTACGGGTGGCCAAGCAGGGCTCACGCGAGGAGCCGGGCTTCTTCGTGTTCGACTGTTGCGAGCAGTTCTTCCGGACGGTGCCCAGCCTGTCTCGGGACAGTCGCAAGATCGACGACGTTGACACAGAGAGCGAGGACCACGTCGGGGACGAGGTCCGTTACCGGCTTTTCACGCGCCCGTCACGCATGGGCGTGAAGCCCTTCCAAGGAAGATAGGCCATGCCGATCGACACCACGCACCCCGAATACAAGGCCCGCGAAGACGACTGGCGGATGAACCGCGACGCCCTGGCGGGCGAGCGCGCGGTGAAGTCCCGCGGAATCGACTACCTCCCGGCACCCCCCGGGATGCCGGCGGGCTCCGTTAGCGAGTTCCTGGAGGGTGGAAAGCGCGTCGGGACGTCGCGCTACGCGCACTATCAGACCTTCGCCGAGTTCCCGGAGATCGTGGAGCCGGCGCTCAATGGATTCCAGGGTATCATCCACTCGAAGCCTGCGCGCGTGGAGCTGCCGCCGAAGATGAAGTACCTGATGGACGACTCGACCGTGGATGGCGAGTCGCTGCAGGTGCTGTGGCGCACGATGACGCGCGAGATCCTCAGCGGGGGACGCATCGGGTTGCTGTGCGACGTAGGAAGCGAGGACGACCTGCTGCGGTTCGCCACGTACAGCGTCGAGAACATCACGAACTGGCGCCTGGGCTCGAAGCGTACCGGTGAGAAGATCCAGTTCGTGGTGCTACGCGAGATCCGCGAGATCGATGCCCAGGACGATTCCTTCCGGGCGAAGGAAGTGACGTTCTGGCGCGAGCTGCGCATGCGCGAGGGCGTGTACCAGTCGCGTGTCGTCGAGAACCGGGATGGGCGATACGTCGAGGTGGAGCCCTGGGAGCCGGTGACCTACTTCGGGAAGACCTTCGACGAGATTCCCTTCCTGTCGGTGAACACGCTGGACATCGGGTTCCAGTACGGGGCGGTGCCCCTGTCCCCGCTCACCAAGCGGGCCCTGCGCATCTACCGGCTCACCGCGGACTACTACCGGTCGCTGTACAACAAGAGTGACCCCCAGGTCGTGCTGTCTGGGGTGATGGACGAGGATGTCCCCACGGCGATCGGGGGCCAGAGCATCTGGAACTTCCCCAACACCGACGCCAAGGCCGCGTACCTGGACATCGACGGCAAGGGGATCCCCCTGCAGCGGGATGCAATCAACGACCAATACGTTCGCTTCTGGGAGGAGGGCGCGAGACTCTTGTCGCCGGGCGACGCGGCCCCCGAATCCGGGCGCGCGCTGGCGAAGCGGGAGCACGCGAAGCAGGTCACCCTGAAGAACGTGGTGATCAACGCTGGCGACGCCCTGCAGATGGCTCTACGCAAGATCGCGGTCACCCTCGGCGAGAACCCGGAGCTGGTCGTGTTCCGTCCGGATCTGGACTTCGCGACCCCGACGATGACCGGGCAGGAAGCGTTCGAGTGGGCGCAGGCGCAGAACGCGGGCTTCCCCATCAGCGATGCGGAGCTGCACGCGCTCGCGGTGCGCGGCGGTGCGACCGAGTTCACGTTCGAGAAGACGAAGGAATTGATGTCCGAGGACATTCCGACTGAACTCCCGCCGCCGCGCGTCCCGAACCTGGACAACCGCGACGCGGTCCCGCCGGACGAAGACGAAGACGATGGCGACGGCGAATGACCGGTTGCAGGACATCCTCGTCACCCACGCGGTGGGCATCGAGCGTCTGAAGGCCGGCATGGTCTCGCGGGCGCAGCAGGTGCTCGACGAGGCTGAGAGGAACCTGCTCGCGCTTATCCGGGAGGTGATGGAGGACGCGCCCCCTGGGGGGCGCACCGCCACGCGAGCCCAGCTGCGACAACTGGACGCGGCGCTCAAGACGATCCGGGACCAGCGCGCCGAGACCTGGGCCGCGTACCGCGAGCAGGTGCGGCGGGAGCTGCGGGAGTTCGCCGAGGACGAGGCGGCCTTCAGCGCGTCGGCCCTGAAGCGGTCCATCGCGCTCGCGGAGATCGAGGTCGTGGCCCCGACCGTCCGGCGCCTCCGGACGGCCACCGAGGGGATGCCCTTCCAGGGGCGCCTGATGGGGGACTGGTTCGCTGACCTGGAGGCCGCGGATCAGGATCGCCTCCTGCGGAGCCTGCGCCAAGGCTGGGTCAACGGGGAGACCGTCGACGACATCGTGGCCCGCGTGCGGGGTACCCGAGCGGCCCGGTTCTCCGACGGGGCCCTTGGCTTGACCCGCCGGCAGGCGGAAAGCGTTGTGCGGACGGCAGTTACGCACTTCGCGGCGGCCACGCATGAGGAGGTGTGGCAGGCCAACGTGGACATCGTGACCGGGGTGAAGTGGGTCTCGGTGCTGGACGGGCGGACTACGCCGATTTGTCAGGACCGGGACGGCCGGATCGACCCCCTCCCTGGGCACGAGCTGCCGGAGGGGGCCCTGCGACTCGACCCCCCTGGCGCGCGGCCCCCGGCGCACGTCAACTGCCGATCCGTCACGATCGCCGTTCTCGGGGGCCAGGAGATCGTCGGAGAGCGGCCCTTCGTGACGGACACCCGCAACCGGCGCCGGCGTGAGATCGACTTCCGGCGTCAGGCCCGCGAGGACGGGATCAGCGTGGCCCAAGCTCGCCGCGCCTGGGCGGACGCCAACATCGGGCAGGTCTCGGCGGAGGTGCGCTTCGAGGACTGGCTGCGGACGAAGTCGGCCGTGTTCCAGGACGACCTCCTCGGCCCAACCCGTGGGAAACTTTTCCGAACGGGGGGCTTGACATTGGATAGATTCGTCGATCATACTGGACGTCGGTACACTCTTGCCGAACTTCGCGTTCGCGACGCAGAAGCGTTTCGCGCCGCTGGTTTGTGAGGCAAGGTTAACGTAGATCCGCCGAGCGGATCGCTTCGCCCAGATGCAAGGAGCACGGACGATGTTGCGCAAGCTGAACGAGAATGCCCCGTTCTTCGAGGATGACCCCCAGGGGGGTGGCGGTGGCGGTGGCAGGAAGAGCGTGGAAGAGGAGCGCGCCCAGATCCGCAAGGAGCTGGAGCAGGAGTACGCGGGACTCCGGACCAACCGTGACGAGGTGCTCGCCGAGAAGCGCCAGCTGAAGGAGAAGCTGGTGGCGATCGAGGCGGTCATCGAGGCGGCGGGAGGTTCGGACGGGATCAAGGCTCTGCAGGAGCTGAAGACCCGGCTGGAGAAGGACGAGATCGGCAAGCTGCTGACCGAGGGGAAGCACGAGGAGTGGTTCGAGAAGCGGACCGGCCGGATGCGCTCCGAGCACCAGCAGCAGGTGGAGAGTCTCATGGAGCAGCTGGAGGCCGAGAAGAAGGGCCGAGGAGCTGCCGAGAAGGCTCGCACCGACCTGATGCTGGAGACCGCGGTTCGTGCGGCTTCCGGCAAGATGGGCGTGATCGACTCCGCGGTGTCCGACGTGATTCTCCGCGCGCGTGGCGTGTTCAGCTTCGATCAGGAGCGTGACGCCCTGGTCATCAGGGACGAGAAGGATGGCGCGGTCCTCGGGAAGGACGGTAAGAATCCGATGTCCGTCGACGAATGGCTGGAGAGCCAGAAGGAGTCGGCGCGGCACTGGTTCCCGCCCTCGAAGGGTTCCGGCGCCCAGGGCGCGCATGGCAATGGCGCCGGCGAGCCTGACCCGTCCAAGATGAGCTGGGCAGATTACGCGAAGTGGCGCGAAGAGAAGGGGATGAGCCGGCCCAAGGGAATCCCGGGCTAGAGACTCCTCCTCGCAACGTTGCCCCTGACATCGGGGCAGGAGAACGATCCAAATGGCGAACGCCTTTCTGAACCCGGACATCGTCGCCCGCGAGGCGCTGATGCTCCTGCAGTCCCAGCTGGTGGCCGCTCGGCTGTTCAGCCGTGACTACGAGACCGATCTGAACGCCGGCGCAAAGGTCGGCGACACCATTCGCATCCGTCGGCGCGGTGCGGGCGTCGTGGACGAGTACAACGGTTCCACCGTGACCATCCGCGACATCGTCGAGTCGAGCATTCCGCTCACCCTGGAGAAGCACTTCGACGCGACGGTGAAGATCACCGACCGGGAGCGGACGCTGGATCTCGTCTCCTTCTCGCAGCAGGTGCTGGCTCCGCGCATGGTCGAGATGGGCGAACGCATCGACGCGTACGCCCTGGAGAAGCTGAAGGACCTGCCGGCGGTTGCCGGTCCGTCCGAGGCGGCTCCGGCGGCTCTGCCGAACTCCCTGACGACCCTGGCCCAGGTCCGCAAGACCCTGAACGACCTGAAGGTCCCGATGAGCCCCCGGTTCCAGATCGTCTCGACCGAGTACGAGCAGACCCTGCTCGGCGTCGGCGAGTTCGTGAAGGTCAACGAGTCCGGTGCGACCTCCGCCCTGCGCGAGGCCGAGCTGGGTTCCCTGATGGGCCTCATGTCCTTCATGGCGCAGAACGTCGATTCGACCACCCACACCTCGGGCACCGAAGTGTCCGCGGTCACCAACGGTGCCCTGGCGGCCGGTGCGACCAGCATCGCCTACGACGGCGCGTCGCTGGCGGCGGGAACGTTCCTGGCCGGGGACATCATCACGATCGCCGGCTACGGCAACGCCGTGGTCGACGCGAACGTCACCTCCGTGGCCAACGCGGGTACGCTCGTCATCCGTGAGCCTCTCCGTGAGGCGGTGGGTGACGGCGTGGCGATCACCGTGTACGACGGTGGTAGCAACACGCGGCAGAACCACGGCGCGGCGTTCCACCCGAACGCGTTTGCGTTCGTGGCGGTGCCGCTGGATACCCCCGAGGCGGCTCCGTCGTCCTACATCCAGGACCCGGTGACCGGTCTCTCCATCCGCGCGACGTTCGACTACGATCGCGACCTGAAGTCTGACGTCCTGTCGCTCGACATCCTGGTCGGTGCGAAGATGGTCGATGGTCGCCTCGGCGCCCAGATCGTCAAGGACATCCCGTAGTCCCTGTCCCGCCCCCGGTTCGCCGGGGGCGGGCACAGCGGGGAGGCGAACATGCAGAACTGTCGCTGGATGAAGAACGGCAAGGGCGAGGAGATCCGGGTGAACGACGCGCAGGTCGCGGCGTTCAAGAAGCGCGGGTACTCGCTCTTCGAGAAGCCGGTGGAGGAGCCGCGCGTAGCTCGGCAGGCCGGTAGGCAGATGAACATGGGCTCGGTGGTGCGGATGGAGCGCGAAGGCCAGTCGTGCTTCGCGGATCCGAGGCAGATCGAGGCCATGACGAAGGCTGGATGGAAGGTCTCCAAGAAGCAGCCGGTTCCCAAGGGCGAGGTGCCGGTGTACCGAGCGATCAAGGGCCGTGACCCGGTCATGGGTCGCATCCGGATGGTGCACGCCGCGAGTGGGGCCGAGTGCTTCGCGGACGACAAGCAGGTGAGCGCGATGGAGGCGGCCGGTTGGGTGGATCCCAGCAAGCCTGCGGCTTCGGCGGCAGCGGTGGTCGGCGGTGAGATGCAGATGAGCGTGCCGCCGATGATCGTCAAGCTGCAGCCGTTCAGCGCGCACGTCGAGCAACAGCTGCAGGGCGTGACCGAGGAGGTCGCTGGAGTGCAGTTCTCCAGCGAGGCTGAGGGCGCCCCCTGGGTTACGGCCGGAGGTCCTGGCAGCGGCGGCGCCATCGAGGCGGCTCCTGTACAGTTCTCGGCGCAGAATCCGAGCTGGGACTACCCGGTCATCGTCGCGCGCGCGCACTGCTGGATGCGGGTCGGCGTGTGGGCCGACCAGATCCTGTCGGGTCCGCCGGTGGTGACGAGCAACGCGGTGGAGATTCGTCCCAAGGCCGTCGCGCCCCAGTCGGATCCCGAGCCGCGTCCCAGCAAGTAGGGTTCCTACACTGCTGATCTGAGGGGGGCCCCGCGGGGCCCCTCTTCTGATCGGGGAGACGTTTCGTGGCCGCCAAGACCCCCAGCTACCTCCAGTTCGACGGCGCCGCGAACAGCTTCGCGAACTTCCAGGCACCCAACGCCGTGAACGCGACGGGGGACCTCCTCGTCACGTGGTTCATGCGCGTCCTGGAGTGGCCCGTCTCCAACGCCCTCATTTGGCAGGCCCGCGACAACTCCACCGACCAAGCCATCGGGGCGTTCCTGTACGCGGACCAGTTCGCAGACACCGTAGGCGGCGGGCGGCAGGTCACCGGCGACGAGTACTGCCTGGGGTTCCAGTGGCCTGTCAGCTCGGGGCCGACGATCGAGTCGTTCGCGGGTCCGGCGACGGGGGTGCCCCTCCGGCTCGGGGCGGTCTACCAGATCCAGATGGCGATGAAGTACAACAGCGGGGACGCGAAGACCTACTTCGCCGTGTTCATCGACGGTGCGAGCGTTTATCAGGCCAGTCAGACGGGGCAGATCCACGACATCAACGCCTCTGGCGACCCGATCATGCGGTGGGGGGGTTCCCCGATCGACAACTTCCTGGGGCTCGTCGACCACGAGCGCGCCATCATGGACATCATCCAGTGGCGGTGGGAGGTGGACCGCGGCCTCACGATCACGGGTGGGGAGATCGACGCCCCGGACGGGATGCTGGACTCGTTCGAGGAGCTGTCGCTGAACTCAGGCGTGGACACTGCCAAGTCCTCGGCCTACTTCCTCGGCGCCGGCTCGGGCAACGTCGTCGCCGACGAGGGCGCCTCTAACACCGGGACGTCGTCCGGCCTCGTCTGGGCCGACGCCGCCGAGGCGGATCCCCAGTTCCCTGCGCCCGGGGAGGCTCGCTGGGCCTTTGAGAACGTTGCGGGCTACGCGCTGCGAGAGAGCGACGCCCCCGACGTCTCGCCGCAGCCTATCTTCTCGCCCGTCGGCTCGCGGCCGAACCCGACGGCGGGCGAGCTTCGTCTGCGCCTGCACCCCTGCATCTGGAAGGAGCACGGGGACGGGCGCGCTCGGGACTACCTCGTAGTAGGGAACCTTGTGGGGGATGATACCGCGCACGTCACGATCGGCGTGGAGAACGTCAAGACGTCGAACTCCGGCGGCGTGACGTCCTCGCGCGCGGACGTCGTGAACCACGGCGGCGTTAGCGCCGCCGGCCAGATGCGGTGGGGGCGCGCGGACTTCTACGACTCCGGGGACACCACCTCGACGATGCAGCAGCGGCTCACGTTCTTCAACGGCGCCACCCTGGAGTTCGCCCTCGGCGTGAACGTCTCGGACTCGTCCGGCAACTACGTGGTGCGGACTGACTCCGGGACGGTGGACACCGGGGTCGCCCGCTCGCAGGGGCTCCACGAGCTGGCGATCAGCGTGACGCGCGACGTCGGTCTCACCACCTGCACCGTGCGCTTCTACATCGACGGCGACATGGTCCACGAGGAGGTCGGCACGACCCCGGGCGACGTGAACGGGTTCGGGATCCGCCACCGCGCGGACTCCGCCGCGGAGGAGGGCTTCTGGGACTGGATGGCGTGCAACATCCGGTACGGGAACACCCCCGCGGACTTCCAGGGGCTCGTGCCCGCGTCGGGGTCGATCGTCCTGCCGCTCCTCCAGCCCGCGGAGGGCGTGGCCTTCTTCCGCGGCGTGACGATCGACGACGAGCAGGCCGGCGCCTCCTCGCAGGAGGTGGGCGCCATCTCGTACACGTTCCGCCATTCTACCGATGGCGGTTCGACGTGGTCGTCCCCAGCTACCCTCAACACTGCGAACCTGCGAGCGCTGGCGTGCGCTGGCAACGGCCAGGACGTCCTGGAGATCACGGCCAGCTTCACCGCGGGAATGGATCAGATGAGCAGTGGTGCCCTGCGGCAGATTGATGTACAGTACGAGCCGGCGGTGACCATTGGTTTCGGAGACGCCGAGTCGGACCAGACCGACGGCGTTCTAATGGAGGCGGTGTAGCGTGGCCAAGCTCGGAGACCGTATCGTCTACAAGACCGGCGAGGCGATCGTCGTCCGGTGGCGAGTGCGCGTGGCGGGCGAGCTGCAGACTGGACTCGCCGGAACCACCACGGTGACCGTCTACGACGAGGCGGACGTCTCATTCACCACACCCTCCGTCACGGAGCCCATCACGGGCGTCTATCAGGCGTCGTTCACTCCGGACGCAGCTGGAACGTGGACCGTCACCATCGTTGAGTCGTCGGTCCCGGCGGAGGAGATTCGGGTCTACGAGGTGGCTGCGGCTGTCATCGGGGACCGCCTGCCGGACACCCTCAGCCTCGCCAGCATTCAGACCGAAGCAGAGCAGGCCCTGGAGACGTACCGCCTGGACGAGCTGGTGGCTGTAGCCGCGGGGTCCAATCCCGTCATCAGCTCGTTTCTGGATCGAATCCTGAACAAGAACGGGAGTCAGACCTTCAACCAAGCGGACGACTCCCTGGAGGCGATCAGGGATCGCGGCGATGCTGCGTGGGACACGGCTACCGGTTTTGCGGTTCCGGGTGACCAGATGAATCTGGTAGACGGAGCGATCACCGCGGCGAAGTTCGCCGCCGACGCCATCACGAGCGCCGTGCTGGCCACCGACGCGATCGGAGCAGCCGAGTTGGCCGCCGACGCAGTGACGGAGATCCGGGACGCGATCACGGCGGTGATCAACGATCTGACGGCGCAGGAGGTGCGGGATGCCATGAAGCTCGCGCCGACCGCCGGCACCCCTGCCGCGGGGTCGGTCGACGAGCATCTGGACACGATCGAGGGGCGCGTCGACGTCGCGACGAGCACGCGTTCTGCGCCAGGGGACGCGATGGACTTGGTTGCTGGAGCCGTGGATGCGGCTGCCCTGGCGGCGGACGCGGTCGGTGAGATCGCAGATGGTGTCTGGGACGAGCCGCTCGTGGGTCACGTGGCTGGCGGCTCTACCGGGGAGAACCAGAACCTGATCGACGACATCGACGCAGTGGTCGCGTCGAACCTGGATGTGGCGGTGTCCTCCAGGGCCGTCGCTGGGGACGCGATGGCGCTCACCGGAACCGAACGTGCTGCGGTGGTGGACGCGGTTCTGGACGAACTGCTGTCCGGGCACACTACACCCGGTTCCCTTGGGCAGGCGGTGTCGGACATCCTGGCGGATACCGCGGACGCGCAGCCGCGCGTGGTCCTGATCCAGAAGCTGCTGAAGAACCGCTTCGAGATTAGCACCGTGACCGGAGTCGCGACCCTGTACGATGACGATGGTACGACCCCGCTGCTGACGGCGCAGTTGTACCTGGATGCGTCCGGGGCTACTGACTACGATGGGACGGCGGCCATCCACCGAAGGGACGCACTCTCGTGAGCGTAGTGATTCAAGGCTTCGGCCAGGGTCCTGGTGGCGGTGGCGGGGTCACGATCAACCGGGTGGTGACGGAGATCACGGTTGAGGTGGACAACGAACCTGTCGAGGTGTCCCTGTTGACGCCCGAGGTGGACGTGTCGATCCTCACCACGCAGTTCATTCTGGAAGGGGAGTAAAAGGAAATGGCAACGAATGATCCCGGGATTCCCGTCAACTGCGATCTGCAGCGGCGCCGCGGGGACACGTGGCCCCTGGCAATTCAGCTCCTGCAGGCGGGAACCACGGATCCCTTGATCCCTGCCGGAATCGCTGGGTACACGTTCAAGTTGGCCGTGGACACTGAGAAGGAGCCGGGGGGCTCCGTGTCCAGCGTCACGAACGTGTTCGAGCGAGCCGGGACGATCACGGACGCGCCCTTGAACAAGGTCGAGTTCGCCCTGTCGGACTCGGAGGCGAACTTGATTCCTGGCCAATACTACTACGAGATCGAGATGACGGACACCAGTTCGGATCGCCGAACCCTCATGTACGGCAAGTGGATCGTGAAGCAAGACATCGCGAAGGGGGCATAGCAATGGCGTTCGTGAAAGAAGATGGAACTGGGCTCGCGAACTCGAACGCCTACGTCGATGCCGACTTCGTCGACGACTACGCCAACGATCGTGGCGGCGATGCGATCGCTACGCATGCGGCGTGGTTCGATCTTGGCACGTCCGAAAAGGAAGCGGCCATCATCCGGGCCACGGACTACATCGACGGGGGCCGGTATCGGTTCGTTGGGATCCGCAAGCTGACATCGCAGGCCCTGGAGTGGCCTCGGGTGGACGCGCGCTACACCGACGACGATCGCTCCGCCCTGGAGGTACCGATCGAGGTCCAGAAGGCGTGCGCCGAGCTTGCGTTGCAGGCCGCGGACGGCTCGGCCCTGGCGCCGAACCCGGAGTACGACGACTCCGGTCGCTTCGTGGAGGCCCTGGCCGAGCGAGTGGGTCCGATCGAAACGAGCACCCGGTACTCACAGGCCGGGGCCCCCACGAACTTCAGGAAGTATCCGCGGGTCGACAAGATCCTGCGCTTCCTGGTGATCGGCGGGCGCGAGCTACTGAGGGCCTAGCGCATGGCGAACGCGACCCACATTCGGCTGGCGGCGACGGCCAAGCGGCTCATCGAGAAGAACGGGCGATCCGTGACGCTGGTGAAGGTCTCGGCCACGTTGGCGGACGCGACCAAGCCCTGGGATGGGGTGGTGGCCACGAGCCCTACCGAGACGACGGTCATCGCGGCGTTCTTCGATGACACGACCTTCGATTCCGCGGGCACGATGGTGCACCGGAAGAACGTGGGCACGGTGATGATCGCCCAGGATTCCCTGGGTTCCGGCGTGGATCTGTCGACCTACGACGTCGTCAACGACGGGAGCAAGCCCCGGAAGATCATCCGGCGCCTGAAGATCGCGCCGGGGGACGTGGTGATCGCCTGGATGCTGGAGGTGGAGCTGTAATGGCGATGGCCGACCAGGAGCAGGCCCGGGACGAAATCCTGGACCTCTTCAAGACCGCGTGGGATGCCGGCCTGGAATCGGCCGGGATCGCCGTGGTCTATCTGAACGACGGGCAGCAACCCCCAGACGCCCAGGAGACCGGCGAGGCGGGGTCCCCCACCCCCTGGGCCCGGGTATCGCTGTTCCACGCCACCGGAGGGGCGACGACCCTCGCCGGGGGCCTAGGGGCCCACAAGGAGACCTCTGAGGGGTTCCTCCAGTGCGAAATCTACGTGGCCCCTGCTCAAGGCTTGCGACAAGCCGACAGACTTGCTAAGATCGTCAAGAACGCCTTTCGCGGCCAGAGGACGGCCGGAGGGGCCACGTTCCGGAACGTGCGGCACCAGGAGATCGGGCGCGACGGCGTCTGGTTCCGAATGGATGTCCTGGTGGACTTCGAGTACGACGAGATCGTCTAGCCACGCGAGGAGAAGGAAAACGTCATGGCGCTCCTGAACAAGATCAGCTCCAACTCGACGGGCCTCCGGTTCGCCGAGGAGGACACCCTGAAGACCGTGTCCGGGGACGAGGTCTGGTACGGCCTCGATCCGAACACGTACAACGATTTCGGGGGCGAAGTGCAGCTCGTCGCTCGGAATCCCATCAACGCCGACCGCCAGAACCGCAAGGGCGTGGTGACGAACCTGGAGGCGGCCGGCGGCTGGAACAACGACCTGACCCAGGTCAATCTCCAGCGGCTGCTGCAGGGCTTCATGTTCGCGAGCTTCCGCGAGAAGGACAACGTCGCGAACAACGCGGCGGGCACCCCGATTACGGACCTGACCAGCAACGTCTTCACCGTCACGGCGCACACGTTCGTGGTCGGCGACCTGCTGAAGGGTTCCGGCTTCGACGACTCGGCCAACAACGTCCTGATGGAGGTCTCCGCGCAGACGGCGACCACGATCACGGTCGTGGGCCCGACGCTGGTCGATGATGCCTCGCCGGCCGCGTACGCCTTGGGCGTCGAAGGTGCGAAGCTCTACAAGGTCGGGCACCAGTTCGCGACGGATGACCTCTCGGTCGACGTATCGACGGGCTCGCTCCCGCGCCTCGTCTCGACCGCGGGATTCGACATGACCACGCTCGGCCTCGTGCCCGGTGAGCTGGCGTTCCTCGGCGGTGATGCTGCGGACGAGGCGTTCGACTCTGTTGGCAACACGGCTCAGTTTGTTCGCGTGCGTGGTATCGTGACGACCACGCTCTCCAACGACTCCATCGAGCTGGACAAGACGTCCCTCACGATGGTGGATGAGGCGGGCGGCGGCAGCGAGACCATCCGCATCTTTTTCGGGCGCGTCCTGAAGAACGAGGCGATTCCGGCCAACCAGATCCGGCGGACCTACCAGCTGGAGCGCAGCCTGAGCTACCCGGACGACGCGGCGACCACCGAGCTGCAGGCCGAGTACCTGACGGGTGCGGTGGGCAACGAGTTCACGCTGAACGTGGCCAGCGCCGACAAGGTCACCGTGGACCTGGGATTCCTGGCCGCCGGCTACGAGACTCTGGCGGCCGCGGCGGCCCCCAACATCAAGTCGGCCGTGTCCTCGGGCGGGGCGCCCACGCTCGCCGAAGCGGATGCGTTCAACACGTCGTCGGACATCAGCCGCATCAAGCTGTCGACGGCTGGCGGAGTGTCGAACCCGGCTGCGCTCTTCGCGTTCGCTACGGATCTGACGCTGACCATCTCCAACAACGCCTCGGCGGAGCCCGCCCTGGGCGTTCTCGGGGCCCTCGACATCGCCGTGGGCAACTTCACGGTGGGTGGGAGCATCGAGGCGTACTTCGTCGAGACGGCGGCCATGCAGTCCGTGATCGACAATGCGGACATCACGGTCGAAGCGCACTTCGTGAAGGCCAATTCCGGCATCAGCTTCGACATTCCGCTCTTGTCCCTGGGGGACGGCAAGCTGAACGTCGAGAAGGACCAGTCCATCAAGATCCCGCTGGAGATCCAGGCGGCAACGGGCGCCAAGGTGCATCCGACGCTCGACCACACGCTCCTCTGGGTCTTCTGGGACTACCTCCCGAACGCGGCGGACGCGTAAGGGACAATTCGTGCCCCTGTTACCCAGCCCCCGCTGAGGTAGGAGAAGAATGAGCGGAACGTTCGCAGCCTTCAAGAGCGACGTGGATCGCGAGCGAAACGGCCTGTGGCTCGACTACGGCGACGCCGGGGAGTTCCTGGTGGCCCGCGCGGGTGGGGCCAACAAGGCGTACGAGAAGGCCCTGGCCCGTATCACCAAGCCGCACCGTCGGGCCCTGGAGGCCGAGGCGATCGATTCGGACAAGGCGTTTGACCTGATGAAGCAGGCGTTCGCCGAGACCATCGTGCTCGACTGGAAGGGTATCACCGACGCTGAGGGCAACGAGGTCCCGTACAGCAAAGAGAAGTGCCTGTGGCTCTTCCGGGAGCTGGACGACCTGTTCCAGGCGATCCGGGAGGACGCACACAAAGCGACGCTCTACCGGGCCTCGCTGCGGGAGGAGGCCGCGGGAAACTGAGGGCGGTCCTTCGTTACCAGCTGACGAAGGGCCCCAAAGAGCGGACGATCATCCGGAACTGCTACGCGCACAATGTGCCGCTCCCGGAGTCGATCGCCAACGCGCCTGAGCTGGAGCTGGGGCTGGAGCTGTTCTTCAGCGCCTTCTGGGACCTGACGACGTGCCGGCCGTCGGGGTGGTCGGTTCAACCCATTCCTTGGTCCGCGATCATCGAGTGGGGTCAGATGCACGAGCTGGACTACGAAGAGATGGATGACCTGCTCTTCTACGTCAGGGAGATGGACAGCGAGTTCATCGACTACGTGGCCGAGCAGAACAGCAAGAAGAAGTGACGTGCCGACGCACCGATCGTTCGGGGAACTCGCTAATCGGATGAACTTCATCTCCGCGGAGTTCATTACGCGGGCGACTCAACTCATGCGATCGGTGGCGCTGGCGGTCCACCAGACGGTGGTCGTCACGACCCCCGTGGATACCGGGCGGGCTCGGAGCAACTGGTTCGTGAGCTTCGGGTCCCCCGTGCTCACGGACAACGAGCCACCGGGTGGGGACAGCGTCAGCGCGCGAGGGAGGCAGGCCGCGGATCAGGCTTTCTCCCAGGGGCGGCCGGTGATCGCGTCGTGGCGGCTCGGATCGGGCGACATCTACGTCTCGAACGGGGTGCCGTACATCGGGGAGCTGGACCGCGGA